>SDBT01001001.1_pt1 | contig 47863 bp, 71 predicted proteins | sample 2277101 | NCBI WGS metagenome assembly SDBT01 (sample SAMN10404973, study PRJNA504765) | marine sediment metagenome | isolation source: marine sediment core GS10_PC15, 103 cmbsf | place: Arctic Ocean: Southern Knipovich Ridge | collected 2010 | reverse complement strand
GTGTGGGCGATGTTTAGGTCACATATCCAGTTGGATTTCTGTCCGGAATGAAGTGTGAAATCTCCTTTGCGAATGCAGTCTTTGACCACCTGGATGACTTCTCTATCAGCCATCTACTCTCCCTCCTCCGCTCGGCACGCCCGGTACAGGGCCACCTCTAGGGCTTCCTGGCCGCGAAGCTTGTCATTACTATCGACCATGCCAATCAAAGTGCTACCCGTTGGGCTGTAACCATCTGGCTTGTAAATCTCAACTATATGGTACGGGGATTCTATGGAATGAACCGCTCGCCAGCCGCGATCTACAATCGCTTCCGTCAGCGCGTTGGGCCGGTCGTCGTAGAGCCAACCGTCTTTGCATTGCGGCGTGCCACCATGGTCGTCCTCGGGACTGAACGCAGCGTAGGCTGTGCACCAACAGTTCCGCCTGAGCAGATACCGGAGCCCGTCTGGGTGACCGCAATTATCATAGAAAGGCACCGACATATGCTCGGCCAGGTAGGCCTGGCGGTCCTGAGTTTCAGTCTTGTTGGTCATCATATATCACCAAAAAACAATGCCGTGCGTGTCTCCATCAAAAGAGAGCCTAGCCAATTCTTGCCTTCTCCCAATGGGCATTGGCCCCAAAAGGTGTCGCCCCACCAATTACCTTCGACCAAGTCAACATCGCCCGTTGATGCCAAGATCGTTCGATCAGGCTCTTGGGCAAACTTCTCGCGTAGCAGTTGCCGCATGACGCTGACTTTGATATCTTCCCAGTCGTCTCGGAGAGTGATACGCTGTCCAGCTTTCTTTGCTTGGTTCGGGGTAGACACATGCCGAATGGCCTGTCTCTCAAGTTCGTCAAGCGTCTTAGCAGCCTGATAGGCGTGCTCTACCGAACCATAAATATGCTGTTCAAACCAGATGGAACACAGAGCAAAATTACTTAGCCTCGTCCATCGACCACGGAATTCAGTGATTGCTTTCTGGTTGGCCATCACTCCACCTCCACCCCGGCCAGGGCATCTCTATACTTATTCATATTACTTCCTTAAACCATAGAGTATTCCTATCCAACACTATTTGCTTAGGATTAACCATATGTATTGCATGTCTCAATTCAAATTCGAGAATCCTCATATCAGAAGCCAAGTCCCCTTTCATTCTGATTATACCATCTGCCCACTGTTCTATTATTGGCCCTCGTAATTCAAAGCCTCCCATATCTACGATGCTCCCTGTCTGGGACATCTTAGGCTTTCGGCTGTGTTCAATAATTATGATGGTGACCTGATGCTTCATAATGGCTAAATCACAGGTGTCAGTGAAGCGGATTATGGAGTTCTCGTCGTTGGAACCAACAAATTTATATTTAGGGTCTATGATAACTATATCTGGTTGGTAGCGGGCTATGGCCACCATGAATTCGGATTGTGGGGTGGGCTTGTCTAGATGGAATCCTGATATAGTGGAGAGGTGGAGCATTTGAGGTGGGACCAATCTCCCTCTACCCATAGACTCTATTCTGGATTTAAATAGGACCTCACTTATCTCTGCCTGGATGTAAAGGACTCTACTTTTTACTACGGGGAATCCTAGCCACGGGAGGCCCATAACCATACAGAAGGCTAGTTGTTGGGCAATGATGCTCTTGCCTAGTTTAGGACCGCCAAAGATTACTAGTTTGGTTTGTTCATAGAGGATACCGCTTCCTATAAGTTCTTTTAGTGGGGCTGGATTCCAGAGTAGTAGGTCTTGGTAGGACTTAACCGGAAGTGGCACTATCTCACCTTCTTATACAATCTGTGCCAGGGACTATCTACTTCAGGATTAAATAAGCCTAGAAGTAAATCAGCATGACAATACATAGGGTTATCCCCTTGTCCATCCCATATATGGCACCAGCAAGCCAAGTCCAAACCTTGGACAGCTTCAGTATTTACCCTAAGAGTATCAGGATTTTGATAAATCTCCATGTCTTGGTGAAGATAGTGTTCTACTACTTCCTGTCTACTCATAGATTTACCATTAATGGGGGAACGTTCCCCCATAATCCAGGAATTACCAAAAAATGTTGGTCTCCCCACATAAAGGATATTGGCTGAGGGATATTTAGGGACCCTAATTACTTGAGGCATTATCATCCCCCAACTTCTCTATTGGACCATAACCTTGTATTAAACGGCGGACTAATAACTCTAAAGTTCCAACTTCTTGATCTATGGCTCTTGCTGCTCTATTTGAAATGCCATCTAATAGGTCAGCACATCCTTGTTTTTCTAAATACTCCTCCGTAAGTGTCCCTCGTAAATGGTCCCCAATTAATTTATTTAAGGCTGCAGGCATTAGCAATTCTCCTGAACATAATTTTTAGCTGCTTTAATAATGTCATCCAGATATTGGCTTAATTGTTCTTTATTATCCTCATCTACAGGAAGTTCTCCTTGGTACAGTTTCACACCACAATCATCACAATAGATGCAAGGGGGGATTTCCACCCACTTATGATCCTTGTGACTGTCAATTGGAGTAGTCATTAAGCAACTCCCTTAGTCATTTTTGCTATGGCTATTCTATTGTTATCAAATTTTTCCACTTTTTTGCCTATACGTCTGAGGGCTAGGACAAAATCCACATTAGGATCCTCATTATATCTATTTACAAAGCGATCAGCTACCCAGTTAAGAAATTCTGCATCTGTCATTAGTCATGTCCTCCCTCATGGACTATATGCACATTGTCCGGAAGCAACTGCTCTATCCTAGGCTTTACATCACCCCATTCTAAACCTCCATTACTACACCCGGGTCTAGGTAAGACAAAGATTGCATCCCTCTGATGGTAAGCGAAGTTACCTAATGCTATGGCAGATTGTTCAATAATGGGTAACTTAGCAAACTGTCGCCAATGTTGCTTGACTGGGAATAATGCTAACAATCTTCCACTCATTATATCCAGATACTGAGTTACCTGGAAAATGCTACCATTATTTTTTACCAATTCACCGAAAGAAAATTGGATTCCTGGGTTCCTATCTACACATTGGAAGGCTATACCTCTACCCATTACCAATGCTCCCTTTTTATTGATAATTTCATTAGTGGTGATGCAGATAATGGTTGCCGGTTGGTCCCAGATGTTGCCAGTTATTTCTTGCATATTAATCCTACCAATACTTAGTAATGAAATGGAAGGCTATGAAGCCTACTAAACTCCAAAAGGAAAGTATAACCACTAACCATATCATCCATACACTTATTATGAGTTTAATCATGGTGGTATATTACTTATTCCCCGCTTGTATTAAGATTCCAACAATAGTGTCCTCCAATGCCTCTTGTGTTGTGGACACTAACACCACTGGTTGTCTTTGTATGTGTAGGACAATAAGGTTAAGGTCCTTATTCTCTATGTGGGCGATAGCTTCCTTGGTTGTATAGGCTCTAAAATTTCCTAAAAACACTGGTTTTTCCATATTATTCATTGTCCTTTTTAATATTTCCTGTTGAGATTTCTACCACCACTATTTAATTCTGAAAGTCCATACTTTCTCTTGCCATTCTTATTAGTGGGTGGTGTATCCCAATTATGGTTCTTGCATTGAGGACACTTGTTAGGAAATTCTGTATTTGAGGGCCAGTAGTAGTCGCAATGTAGACAATGATGGCTAAACAGATATACTCGCCCTCTCTTTTCTTGCCTTTCTGCTGGTACGCCCATCTGCCGCCCTCCTTGCATTACAATTTTTACATCTAGAGATTCTTGGTCCACCTTCTCTAATCATATTATTGGCATCGAACCAGTCTTTATGGTCTATACACCAACGGAAGCCTGATTCCCTTTTTAATATATACTCTTTAGGGGTTAGGCCGGTTATTACTGAGGACCTAACCGCGGCCCCCCAAAGTCGGGGTTCTATGTTTTTGGGAGCGGTTATTCCGGGCAGGCAACGCTTACAGATACCAGAATAGAAATTCTTGGTGTGTTGGTATTCATGGAAGGAGGATCGCTTTCTCCAAGTAAGGCATTTGGAGCAATAGCGGTAGCCTTGCTTGCCTTTAGATAAGTATTCTTTAAGGGGGAGGTTTAATCTCTCAGCGGTGAGTTGGTATTGATAATTGCGGCGAGTAAGTTCCCCTGGTGTGGTCATATTAAAAATCCTTAATATGTCGCGAAGACCTTCTAGTTTCTCCCATCCATTTTCTTCCAGGTGATTCATCTGTATCTGTAGACCTGAAATGTGATTCTGGGTGCTGAGGGCAGGTGGACTCAATCATGCAGTAATTCGCCACATCCATTAACCATTCCCTATTGCCAGTCTCCTTATAAAGACTCAACCGCTTCTCCAAGTCAGCCATCCAATCGATGCGCTTAGCAGACTCCTCAATTGTTCCATACTTATGGTAGGAAGTAGCCATCCTATCCGCCATTCCCTGAATAAAACTTATATTAAATTCACTCTCGGGGACCTCATCACTCCACCGGATTATTTTATCCATTCTCTACCTCCTTCCAAAGCTTGTTTAAAAATTCCTCAGGCTCATGGAACATATAATACTTATCCTCATCATTGGAGTCAGGCCACAATTCTAATAAGGTTGGAGTTAATTGTTTGTAAGCTCCGCAATGAGGACATTCACGGATGGCATTATTGTGAAGAGGTTGTGTCATACTGCCATTTCCCGGTCATCAGATTCATTGCACCCACAATTGGGACTACGACAATACATCCATGTTCTACCCATCTTATGCATAAAGTATGGATGACGACAACTATAGCACTTTTCAAAGTTGTTTAGTATATTACGCATCCAATTAAGGAACCTTCGACGTTTAGTAAACTTCCACTTCTTATCTACCATGTCCTTAATATTTCCTTCAGCTTACCCGGGAAATCTTCAATCTTACCCAAATGTACTGTCTTACTAATGCCCTCCACCTCCCCAATTAAATGTCTCTGATTACCCATCTGGATGTTAACTATTCTAACCTCAGGATAATTCTCATGTATTTGAGGGATTAATTTGGCAGGAGAATTCCCATGGTTACTCTGACCATCAGTGAAGTGGATTATTAGCGAGCGGGGGTATTTTAGAGCCGTGGCGGCTAGTGCCATCCCTGAGGGTGTACTACCTCTAGGCTCTACTTGTCTAAATTGCCGACCTTGGGTGTGGACTTTAATTTGAATGGCTGAATTATTGGCATCATAAGATAGAATTATCGAGTCTGGCAAGGCTCTAAATAAAGCTTTAGCATCTTCATAGATGTCCAAGCGTGAGGACATAGAACCACTTGCATCTAGGAGCATGACTAATTGGAGGTCAGTTTTGGGTAACTCTTGCTTTCTCTTAAAAACTAACCCATCAATAGGCGCTCTATAAAGTTTGGTGGCATCTAACCTCCCCCCAGGCTCGTTTCTATAAGTTTGATGGCCTATAGTATTCTTATATTCACGAACCCAACCCAACTGCCTAGCCAACTGTTCATTGAAATTAGTGTCCAGCTTGCTATCTGCTAGGCTCCAGATTACAGGGTCATCGTCCTCGGTGACAAAGACTCCTTGGAGTAAGGAGGTAATATCCTCAACTTCCAGATCTAGGGCTTGACTTATCGCGGCTTCTAATTCAGGGGGAAGTTCTCCTTGGTTGGGATGGAATAAATCAGTTATATTTATTAGCTCTACTTCCCTATCATCTTCCCCCTCTTCCGATTCTTCCTCATCCTCACCACCCGCATCTTCTCCATCCTGTTGAGTTTCCTCTTCTTCCTGTTCTTCTTGAGTGTTATCAGGCTGTCCTCCTTGAGGATTGTTAAGGGTAGGTGGTTCTCCTTCTTCTTCCTGCTCGGTGGGGTCGGGTTCTTCCTCCATGTCTCCATTGTTAGTCTCCTCCTCATGTTTACAATCATCGGGACAGGAATTGGTTCCATCTTCATCAATATCATTTCCAGTGACGGGGCATTGCTTAGGGAAATTATCCTCTTCTTCCTCTGTGTCATCTGGTTTATCTGAATCAGGTGAATCATCTGAGTCATCCGAACTTGTATCAGGTTTCTTACTTGTCATGCCATGCGGGGCATCTAGTTCTAGTAGAGGTTTCTCTTTAAGTTGTTCCTCAATTTGCTCGTGCCTTTTTAAAGCTTCCAACTTCTCGGCGGTTTCTTGATAGAGTTTTTTACGTGCTGTAGGGTATAAATCCTGCTTAGTTAATTCCTCACTAAGGTCCATCAGTAATTTTAATTGGACCAATTGTTGATGATTATCTAGATTTGGGGGGAGTATTCCATAAATACCTATGGCCCCCCAGACAACAAAAATATCATGCCAGTTGACTAGGTCAATAGGAGGTTTATAGGCTTCTCTTCCGCGGTGTATGTATTGTCCTAGTACGGGGAGATTGCGTTTCCCATAGTTGTCTATGTAAATTTCTTCCCCTATCTTAACTATAGATTCCATAATGCCATTAGCCCAACCACCAAGAACCCTATCACTCTCACAAAGTACATGCAAAGCCTCGTGGACAGCCAAACCTGCGAGGACATCAAAATCCTCACCTATAACTGGAGAACTTTTTAAGGCATATTTGGGGTCTATCTTAATGGACATATTATTGGACAGGAAGTAGGAATCTGCGGTAGAATTAAATCCAATATCACAATGTTGAGCATCCATAGAGCCTATCACCTTTTGTAAGGACCTTAATACATTGGCTAAGTCTATAGCTCTAACTTGAGAGGATTGAGTTCTCCATTCATCGGAGAGAGGCTCCCGCTTAAATGTAGTCATAATGAGTTACCTCTCTTGAGACGGAGGTTCCTGCTATGTGAGCAGTAAGTCTGATGGATTCCATCAAGTCTTTATTCCCTCCCACCACGCTCTTAATAGCAAGCTCCGCACTTAATCCGTACTGAATTAACTTGGCTATGTTAACAATATCCCTGGTACTGATATATATAGGGGTCTGAACGTTGTTGCGGAGTTTATCTATCAAAGATAATAGCACTGTCGCTTCCCCTATATCCAGTCCTTTTGCTTGGAGTAGAGTTAGTTCCCACTGAGTAGGGAGTAATTCCAGAGATAGTTTGAAATGGAATCTAGATTCCAGAGCTAGGTCTAGTGGCAATGTTCCTACAAACTCGAACCCCTCATTCATAGAGGCAAAGAACACGACGCCGGGGGCGACTTTGATGTAGTCTTGGAGTTCATCCACCCAAATAGAACGTTGGCCGTCATCTAGGACAGAGAATAGGGCGTTAAGGGACTTATCGTTCTCGGGTCTATTAATCTCTTGTAGATGGACTATAGCCCCCGGAGTGGTAATAGCCTCGGTGAATAGGCCTTTGACATACCTGGTGCCACCATCTTTTAGGTCTAGGTAACCAAATATCTGTGAGGGGTCGGATAGGCGGCCAACCTCCAATACAGCAAGGGGTCTTTTACGAGAGGCGGCATATTGAGCGGCGAGTTCACTCTTACCAGTGCCTTGACTGCCCTTGATTAGGATGTTGGGGTTTAGGCCATCGGTGGCCATCTTGTCTATGGTGGTGAGGATGGATGAGGTTTCTGAGGATATTAGGTATTGGGTTCTTGCCGGTATTTCCAACTTACTGTTGGTGGGGTCCCATATAACTTGAGGGCTGGGGTTAGTAGGTCTGGGAGGTGCGGTATCTATTGGAATAGTGACCATTGGTTGCTCCATGATTCTGCTCCTTACATCCGGGTCCCATTCATCTGCTATATATTTTTCATAAAAGCAGCATAAGCCTGGGTAGTCACTTACTTGACCACACACATCACATGCCGCACTCATAACTTTATCTCAACAGTGTGTCCTCCTTCAAACCAGACCCCCGGCTCCACCACCTCTTGCACATAATAGATTTCCTTATCAAAGCAAGGTTTACAAATGGTATGCAATCGTGGATCCTCTTTGCTGGAATATTGGACAATTATATGTCCTACGTGTCCACAGACGGAAGGGTATATTGGTTCACTCATAAAGTTTAATCTTCCCCACAATAGATACACTGTTTTGGAGCATCATAACAATCACCACAACCATGGCATACAGGAGGTTCGCCTGTTGTATCCATTGGTTGTCCACAGGCTTGACACATTGGCGCGTATTCGTGCATTACGCACCTATTGCTATCTATCATCTGGGCCTGCTCAGTGAAATCCATAATCTGGAAGACTCCTTTAAAATCTTAATCTGCTACCATTCTACCACGAATCTCAGAATTTGTCAAGTGCGTATTTCGTTAACCATGACCTGATTTATTACGAAATTCGTAACCCTTGGCTAGCTGTGAGTTTTCCAGTCAGAGTTGGTCAAGTATGCCATAGAGACTTTCTCATCCTCCATCTTCTGTTCCAATCTCGTCACCAGATGTTGGGCGAATTTCTTACTTGAAACATTCCTCACATATTGGGAGACACTGCTTTTGGCCATCTCCAATTGCTTCTGTAGCAACTCCAACCTTGTATTAAATAGGGTTGGCTTGCCAAACACCAATAACATAAAGTTACTAACCCCTATGCTATCCACTATGATGTAGTAGTTGTCCTCAGGTATGAGTTCCATTATTTATTCCCCTCCAAATTTGAGTATGTATATTCACCATCACCACATCACTTAGGTAATCAAAAACACACCTGTTATTGTCCTTCAGATGTGTCTTAATGGTGGCTATGAATGTCCTTAGTGAAACTAACCTCACCGGTTCCTCATTCCACTTAGTTGTTAATTTTACACAGCCGCAAAGGCTAACTCTTTGAGGCATTATTATTGGCTTACCTTAAGAAGGTATAAATGATTTACAAAATCACACTTGGTAGGGATAACTATGTGATAATGGTCCCCAGTACGGACTATTGGGTAAGTATAAGGTTCCTTCTTCTCCAGCCTACTAAGTAAACATAAATGGCAAATATCCATTTTTAATCCCTCTTTAGCGGCTTACAAGGATTCACTGTGCATCCATCTGACCTAACAACGATGCCATAGGTTGGGACAGAAATGGAGTAATAAGTGATCTTTGATATTGGAATCACATGGATGACCGAAGGACTCTTCATCACCTCATCACTGTTGGCAGGTTTGGTGGTAAGCATCAATAGCACTATGAGTGAAAGAGCCATTATTCCAATAATAATAATTATTGCAAATTTCACGGGGAAATCTCCTTTTAATTTTGGGGCAGGATGCTGGGTTCTCAACGCTTCAGTGTTACCCCTGCCCAGGGTGAAAATCAGATGAATGTGGCGTGTTAAAGGCGGCAAATTTGCTTTCGCAGGCGATTAGTGGCCCGTACTCACCTTTGATAGTTTATATTCCGTTCCACCCAACGGTTCTAAATCTTAGTTAATCTCTGAAAAATCAAGTCAATATGGAGGTTGCCACTAGCAATAGGTAGTTCTCTTTAGGGAATGGTGTGTGAACATACTCACCTCCTTATTAGAGGGTAGAATAGAACTAATGCCAGCAGCCAGTATCGCTTTCGCTTTCGGCAGGATTGTGTTAGACTCCCTCCACCGTGACGGAAATCTGTTGAGGGGGACTATTTCCCACCAAAGCCTTGGGTAGATACAAACTGGGAATCTCTTCCCCGTTATATACCACCGTTCCCTTGGTAGTCTTCCCCTGTTTCATTATGGTGGTGACCTTTTCCATGATGATTCTCCTTAATGGTTATTTTGGATATGGGTCAGACCCATCATTCTTCTTGGTTATAATAGGTGCCCATGGCATGTCTTATACCTCAATTAGTAAAGGGGCCAAAGTGTCGCACGGCACCTCAGCCCCTAAATAGGGGTAGGCCATGAGGGGGACGAAACCCTCAAGCCCTCTATAGTCTGTGTGGCCTTATTTTTATTCGGTCACGGGCGTGCGAACAACGCCTGTCCCAGTCGCCTCAAGAGCGGCTATAGCCTCAGCAATAAAGCTAGGTTTGGTTGGCCACTTACCTGAGCTAAACAGAGTGTTACCTCTAGTTTTCTCAGTGGCGTATTCGTTGATGAAATCCTTAGGTGTCATGGCAGCCCCGCCGTTGACAGAGAAGGTTTCCTTACCTGCCCTACCGGGACTACTCCCTCCGCCCCCACTAGCGCCCTTAGTCGATGTGGCTCTGGCCTTGACGTTGATACCGCATTTTAATACGGGACCATTTTCGCCTTCTCCAGGGGTTAGGGTCCAGTAGACGGAGCTAACGGGTTCCCCCATTAAGTCCTCCAGTTTGCTAGCCTGAACCATGGTGAGGATAGCCTGTCCTATCTGGCTAGTCTCCGCATCAATGGCCCCACTGTTAACCGACTTAAACAACGCATTGTGGGTGGCCACCGCGGCGGCATACTTGATAGTATCGGCGGTGAAGTCGTCACCCTTTTTGGCTTTTTCAACTATGTCTAATCTGAGACCTTCCATAGTTGCCTGTGCCGCGGACAGTTTTTCTTCAGAAGTTAGTGTGGCCGGTGCCGCAGGTTGGGTTTCTGTTTCCGTAGTCATGTGATATTCTCCTAGCGATGTTATTGTGGATATGTTGCTGGCGGCCTTGGTGACCTAGAACTTGCTAGATATTAGTGTTTCATGGTGTCCTCACTTTCTGATTTATTCTATCATATCACATCACAGCATCAATGTCAAGGGTTCGTAGATATTTGATTATTACGATATTCGTAGTTTATCTGTTATGCTGTAGGCACTCACAGTCAGTTGGCATTATAATATGGTAATGATCCCCTACACGCACTATGGGGTATTGATAAGTTTCTTTTTTCTCCAGTCTGTTTAATAGACATAGGTGACAGATATTCATTTCTTCCCCCTAAACCTTGCATTAGTCAGATTCTTCAATCTATGCCACTGGGCCTTGGTCATGGCGAATATTTGATTAGGTGTCATTTATTAAGAATCTCCTGTAATTGATCCATTACCCACAGACGGTTGATTGAATCATCATTACCATAATTACGCAGTAATGCAATCAGGTCCCGGATACGTTTCCGCATTGTCCTTCTCATGGTATGGACATTCCTCCTGCCTGTCATATTGGCTTTGAAGTAGTGCGATGAATTGCAGTAGATGGTCTCGCAATTCGGTAAATGTCATTCCAGCGGGAGTGTGACACATGAAGTGAGGTTTCTTATTCTCATCCAGGTAAAGTTCGCCGTGAAGAGTTGCCATAATTCCTTCCCCTCATCCATGCATAACCAGGCAACATTCCAGACACAAGCCGCAAGGTTTCATGTAGTCAGCGTTAAATGTCCTAAGGCACCATTCACACATAGAGACTGGGCCTAATTCCCTTTCCATCTGTTTTTTTGGCAATCATCACATTGCATCCTAAAATCTGGCAATTGATAATCCTTTTCATGGAACTTTTTACATTCCAAGCAAAGATAACGCCAATTAGGATAGTGTGGCGTAGGGGAGATAAATTGGTTAGGCATCACGATGTCCTAGTCCTTCCGCTTGATAGTTTCCATAGCAATAGTCCAATGAAGGACCATAAAGATAGTTTCATTTATTCCACATCCATGTATAGGTTATGGTCCGGCTGAGTGAGAACCCTTTTTAGCCGTTCTTCCACCTACATTGTTAATGTGGTGGTGCCTAGTTCCCTGTCCTCAGCCGGTCCTCAGAGGCCTGATAAGGACCTCTAGGGATTCACCTCAATTTGGTATAGATACATACCTATACCTAGCGTTGGTCGCTACCCTGTTACACAGTGATGTTAGGTGTCATAGTTACGATGGACTCATATGTTCTACAGAGGTGGGAGGACTAATTCCCAATTCATTTTTCCAAGGGGCCTCTCTATTTCCCGCCTCACCTTGCCGGGGTGGAATTTGTCGCCTTTCATTGGCCCACCCGTAATTGTCCGCCTACTGTTTGGATTGCTTAATATCCTTCCCGCTTTGGGATGTTTTGGAAACGCACTTGCAAAGTGGTGCTGCGTTCCCTCTTTTCCCGAGCTGGCTACTTCCCTGCGTGTGGCAAGAATCTCTTGCCTCTCGCGGTTCGCTAGCCATCTCTGCGAGGAAGGAGACTTATGAGACTGTTCCATCTCTCTGCTCCTAAGCGTTGGTCGCTACCCCTTAGTCCTTATTAGTTTACCAAATTCCTTGTGCTTTGTCAAGACTCCCGTTGATTTGATTTCTGTGCGTGGGCTGGGCTGCTGGTGAGTTTGAGCGGGGATTCGCGTCTCGGCTCGCGCTCGGCGTCTCCGCCGCTCTCTTATCTCACTACGTCTAGTATACTCCCTCTTAGCGGCGAAGTCAAGCTCATTATGTCTACTCCCACAAAGATGGGACATTGTGCAATCCGTCACAAGCCACGCCGAGTCTTACCGTTCTGGGCATGGGAACTTGTGACATCCATCACAATCCTATACTAACCTCGCTATACTATCGACTGGTAAGTAACTTATCACTAGCCACCCATGAAAGCCCCGCCGCTAGGAATTGGTGGGTCACCCACCATAGGGAGGCGACTAACTAATAGTAAGCCTACCCCCCTTCGTTATGTCAACTAAACTCTGTTTGTAGGATGTACCAGTTCAGCCAAATCCACCAAAACAAAAACCTCCTTTCCCAACTATATCACTGTTTACACACTTTTTAAATATTTCAGGATTTCTTAAAAACACTGAAAACCTTAAATTCTAATATCTAACTGAAACTGATTATTAGCAAAAAACCTCTTGACATAGACGCGCCGCGTGTGGTAGAGTGGGGGTAAGTGTGATGTCAAAGATTGCGGGGTGACATAAATGTTTGCTGTCAAATGCACGGGTTGTGGTAGGTATTGGAAATGTACCACTGACTGCAAGGCGAAAAATAGGTAATGTGACGATGTCGTGACGTTGTATTTTTTAAAAGCTTGCCACGGTTGCGGTGGAGACTTAGTCCTCACCAATGATACATACGGACCTTATGTCATGTGTCTACAGTGTGCTAGGTCCCTAGACTTAGGCCTAATTTCCACCTCCCCTTTAAAAGCTCCTTACACTCCCCGTATAGATACCCGTAAACATCGTAAAGCCCGACCTCCTATCCAACTCAACGAAGGGAGATTTTAACCATGAGCGAAAGGGCCGACGCTGCCATTGAACTGAGGCGTACCGCTTACCTAGAGGAGATACAATTCCAACAGCGAGTAATGGTGAAATGGCTTAAGGGTTATTCCCTATCCAGCATCTCTATAAGTGAAGATGTTTCCATGGCGGTCCTGACCCGTGCCCTCAATATTAAGAGGAAGGAATTACAAGATTCGCAGGAAGCCACTATTGAAATTCTTGTTGCTGAGAGGATTGGAGGCCTCCGCCAGATACAACAGGAAGCACACGAATACCTAGGTCAGGTTCCCCCTGATAAAGCCGCTTCCTTATTAACCGTGGCTCTCCGGGCAGAGGAAACCGTTGCCAAGATTCAGGGCGTCCTTAGTGAGAAGGTGCTTCATCTAGGTCGTATCCAACACGAGGTCAAGCTATATGACTTTAGTGATAATACTCCTCCTATGACAGTAGACGGCGCCTCCATCACTATTGAGGAACCTGACCTCCCCCCTCTAGAAGAGGTAGCAATGATTAATATTACTCCTATGCAGGAGGTCAAGATACTCCCCCCAAAGGTTGCTAAGGCTGTTGTAATCGAGGTTATGCGAGGTGGCTATGTTGATTTTGAATAAAGAAGAATTAGAGATTGCGAGAGAGACCTTCTTGGAGTATATGAACAATGTGACGTTTCCTGATTCCCCTGATCCATACAAGTGGTTATCTGCTAATGGTACCTTTGATGGTTGTTCTCTACCTTCACTAAAATTTCACCCTCTGATATTATGGTCTATGGAGTACCCTATTACTGAGGACGATAAGCCTCCCAGTAAGCATCAGGTTTAATAATGGTAGTAATTAATATATGTCCTAAGTGTGGTAAACCCAGCTTTGATTGGCCAGGTAAACTTTGTCCCCCTTGCTTTATGAGGGAACTAGTTTAGTATGGTCACTTCCACCTTTAAACAGCTAGATACCTCCAAAATGCCCAAACAGCGCCGGTTTATGGAGTCAACCAAGAAGGAACTCATGTATTCCGGATCATTTGGTGCAGGTAAGAGTAGAATAGGTTGCGAGAAAGGCCTTTTCCTTTCTCTTAAATATCCTGGAAACAAGGGCCTTATAATTAGAAAAACCTTCGCTTCACTTCGTCTTACCACGATGGATACCTGGACCCGCTATGTGTGCGCTCCATATCTAATTCAATCCTTCAGCATGGAAACCCATATCTGTAAATTGACCAATGGGAGCGAAGTCCTCTTCATTGGCCTCAACGATAGTCCAGAAAGAATAGGGTCCTTGGAAGTAGGCTGGATATTTATTGACGAGGCCATAGAATTCACTGAAGATGACTATGTGATGCTCCAGGGCAGGCTCCGTTATAACTTAGTGCCGTTTAGACAGTTATTTTCCGCGACTAACCCCGCCTCTGGTCAACATCACCTCTATAGAAGGTTCTATTTAGAGAAGGATGATGATAGGGAAGTAATAGAAGCCAATAGCCTAGATAACCCTTACAACCCCCAAGACTACACCGACAACTTGATGAAGTTGAAGGGCCGTTATCGCGACCGCTATGTGTTAGGTAAGTGGGTAGGCTACGAAGGTCTTGTCTATGATATAGTAGACCCGCTAGAATTGATAGTAGCACCCTTTGAGATACCCTCCCATTGGCAACGCTGGGCCAGTATCGACTTCGGTTACACTAACCCCTTTGTTCACCAATGGTGGACCAAAGTCCCTGACAATGAAGAAACAGAAGAACTCCACGGCTACTATATGTACCGGGAAATCTACCTTGCCCATCACACCATAGATAGACTAGCTCCCAAGATTAAGAGTTTCCAGGACCCTGTAGAATTAACCTACTCCGACCACGATGCGGAGGATAGAGCCACCCTAGAAGAGAGAGGTATCCCTACTGATCTGGCAGATAAAGCCATAGGACCTGGTATCCAAACCGTATACGAACTATTTGGGGAACACCAAATCCACATCTTCGATGGTGCCAATATAGAAACTGATGAATATCTCAGTGAAAAGAATAGACCCACCTGTACCGCAGAGGAATTTGCCAATTACCGCTGGAGTGATAGCAAAACTAACGCCAATGCCAAAGAAATTCCTGTAGATAAGGATAATCACGGCATGGATGCAATGCGCTACTTTTTCCACTCCCTCTTAGGTCAAGGTGAACCACAACACGTAATGGCAAAGAGTAGGAGTAATCAGGATGTCTTAGTAGTGATAGGACAACGAAACTGGGGTAAAGAGTTAAACCGCAGAAATTGGAGAAAATTCTAAATGACTACCACTAATAGAAATGTTCGCAGAAATGGAACCCGGCCCCGTGGCAGACCTACCAGTAATAGTGCTATCTTAAAGCCAGGCTTATCCATCTGGAGTGGCCAAATTAAGGAGGAATACCTCCAGGCACTAAAGCCTTGGTCTAAAGCCATAAAAGTATACCATGAGATGCAGGACGATGTAGTGATTGGTGCCCTCTTTGAATCAGTGCAAACCCCATTATTAGCGTCCCCCTTTGAAATAACTCCTGGAGGAGATTCTTCCGAAGATTTGAAAGCCGTCGATTTTTTGGAGAAAAACCTATTAAAGAACCCCCACTTTGAATGGTCCTCCCATGTAGAAGATATGCTAGAGTTCCTCAGTATAGGCTTTGCTCTCAGCGAAAAAGTGCTAGAAAAGCAAAGTGATGGATTGCTGCATTTGCGAGACCTAATCCCTATAGGTCAAGACTCCCTATATAAATGGGGAGACCCTGATGAGTTTGGACTAGTAACTTCTTTCCAACAACGGGTAGATAGCCATACACATACCGCTCCTATGGATAAGCTACTCCACTTCAAGTTTAAAGGTAAACATCGGGACCCCCAAGGCAGAGGCATATTAAGGTCCCTATACCGACCTTGGTTCTTCAAAAAGAACCTAGAAGCCTTAGAAGCCATTGGCGTCGAACGTGATGTTGGTAATGCCCCTGTAGCCACGTTGAAAGAAGGAGTTAGATACTCTCAAGCTGATTTAGATAAGTTGCAAGCTGCATTAGAAGGCTTCCGTATGGACGAAGCCCTATACGTGATTCTTCCTGGTGGTATAGAACTTAAACCTTATGCTGGAGGTAATAAGGTATATGATACCAGATTAATTATTAGAGATTGGCAACACCTAATCCGTCAACGTTTCTTTGCTGACTTTCTCTCCTTAGGTAGCGAGAGCGTAGGAACCCAAGCCCTAGCTAGAGAAATGACCACCTTTTTTGGTCTAGCCTTACGAGCCATACAAGAGATAATGTTATCAGTCTGGAATCGCCAACTAATCCCCTGGCTCTTTAAGTGGAATAATTGGGAGTTAGAAAACCCTCCCACCTTAGGGTGGCTTAAACCCGGTGAGACCAATATCCAGAGTTTGGCTCAATCCTATACCATGTTAGTTGATAGTCAATTAATTGATGTCAATGACCCAGAGTTAAGGAGTAAGATTAGGGGTCAGCTAGGATTGCGTAAGAAGAATATACCCGATGAAAAGGTAATAGCACAACCTAGGCCTATGAGGGCATTACCTGGGGTGGATAATAATAGTAGGGCTAGTGAGTTTAGGTTCGCTGATTTAGAGGGGAGTGAATTGGTAGAGACTATTGTGGAGTTTATTGATAGTATCATTGGTTCTGTTCTAAAAGGGACACAAGATGTTGATGTGGGTATTAGTGAAATTAGTCAACTTCATTCAGATGTAATAAATATGGAGCGGAATAATAGAACTACAAAGGAGGAGAAAAGTACCATTTCTCATAAGGTTTCTGACGGAATAAATATTCTTGTTGCTAAATCCAATATAACCCTCTAAAATAACACTAGCACTTCACATCTCATCAAACTAACAATGCTATATGAATAGTTTATCTATCCCCATTCACGACTTCTTCGATTTACTGAATATTTAGTTGCACTTAGTTTTTTGCTTGACATAGACCTGGACACACAATAAGGTAGAGATAACAGACAGAAAACAACGATTTTTGACTTGAGGCTAATTAGTGCCTTTCGCAGGGTTTAAAGATTTCCAAGCCTGTGTGGCGGCAAATCAGGACAAAGGTAACCCAGAGGCCTACTGTGCCTTTATTGAAAACAAAACCAAAGCTGAGGAATTAATGGCAGATTTTGCAGATAAAACTTTAATAAATGTTCCCATCTTTGAGTCGGGGCATCTCAAGGATTCCTTAGGGAATGAGCGTGATTTTACAGACAAGGATATCTCTGATATAATTGAGGCGTTCTCTCAAGGAGCACCTCCATCTGTCCCCATCAAAATTGGCCATAGCAGCGATGCATTTAATGTTAAGGTGGCTAACTCGTTGGGAATCCCTAAAGAGCTTGTCACTGGTGAAGGTCCTTTAGGGAAGGGTCAAGTTCGCTTAGGTGAAATTACGGGAGTTAAACAATCCAAAGATGGTAAACTCCTGGCTGATATGAGAGTATCTGAGCCAGTAGCCGATTTGATTAAGGATGGATTATTGATAGGACTTTCCGCTGAATTACAATTCAATCGTAAACAAGGGGATAAAACTCATCCTACGGTATTATCAGGTTTAGCTTTCTTGGGCGCTCAACGCGCAGCATTAAGTGATCTTCCTTCCTTACAAGAAGCCACCATGTTAGAAGATGGTACTCACGCAGATTCCGTCTACTTCAGCGATAAAATAGACCTTACCTCTCCTTCAGATGCCACCTTTGAATCTGGTAGTACCATGCTTCCTAATGGTGAAGTGACCTCACCAGGATCGGGTACACAACAAGTTTATACCGTTCCAGTAAACGACTTAACCCGAGGTCGTCAAGTTTTCGCTTCGGTTAGTGCCCCTAATGAAATTACTGCCAAAAGAACCGCCTTAAGAGTGGTAGAAAATTTCCTCTTTTCTTTAGGAGGCCCTTTAGGTACCGCATTAGGAGTAACTGGTGGTGCTATACTCTCAGCTAGATTGATTACCGGTAAACCTATATTAGGAGGAATAAAGGGGCTTTTAAGGTGGAAGTTTGAAGAACCATTTGACTTAGGTTCTGAAGTATTGGAACTGAACGAATTTATAGAAAGAGCTACTAGATTAATAGGTAAAGGAAAGGAGATTAAAAACGTGGATATTACTAGATATGCGGAACATCCTGACATGGCCTCCTGTATAGCTAAGGCTAAAGCGGATGGGGTAGCTGACCCTGAAGTATTTTGCAGGAATAAGTTTGATGAGGAAGCGGCTACCACACTTGCTGAGTTAGCCAAATCATTGAGTCTTTCTGAATGGGATAGTGCAGGCATCTTGGTCAAGATGAAGGAGTTAATGGTGTCTAAGGAAGAAGGCTCTAAGTTTGAAGAGGAAACCAACAAGAAGATGGATGGGTTACTTCACGATAACCGCGTCTTTTATTTCCAAGAGGAAACCATCAAATTAACCTTGATCCCTGGTACCCCCAAAGAAAACGCTGAGAAATTGGCAACCTTGGAGGGTAAAGCAGGAGCAGAGACAGCCACTATGATGCTTGAATCCTGGCAAGCTCAAGAGAAATCTGCTCAGGAAGCTAAAGTTTCTAAAGCGGTACTTAAACCTGGTCATGACCTGGAGGAGGGTGAATTCTCCGAGGCGGTTACTAAGTATCAAGAGGAGCACGAAGGTACCTCCAAAGCAGATGCTATTAAAGCAACTATGAGGTCTAATGCAGAATTGGCCTCTAATAGGAATAACACCAATTAAATTCAATACTAATAAGGAGAATAAACAATGACTACTCCTGCAGAAGGCCCGAGTCAAAAACAAGTATTAACCGAATCGTTCAAGGGCAGTGGAGATTTGTCCTCCAAACAATTCTATTTCGTCAAGTTAACCGCGAACCCGCGTGAGGTTATCATTTGCTCTAATAAAGCAGATAAGCCCATTGGTGTTTTGCAAAACAAACCTGATGCTACAGGTAAGACGGCTGAAGTCATGGTAATCGGTCGGACGAAGGTTAGTAGTGACGCGGCATTGAACGAAGGCGATGCCATTGGTCCAAGTGGTGATGGTCAAGCCGAAGCTAAAACCCAGACAACCGGTGGAGACACCGCTGAGTATGTTGCAGGTACAATCACAGCGGCATCTGGCGCCGCGGGCGAGATGGCGGAAGCTATTATCAACTGCGCTACGCCTCTCTTCATCCAAATTTAAATTGACCATTCATAGGAGGTAAGACTTATGGCCCAACCAACTAGTTCAGATGTCCATGTTGATGCCGCGTTAAGTGACGTTAGCACAGGATATAGGAATACAGGGTACATAGCAGATGAGATTTTTCCTGTTGTCATGGTAGACAAGCAAAGTGATAAGTATTTCGAGTGGACTAAGGATTTCTGGTTTAGAAACTATGTCCAGTTGCGAGCCCCTGGTGATACTTATCCAGAAGGTGGTTTGGAACTCTCCACCTCCAGCTACTTTGCGGATATATTCCACCTATCCTTTCCCATCAATGATGAAGAGGCTGCGAACCAGGATGCTGCGGTGGAGTTGGAAATAACTGGTGCAGAGTGGATTGCTGACCAATTTCTGTTAAATAAAGAAGCCAAGATAGTCGCCGACTTCTTTAAAACTGGGGTTTGGGGAACTGATAAAACCCTAAGCGGTACCGACCAATGGTCCGACTTTGCTAACAGTGATCCAGAAGCAGACACTATCCTAGCCGCCCAGACCATTCAGAAGTCTACCGCAGCGAAAATTACCCATACCGTAATGGGTAAAGAAGTTCGTGACAAACTAGGTCAACACCCACTTCTTCTTGAGAAGTATAAGTACACCAGTGCGGCTAATCTGGATGATGTCCAACTTGCCGCAGCTCTGGGAGTTCCTCGCTTAACTGTAGGTGAGGCTATTGCCAATAGTGCTCAAGAAGGTGCTACCTTTTCTGGGGGGTATATGTGGGGTAAGAATGTGATGTACCTTCATGTTGCTACTAACCCAGGTAAGCGTGTTCCTACCGCTGGTTATACCTTTACCTGGCCTGCTGGAGCCGGACCCATGGCTGTAGTAATCTCCAATGTTCGTGATGATACCAGAGATAGAAACCTTCTCCGTGGCAAACACGCCTTTGACCAGAAAGCGGTAGGTACCGATCTGGGCTACTTCTTAGCCAGTGCGGTAGCGTAGAGGTATAACAATGTTATTTAGAGTTAGGAAGGAAATTCAATGGGCGGGAATAGTGTATCAACCTGGAGAGTTCGTGGAGATTCCTGAAGGAAATCCTAGAATTCGTGCTATGGTTGAACAAAGCCGCCATATTGAATACGCCAATACAGATAAACCATCAGAGCCACAGGGGATTCCTGTCTCTGTAATAAGGGAGTAGTTAAATGACGACTGCAAGAATAGTACAGAGGAATAGGGAAGCGTGGGTAGTTGATGACTTCAATGTGTTGAAGAATGTCTTTGCCAATACTATCCACCTTGATGTTACCAATGGCAATGCAAGTAACAAGGGGACAGGGCCTACCGATGCAGTTATCACCATCAAACAAGCTCTAGCCCTATCGGCTGTTTGGGATACCCTCCTCTTCGCTCCAGGAACTTACCCTGTTGATGTTAGTGATGCTTCTCAAGCACCGTTAGCGTTTCAACAGTGGGAATCGGCGATACCAAGTATTTCCGGTGGTATGCCTTCCGTAATTATTGTTGCGGATGCAGATGACCACGTAAATACCCCTGTAGCAGTCGATGTGGACGGTGTAGTCTTTAAAGGTATTGAATTTAAATTGGTTGCAGGGGGTACCAATGCCCTTTATTGCATTGAAGCTGCCCAAACGACGGCTGTTCGTGGCTTGACATTTATTAACTGCCTTGTCAATCTCAATGGTGTTGATGCCTTAGTTATTGGCATGAAATTCGATGATGCATCAAATGCTATCACAGGATTGGCCATGCGTGGATGTAGGCTTGGTGGAGCTACCGCAACGGCGAGTGTGCCAAGCTTAATGAGTATAGGTGTACCAGGTATCCCAGGTTGCGATATCCAAGATAATGTCTTTGAGAATGACGATGTGGACGGAGCTGGAAATGCGCTCCTGTTTGCAGACCCCACAGCAACTACTGGGTCATATGGCATGAAAATTGCCAACAATGATTTTATTGGGCCTTCGGATGGTGGTGGAGATGGTGTTCCCATCACATTTAACTCCAGCATGACTGAGGATGAGATTGTGGGTATTATTAGAACTAACTACTTCTCCAATGTCACTACGTCACCCATTACCGTTGATAAAATCAATAATAGCATTGTTTGGAATTATGCGGGTGATGATGCCACCGGTGGTACCTTAGTCGACCCAGGCACTTAAAATATAAAGGATTGTGAGGGGTACGCAGACTAATGTTTGCCCCTCAGAAGGAATATTTAAGATGCCTCAGGAACCTAAGAACAGATACATACACACACTTGGGGGGCAGAAAGTGGGATTCACATATGAGCCTGGGGCCATAATGCGATCCCAGGGTCTTACAGTCCAATACTATGCTATTGGTCCTGATGAGGTTCTGCTCCCTACGGATGCAGCCAAAATTGCAATCTCCCGGTTTAATGGGGTTGTAGTTTACGGTCGAACAAGCAAGTAATTCTGTAATCTAAGGAGAATAACCAATGTCCACTAAAGTTGAAACCCCTATCAGGGCCGCAGCCAGAAAAGGTCGTGCATGGACCTTGCCTTTTAATGCCGTTGATCCTACCGGTGCGGACGATGTTATGGCGGTAATTAAACCAACAAGTGGAAATCCAATCGAAGTGATTCAGGTTGAGGTTTCCAGTACAGTTGCCGGAAATTTGGAGCCAATGGTAGGCACAGGTGCTCTGACCGGTCTTACCGATGTCCCATGTCGTAATCTTGGTGGTGGCGCAACCCAACCCAAAGCCGAGAAAGGTACCGGTGTAGATATTACTGGTATAACTCAAGTTGGTGGTCAAATTGGTCACTACTTCCTTGTTGCTGATACCCCTCGGGTAATTGATTTCCCTGGTGGAGTTCGGGTAGAAATTAATGAGAGTTTCGCCCTGCTCTGGGAAGTTGCAACTGGAATCTTGTCTGGTAATGTTACCTTCTTTGAGATTGACGAAGAAGATAAGAACTAAGTTAAATAGTGGTTACGATAGACATTGGGCACGCCAAGTACCTTGACTCAGAGGCCATCGCCGCTGTTGAAGGGGAACCCACTCTCGCATTAACAGGGGTAGTGTCAGGTTTAGTGGCGACATTACCTCAGATTAATGATACTTCAGAAGATCATCAATATATCTTTGGTGTGTCCGAATTAACCGTTGATCGAACAGTCACATTACCATTATTAGGTGCCAACGCTACCTTTTCATTCGTAGATTTTGCCGAGATTTTTAGTGCCGTAAAGACTTTCAGCGCCGAGCCGGTGTGGAATGACAGCATCGCGGTAGCTCTTGGGGCGGGTAGTGACTCGCGCATCTACTACGATGGGACGGATACATTTTGGGATTTGCAGGCTGTGGGAACTGGCGGTCTAATGATGGCACTGGCAGGTTCGTTTCCCAGTCCGGACGTTAATGCGTTCCACATCTTTAAAGGTAGTGCTGGAACGATAACACCGCATGCCGCGTCAGTGTTGATATTGGAGAATCTCGCTTCCGCGAATGTCTATTTCTCTTTCATGGTGGCGGATGATAAAAATGCAGGCTTTGTAATCAATAATCCTACCGCGACGAATCATGCAAACATCCAGTATAATGGCGCTAATGAGAGGTGGATTCATAGAATAGATGGCAGCAATCGGTTGTTCTATTCTGCTGGGGCCTTTGCGTTCCAAGAAGCAACCATAGTTTCAAGCAGCGCGGGCGATATAACATGGAACCCAACGGGGAACGTTGTTATTGGTGCTGATGTTTTTATTGCCCACGATGTAAATGCAGGGCTAACAGCCTCAACTACCCAGACTCAGGTGGGTGGCTTGGCACTCACCACAGAGATTAATGAAGTTTCTACCGTGGCAAATACAGACGATACTGTGACACTACCAACGGCTGTAACAGGGATTCGTTGTTTGGTCATTAACAATGGTGCAAATCAACTCCAGATATTCCCCGCTTCTGGAGATGACCTAGGTGCCGGAGTAGATACAGCCACAACGGTAAGTGCGGGTAGCAAGATTGAATTTTTAGCCTGGGACGCTACCAACTGGCAGGATATAACCTAATGAGTAGTGAGATTAATGGCTAATTCACGAGCAAATATCAAGGCTTTTCTGGCTTCTTCAGGAACACGGCCCCCTCTAACAGACAGTGAGTTGGATGATATTCTAGCGTGGGTTAAATCATCTAAGGAGTTGGATCGTGATGCCACGCCAGATGATTTGGCTGACGCTATATATCAGACGCTTACTGAACAGGCGGTTAGCCTTAAACGAAGTAACCTTAATGTCCAATTGGGTTAACTTAGGAGTATTGTGCTAGCATTTAATCAAAGTGATTTAGAAAAACTTTGGGTGGTAAATCCATTGGCGTTGGCTCAAGTTACGGCCTTCGCGGCCATAAGAGAATCTCAAGATAAGGATACCCAGATAAAGGATTTAGAACTCAGGTTGGAGAATACTACTCCGCGTACGTCGGAGTCCAATAATGATTCAATCCCAGCTTCTATATTGGAAGAATAAATGTACTTCGGCGATTACAAAGAAGATGACACGGTTTTCTTCCCATTTAACACTAAAAATAGTGCTGGGCCAATAACTCTTGCCGGGAGTCCTGTGATATCCATTTACAAAGATGATGCTACAGGAACAGAGGTGACTACTGGGGTGACTTTAACTATTGACCATGATGGGAAAACCGGCAAGCATTTGGTTAAGGTTGATCTTTCTTCCGCCGTGTTCTATGCAGTAGGGGCAGATTACTACGCAGAACTAACCGCAGGCACCGTGGATGGGATTAGTGTCGTTGGTCAAGCGGTAGGTGAATTTAGCATTGAGAATCGTTTTGATGAAGTCGATGTTACTAAGATTAGTGGCGATGCCATAGCAGCGGATAATCTCGAACTCCAATACGACACCACTGGCCTGACCGGAGGTAAGTTCCCGGCCAACCAGGACCAGGTAGGAGCCATCGGAACCTCCGGTGGTGCTGCTCTCAACTTTGCGGCGGCTGACGACAACGTGGATGGTGCCTTGAACGGCGTCACGTTCGTCGGGGTGCAAACTTCGGGCACCTTTGTGTCCACTGAGGGTGAAGACGGCACCAACCACGTCATTGATGACACCACCAATAATATTGACATCGTGTACCAGTTCAACATCGGTGGCGGCAGGACCGCTACTGAGATAATCTGGAAGGGATATTTAGCTCCGAATGGGTCAACAATCAGCATCCAGATGTACGACTTCATTGGGACGGACTGGGAAACCCGAGCCACCATCATAGGCAAGAACCAAGCCGTCAACGAGACCATAGACTTTCCCGTTCTCTCCAAGCACACAGGCACTGGGGTTAATATCGGCATCGTGTATGTCCGGTTTGTCGTAGCCTCTGGGACCAACCAAACGTTGGAGACCGACGAGCTAATTGTGGAAGCCGTCTCTATTGGCCAGTCGGTTGGTTACCAGAATGGAGCGGTCTGGCTAGACACCGTTGACGGGACGGCGGGCACAGAAAGTTTTGTGAACGGTGTTGCAGATAACCCTTCTAAAACTATAGCCGATGCTCTCACTATACTAGTGGCTGTGGGTCTAAAGAAGATTACTGTTGCTCCTGGCTCAACCGTCGCGTTGGGCGCAACTTTCACTAATAAAGAGATGGAAGGGCATGAGTGGATACTCGATTTGGACGGTCGGGACATTGGTGGCAGCGAATTTATAGGTGCAACGGTTTCTGGGATTGGTACCGGCACCGGGACAACCATATTCCGCGAATGTTCCATGGGAGCGACTACCGTACCGGCAGGCACCCATTTGATCAGATGCGATTTCGAAGGGACTATAACTTTGGGAGCGGCAGGGACTTTTCATTTTGATACTTGCCACCATGGGAGTGCTTTAGCGTCTATTGTGGACTTTGGCTCAGGGTTAGCAGCTAGTACCATCCACCTGCACGCCTATCAGGGAGGATTAGAAATTCAGAACATGGGAGCCGGGGCTGGTAGCTACGCGCTTCACCTTGACGGTATGGGTACAATCATCTTCAATGCGAACTGCTCGGCAACCTCGACCATCAATCTCGCCGGAAACTGGGCGCTCACCAACAATGCCGTTGGGTTGACCATCAACGATGATGGTCATGTTTCCCAAACCACCGTAAACGCCCAGGCTGACACGGCGCTCTCAGATTACGACGCGCCAACTAAAGCTGAGATGGATACAGCTCATGCCTTGTTAGCCACGGCTGCTATTAACACCGAAGCTAGATTGGTAGAGCTTGATGCTGGGAACTTACCAACTGATATAGCCGCGATTCCCACGACAGCCATGCGGGGTACAGATAACGTGGTTTTATCTGGTCCGACCAAGGCGGAAATGGATACGGCCCATGCCTTATTGGCGACTCCTGCTGACATATTGACCACGGCGTTAACAGAGAGCTATGCGGCTAATGGAGTTGCGCCCACTCTCACTGAGATAATGTTTGCCTGCCACCAATATCTAATGCAGTTTGGTATCGTAGGAACTAATTATACAGTCAGGAAACTTAACGATTCAGATACCGCGTTTGTCGTAACTTTGAATGATGACACCAACCCGACTGACGCTAAGAGGGTTTAGTGGCGATTAGAACGGTCGTCACCCGAGGCTTTGGTAATGGCACTTTCAATGGTACCATAGGCCTAGTAGTTACCCGAGGATATCTTGGAGAAGTTAGTATACTAGGTTCTGTAGCTCTGGTATTATCTGGGGACAGAATAGTGGCTTATACCTTAGGTAAGCGTGATATTGGTCTAACAGTGAGTGGCCATAGAGATATAGATCATATTCTTAGTGAGAGAGATGTAGGTATGACTGTACATCCCGATAGATTAATTGATTACACCTTGCCAGGAGAATAATCATGCCTGATACTCTGCAAGTTGTGGAGGAGACCCAGCAACAAACTAGTGGTGAATCTATTGCATATACTGTTGATACAGATGATTATCCTCCTAAAGAGGTAGGTGTACCTACAGTAGCATCCGCTACAGCCTTTGATGTGTCGGATAATAGTGATGTGACAAGTACAGTATTTCCTGCGGGCAGCATAAGTATCTCCACTACTATTATCACTCTAAAGCCTTTAACAGCCCTAACCGCAGGAGTCACTTATAGAATCCAGGTTAAATTTACCAAGAATAGTAATGTCTTTGAACCTTACTTCTTGGTTCATTGTCCTTATTAGGAGTTATTAATATGGCATTAGATGCCGATACATATGGAACTATATTACAGGTAGAATCCTTAGTGGGTGATTTGGTCCAGGGCAGAGTCTTTGGATTAACTAGCACCCCCACTTTAACTCAGACTGAGAAATTCTTGGATAATACCGCGGCTGAACTTAACTCAGCCCTGACCTTCCATGAATTTACTGTTCCGGTGGTGGTAGGTGATGATAAAGCTGCATTTAATTACCTTGCCTATGGTAACTCCTGTATGGCTGCGGTGTTAGTCTTAGACGCTCTCCCTGCTGAGGCCTACACAGAGCCTGGTGAAGAAACTCCTGCACAAGGCAGAAAGCAGAGTCTGGAGAAGATTTTTAGAAGGCTACTAAAGACCATTGATGATGAGAAACTTCCTGCTTCTAGAACTTCTGGAGGTTCTTTCTTGGCTGACCTCTTTGTGGGGAGTTCTGAAAATGCAGATGGTGATACCAAACTGCCTATCTTTACCCGTGAAGTAACTGACAATCCATCCAGTCGTTCTCTTACTAAATCCTAATGAGTTATGAGACCGCGGAAGCAGCCTTACTTGCAGTAATTCGTAAGGGAGATGGTTTCAATGCCGGGAACACCAGTGCTGGGGATTACAGAATACTGGCCAAGGGAAATAGAAAGGCTGTGGTACTAAACCCTGGCCCTTTCACTAAGACGGTAACCGGGGCCCCCCGCAGGATGGGTTATCACTGGGTAGTAAATACAGAGTTATTTATCCCATTTGAAAAGGAATTATCTGTAGTTGCATTATCACTAAGACGGATTAGGCAGGATTTGATGGATATTATAGATCAATATCCAAACCTAGCCAGTACAGCAAATATTATTAATGCCTTTCTAGAAGGTGGCAGTGAACCAGACTTATGGCAGGGGGAGAATCGTAGGTGGTGGACCCAGCGTATGAGAGTCACTATAGAAGAACGGGCTACCATCACCATTCTTGAATAATTATGACAATGAGAGTGGAATTAGTGGTATCCGGCGTTACCGAATTAAATCAAAGGTTTGAAATTCTGGGGAGAGAGGATTCTGAGGAAGGGGATAATATATTTATTAGGATCCTTACTGATTTAGGAGAAGTTTTAAAGCCTAAATTGGCAGAACATACTCCTTTAGGTACAACCGGTCAATTAAGATTTAGCACCAATTTCCGTGTAAGGGTATTCAACACTGATGTAGCTGGGGAGAAAGAATATCATCTAGAAATGATACAGACCGCCCGTAGCGTAGGATTTACCTATAGGCCTATAGTGGTATCAGGTAGGTTACCAGGTAGGATGCCTCCCCCTTTAGCCTTGCGAGGATGGGTACAGCTTAGGTGGGGTTTAAGCACAGTGGATGCTAATAGAGCAGCATTTAGGTTAGCTAGGCACATAGCTGCTCATGGGACTCAGCCTAATGATTATGTGGAGAAAACAGTTCAGGCCAGCCAGGGGGATATTGAAAACGCCTCCAAGTTATTGGGTCAAGAATTGAGTGTTGCTATATTTAATTTTAATAGGGAGTTGTAACAATGACCACAGCATTTAGAAGGATACAGGGAGGGTTAGAGTCTGTTAGAGGGACAGGGGTTGCTGCTGATAAGGTATTTTTAGGGACACTAACTATGACACCTACTGTTACTTTTCACCGGCCTGTAGATGAAAGGAATAGTCTAGCAGAATTTCAGCGTTCTATAGCCGTCTCTCAAATGACCAGGATGAGGTTTGAGGGTGATGCCACTTATGACCAATTAATTGATTGGCTTTCTATGGCGGTGAGGGGGGCTATCTCCCCCGCTACAGTAGAAACCACAGGTCGTGTCTGGACCTTTACTCCCAACACCACTTCCAAGAATGTTCAGGATAGTTACACTCTTGAATATGGTGATGATGTCCAGGCTTGGGATAGTGCTTTTGTCATCTGTGATAACTTGGAGATAGCCATAGCTCTCAATGAGGTGGTTAGTGTTAGAGCGGATTTATTTGGCAAGTTCGCCGCTAAGACTTCCTTTACCGGTGCCTTAAGTGCCCCAGCCGTTACCGAGATTGTAGCCAACCATGCTAAGGTATATATAGATGGGACTTGGGCTAACTTAGGCAGTACCGAGGTACCTACCCTTCTTGCGGGAGCTACCATAAGATTACCTACTGGTATAGCCCCTGCTCGTTATGCTGATGGTAGTTTGGATTTTAGCGCGGTGTCGGAAAGTAAGACTCACTTGGAGATGGATTTAGATTTAATTAATTCCACCGCTGGTATCACTGAGTATGATGCCTATGTGGCGGGGACTGATCGTGCCATTAGAATAGAGTTAACTGGTCCCATTGCTGTGGGTGCCACACCTTACCTACTAACCATTGACTGCTTTGGTCGCTATGTCAGTGAGCCTGAGTTATTTGGTGATAGGGAAGGGGAAAACTTAATGCGACTTTCCCTACACAGCCATGAAGATGCCAGCGGAAATCACTTTGAATTTGCTGTGACTAATCTGATTACTGGTGTCTAATCTTGAGATTGAGAAATATCTACATCCTTGTTGTGATCCTGGCTTAAAAATCGAAGTAGTTACTATAAGTCTCTAGTCATTCACTAGCTCTGTCATATCTACAGCGAATTTCAAGTTAGAATGTGTGAGGAATATCTTGACCAAAGCAGAAAAACGTCCTGTTCCTAAAACACCACATCCAGAGGATATGAATGGTGATAGTTTTAATTCTTCTGGTGGTCATAATATGTATGCTTTAATTTGGAATATCAACGAGCGTGTGGGGAAGTTGGAGGGGAAAGTGTTGCTCTTATTGGCATTTATTCCTCCATTACTTATGCTTATTCTGGGTACTCTGATTGCAGGAGCATTCTTAAAATAGTCCAAAATTTTGTAACAAGGAAGGCCACCACATGAATAAATGGTTTGTCGAAAATGATACGGAAAGGATTGACCTAGAAGATGGTCAATGGGTGGACGTTAAAGCCAAGTTAAGTATTGGCGACCAGGATATGTTGGGCCAATTAATGATGGAAATCAAGATTGATACCAAAACTGGTGCAGGTCTACCCCGCGCTGAGAGAAGAAGGCAGGCTAAGAATGGTGCTAATTTAGATGCATCATTTAAACCCAGTACCGTTGCTTTACTTCAAGTCTCCATAGTAGACTGGAGTTTCTTAGATGAAAATAATAATAAAATTCCAGTTACTCCAGAATGGATAGCCAAACTTAAACCTGAGTGGGCTAACCATATCGAGGAGGAGCTTGACCGACTAAACCCTTTAACGGAGCCAAAGACCCCACCGAGTACAGAAACGCCCTTGAAGGAAGACCCTCAATCCTCCCTAGCGAAACAATCCGTTATCTAGTCTGTAAGCATATGGGAGGTTGGGATTACTACACATATCAAAACCAACCAGCTTCCTTTATAACCGAGATTTGGCTCCATATGCAGGTAGAAGCTGGAGCTAAGAAGGCCCAAATTCCTCTACCAGTAGTTAGACGAGGAGGCAGCACCAGATAATGGCAACCCAGAATCCTGACATAGCTTTTGTAGTTAAGGCTAGAGACCAAGCGAGTGCTGTATTTAACAGGCTTTCTCAGTCCTCAGGGCGTCTGGGTGTGGTATGGAGAGGGCTGACTGGGATTATAGCCCGTTTAAGTGCTTCCATGATAGCCCTCTCTATAGCATTGCCTATAGTTGCCGCGGCCTTTGCCAGTCTAATCACCGCTGCTACAGCCGTTAGCTTTGTATCCTTTGAGCGTGGGGCTAGACGCACCAGAGTACAACTACAGTTATTAGGTTTCACCGCTTTAGAAGCTCGGGACCAGGTTAACACCCTTACCGATCTAATGGATAGGGCCGCAGTTACCTCCTTCTTCGCCAGTCAACAGGCTATTAATAATATAGCTCTGGCAGGCTTTGAACTTAATGCGGTGTTAATTCCTCTCTCTGAAAAATTCGCTGATATTATACAGGCAAATCCTTCCCAAGTCTTTAACGCTCTATTTGACGCCCTTGCTCGACATGACCCTACCAAGTTTGCCAGGTTAGTCACTGGGGTAGAAAATTTGGCTATCCCGATGGCGGTACTAGATAAATTAGATGCTGGTGATTCTGCGCCTTTCTTGCGATGGTTAGAACGCATTATAGAAACCGAACAACTAACCAAGTTAGAAGACCTCACATCTAAGTTAGAGCGAATAGCTGAGTTAACTAAACCAACCAGGGAGGCTATAGTTGAGGCTATGGCTGTGGCTGTAGGGATTTTAATAGAATCTCTAGTCACTCATTTAGAAAAAGGCTCTGAACGTATTGAATTAATATTAAAAACAGCCTTTGTGGTAGGTGTGTTAGCAGGTGGACAGAACCTAGGTCGTAGTTTAGGTCTAGGCTTAATGGCAGGTTTAACTGTGATATTGTTAGGGAATTTAGTTGATACCATTCAAGGAGTAATCGAAAGTCCTGCGGTAATATCTGGGATATTTGTAATTGGTACAGGTTTAGGATTACAATTAGGTGGTATTAAAGGTGGAATAGTTGCAGGTATAGTAATTGCTATAGGCTTGGAATTATTGCCAGGCTTAACCGATGCATTTGATAAATTGTCCACCGACCAACAATTGTCAGTAGCTGCCTTAGTCTTAGGTACTGCTATAGGTTTAGGACTGAGACTTGGTGTACTAAGGTCCTTTGCATTGGGTTTCATCTTAAAAGATATTATCAATAACCTACATAGAGCAGATAGTATTACCGATCAGGCATTGTTTATAGGTTTGGTAGCTTTGGGGGCTGCTATGGGATTTGTTATTGCTGGCCCTATGGGTGCCATTATTGGGACTTCACTAGCCATAGCAGCACTTAATATGGCAGATGAAAATGGTGAGGTTATACAAGCTTTTCTAAAATTTGGGGATGAATTGGCGAGGCAAATAAATAGAGCGGTATTGAATGGATTAGCAAATCTTCCTATAGAAATTGCCAATCTGGGTATTAGGGCCATCAATGATATTATTAATGCTTTTAATGCCTTGCCTTTTGTTCCTGATATAGGGAATGTACCTGTAGTCCCTGGTGTAAATCCAGGGTCTGTGATAGGTCCTTCCCCTATTATTCCTTTTATAGGTCCTTCAGAACCTCCTACCACATTTGGAGGTAGTCCTACAACACCTGGACCAGGTGGTACTCCCTTTGATCCCAATGCTCCCTTTGTACCTGACCCAGATTTTGCACATGGTGGTATGGTCCCAGGTCCATTAGGTGCTCCAGTTAGAGCCATAGTTCACGGGGGAGAGACTGTCCTCCCTGGCGGTGCCACAATGATAATCCAATTAGTCTTAGATAGAAGGATAGTCTCTGAAATCGCCGTAGATGCAGTGAACCGCACCGCCCGCCTTAATGCAGGGATGGTCCCTGGGTCAATAGGTTCCTAACCTGTGATAGTTAAGCTTACCATAAATGAGATAGACAGAACCTCAATACTTGATGATGACTCCTGGTTCGTGGATTGTTATGATGGGGATGTGATTGACACCATCGAACTTAATCTAGATGACCAGGATAATAGTGTCACCGTGGTGGAGGGCCACGATATTATCTTAGAGGATTCCTCCGACTCTACCATTAGATTCTTCGCTGGTATAGTAGTCCAAGTCACTGTTAGTGTTAGAGGTATAGGTAGGGTCATTAACATATTAGCTAGTGATTGGAAAATGATAACCGATAGAGCCTACTTCACTAAGCAATTTGATGATGTTACAGATAAGGTTATAATTCAAAACGCCTTCACCGAGGCTGAGGTTACCGAGATTGATACCTCTTCTTTAGTACAGTCCGCCAGAGTCATTGATAAAATGGTATTTCGCGGAACCTCGCTTAGACAGATGTTGGATAGTATCACTAGTATTACTGGGTGGTTCTGGGATATAGATAAGTTTAAGAACTTGATCTATAGACCTTATGGTGATTCCCCTCTGGTCTTTTCCTTTACTGAAAGTCCTGATAATGTGGTTACCTTCCCTTATTATGATTTCAATAGGACCCGGGAAATTGGACAGTTTAACGAGATAGAAATACATGGTGCAGAAAAACTTTCTAATATTACCAATCAAACCTATGCAGGTAATGGTACTAGGTTAAGATTCAGGTTGAGCGTAGACTTCACAATAGATACCAGTGATTATCCTTTTGTCATCAGGGGTATAGAAGGTGCGGACCCAGATATACCTAATATAGATAGAAATACAGGGACAGATGGTACTCCTGTGTGGACCGCGCAAACTATGGGTGTGGAGGAAAGGGATTCAGGAAAGGATGTATTGTGGAACCCTGGAAACGGCCAAGTTTTGTGGACGGTGGCCCCACCAAACTTTCCAACTAATTCCTGGCGAATCTCTGGCCGGGGGTTCGTCAGGGCAGCTTACACAGCTAGGGACGAGGCTGCTATAGCGGAGGCAGGGAGAGTCTTTAAAAAAGTGCTTACTATTGAAGAGGTGGAGGATGATGACCAAGCAATAGATGTAGCCTTAGCCTTCCTGCGAGAACAAGGAGCCAAGACCTTTATCAGGATGAATATTAATAAGGAGGGGATTAAGGTGGGAGACTCTGTCGCCATCACTAATACCCCCCTAGGAATCACCGCTGAGGTATTACAAGTACACCAATTAAGTATGAGGTCTTTAGGTGGCGAGGTTTATGAATATACGGCTGTGTTAAGGAGTTCTCCTAGTGCCGCATAATTTCGCTCACCTCTTATACGAGATAAGGCGTAAGGCTGGACACAGTGATTTCCTAACTGAGGAAGCTATTACTGTTATCAGGCAGGCCAATTTAGCTCTAGATTTAAATATCACTGTGCAGGTACAAGCAAGAGGGGAAGGTCACACCGCCGCAGAATTTTTAGATACCAATTCGGAACACTTGAATGTTAGTGATGATGGAGCTTTAGAAGTAGCCACATCTCTTGTTCCTAATTGGACTATTTCTGGATGGTTTCAGCGGGGAGGGGTTGGTGGTATAGATAATCTAACCTTATTTGGTAAATGGGATTCTGGGCAAACCCAATTTAAAGTACAATGGGAATTATCACCTGCTAGATTTAGGTTTTTTACTTGGGATGGAAGTGGTGAACAAAGCATACAATCAGATTCGGTTTCTGATCTAAATCGGTGGTATTTTGTGTTAGTTAGGTTTACCCGATTAGGGATTGTTACCACTTTATCCATACAGATAGACAATGCCACTCCTGTTACGGGTACTGGGAATTTTCTTATCCCAGTAGGAACAGGTGATTTTGAAGTAGGTTCCGAGGGGGGGACTACAGGTTTCCATATAGGTCTAGTCAATAGAGTGGGATTTTGGGATAGGGAGTTAACCACGGGGGAAGGTACAGAGCTTTATAGTGATGGTGCTGGTATACAGGCTCGTCAAATGTCCGCTGGATTAAAGGCCGGACTTAAGGCTTTCTGGAATATGTACGAAGCCTCAGGTCAACGCAATGATAGTATAGGGACTAACCACTTATCTGACAATAACACCGTAACTCAAGACCAAACTGGGCCTACTTACTATATAGAGGATTCTGACCTTCGACGTAACCACTGCACTAACCCCTCCTTTGAACATGATCTGGCTAACTGGGTGGCTACTAACACCGCTGATGGTAAAGCTGCACAATTCACACTAGCCAATAGTGAGTATCTCAGTATAGTCAGTAATCCCTCCTTACAATCAGGTGATGTTGATTTGGTTATAGGAGGCCATTTTACTCTCGATACTAAGGCGGTAGATTCCACTTTAATCTCTAAGTGGGTAACGACAGGAGATAAGAGAGAGTATAGGCTCTTTTTTGACCAGAGTGAAGATAGGTTTAGATTTGAGGTATCAGCCACCGGGACCTCTACTGTGGTTAATGTAGATGCAGATACTCTAGGTTCCCCATCGGTGGCCACTAAATACTTTATATTAGCCTGGCATGATAAGAATACCGATACCATTAATATTCAAGTTGATGATGGTACAGTTGATTCGGTGGCTCATACCACAGGAATGACTGCATTAGGAGGGGCATTTGAACTAGGTGCGGAAGAAGCTGGTACCTTCCCATTTGATGGGAACGCTGTATCGGTATTGGTAGGCAAGAAAATATTGAGCGCCAAGGAAAAAACTTTACTATATAATAGTGGTGCGGGGAAACCATATCAAGCCTTAGGTCTTATTGATGATGGGTCCAATATAAAGGATGCTTTCGTTGCTTATTGGAATTTAGATGAAGCTTCAGGTACTAGAGTAGACTCTCATAGTAGCCATGATTTGGCGGACAATAACACAGTTACTCAAGCCACAGGTCTAGACCTGTATGTAGCCAATGCCCGTGATGAAGCCCAGAGTAACTATGGACAGAATTCTCTCAAACTAGAAATGGTAAATAGCTCTGCTTCCGGGGAGATTATTAGCCAGGCCTTCACTATTACAGGACTATCAGCCTCAGAGGTATGGAGCATCTCGGTGTCAGTTAGGATAGCCGCCCTAACCTTATCCAAATTTACCCTGAGGCTGGAGTTCCTGGATAGTAGTGATGTGGTTCAGGCCACTCACAATGTAGACTCTACCACAGTCAGTACAGATTGGGCTGTTGTGGATAATCTTAATAGAACATCACCAGCGACCACTACCAAACTCAGAGCCACAGTGATATTGCAATCTACCGCAGCTTTAGCCTATGGAAGTATTCATGTGGATGGATTAATTATTGAGGAAGCTGCCACAGCCCCCTACTTCGATGGTGACAGTGAGAAGTCTTTCTGGGAAGATGAAATCCACAATAGTGCCAATATAAAGGATGAGTTGGGTAAAGCGGCCATTGCAGGATTTTTTAGTCCCTCCTAAGGAGTTATAATGGCAATCCCTGATGGATTTTGGACAGCAGGTCTAGAGGCTACCGCGGATAGGATGAATCAGAATCTTGTCCAATTTGACATCACGGCTAACAGACCTGCCGCAGGGACAAAGGGCCTCCTCTTTGTGGCCACCGATGGAACAAAAGCCGTATCTTATGACAATGGTAGTGCATGGGTGGAAGATATAGCAGGAGGAGGCCTTTCTGATGTAGTTGATGATACCACTCCACAACTTGGTGGCGACCTAGATGGTAATGGTTCAGATATTACAGGTATTGGACATATAGGGTTCCTTGCAACACAAGACGCTTCTGCTGGGGCCAATGATCTTGACGACTATGAAGAAGGAACTTTCACTCCAACACTTCAAGATGATTCCCGAAGCGATGCTGAAAGCCAAACCTATAGTGAACAGACCGGACGCTATGTAAAAATTGGTCGTTTGGTTTATATACACATTAAAATTATATTGACCAGTCTTGGCTCCCTTACTGGAACTCAATCTGCCGTTATCGCCAATCTGCCTTTTACTAAAGGAGCGTCAACCGGCGATGGAGCAGCAATTACCCTAGGTCGGGGGGTTCTTTTGGCGATTACAGCCAACCAGAGCGTTTGTGGTGCTATAGATAACAGTGAATCTTTCATCCGTATGGAATTGTGGGATGCGGCGGCTGGAGTAACACCTATGATAATCAATGAACTGTCTGCGGATGGGGTATTAGAAATGAGTGGATTTTATGAGGTATAAGATATGTTAACAAAAAAAATAGTTATAGGCTCAAGAAATATTTTACCTGATGGACAGATTGAAGTTAGATATGATACCTATATTTTGGAAGATGGTATAACTATTTCAGGACCTACCTATCTTCGTGAAGTTATCCATCCAGGTCAGGATATAACGGATAAGGTTCCTGAAATCCAGCGTATTGCTGTGGTAGAACATACACCTGAAGTAGTTGCTCTGTATGAGAGCAAAAGTATAAGGGACTAATATGGCTACCGTTATTAATGAAGGTTTAATCCGAGTCGCCACAGTTATAAGCAATGATATTAGCCATGCTGCGGTGGGGACTAATAATAGTGCTGAGGCCAATAATGACAGTAATTTAGGTACTGAGACTGATAGATTAGCCCCTACTTCCTCCAAGGTACAAGGCAATCAATTGATAAATAGAACCTTTTTCTCTAATTCTAATCTACCTGCCACTGTGGAGGAACTTGGGTGGTTTATGAATGGTAGTGGCTCTGTGGATAGCGGGGAATTTTTGGTAAGGGCTTTAAGTGGATTTGTGAAGGGGAGTCAGGACTTAAATATTGTATTACAGATTACCATTAACCGGGGTTAAAATGATGTTGTAATTGTTTCCTTCTGTTGTTGGTTCCTTTCTTATGATCCTGACACATTATGAAGTAGTAGATGATTTTAGCTCCATTATAATTGGTGGTTAACCAGTAGGGTTCACCGTGAGGGCAATATCCATAGCGGTGCCAGATTTTCAATTTAGCCCCAAACTCCTATTGGTTTCATGTCCTTCCAATTCATCCCCAACTTGACTTCCATAGGTGTTTGATAGACTGCGAGATTGAGAGAGCTAGCCCTATTTAATTCCATATCAGGGTGTTTATCAAAGGTTATTTCATCGTGAATTGTATTAACCTGGGGAGCAGTTTTATTCCTCACCTGTAACCTTTTTAAATCTTCCCCCGCTGTTCCCTGAATTACATGGTTAAATGCCTCCCTCTCAATCTTCCTTACTAGCCATTGAGTGCTACTTCCACCTTTAAGTGCATCCCATATATCAGGGAAGTATCTCCTCCTGCCCAGCAAGGTTTCTGTATAGCCATCTTGCTTGAGTTGGTCCGTGATTATTTTAAACAATTGATTTATTCCTGGATAAGTTTTAAAATATGTGTCTAAAAATATTTCACCTTGTTCTACAGGAATACCCGACCTCTGGTAAAGAGTATAAGCTGTACCTCTATACACGGCAGCAAAGTTAATATCCTTGGCAATCCTGCGTATAGTGGGAAGACCCGCAGCTTTCATAAAATCGGCGGTTGCTTGGTGGATATCCCCTCCACCAGCAAATACTTCCGCCATCTTAGTATCCCCAGTTCTTAGCGCCACAATAAAGGCTAGGATTCTTAACTCTATTTGGGATAAATCCCAACCTTCAAAGTTATTACCTTCGGTAGGAATAAATATATCTCGCATGATTAAGGGGATATTCTGGGTGTTAGGTTTAGTTCTGGTTTGTCTTCCTGTGGATGCACCGACTTGATTTACTCGGGGATAGATTCTACCATTAACTAGGTGTTTATTGTAAAGAGCTTCTATATTGGATAGAGTGGTTCTTGCGTTGCGGTATTCCAGCACCAGATGTGAAAGAGGTTCTTCTCTATATAGAGTGGTTAGCTCTTTGTCACTCATTTTGGGATTGCCCGTGGTTCGGTCGTATCTTATTCCCCATCCTCTGCTTTCAAAAACCGCGGCCACTTGCTTAGAGGACCCTGGATTAAAACCCAAACCTCTGGCCATTTCCCTATAATAAGTAACCTCCTTTTCCACTCTGATTTGATGTTGTTCCAGCCTATCCATATCTATGCGGAGGCCATAATTTTCCATCCTTATTGCTACAGGTTGTAGTTCCATTTCCAATAAGAACACAGGCCAGTTTATATTAGAAAGAAGTTTGTTCCATATCCTGTAGGTATAAAGCACATCTTGACAACATTTGTCTGCTACCACCTCAAGAGGAACCTGGTCCATGGTGAGTTGGCCTTTCCCTTTCTTACCAATCAAATCCTCGATAGTCATTAATTTGGTCTGAAAGAAATACTGGGCTAGAGCGTCTAGGGATAATGGAAGTCCTTGTAACTGAGCCTCAATTAAACTATCAAATAGATGGATTAAATCCATATCAAAATATTGTTTGAGAACTCCTAAGTCAAAGGAACCATTATGCATGAGGACGGTAATGTTGGGGTTATTAAAAAGGTGCCAGGGGAGTTTTGGGGAGTCTATGGGGAAGTAGAAAGCGTCAGCTTCATTTGGGGCGAAGCCAATGCCTATAGGCTCTCTGTTGTCAAGGGATATGGTTTCTAAGTCTACTGCTACCACGCCTTGTTGGAGATCCCAAATTTGCTTGTAGATTTCTTTGGTGGGAATTTGTTGGCCCAAGTAGGCGAACTCAGTCATTATTGATACTTGCGCCACAGTGACAAAGGTAAACAATAACATCAGGTCTAAATTCTGTGGTGAATAAACTCCAAGGATGTACAAATATAGAGTGCCATATTTTCATTAATTTCATAACTCTGGTCCCTCTATCACCGCTATCCCTGCCCTATCTGCTATCTCCATCATATTGATGGTCCCTCGACTATTATCCAAATCATCGTGATAGAATACCACTAGATCAGGATGGCCTTTCTCAAGCATTTCTTTATTCCTAAGAACCCCCGCCGCTTTGTGGTAAGCTGACCAATCCGTGGGGAATCTCATATATTGTAGACCTAATATCTCACAGCATACCCAAGCTATGGTATCTGCTCCTTTAGCCTCCCCTTCAATAATGATGGTGTCCGAGGGAAGGCTTTTGAGGTAATTATAAATCTTCTTGGCGTTACGGTAATGTCTATCACCGCATATTAGGACTCTCATTGTATATATTCCCGAAAAGATTTCCAATGTATAGGTAAACAAGGAATTATACAAAGGTACCAATCAGTTTGATATAGGTTGTTAGTTTGTCCGTGATGGTATTTTTTGGTCTTATAAAATAAACCAATCCACTTATCGCTCCAAACAAATTTTACATCAAACACTACTAACCTCCATCCAAACCCCTCTATCCTTTTTGAGTCGTGCAACTTTGGTGTAGAGAAATATTCCTTTAGATGTGAAGTACCATTCCAGCTTTGGGTCCAGAAAGGTTAACATTCCTGATTGATGTTTAGCTTTGATGAAACCTTCATGTCTAGGTTTAGGCATCGCTCACCTTCTCCAGTATAATTATATCCTCGAAGTCTATATCCAATTCATTAGAGGATGTTCCCTTTTCCTCCCTCAATTTTCTGGCCTTGATCTGAAATACCTTGGGGTCGGTATATCTCTGATGCCAATCAGTGGTTATAAACCCTACCTCATGGCACATTCTAATATTATCCTTAGTTACAAAGACGCGCTGTCCGGCTTTGACATAATCCTTCGTAACGATGATAAGTAATTCCCCGATCTTAAGGCTCTGATTGCAGAGACGATATATCTCTCGCATTGCTGTAAGGTATACTGGATAATTAGTAATATTACCCACATTTGCATCTTGTAAGTCATAACCAATATTAATGTGTTTCTCCTTCATAAATTGGGATTGTTCCCCAGCCGATTTCTTCCAGAGGTCACCGTAAGGAGGGGAGAAGATTATGGAGCGTCTAAGTTCCCCATGCGGCCAAGGTAAAAATCTTCTACAATCACCTTCCCATACCTCAGTGGTTGCATTAATTCCCAACTCTAGATTTAATTTGGCAATATTTAATTTTTGAATTTCCACAAATTCAGGGGATATTTCTATACCTACTGTGTGCCTACCCATAGTTGCAGCTATATGAACAGTACCTATGCCACTCATAGGGTCAAGTATAGTTTCTCCTTCTTTGGTGTATTCCTCCACTAAGAATTGGAAGGTTCTAATCTCTAGTTTCGCCTGATGCTGGGTGCTTTCTTGGACAAAGTATTGGCGACGGAGGTTATCTCTGGGATAGTCTAGTATTTCACCCATTACATTTGTTGTTCCTCAGGAACATTTAAGACCTTGTAAATATCTCCCCAGATTTGTTCAGTTAGACCAAACTCCACGACTGATTCCAACACATGTCTGAACTCATTTCGCTGTCCTTCCAAGAACTCGATATTCTTCTTGGCATAATAGAGGTAGAAGAACTGGTCCATACATTCTTCTAATCCATGTAGGGCAGGGTCACCTTGGAAAATATCACCATATTCTTGTTGACCAAATATCTGTCTCTCAGTTAGCATTACAGTAGCCCAGGCTATAAAGTCCACTCTGGCTTCTTTATCAGCCTCACGCCAAGGAGCAGCTTTAAGAATTTCTTGGTCAGTTTGTGCTACCTCATTTGTGTCATTAGCCATTCTTGCATCCTCCTTACTTCTTCACGAACTCCATCACAATATTCCCGGGAACCATAAATATCTTTACGCAATTCTACCGCACGACGATCCAATTCATCTGTTACGGTTTTAAGAACCTCAATCCTCTGCGCCTTGTTAACCTTAGGGTCCTTATTTTCTTGGGCCATTAGAAATCTCTCCCTATATCAGCTTGAATAGTATTAAATACCGACTCCCCCGCAGGCCACTTCCCATCTAGTGGGTTAGCTCTAAAGACTTCCCACGGTGTGCCATAAGCCTCAAGAAGTTTACGGGCCATAGCTTCCCCTACTCCCGCGTGGACCATTAAAGTCTTGATCCAAAAGTAAATTGGTTGATCTTTCTCCTCCCATATCACAGGTTTGGATTTAATATAACGTCTTAGTGATTGGTGTTCAGGCTTGAGGGAATTGTGAACGAAAGCGGAGATACCTAGACATAAGGATTCCAGTGTTGGAGCTTGATAAACTGTGAATCCTTCCTTATCTAGTCTCCATAAGTAAGCTTGAAAGGCTTCCCATGATACATAGATTTTCTTAGGCTCCAACTTACCATGGCGCTTCCTCATTTCTTGGGTAAAAGTGCGTTTAACTTTCTGGTATTTATATAAATAACAGGCAGGCTCTCCTGGGACAGGCATAACTACACCATCAATAACTAATCCCACTTCATCGGCGTGGTGGGAATGTTTATATAATTGTTGGTCTAGTCGGCCTCCCATCTCTGTCATGGCTTGCTCTATGGTTTTGTGTTCTAAGGTGATGGTGTGGCCACAATTCCACATGATGTCAGCCATGCCTGTAGGGACTAAGTTCTGTCTGAATACTTGTAGAGTTTGGGATAGGTAAGTATTCATCTCGTCGCTTTCATAAACGTCGAGGATTATAAAGGCCATTATATTGATACCTTAATTGGGTAATGTATTGAGTCCAGCTTGTGTAAATATAGCTGTATTGCTCTTATCACCTTCCGCCTCCCGTAGAGTATTAATTAAACTAAGGACAGTATCAAAGGTGGGATTAGGCACAGTCAATCCTTCTGCTTGCAAAGTATAGCCACAGGTTTCTATAACTAACTCTGTAACTATACCCTGTCCATTAATAGGAGTTTGTATTTTAGTCCTACCTATGACATCAACGATGGCACCTAAATGACTCCAGCCGTCCCAAGTATCACCTGTCCTAACAGATTCTGTCCCCTTAGTGGTGAGACGTTCCTCATACATTCCTCCTATATGATGGGGAATATAAAGATTTTTACCATAATGCTTGGCTGCTCCTAGTAAGGCTCGTATCTCTTGGTTAGGAACACTATACTCTATTTGAGAAAGAGTTTCACGAGTATTACCAAATTTAGCGGCGCTCTTTTGTGCCCTCTCCAACTGAGCATCTTTGTCAATACTCCACATCACCGTACCAGTATCATATAGGATACTTAAAATGCGGGGGGTTTCCATAATCAAAACTATATCTGGGATTATCTCATTCTCCCAAATTTCTAGAGTTCCCCCAGGCATCTTTTGCTTGGGAAATTTTATTGGGAGTTTATAACCCTTGGTTATGATGTCGCCGGAATCTAGTATTAATGGAGTGAGGGGGACGTTGTGAGGAACTGTGATGATTTGAAGGTTGGCTGGAATTCTGGCCCTGGCTCGCTCAAAGCCTAAATCAAAATCAAGGTGGACTAAAGGTCTGGGGAAGGTTAAACCAAATGTAGTCTTAGCTGATTTAATTGGCCCCCAGGAACCTATGACAAGTTGTTCTATGTTAGACATACTCTGCTCCTTACATTATAAGTGTGAAATAAAACCTTGTGACCTAATTAAATCATGCACCATCATATCCACATATGATTCCAATTCGTGTGGAAAACTTTCTTTGAGCCATTCCATCACATCGTTCACAATCATGTGAGCGCCTTGGTCCCTAGCTGCTTGATGTGCTCTTGGATATTTCCACCTCAGAATCAAAATATATAGTACCTCTCATAAAAGAACCATGGCCTCGTATTTGAGAAGCCCATAATAGAAAGAAGAGTTCTCCTGCGTCACTCACAATTATTATCCTACCTTCAATACACCACTCAAAACTTGTTTACCCTGAGGACAGAACTCCGCTACCTCACAGTAGTCCTTGCAACGGCGAAAATTCCAAGATTCATCAGGATTACAAGGGTAAGGATTGACACTCCCATCCAAGAATGAATTTAACATATCCTTACGGTTGTTGAAATACTCTCTGATAAAGGTATCATCTAGAGGAGGAATAGTAACTAGATACATGGAGTCAGTTACTCCCCTGTCTTGGGCTGCTTTAATACCACCATCCCTCACCGTAATCTGTAGTTGCATGTGGGAGATAGGATAACCAGCATCTTGTAGTAAGAGTTTGTAATGGTTTAGCTGGAGTTGTTCGTTATGGATATCCGCGGTTTCTGGTACCATAGTAAAGTTAGTTGTACTCTTGAAATCACCAACTTTACCCCAAGCTCCGGCCTTTACATACCTCTCGGTAGTGGATTTAACCTTGCTCTTAACTATACCTAATACCTTGGATACACGGTAACTTCCATAAGTTTTGTAATCAGTAAGTACATAGGAGCCAGGGATTAAACTATCTGGTTCTATGATGTCAGGAGTACCTGTGATAGTATTTCCTTGTCGCTGCTCACTGAGCCAGTCCCCTGTCAACTGGGCCAGTTTCTCATGGTGTTGGTTCCCTAATAAAGAGAAGGCGCGGTCCTTAGGGTTTATGGTATACTCTTTAGTAACTTTAAGGTACTCTAGCATTGGGCCGTTGAGTAGTCTGGTGGTAGATGGTTTCCCATCGTAGGGTCTTTCAGAAGCTGCTATGGTTATTAGGGTGGGTAGAGTTAAGCATCGACGGCCCATACGACAGTTAACTAGGCAATCTCCTATACCTACTACTACACCATCAGGGCATCTAAACTTTGTTGCTGGCATTATTCCTCCCAAACCAATACTTTAGGCCTTGATAATTCCCGATTTAAAATTTCTCGTAATTCAATTACTTGTGGGTGAGTACCTTTACTTAAAAGTATTTCTTCCACAGTTTGAAGCAATAATCTAGTTTTGCCTGATTTTGCCCGTCCTTGGACCACAATTATGGTAATAGGCATCAGTTCTCCTTAAGTAATCCTCAAATGAAGGTTGCCATGACCATTCAGTACCACACCACTTACATTTACCAGGTGGGAATGTAAAGTAATGACTTGAGGGAGCAGATGGGTTTGATTTAGGACATATATCACGTTTTGTTTCCACTCGAACCCTCCACCATCCTTCCTACTAGCAATGCCATGGTCCCGAGTGCTAAGGTTAATAATGCGGAGATTATTAGGAAATCAAATAGTTGTTGCATTATCCTGCCCATCCTTGAGATTTGAGTAGTCCTGCTATGTTGGGGGGTTGCCAGCCTTCTGGCTTTAGAATCTTACCATCTCCACGTATACCACCACCTTCTTTAAGCATATTGGTGCGCTGGACTTCATCCCAAATTGGTTCCATATCTATTCCGTATTCCAGAGCGGTACCTAATAATACATAGATAAGGTCTGCTATGCCATCGGCTATTTCCACTACATCACCAGTGACCATAGCTTCCCACAGTTCATCATATTCCTCTTTATTTAATTCCCTTCTGAGTATAGGCCTTCTAATATCATTGGGAATACGTGGATAGGCCTCGACAGGTATATCCATTTTAAAATGAAACTTGGCTACATCAGCTTGCCAATCCATATTAACCTCACTTGGAGTGGCACCACTCCTAGTTCTCCCGATTACAGATATGCCGGCCACACGGGACGGGGGACCAAGGTGGATGAAGGAGCAGGCCAACATCCCAGCATATTTTCCCGACCATTAGAGTAGGCTATGGCTCTAGAAGGGTGCCACATAGATTTGGTTACTACTTGGTCCCAGTACAAGCATGACAGAACTCAAATAGAATACCATCTGTGTCTACCATAGATATGGGTTTATGCCTACACATTTTTGCAGCAAAAGAAGGCAGATTCAATTCTTCCCTAGCTAGGCAGATGGGGTGAACATCTTCCCCTACAACATCACCTTGACATAGACGGCATTGCTTTACAGTTATGGAACCCATTGGGTAACCTCAGCATACTCCAAATCTCTGTTAACTACGGCTATTATTCCTGCTGAGATTATTGCAGGCATACATAAGCTACATGGGGAAGACCTCTTACGAGAATCCCAAAAATACATTACCGCACCCTCACAAGATATACCAAATCTAGCGGCTTGATGCAGGACATTGGCTTCTGCGTGGATAACTCGCCGACAATTTCTACCTTCCTCATTGAGAATACAACCTACATCAATGCAATGGTCCTGTCCTGGGAGGCTACCATTATACCCTGTAGCTAGGATTCTTCTATCCTTTACTAATATGGCTCCTACATATGCCCTAGGACAGGTAGCTCTTGAGGATATTCCCTCGGCTATAAGTATGAAATATTCATCCCAATTAAGTCTAGCCATTATTATTTCCTTTGGCCTAAGGGCTGATAAGAATAAAACAGCTACGCAAAAATTCCTACCAGCCCAAGGCCTCTTGAGGATATTACATTCCTACAACTGAGTGGGTACCATCAGCGTTCTTAGTTACCATACCAGAGGCTATTTGAGCCGTGATAAAGGCATTGCTAAGAATACTGTTAACCAGCGCAGCGTCAGTCCTTATGAGAGGATCAGGTACTGCCACTTGGAAAAAGCCGGCGGTATCTTTACCATGTAACAAACTTAACGCTTGCTGTTCGGGAGTTATACCTGTTACCATGGGAGGGGGAGCTATAGTTGCCACTGGAGCTAATCCATCCACTACTACAGGAGCGGGGGTTATTACCGGAGCAGCTATAGGAGCCACCACGGCTGGGGTAGGAGTTGGAGAAACTATGGCAGCAGGAGTACCTGCTACTGACACCACCTGTTGTCCTGCCACTATTAATCCTACCAATTTAAACACGTTACCCTTGATTTTGGGTTTAAGTCCGGTAGTGGGATCAGGCGCGGCTTTGCTATCCTCACCAAACTCATGTTCAAATTGTAAGATGTGGCACCACCTACCTTTAAGTAGGTCGATGTCCAAGAGTTCAATGTCTATGCCTAGAGCTTCCGCTACCGAGGTCCCAAAGATGCCCCAACCTGAACTCTGACTATCTGAGAATTTAATAGACATAGTCCATTCGGCGTAGGGATATGGTACGCCATAAGATTTTAGAATCTGACATTGGGTAAAATTAAACTCAATATTGTTACCCCCAAAGTTATTGGCCACTAATTGCCAACTAACAAGTTGCCCTACCATTTCTTCCACAGGATTCTTAGATGCAAAGCCAGAACCCTTGAGGTTTTGCCATGAAGGTTTAAGTCCGGTTACCATTAGATGTTGTACTCCTTGCTTTACGACTGGTGTTAAAATATATTTGTGGGTCTTATGGTCTACGCCACTAATTTCAAAATTTCATAACTGCAACCTCACAACTTGTTAGAATAAAAGAACTCGCGAATGGGGAAAGTAAACTTTACAGATAGCATCTAAGTTTTGTTAAGATTGTGAAACTGCTACTGAAACTTGAGAGGCCTCTATTTGTTGGATTACATCGCTAGGGGCGCTAATATCCATGTAACGTTTGGGTAGCCCACCTATAGGAGCCAGAATTTCAGCACACTCTCTAAATCTAAGGGAGAAATTATTAAATTGCCTTAGTTCATCGGTGGTAAGTTCATCAACAGGACGGCCTAGGTTGAGTCGGCCGGAATAATACTTAACTACGTTGGCTAGTTTGACCAAAGTTTTATCCCTTAAGGTACGTTCTTCCAAGCTTAACCCCGAATCTGGGTGTCCTCCACTATGGACATAAACGGTTACATCATTTCGATGTTTTTCATACCAAGCATCAATTTTAATGGTAAAGCATTTAGGATGATAGTGGATGCGTTTATAAAATTTAGGAGTTTTAATTACGTCATCCAGCCTGTCGCTACGAGGTTCTATTGGTTCCTTGCAATAGTCACATGAAGTTAGGCGTTTGGCGATTACTGGCCTCATATAAGTATCCTTAACTAAGAATGTTAATTGCGGTTAGTCAACTTTAATTTTCTCCTGTTAGTATAGCACTTTAATCTTAGAATGTCAAGCATAGCTGCGAGTCGTTCTGAATAGCTAGCATCTAGAGGGCCGCACTGGGACTTAGAAATGGATGTAGTTACTCTCTGTTGTGTATCTAGAGTCAGCTAGAAGTATCTACAGCGATTTTTAAGTTAGAGATCTGCTTCGATTCTCAGATTTAAGGTGAGAAATAGTTATCCTTGATTTCCAATAACGCGGCACAAGCTGCATCCTCTGGTATGGCGTTATGGTATTCTTTACCACATGAAGTAACTGCGTAGCCAAAGTCCGATTCCTCTAGTTTCCAACCTGATGGTAGGAGGTTTAATACTTTTATTAGTGTTACGTCGGGGACACGGCCTAAGCTATTACATGTTTTACAATTACCCTCATCAAGAAGTTTATGTTGTTCAAGACTGGCCCATCCACCTAATTCTGACTCTAAATCTGGGCAAGGTCTCCATAGTAGTAACCAGCGCAGATTGGTCATGTCACAAGGACAGGTTTCATCACATTCTCGTGGTGAGATTGGGTCAACATGATATGGCATCTCAGCCGCCTGTTTCTGTAGGTCAGGCATCCTGAGCCTCCTTGACCGCAGCGATGGCGGCTATCCTATCTATCGTTAACCAATAGCGTTGTAAATCTTCTTCGACTGAGGTTGCATCTTCTTCATCGGCCAATCCATCAGTGGCAAACAACGCCTCGAATTCTACCATCGCCTCTTTGGACTTAAACGCCTCCACCAACGCATCCCGCTGATCCCTGGCGGCGTCCCGTTCCTGTTCGATAAGTTCCAATTCGTTATCTACTTTGTCCACTTCCTGTTGAAGTTCACCCAACTGCCGCTGTAGCTCGGCCACCTTTGCTGCAAGTAGACCATTAGTTTCCGAAGACATCATCAATCGGTTACCATAGTCGGCCACCTCAACGTTGCGGGCCTCATAGGACATCCTCCACGCTACAAGGAAGGCTTTCTCGGTGGCGGCATCGGCAACGTCTCTCAGGTCGGACCACTCAAAAGTATCTTGGCGGGCCGAAACTATAGGAACGGCCTTAATAATGTCCTCGTCAAGCAGCCTGGCCACGTCGGGCACGGGTTGCTGGTCAGTCATGGTAACTCCCAAAGGTCAGCCGCAGTAACCAGGCTGTTAATCTCCAATGTATTTTCACCAGGAGGACGCCGATCTAGCACTACCCATCTAGATGC
>SDBT01001000.1_pt1 | contig 47868 bp, 61 predicted proteins | sample 2277101 | NCBI WGS metagenome assembly SDBT01 (sample SAMN10404973, study PRJNA504765) | marine sediment metagenome | isolation source: marine sediment core GS10_PC15, 103 cmbsf | place: Arctic Ocean: Southern Knipovich Ridge | collected 2010 | reverse complement strand
GGGGCTATCGGCTCAAGAGTTCGCCGATCTATTTGAACGGGATGCGGGGAAAGCCTTCACGCGTTTCGTTGAGGGTCTTGGGACGGCTGGCGACGATGCCTTTATCATCCTGAGGAAACTTGGGCTGGAAGATCAGCGCCTGTTGCGTTCTTTCCTGTCCCTGGCGGCCGCCGGAGACCTCCTGAGTGAGAGTATGACGCTCGGCGCGAATGCCTTTGAGGAGAACACAGCACTCACAGAGGAGGCTGAGAAGCGTTATGCCAGTGCGGCCAGTAAGCTAAGTGTCTTCCTTAACAAGCTCAACGAGTTGTTCATTACGGTGGGTAATCAACTCTTGCCTGTCCTGTCGAAGCTTGTTGATGTCCTCGCACCGATCATTAGTACATTCGCGACCCTAGCAGGCCGCTTCCCTATCGTCACGATCGCGGTCGTTGGCTTGGGTGTCGTGCTCGGGGGTCTCGCGATTGTACTCATTGGCCTTGGCTTCATCCTGCCTGGGGTGATCGCAGGGTTGGGCTTGCTCACGGCGGTTATCGGTTTCCTTTCTGGCTCCCTGGTGATCTTGAACATCTCCCTCGGCCCGATTGGCCTCATCATTCTGGGCATCAGCGCGGCCATCATCGCGGGCATCATCGTCTGGCGTCGCTATGAGGCAGGCGTCCGGCGTGTCGTTGAAATCCTGCGGCTCGTCTTGCAACTACTCAATCCCATCACGGCCGCCCTGACGCTACTGGAGACCTTCACCGGCATCGATGTCCCGGGCATCAGAGGTTTTGCCCATGGAGGAACGGCCGTCACGGCTGGACCGGCCATCGTGGGAGAGCGGGGCCCCGAGATGGTGCACCTGCCAGCCGGCGCCCAGGTAACGCCGATATCCCGGAGCACCAGCTTCAATGTCACAGCCAACTACACGAACCCGCAGGAACCTCAAGGGATCCGTCTGGACCTCGAGGCGGCCGCGATGATGACGAGGGCATAGCATGGCCGACGTTCTAATCAGCGACACGATGGACATTGACGGGGGACCCCGGGCGCATGACGCTCTCGTCTGGATCAACCCCACCACGGCGTATGTATTCTACCCTAACCTTGCGGGCGAAAATCTGGTTTACCGCAAGACGACGGACGGTGGCGCGACGTGGGGTGCCGAGGTCACGGTCGCCACTTCGGCGGTGGTGATCAATAGGTTCAGCGTCTGGTATGACCGATGGACGCCGGGAGACAGCGGAAGTCTGATCCACATCGCATGGATCAGGAACAACGCCGATGGTACCTTCTACCGATCGCTGGACACGTCCACCGATGTGCAGTCTTTCCCTGCCGACGTCGCCATCTATGACAACGTGAACTTTGGTGGAGGCTACACCATTGGATGCATGGCCATCACGAAGGCCCGCGGTGGCAACCTCTACATTGCTTACACCAACGGTCCTGTTGGGTTTCAGGAGGGCTTCTTTCGATCTACTAATGGAGGGCTGAACTGGGGATCTCGTGCCTTGGTGACTGAGGGAGTCGACGATGACAAGTATTTCCTTCTTCCGAGTAACGAGGCTGACGACCAGGACATCTGGTGCTTCTATTGGGACAAAACGGCCACCGAGTTGAGCATCAAGACCTACGACGATTCTGGGAATGCCTGGGCTGAGCAAGTCATCGCGGCCGCGATGGATCCCTCCGCCGCAGGTTACCTTCAGATGTCAGGAAGCATCCGGCACTCAGACAACCACGCGATCGTCTGCGCCATGGACGACTGGGGAGTAGACGTCGGGAGTCTTCTCGTATGGGACATCAACGGAGCAGGTTCGATCACGCCGAAGGCGAACATCTATACCGCCGAGCTCCTTCATCAGTCTTGTTCGCTGACCATCGACCAAAATACCGACAATATTTACATCGCCTACGTTGGAGATCCTGGAGACGGGTCGACTGACACTCTAAATCTCCGATACAAAATCTCCACTAATGGGGGCAACTCATGGGGCGCTCCGGTCCTCTACAACGAGGGCGGGGGGCAGTTCATCCGCGAGAACTGGACGGCTCGTAGCGTTGACACGATCGGCGGCGGACGTTGGTTGATTGCCTGGTGGGACAACCCTGGAATCCCGCCGAACCCCATCAACCTGGAAACCAACGCCTTCAACGCCATCGATATTCTGCCGTCGTTTGACGTTGTCATAAGCGACACGATCGGAGCAGCCACATCTGGTGCTGCGCATGATGCCCTCGTCTGGACAGACACGCTTACGGGCTACATGTTCTATCTCAGTGGCGTTCAAGATTTGGTTTACCGCAAGACGACGGACGGTGGCGCGACGTGGGGTGCCGAGGTCACGGTCGCCACTTCGGCGGTGGTGATCAATAAGTTCAGCGTCTGGTATGACCGATGGACGCCGGGAGACACGGGAAATCTGATCCATATAGCGTGGATTCGAAACAACGCTGACGGCACCTTCTATCGGTCACTGGATACGTCTACCGATGTCCAGATCGCCCCCGTCGACGTCTCCATCATCGCGAACACGAACACCAGCCATGCTTATCAGCTTGGATGTATATCGATCACGAAGGCCCGCGGGGGCAATCTCTATATCGCAGACGAAAACGATGTGGGATTTCCTGCCACACAAGCGTTTTCTCGATCGGTTGACGGTGGAGCGTCCTGGGTTGCCCGTGCCCTGTTGGCACCAGCGCAGGAAGGTAACCGGTTCTTCCTTCTTCCCAGTAACGAGGTAGATGACCAGGACATCTGGGCTTTCTACTACCGGTCTGACCTGGGCCATCTCCTTCTCCGGACCTACGACGATTCGGGGAACGCCTGGACTGAGCAGCTCATCTCGGCAGTGGCTGATCCGACGGCCAGTTTTGCCTTGCAGATGTCGGGGAGTATCCGTCACTCGGACGGTCACGCGATCGTCTGCGCCATGACGGCCTGGGGTCTGAATCCCGCGACCTTGCTGGTGTGGGACATCAATGGAGCCCCCTCCATCGCGCCAATGGCGAATGTCTATACCGATGAAGGCGCCTTGGGCGAGATCAGTCATTTAGCCTGTGCTCTGACCATCGATCAGAATAATCAAGACATCTATATCTCTTTTGATGTCGGTTCTGGTGGTGTATTCTTCGATGATCTAAATCTCTGGTACACCATATCCACTAATGGGGGCAACTCGTGGGGCGCCGCAGTACCCTATAGCCAGGATGGCCCTCAAACAATCCGCGAGAACTGGACTGATCGCAACATCGGTATCGACGACGGCGGGCGGTGGTTGATTGCCTGGTTTGAAGATGCTGTGGTGTCAGATGAGGTGAAGACCAATTTCGCCAATTCCTTTGTACCCGAATTGGCGCCTCCCGAGCCCGAGCCCGTCTATCCTCCAGGAGGCGGCTTCACTCGGGCTCTGAGCGGAGGGGCGCCTGGCTTCATCTCGTATATTTCACCAGATGGTCGCGAATATCCACTCCACACGCCTCACCAGTTTGGCCGTTGGGTCGTCAGCTTCAGCGGCTTCGGGACACCCCCCATCGATTACATCACCCAGCGAGGTCCCTTCCAACACGGTGTGACGGTCAAGGACTTTTTCCTGCGCCCGCGCGTCATCCAATTGCTGATTCGGCAGGCCTTCTGTGACAGAGTTGCCTGGTGGGCTGGTCGGGCCGCGTTGTTGAATGAGATCAGGCCCAACCGCCAAGCCACTGCGACCGGCGCGACGCCCGGCACCCTGCGGATTGTCGAGACGGATGGTACGACCCGGGACCTGTCGGTGTTCATCACGGAGGGACCACGCTTCGAGCCACGGGTCTCCGGGGAATGGGACGAGTGGGCCTTCATGGAGGCCCTCCGTTTCATCGCCCATGATCCGGTTGCGTTTGATCCAGACGAGGTCACAGCTGCGTTCATGATTACTCTGGACGATGACCTCGTCTTCTCCATCACCTTCCCGATCAGATTCGGTGCTGGCGACCTAGATGATACGCTGGCAGTCACCTACCCGGGCACCTGGCTGACGTTCCCCATCATCACGATCGTCGGGCCAGTAGAGACGCCGCGCATCGACAACAACACGACGGGCGAGAAGATCGAGTTTAGTATCGACATCGGGCCTGGTCGCACCATTACCATCGATCTCAGTGAGGGCGCGAAGACGGTCGTCGACGATTTGGGTTCCAACCTGATCGGCGGTATCACATCAGACAGCGATTTGGGCACTTTCCACATCGCGCCGGATCCTGAGGCTCCTGGTGGCGTCAACGATCTCCGTCTCAGAGGGATCCACCCGACTGGCAGCACGTCGGTCTCTCTTGCGTATTTCAGTCGGTACTTCGGCTTCTAGGAGAAGATCATGGCAGAGAAATCGCGTCCCTGGAGCGGCATTATCACAGGGGATTCGGGGCCGTACTCGGACGATCAGTGGACCGATATATGGAAGACAATGGTAAGAGACGTCTCAACCCAGGGCGTCTTTCAGGATCAGGAGAACGTCTTGGATCTGGTCGGCTTGCCGACCTCGCCCATCCAGATCCGAACCGGGCGTGCCCTAGTCAATGGTATCTCCTACGAGAATGACGTTACCCTCGACGTGGCGATCCCGACGCCTGTAGGAAACCCAAGAGTGGATCGCATTGTCCTACGCGCCGATTGGGCAGCCCAGACGATCCGAATCACTAGGATCGCCGGTGCGGAGGCCGCAAACCCAACCCCGCCAGCTAGAGTCCAGAATGATGGCGTTACATGGGATCTGCCTCTCTGGCAGGTCTTCGTCACTGTGGGCGGCGTCATCTCCGTCTGGCGCGATGAGCGGGAGTTCGTCGGCCAGTATGTGCCGACCGGCGTCACCCTGGAGCGCGTGTATTTGGAAGAGGATTTCTTCTTGCCCTCCACGAACTTGGTGACTGGTGATCTGATTAACTCGTTCGTGGTCGTTATCGTAGCCAACGGCCTTGTCAACACTTTCTCATCCGCCACGTTTGGAGGCGGGGCGGCCACGCTGCGGTTCACAGGAGCGGATGCTACAAATCGCGCTCTTGTTACCACGTTGGCCGGACGCCCTGATGTCATTGATGCACGGACGCTGATTCGTTCCAAGCAACCGAACTCCCATGCCGAAGCAGACCGAGTTATCGGATACGTCTCAACGCAGGGTGACCTCACTCCAACCAACGGAGTGTTCTTCCGATCCGACGGAGTGGGGGACTGGTTCGCTGTCACGAGGTCCGCTGGTGTTGAGACAATAACGGACACGGGGCAGGCGCTGGATGATACATGGCGTGCCTTTGAAATCAGACAAACGGGAACGGATCTCGTGACCTTTCTCATTAACGGAGTTGTTGTAGCGACCCATCAAGCCGATATCCCTAATACTGCGCTCTCGTTGCTCGCCGAGATCTTCGACTCTGGGGCAGGGACTGCCGGTGCCAACGACTACATGAATGTGGATCTGGTCAGGATGACCGGGAATCGCCTGGGCTAATGGCTGCCCGCTACCAGATCATCATCCGCGACCAGGCCGGGCTCCAGGTTGCCATCCTGACGACATGGATAAGCCTGGCCTACGTCCTGCGGCTCAACGACGTGGGCGGCTACACCCTGGAACTTGACGGTGATCTGGCTGTCATCAACGACTTCATCGTCGATGGCCAGGTGGAGATCAGACGCAGAGACCAGGACGCGGGCATCGACTGGTACACCGACTTCCAGGGCTTCCACCGCACTCAGCAGCAACGCAACGCCCAGGACGGGGCCTCGATCTATACAAGTCAGGGGGTCGACTTCAAGCACCTCCTCGCCCGACGGGCGATCCTCTACCGTGACACATCTGACGAGGCAGCCAAGACGGGGCCTGGTGAGACGGTCATGAAAAGCTACGTCGACGAGAATGCCGGGCCCGGCGCCACGTCTCCCCCCCGACTCTTCGACGGGGTCTTCCCAGGCCTCGCGATCCAAGTTGATGGCGCCGCCGGTCCAGACTGGGACGGCAACAAGCCATACCGCCCACTACTCGATACCCTGCGGGAGATCGCAGACGCCACCGACGTCGACTTCGACCTGGTCGCCACCGGCCCAGTGGCCTTTGAATTCCAGGCTCAGGCTGCGCCCCTGGGGCTTGATCGCACGACCGTTGGGATCGACCCGGGGACCGGACTGAACGGCGCGGGAAATGCACCCGTGATCTTTAGCCTGGACTTTGGCAACATGGAGATCCCGGCGTTGACCACGCACCGACTCAACGAGATCACGGCGGCGATCGTGCTGGGTCAGGGGGCCGAGGGTAACCGCGAGGTGGTGGAGCGGACATCGGCGGCCACAGCCGACTCACCATGGAATCGGATCGAAGGAAATAAGCTGGCCAATCAGGTAGAGGATATCGACGGGCTCAACGCCGTCGGCGACGCGATGCTACAGGAGCTCCAGGCCCGTATCGTCTTCACCTTCCAGGCGTTGCAGATACCCGCCACTCTGTACGGACGGGACTATTTCGTCGGCGACCGCGTGACGGCCCGATACGGGGGCACCGAGCGGAACTTCCAGGTCACCGCAGCTACCATTACGGTGGCTGCAGGGCGTGAGGACATCCAGATCGAGGTGAGTGATGTCACCTGAAAAGGATGAACCGGTTCGCAACCTGCGCGATCGTATCCGGGATCTCGAGGCCAATGAACGCTCCGAGGTGACCAACGCGATACCGTCAGTGACCTTTGCCAATCTTCCGGCGGCAGGGCAGGCCGGCCGCATGCGCTTCGTGACCGACGGCCGGAAGCTAGGAGAGGGCCCAGCGGCGGGGACTGGGGTCCTGGCATATGATGACGGGGGCGTGTCCTGGCGGCGCCCGTCCGATGACACGACGATACTGACGTAGCATAGGTAGTCATGGGGCGGCCACGTACGTAGTTCCACGTATGGTCGATAGGAGGGGGCGATGCGAAAATCAATCCGAGGCCTGATTCGGAACCTGTGGGCACGGCTGCGGCGGTCCCTGATGCGCGAGTTGCGGGAGACGCTGCCGCTGATCGAGGAGGCCCGTGTGCTCGGTGAGCGCACCCGTGAGTACCTTGACTCAATCTCCGCTGATTCCCAGGCGCAGGCCCTCCTCAACGACTGGACCGCGTTCGTCGACAAACTGTCGGAGGGCGCGTCCAATGACTGACGGGGAGCGCCTCGTAGAGATCGCGGCGACATTGGCGGGGTTCGATGAACGGCATCACACCTTCGTCAAGACGATGGACGATCGCCACGTCGAACTGGAGCGGCACAACCGGGACGTGGACGAACGCCTCACGGGGATCAGCCGGTCGGTGTCCGATACCGCGGCCACTGTCCGCGCCATGCGGAACGGGAACGGCAACGGCTCCCGAAGCGCCCTGGCCTGGGGCTCCATGCTCGTGATGGGCGGCGGCGGCGTCGGGACCACCATCGCCTTCGTCGTCGTCAACTGGCCCAAAGGGTGAGGTCCGCCTTACCCCACCTGGTTGACAGAACCCCACGAAACACGCACGCAAGCCGCTTCCCGGCGTAACCCCTTGTCCGACCCCAAACAGGGGCCTCCACGGCGATCCTGCGGAAATGGTTGTCAGATTGTCAACCATTATTTTTGGGCAAAAAAGGACCGGGCTCCCGATCCCCTGCTGAGAGGGATCGGGAGCCCGGTCTGGTTTGGGGGGTGAGCGGCTTTCACCGCTCGTCACGCATAGTACACCTCCATCGGTCGGGATAGGCAACGCTGATTTAGGTCAGCCTTCGGTCAGTATCCGCACCTCCTCAGATTTTGAGTGGCCTCCCGGTTGGCAGGCCTGACGGCCAGTCGACGTCGCCGTCCAGGTCGTAGACCGTGACGTAGTACCCGTCCTCCTCGTAATGGTCCCTCATGTCGTGCTCGTCCTCGTCGTCGGCGATGAGTATCACCACCTCCTCCGCTGGGTCCTTGGCCGCGTGTAGTAGCTTCATCTGGAAACCTCCTGGAGCGTTCGCTCCCGCCGTCTCGCGTTGTCCCTAAGCCGCCCGTCTTGGCCTGGCAGTTCGTGCATAGATTGTTGGCCCGCAGCACACCGTACCGGGCCTTGGACCTCGCCTTCGTAATGTCTCGGCACGGGGTGCACTGTTGAGTCCCGCCCGTTCGGAGTTTCCCTCCGCACCGCACGCACATCCGGGTGCTGTCGATCCGGTTGGCGACGTACCGGGTGCGCTTCCTCCGGTGGTCAGCGCACATTGACCGGAGCGGCTCAACGTCTGCCGCGCACCTTGTGCACTTGCCCGAGGCGCGTTGCTTGTCCACCCACTTCTTGGCGGACTTCAACTTCATCGCAGGGTCTGCCTGGTAGTGGCTCATGCCTAGCCCGCCAGGGCTTCGGCGGCTTCGATGGCTTGCCCTGTAGTTTCCAGGAGACCGATCGCCTCGTCAACGGTCATGCTGAATTCCCCTGCCAAGAAGTTGTCCAGCGCGGGGTGTAGCCACTGAGCCGCCTCCAGCAGCGCCTTGAACGCCGCGTCCTTCGCCTCACTCTCCCATACCAGCAACTGCGCGGCGTTGCCATACAGATGCTCGGCGAGGCTCTCCATCTCCACCAGGCTCAGTCGCGGGCCTTCCGGCTGCGAAGTGTTCCACACGTCGATATGGCGAAGGTAGAACGCCTTGTCGATCATCAGGCCCCGCCCTCGCTAATGCGCCGCTTCATGTTGTCGCGTTCGTCCCGGAAGTGTGCCTCCAGGTTCGTCGCCGCCACGACGATCGGATCCCGGGATCCCGCCTCCACCAGCATGGCCACCGCATCTACCCGGGTCTCCGCCAGGTCGTTGTCGAGCAGGGCGTTGATGGTCTGCTCAGCGAACTCATGGGGCTGGTACATGACCTGTTGAGGCTCTACCTTCTCGCGCGGCAAGGCCTCGCCCAGCCGCATGGGCTTTCGTCCCTCGAGGCCGTCGCGGGAGATGGACCCGTAGGACACATTGTCCTCGCCCGCCGCCCGGAGCTTGGCGCTCACCGTCGCGGGCTTGAAGCCCAGCGATTCGGAGATCCCCTCAATGGTCCAGGCATCGCGCCACAACTTCACCGCCTCGTCCGTCTTCTCGAGTGTCCACTGCTTCGGCATGTCTACCTCCGTTGTCAGGGTGTGCCGGATCAGCCGCCGGCCTCGGCGCTAGGGGGCTTCAGAGAGACTTGAGGTCGCCGTGGTTGTCGGCAATCATCATGGCGAAGTTCCCGACATCGGCGCACTCTTTGCGTATTTCTTCAGCGGAATGACCTTTCGCGAGAGCCACGAACAATTCATCCACCTCTTGCTGGAGGCGCTCAGTCAAGTAGCGCTGGTCCTCGTGTCGCCATCCCCCTTTGTGCTTGTTGGCGCTTAGGCGTTCCATCATGGCTCTGGCGAACCTGTTAACCACTGGTGTCGGCATCGTTCCATCCTCCTGGCCCCCTGGGGCCGTGCTACTTGGCTCTGGCGGCCTCGAGGGCTGCTGATGCTAAGAGTTCGGCGTTGGTGGGCTCGCCGTAACGGGATGAGTCTGCCACCACAGCTTCTAGGGCCGCTCGCATCTGGGCGTTCAGGGCGATTTGGCGGCCAAGAGCCACGATGATGTTGTCCGTGGCGCGGTACAGGTCGCCGTATACCTTGCTCATTGCTGTCTCCTTTGTCTCTGGTTACTCGAAGGGGTCGCGCCAGTTACGAGCATCGGTGGCGCAGTCATCGGAGCAGTAGCCGTTGCCGTCGGTTTCAGGCGGCGTGTAGCGGGCTCCGCAGTTCATGCAGTGGCGCGTACGGGGCATAGCGGGCTGTGCGCTACCTTGTGCCGCGGAGTAGTCACCGTCGCGCTCGTAGCGACCCGTGTCGCGGTTGTATGTCACGGCATTCTCCTGTCGCTTGGTCTCTGGCAACCGTTGCGGAGCCTCAGCGGCGGTGCTGGGGCCCCGGGGCGGCTGTCGGAGGCTAGGCTAGCTCGTAAGTGGCCTCGAAGATATCGGGCTTGCAGGGATAGTGCTCGCCCTGGATGCCCGTGATGATCCAGTCGCCCATCTGCCCTACCATTGTGCCCTCAAGAGTCGGAATCTCCACCTGGCGCTTCACTGGATCGTAGATCACCCCCCTTACATGGTCCGGGTTGGGATGGGGCGCGTCGAAGGTCGCATCGGTAATCTGGACAGCTTCTATCACTACGGGCTTCTTGCGATACTGAGTCATGGGTGCATCTCCTATGGGTACTGGGTGTGTGCGGCTAGACTTTGGCGCAGGTTCGGTCGCGGGGGCTGCTGGTGGCGGCTCTGTGCGCGGGGCATATCCAGCCGACCGAGCGCCGGTATATCCAACCATAGGCTTTTGCCTCGCGTCTGGCTGGAGCTAGTGCGGGAAAGGCCAGCACTTGTATAGTTGCACACGCGCCTCGGCCGTAACCGCACCACACGGCGAATCTATGTTCCAGTTTGCCGTGCATCTTTTCACGCATCATCGTCTCTCCTCCTGTCGCTCTCCGGTCCCGGTGGCCGTGGCCTCGCGCCCCTTTGATTTGATAACCCGATGATAACGCATTGACAGACCGTTATCAATAGATTATTGTAGCAATATCCAGGCAATATTGAATCTACTAGAGAGGAGGCGGCATATGGACGGCATATCGTACCTGCGAGGGCTACGCGAAGCCAAGGAAGGGATCCCCACGCAGATCCAAATCGCGAAGGCGTGCGCCATGACGAAGGCCAATTACTCGCGCATCGAGAATGGCCTGCAGATGGCCAGGCCCCGCACGATCCGCAAGCTCGCGGAGTTCTTCGGCGTGGAGCCCCAGGAAATGCGGGACAAGTTGAAGGCGGGGCTGGTGTGAGGGATCGTGAGGAGATGGAGGCCCTGGTCGAAAAGCGCCGGTGCATCCGGTGCGGTGAGCGTCCGCGCGTATGCTACGGCGGAGCGTTTGGGATCATGGACTTCCTCTATCGGTGCGGGTGTTGGGGCGAGGTGGACGGGGAGATGCAAAGGCCGGAGCCGAAACTGAGCACCCCGAAGACGGACACACAAGAGGCGCTGGGCGCAACACTAGGAGGTATCGTGGCAAGTCAACATGAGACGGGCATGGCGACGCGAGGTGGCGACATCGCGATGGCGGCTCCACCACCGATGACGGTGGAGGAGTTCAAGAACCGGACGGCGCTCATCAAGGCCGTCGTGGGCGAGATGCAGGACAATGTCCACTATGGTCTGATCCCCAAGACCAAGGGGGGCAGGAGCCTGTGGGAGCCCGGCGCGGAATACCTGCGGGCGGCGTTCCGTATCGCCTGGGATTACGTGTGGCTCGAGGAGCACGAGGACTACGACAAGCCCCTGTTCCGATACCGGTGCCGGGCCTTCGCCTTCAACCCTGACGGGTCGATCTATTCGGCGTGGGAAGCAACCGCGTCATCGGCGGAGCCAAAGTTCAATGGCTTCCCCACGGCGGACCTTCCGAACATCGTGCGGGACCGGACCCTCAAGCGGGCGTTCGTCAACCTGATCCGCAACGTCACCGGCACGTCGGGCGAATTCAAGGGGGCGCTGGACACTGACGGCGAGGCGTCGGCGAAGACGGAGGACATGCCCTTCGACCCGTCAGACATGACGCTGGAGGACTGGATGGGCCGGTGCCCGATTCACGGTGTGGAATGGCGCGAGAATCGCAACGGCTTCGCCCACACCTACGGGGATCGCAACAAGACCTGGTGCAACCGCGACCGGCTGATCGCTGCCGAGGTTTTGAAACGGATGGAGGCCCTCGCGGATTCCGTGAGCCAGTCGAAGCAACAGGTCAACGCCTGGATCAAGTCCACGTACGGCGGGCGGACCCGGAGCGCCTTGACCGAGATCGAGCAGATCGAGATGGTCGATGCCTATGGCGCGGTCGTGACGTCGATGTCTGACAACGCCGACGAAGAGAAGGACGCAACCGCGGCCCCCGCACCCGAATCCGCCCCGGAGAACGAGACACCCACTGGCCCGACCGCCCCGGCGACCAAGCGCACCCCGGAGGAGCGCGAGCGCGAGGCAGAGATGTCCCGCGAGATGGGCGAGCAGTTGGGCGAGGGAGGCAACGATGGAGGGCAATGAATACCGGCTCCTCGACAGCGACGGAGACACCGTGTACGAAGCCACTGAGTCCACGCTGGATGCGACCGGGCTGGACATCATCGTTGAGCAGTGGGGCCTCGCGGACCGTGAGGCAAAGAAGGCGCAGGACAGGGTAGGCCGGTGGGGTTTCTATCTCAAGGGTCGCATGGAGGCCATCGCGGCCACTGAGTCGGTTGGAGGGGCGTACACGGCCAAGCTGGAGCCCGGCACATCGTGGGACCAGAAAGCCCTCCTCCCGCTCCTTGAGACTGAAGGGGTGACCACCGAGGAGCTAGTCAAAGACGGGGCGGTCGTGCTTAGTCACACCCCTGAGCCGAAGGTGGTGCCGACCGTGTTCAACATCACCAGGCTCAAGAAGTACATCAAGCGCGGCGGGCGCGTCAAGGCTCTCATTGAGGGGGCCAAGGGCGTCACCCCGGCTACGCTCAAGCTCATCAAGCCGAAATGATAATCCTCAAGGGGTGCACCCGGTGCGGCGGCGACCTGCACGAGCAGGGCCAACGAGACGGCGACCCAGAGTGGGCGTGCATCCAGTGCGGGTTCCGCCCAGTCACGGTCTCCAGGGAGGTCCGCACGGAGTGGCCGCAGGGGAGCAAGACGAAGCAATACATCCCCACCGGCAAGACGGGGAGGCGGGATCGCGGCAAGGGCAGGAAGGACGGACGGAGCAGCAAGCGCAGGATCGCGAATTCTCAGTAGCCACGTCGTAATGATGTAAATAATATCAACGGATTCTGACAACCCCGTAGCTGAAATGGAGGAAGGAAAACATGGCACGACCGAGAAACAGCCCGCAGATTGGACTCGAAGATGAGGTGTTAACCGACGGCGAGATCATCGAGGCGGTCGCGATCTACGACCGCGCCGTCCAGGTGGCGGAGAAGGTCAAGGCAAAGGAGAAGGTCAAGGCGGTGGAGGACGCGGCTGACGACGTGAAGGCCCTCCTGCCTGGCGACGATGGCAAGCCACACGTTTTTCGGATCGGCGCCTGGAGCATCAGCGAGACCCCGAAGGGCGAGGAGCGCGACACGCACGTGGTGCCGAAGAATCCCACGCGGCGCTTCAAGAAGGTGGTCCAGGATGAGTAGGACACCACCGAAGGACTACATACACGACAACGAACTCGCCACGATCATGGACCATCCGACTTACTCCCCGGTAGCCAAGCGGCTCGCGGAGGTGCTGCACTACGAACGCGGGCTGACGAAGGACCGGGCCGAGAAGGATGCGGAGGCGCTCCTTGCCCGGAGGGGCTCCTCGCCCGGGGGGGCAGTCATCTCGGCAGGTTCCCGCGGGGCGGGCCCCCTCGTAGACGAACTCAAGGACGAAGCCCCCCAGTGCCATTACGGGGGCACCTGCGTTAGCCGGGACTCAGAGGAGCAGCAGGGTTTGGTGGACCGCGCCAACAAGTGGCGAGAGCGGGCGGGCAGAGCAGAAGTAGCCCTCGCCGACCTCAAGATCGAAGCGGGGCGCCTGGGCACAATCGCATCAGGCCTCAAGGACGAACTCGCCCGCGAGCGCGAGACATCCGACGGGCGTAGAAGTCTCATTGAAAGGTCCCAGGCCCGCGTCCGTGAACTGACAGAGAAGCGGGACGAGCGGCTGGTCCGGGCCGAGCATAAGAGTGACGATGCCAAGATCGCGCTGGACGCGACGTCGGACTCGTTGGGCGCGATCATCTTTGAGCGTGATGCGGCGCAAAGGGAGTGCGAGCGCGGGAAGGCCACCATCGAACGCATGGAACGGGAGCGTGAGGCGTACCACATCGACGACCTCGCGAAAGCCTTGAACCTGGTCGAGGATCAGCGCCGCATCATCAGGTCGGAGCGCGAGCAGCGTGAGGAAGCCGAGGCCACATTGGTGGAGGCCCAGCGTGTCACCAGGGGGGAGCGTGAGGTCCGCGAAGCCGCCGAGGCCACGTTGGCGACCGAGCGCGACATGGCCGCCGGGGTTCGGACGCGCGTGTTGCGCCTAGAGGCGATCGTGGCCGAGAAGCAGCGGGAGGCCGAGGAACTGAGCGAGGCGTTGGTGACCCTTGGCGGCAAGTGCGACCACGACGTGCGCCTCACCTTTTACGTGGACGGCGACGTGCGGGTCGTAACGCCTGACATCCCGGTCGACGTCGAGGTGGTGGAGAAGCCCGCGGACGGTATCCTCCTGTGTCGTGTCGATGACGGCTGCATGTTCAAGTTCATCGGGCCGGACGCAAGGGATGCACACGAGGCCGCCGCGCACCGCCAGGGATGGAACGACGGCCTCCCTCACGACACCACCCACGTGAACATTTGCGATAGGTGCCCCGTCCCGAATCAACGGGTGAACAACAAGGCACATCAGGACTGGCACCGCGAGATTGATGCCGCGGGCTACGGCTGCATGCACGGCGTCTGCACGCGACGGTTCGGATCAGTGGCCGGCCGGGAGCAGCATCAGCGCAAGGCCCACGGTTATGCGGACCCTGCTTGACCCGACCACAGCCCCATGCTACCATCCGAGACGGTGAGCGTAATGATGATCTGTGGCGTCAACGATACATATGCCGGTAACACGGGCTTAGGCCCCTCGCACGTCATGCGCTCACCACGTTTGACCCACTGCGGGGGGCCTTTCCGCGTTTCAGAGAGGGGGATTGGATGACTAGATTATGGTGGGGCTGGGGCTACAGTGTGACGGCGGCCATCAGCGAGGACAGGGTGTATCGCTATGCCTTGCGGCGACACCTAAGTCACACGGCGCAACAGCAGGGCACGTGCGTGTTCGTGATGCTGAACCCTTCCACGGCCAACGAGGACACCGACGACCCCACGATCCGGCGGTGCATGGGCTTTGCCAAGGACTGGGGCTACGGGGTGTTGGAGGTCATCAATCTGTTTGCGTTCAGGGCAACCAGCCCCAAGGACATGATGGCTGCCGATGATCCCATCGGTCCAGAGAATGACGAGTACATTGCCCAGGTAGCCAAATCATCTTCATGTCTTGTCTTGGCATGGGGGGCGAATGGGGGCTACCGAGGGAGAGACGGCCAAGTGTTAGATATGGTCTATGCGAACAACCCCAAACACCTTGGCCTGACGAAGCAAGGCCACCCCCGGCACCCGCTGTACGTGTCGAAGACACAGGAACTGCAAGCGATTCACGCATGAGTTGGAAAGCCAGTGGTTGGGCCAAGAGCACACGGGGGCATCGTGTCGCTTGAACTGATGGAAGCGGTCTGGAACAACCCGCACTTCACTGGCCCAGAGACGGCGAGGGGGCGTTGTGTCGCTTAGCCACGCCAAGAGGCGCGCACAGGTGATAGGCGATACCGAGGGTGTTTGCGCGTTCTGTGGTCTTGTGGCCCCACCCGCATACCTCTGCGTAGATCACATACACCCGGTGTCCCTTGGCGGGCCAGACGAAGCTGGCAACTGGCAAATTCTATGCTGGTGGTGCAATGGCAAGAAACACAATCGGCTTGTCCCATTCCAAATGCCCCTCACGGATCCCTATTGCTACAAATGCAAAGGCCGCTACGGCCATACGGAGTCGGAACACACGGGCGGGCTCACTTATCGAGCGAGGTTAGAGGGCGTTTTGTGAATCCGGTCATCTGGGCGCGGAGCACCCACGGTCATGAGGTTCGCGGGCAGAAGTTTGTCCTCGTGATCCTCGCGACCTATTGCAGCCCGAAAACTGGGGTCGTGTACACGGACGAAGCGACGCTCGCAAAGGACTGCGACATGCCGAGCAGGACCATCCAACGGCACATCAAGGGGCTCCGGCGACAGGGGTTCATCACCCTCGGGCAGAGGGCCAATCAGCACCAGGGAACTGAGTTCATTCTACCGATCGATTGTGACCCTGATACCATCGTGGAGCACCCGCCACTGAGTGTAGTTGCTCCCGCCACCAGTGAGGTAAGCTCAGAAGGGAGCACCCGCCATTTAACGCATGAGCTCCCGCCACTGGTGGTATCTGCTCCCGCCACTGGTGGCGCAGAGCAAATGGGTCTCTTAGAGGAACGCGCAGAAGATCCTGATGAAGCAAGAGAAGATATGAGTAAGAGCGAAGAGAAGAATAAGATAGATGCCCCGGAATGGATTCAGGTTCTCGCTCGGGACTCCCGGTGGGCACCACGGGATCGATTCGCTGAGGACATGGAAGAGATGTTCCCGCAGCTCGATCTCCGCGATCAAGCGATCTCGGCCTACGAGTGGTTGCAGACCCCGAAGGGGAAGCGTAAGCCGAAAGGGCTCGGGATGTTTTTCTTGAACTGGTTGAAGCGAGCGGCGGCAGACCAGGTCTCGGTAAACGGCCGGCGGGCCGCGCCCCACATGGGGAACACGGTCGAGGACGTGGCGGAGGCAGAGAGGCAGGTGCGTGGTGGCAACCGGTAACCGGCGAGATAAACTGGCGGTGGCGCGGGCGACCGATCAGCGGACGCCAGACGAGGTTAAAGGGAGTCTCGGCGCGGCCTTGCGGCGTTGGGCGGACCGCCCCAAGCCGCCCTCAGAGTACCTCTGTCCTGTGTGCTGCTATGTCCCGGCGGCGAAGTTGGATGCGCTCAAGGAATGGCTGGCAACCCCAGACGGGGAACAAAGTTGGCAACTACGGCGGGCGCTCGACGACAACATCGTATATGACCCTGCCACTGACGAGCATATCCAATCTAGCAGGCAGCTTCGGTGCCGGTGCGAGATCGCGATTGAGGACGCGGCGGACAAGCGCTTGGGGGTCGAGGCCCGCGCCGTGGGGGAGCAGGTCGAGCGTGTGGCCTGGGCGCATCTGCCCTCGCACGACGGCGAGCCTCCCAAGACCTTTGACAACTTCAAGATCACGGCAAAGACGAGGGAGACCGCCGAGGCCGGGCTCGCCTTCGGGGATGCCGCGGCGCGCAAGACCCTCGTGCTGATCGGCGTCACCGGGTGCGGCAAGTCCCACGTGCTCGAGGCCATCGGGCGGCGCCTGCTCGCCACGGGGATCGCGGTGAGGTATGAGTACTGCCCGGCGATGCTTGAGCGGTGGCGCTATGCGTCGAGCATCACCACCGACGACGATCTCTATGTTCTCATGACGGCGCTGGGCGAGGTCGACGTGCTGTTGCTGGATGATTTCGCACTGGACAAGCCGACCGAGAAGATGGGCGGGGCTATCACAGCGCTCATCGACACCCGCATCCGCGAGGGCCGGTTGACGGTGCTATCGACGAACGTGACGAACCCGACATCAATGGTGGCGATGGGCTGGCCCGCGCCCTTGGCCTCGCGGCTGTTCGACCAACACACGGGCGGAGTCTGGCAGGTATGGAGCAAGGCCCCGGACTACCGGGCGACAGGAGGCAAGGCGTGACAGAGGCAGAGCTGATCCAGAAACAGATCGACGCGCTTGCGGCTCTGATGGTGCCGTGCCCTGAGTGTGACGGCAAAGGATTTGTTTTAGTTGAACATCCAGCTGAGGCAACATGGGAGATTGAGGCAGTTTGCGGCCCCTGCAACGGTACCGGCGAAGTCGCCCGGTATCCGGGGTTGACCGAGGATTGTCCTGGGGTGCCTGCCTCTTTAACGGCGACCACAGCAGAAATCCGGAAGGCAGGAGGATGGCAGTATCCTCCTGCAGTCCACGACTCCCGCTGCTGTGACGGGAGCAAGCGCCGGGTTGTGCAGGACGCGAGGGTTGCTGCGATGGTGCTGCTGGAGGCTTGGTTTGGAGCACCTCAATTTGTGGGCATTGGTAGGTGGAAGGAACCCGCCGAGGTTCGCATTGATGTACACCAACCGAAGTTCGCTACCTATGGCATAGGTCAGGGTATCCCCACAGCCACCGAAGCCATCATCGCCGCGGCTGTAGCAGAGGCGGGGCTGGCCTGCGACAAGTGCGTGGACGGCCATTTCTCCGCTACTGGTAGAGGCTCAGATGGCTACGAGAGGTGCCCCCATTGCGACGGCGGCTTGAAGCGGAAGGTGGCGTGATGAAGCCTGTATCGTGTCCATATTGCAAGGGAACAGCGCTATTTGAATTGAATTCCTTCGCAGACGTAGTGGGCCACCGGATACAGAAAGAGGGACTGACGTTGAGGCAAGCTGCTAAGTCGTCTCTCGTATCGCACGCCACTCTCAGCCGAGTCGTGAACGGAGAGACCCCTTCGATTCAAACGTGGTCTAGACTGGCCCTCTGGTGTAATCTAACGGCTACCGAATCCAAGGAACTGATGGAGAAGCACCTATGACCCAGCAGCCCAGTAACCCCGAGGCGCGAGCGGCTAGCAGCATCACGATCACCTACGAGGACGCGCTGCCCAGCGTCCTGAGCAAGAACGGCCGCAGCAAGACGCACTGGCGCAAGGTGCGGGATCTAGACCGAGAGCTGCGGGAACTGGGATTCGTTCTGATTCTGAAGGCCGTCCAGGAATCCCATGTTCATCTGGATGGAGGCATAGGCGCCTGGATTACGCCGAAATTCCAGAAGGCCACCATCACGGTGCATCAGTACTGGTGCGGCAAGGCACTCGACGACAGCGGCCTAGCGGCTGCCTCTGCGGCCCTCGTGGATGCCTTTGTCGACGCTGGGGTCATCCCAGACGACGACCCCTATACGGTGACGCTGCTGTTCGGCGCTACCCGGGTGCCGCACAGGAACCAGAGGCGGGTCACGGTGACGGTGACCGAGGAGGTGACATGAAAGCCCTGAGCATCAAGCAGCCGTGGGCCTGGTTAATCGTCAATTCCTACAAAGATATCGAAAACAGATCGTGGCCGTTGCCCAAGAACTTCGAGGTGCCGCAGCGCATCTATGTCCATACAGGGAAGTTCGCAGATTGGCGCATCTACCAAACCCGCCACATTCGAGACCTGCTTAGTGACGAGGCTTGGGACGAATGGGTCAAGGCGCATGAAACTGGTATCACACGAGGCGCGATCGTGGGAGAGGTCACTATCACAGACCTACTCAGTCCATGCGCCCCCTATGGTATCAACGATGATCTCGAGGAAATCAGCCGGTGGTATGACGGAGACCCCTACTACGGCTTCCACCTCACCGACCCCGTAGCCTACGACAAGCCGATCCCGTACAAGGGCAAGCTCGGCTTCTTCGAGGTCACGCTGCCGGAGATGGTCGAATGACGCGGCCCCGCATCGCCGATCTATTCTGCGGCGCTGGAGGATCTGGAATGGGACTCCACCGCGCTGGCTTTGAGGTGGTGGGCTTCGACCTGTCGCCGCAGCCGCGCTACCCCTTCGAGTTCCATCAGCAGGACGCGTTCACCGTGGACCTGAGCGGCTTCGATGCGGTGTGGGCCTCGCCGCCGTGTCAGGCGTATACGAGGATGAGACATCGTAGCGACCATCCAGATCTGTATATACCAGCGCGAGAGATGATCCAGTTGGCGAGGAAGCCATACATCATCGAGAGCGTGGTGCCTTCGCCCTACGAGTCCGGAATCATCCTATGCGGCTCAATGTTCGGGTTGGTAGTGAGGCGCCATCGGAATTTCGAGACCAGTTGGATGATGTTCACTCCACAATGTCGTCATGACGTCCAAGGTCGTGCGATCACAGTAACGGGTCACGGAGGGGGTAAATCGAGTCGCCACAGTGACAAGGGAGTGAAGTCTGAGTGGCCCAACTATATGGGCATGCCATGGGCCACGCCAGATGAAGTCACCCAGTCCATCCCTCCGGCCTACAGCGAGTACCTCGGCAAGCGGCTCCTGGAATCAAGCATGGTAGCATCAAGAAATGAGGTGGACGATGGACAGGAATGAAGTGAGGCGGAACGCGGCGATTGGCGGGCTCCTGGCGATCATAGAGGAGATCGAGGACGGGCACCTTATGCTGCTGGAACAGGCGGCGTTGGCCGAGGAACGACTCCGCGAGGAGGACAAGTCCCTGCGGAACCTGCGCATGGCTCTGGCGTCGTTGGGCCACGACCTCGGCATCCCGTGCGAGTGGGACCAGGCCACGCACCCGGCGTGTCTGTGCGCCGCCGACAGCAGGTCCGAGGGGTATTGCAAGGCCCCAGTGCCGCTGCCGGAGGACTGGGTGGTGATCTGCGACGGCTGCAACGCCCACGAACCGTTTGAACACCGGTGCCATCAGGCGGGGAGTAGGCGCGGCAACATCGTAGTGCACGGGAAGTTGGTTACCGGCCCGTGTTCGTGCAACGAGTGAACACACGCGACACCATCGTCGACGTCCGCGCATACAACAAGGCCAACCGCGCCTATGAGACGTACCGGGCGGGATGGGAGGCCCAGGAGGATGCAAAGATCGCGGCAGCGCCCACCCTGGCCGTGTCAGCGGAGGGCAAATGAGCGTGGCGCAGGCGGTCCACCGATTCATGCTGCTGCGCTTCGGCGGCGACCTGATGGTGGTCCGGTGCCGTGAGCCGTTCTGCTGGCACCGATGGTGGGGCCGCTTCCCTGGGCCGCACGGGCACTATGAGAGGAGGTCGGAGCTATGACCAACACCGGCGACCCGCAGGTGGGCACGGTGTATCCGGCAGGTGTAACCCCGGATGAACAGGCAGAGGTTGAGGCGGCGGTGAAAGGGATACTGGTTGCAACGGCCAGGTCGTGGCCAGATGGAACGGAGCGCAGACCCCCTGGATGGCATCAGAAGTGGTCGGAGGATGAACTCCGCATCGTGGTCCGTGAAGAACTAATCACGTTGTTGGAGGAGGTGCTGTCGATGCCGAAGAACGACATCCTCCCCTACCTCCGGCGCAAAACGTGGGACCAGACATGAAACGAAAGGGCCGTAAGGTCATGCGGAGCCGCTGTCAGATGTGTCGGTATAGGCTCTCCGATGACAGCAGGACGTTCAACCGGGCGACGTGGGACAGGACCATGAAGTTAGCGCGGGAGGCTGGTGTATGGTAATGGCCGCCAATGACACGGAAACAACATCCCAGAGATGTCCAGCCCCACACTGGCCACATTCCGTATGATCTGGTCCGGGACCATGGAGTGAATTCGCAAAGGGCTATGCACAAGACGAAAACCGTCAAACGTCTATGACCGCGCAAGGCTCTACCTCTAGTATGTGTCTACGGTGCCTAGCTAATAGAGTGTGGCTGCGTTTGATCAATTGGTATCTGCACTGCCGGGTGTTCTATCTGGAGACCAAGATAGGCTATCTGATATTGAAGAGAAGGATGAGGAAGAGACGTTGAGGGTCGCAGGCGCTGGCCACGACGGGATTCGCCGCAAATACAACCTGACTCACCGCCAGGCGGCCTTTGTGTGCGAGTATCTGATTGACCTGAACGCTTCCAAAGCCGCCATCCGGGCTGGCTACAGTGCTAGGACAGCACGCGCTCAAGGCGCTCGGCTGTTGACAAAGGTTAACGTCGCCGACGCCATTGAGGAGAAGTTCCAAGAGCGCCTGCGCCGGGTCGATGTCACCCAGGACAGTGTTATACGGCGATTGGCCGCCATAGCTTTCACAGACATCGACTCATTTGTCACCTGGGAAGATGGCAAGGTGGTGATCACGAACCTCTCAGATATTCCGAGAGAGAGTCTCGGCGCCCTGATCGAGGTCTCAGATACTCTCCATGGCCTGAGGCTCAAGTTGGCTGACCGGATGCCAGCACTGACGCTCTTGGCCAAACATCTTCGATTGCTGCCGCTACCTGGGTCTCGCGAGGAACCGATACAGCATGAAATCCATCTGAAGGAAGAGGACATTGACCTCTCAGAATTCACCGACGAGAAGCTTGCACAGCTCCGCGAAACCATCGGAGCTATCCTCACTGCTCAGGACATTGCCGCTGGATCTCCTGGCCCGAGCTGTTGAATTGGAGGAGCGCAAGCGTCGGGATTACCAGGACATTGTCCACTGGGGTGAACGGTCGTACCTCATCGAGGAGACCGAAGAGCCTATCGTCCTGGAGCGGCACCAGAAGGCTGTTCTGCGCTATGCCCTACGCCGCAACGCCGAGGGGCGGTTGCCGTTTAACACGATCCTCTGGTCCCAGCCGAAGAAGAGCGGAAAAACGGCCGTCGCCGGGATGGTGGCCCGGTGGGCTGCCGAGACGTGGGGCCGCTATGGCGAGATCCTGTGTGTCGGCAACGATCTGAAGCAGGCCCAGGAGCGTGCGTACAAAGCGGCCCGGACCAGCATCGAGCTGCATCCCGAATATCGACCCAACACCCAGACGCTCCCGGAGCGATGGCATGTGCTCACCAAGGATTCCACCTGTCTGACGACCGGGACGATCATGCGCGCGATCGCCACCGACTACAAGGGCGAGGCCGGCGCCAACCCGATATTAATCGTCTGGACAGAGCTGTGGGGTTTCACCCACACAGCCGATCTACGCTTCTGGGCTGAGATGGCGCCGTCGCCCACAAGACCAGACTCGATCCAGTGGATTGAGACATATGCTGGCTATGAGGGTGAGAGCGAGTTGCTGTACGGCCTCTACGAGACCGCCGTCAAGGATGGCCGCCAATTGACGGCCGGCGAACTCGGCGACCTCTCCGCCTTCGCCGAGGCGCCCAATCCGGACAGTCTGGTCCCCTGCTATGTCAATGACCGGGCCCGGACGTTTGCCTACTGGGACGACGGGGTCCAAGCCCGGCGGATGCCCTGGCAGAAAGGGGAGGCGGGCAACCGCTACTATGCCGCGGAGGCTGGGCGTCAGACCGAGGCCCAGATGGACCGGCTCCACGCGAATCTCTGGGTGTCCGCTGAGTCCAGCTTCGTCCCGATCGAGTGGTGGGACGCGGCCATCGCCCCCGCAGATCCTCTCCCTCCAGGGGATAAGACGCCCCTGGTCCTGGCACTGGACGCCGGCGTCACGGGAGACTGTTTCGGTCTTGTGGGTCTCACCCGGGATCCCGAACAGACGGACCCTCCGGGCCTCATCGTGCGCATCGTGCACAAGTGGACTCCCCCCCCCGGTGGCGCGATCGACTTCGCCGGCCCCGAGCGGATGGTGAGGGAGCTGTGCGAGAGGTACAACGTAATACAGGTGGCCTATGATAACTATCAACTGCATGACTTAACGACGCGGCTGATGAAGGAAGGCGTCGCATGGTTCAGGGAGTTTAGCCAGACTGGCGAACGGATGGTGGCGGACAAGGGGCTGTACGATCTGATCGCCCACCGGCGGATCAAGCACGATGGCAACCTGGACCTGAGGGAGCACCTGACCAACGCGAACGCCCGGCAGTCGTCGAAGGAGGACACGAAGCTGAGGATCGTGAAGAAGAGCGACAGCAGAAAAATCGACTTGGCCGTGTGCCTTTCTATGTCAGCCTCTGAGGCTCTGCGTTTGAATATTTAACCTGTGGCGCTGTGCATGGTACTATTAAAGGGAGTGAGGTGTTCCCGTCTTGATTGATGGCCATTGCGCACAATGCCAAGAGGAAATAGAGATTCGTCCTGGTCGTCTGAAGGCGCAGAATTTCTGTTCCAGGGGTTGTGCGACCAGGTACACGGGTTCTCACCCCACTGCGGCTATTCGGAATCGTTGGGCGCGACGTAAGACAGGTAAACAGCTCCCCTGCACACTATGTGGCGTTCTTACCTACTTGACCGCTGCCCGGCTACTTCGGCTGGAAAGCGGGGAGGTGAAGCTGACATTCTGCTCGTCGCCGTGTGCCTCCAGCTACTACTCAAGTCGCCGAGTGGGACCGCTAGGCGGTAACTGGAAGGGGGGCGTGTCGATTTATCCTCGGGCCTTCAGGGAAGCCCGGCTGGTGGCACTGGAACGGGATGGGAACACCTGTCAGATGGCGGGACCCCATTCTGGGCGCCTTGAGGTCCACCATGTCGACGGCGATAAACATAATACGGAGTTATCGAATCTAACGACTTTGTGTGCCAAGTGCCACAAGCGAACTCACCGATGGTGCCGTGTGTGAATCTGTAGGAGGAGGTGACGGTTTGAAGTGGGCACCGATCATGGGCCGCCAAGAGTATGGTTCACATGGCCCGGCCGCATCGACGTCCTATGGATACGTGCCTTGGGACGTGGCGAAACGAGCCCACGACCAATACGCCGCGGAGGGGTACAAGCAGCCCTTCCAGAAGCTGAACTCCCGCGGAGGCTTCTGCTGGGATGAGCTCAACTGGCTACTAGGTGACGAACGGACTCTAGGCCCACTGAGGCATCCGTTGCTCAGGCCTGGGCCGCAGGAAAGAGGAGTAAGATGACAGCCAAAGAACAGATCGACCAACTAGCCAATTACATCATGCACGAGATTCCAGGAGAGCCCAGCCAGGAAGGGGGAGCGGTGGAGACAGCCATCCGGCTGCTCGGAGAACGCCAGGGACTGATCGAGCTGTGCACGCAAGCCTCAGAGGCTCTACGCCTCACCCGCGAATATGTGGGCGAAGAGATGCTCCCTGCGATCCCGGGTTGGTCCTGGTACGATGCAACGGTCGCCTTGGGGAAGGTCATCCCTGAGCTTGTGCCTTCGGATTCCACAGGTTGAAAGTGGTAGGATAGGGCTGAACTTTGTCGACCAGGAGGTGCCCCTTGAAAGGGTCCAGACGATTCGAAGTGTTCTTGGCGGTGGCCCTCATCGCCTTTATGATCGGCCTTGCAGCGTGGAGCGGCCATCGCGGCCTCAACTGAAGCGTAGGTCCCAGCACCAATCAGTAGGAAACCAGCACGGTTTACTAATCATCGTGCCAGGTCATACGCAGAAGGCCCTCTCCCCGGCGCAACGGGGGGAGGGCCCTTTATTTGTGGGGGCAGGGATGGTGGGTTAACACGAATCTGGAGCGCGAGAGCCCAGCGACGGCCCGGTCCCTGTCCCTAATTTCCGTTTTTGAGAGGCAATGTGGTAGCATAATGACCAGGTGACCCCATGACCACCAACAACGATCAGCGCACTGTACAGCGGCGCTCCGTCCAGGAAACAGGGTCGGCCACCGGCCTTGAGACCGCCGGCGACGGACTCATCCTGAACCTCGTCTCCGTCGCTGACTCCTTCACACCCTGGGGCCGCAACCCCAAGGCCCGGGACCGGCAGTTGCGAGAGTTCTGGCCCACCGAGCCGATCCTCGCCAGCGCTCTCTACTCCACCGTCATCCGCAATGCGTCCTTCTCGTGGACGCTCGAGGGGCCCCCGAACACCGTCGCAGCCGTCCAGCAGATGCTGCACGAGGCGGACTTCGGTCGGGGTTGGTCCAACTTCACCACCAAGTTCGCCATCGACCTTTTCACCCAGGACAACGGCGCCTTCTTCGAGGTCATTCGGGCGGAGGACTCCCCAGATGCTGCCGTTGTCGGTTTAGCCCATCTGGACAGTTTCCGGTGCCTGCGGACGGGGGATCCTGAGCAGCCTGTGATCTACACCGACCGGAAGGGCGTGAGGCACAAGCTCGCCTGGTATCAGGTCCAGATGGAAGCCGAATTCCCGTCCCCGGTGGAGTCCATGCACGGGATGCAGTTGTGCGCCGTGTCCCGCGTTCTACGAGCGGCTCAGCTTCTCAGGGACATGGGTATCTATCAGCGGGAGAAGATCGCCGGCGACAACCCCAACGCCGTATTCCTGGCCAGCGGAGTCTCGGGGTCGGCGATCACCGATGCCGTTGTTCAGCACAAATCACGCCAGGCCGAGCGTGGCATGTCCCGCTATGTGCTCCCGCTAATCGTCGCATCATTGGATCCCACTGCGACCGTTAGCGTTGAGAAGATCGCTCTCAAGGAACTCCCTGACGGCTTCGACTTTGAGGAGTCGATGAAGTGGTATATCAACCAGTTGGCCCTGGGTTTCGGCGCCGACTACCAGGACTTCGCCCCGCTGCCTGGCGGCAATCTGGGGTCCAGCACGCAGTCGCTAGTGTTGCATCAGAAGTCCCGTGGCCGTGGGCCCGCGATGTTCATGCGGATGATCGAGAACGCGCTTAACTTCCACGGCATCCTGCCATCCAATGTGGTCTTCCGTTACGACGAGCAGGACGTGGAGGCGGACCTCGAGCAGGCGCAACTGGAGAAGGTCACAAGCGAAACGCTGGACCGCTATGTCAAGACAGAGGTCCTGACGCCAGGGGCCGCGCGTCAGGTGCTATTGGACAAAGGCTTTATCTCACCCGAGCTGTTTCAGGCGCTCCAGGAAGGCACGGATATCACACCGGACATCGTGGCCGAGGATACGGAGCCCGCCGACTCCGACACCCCGGCGGATCACACGGGCGGCGTGCAGACCGCCGCGCGCCACGACGATGATGACTCGAAGAAGCCCCGCCGACATCGGCGCCGACGCAAGGTCGCCGACGATGTGGAGTTCGCCGACTTCCAGGAGGACGAGAAGCTGGACGCCGAGACAGTCATGCAGGCCCGCATGGCAAAGATGCTGGACAAGAACTTCAAGAGGGCCCGCGGTATCATGGGGTTGCCGACTACGCTGTCCAAGGTCTGGCGCAGCAAGGCCGGCCCAGAGGACATCTTCACAGACGACGAATTCTGGCAGTCCTTCAAGGCGGACGCGATCGGCGCCATGGCCCCCCTGGTGCGTGACGGCGCCCTTGAGGCCGCGGCCTTCAACCAAGGCCTAGGCCTTTCGATTGACATGAACCTTGTCAATCAGCAGGTCCTGGATTTCACCGGGACCTTCGCGACTCAATGGTGGGACGAGCTGGAGGTCGCCACCCGCAATAGTTTGCGCTCCGGCGTCGCTGCATGGCAGGAGACGGGCCTCGGGAGCCGAGGTCTCCCTGATCTGACCAAGGCCCTGGAGCCGACCTTTGGGAAGGCGCGGGCCAAGCGGATCGCGGTGACCGAGGTGACGCAGATATTTGACGAGGGCAACCGGCTGGCGCATAATGCAGCGGGGATCGAGACTGAGGAATGGCAGACGGTCCGGGACGCCGCTGTAGAGGAAATCTGCAAGCCCTTGGACAAGCAGCGGTTCCCGACAAACGCAGGACCGAGGCCCGTCAAGGACACGCACATTGGGTGCGTACTCCCAGGAACACGGGTGGAGGCGACCGGGATCGAGCGAGCCTATCGAGCCTGGTATGAGGGCCCGGTGCTAGAATTGACGCTCCAGGAAGGGCAACGCCTTACCCTTACCCCCAATCACCCTGTATTGACCCCTGATGGGTGGTTGGCGGCTGAGCTCCTGGGCCCAGGCGGTGATGTAGTCTGCGGCCCCTTCGGTAAGAGGGAAATCTCGCTTCATGGCGAAGACGTAGCAGATAGACCACCCTTGATCGAAGAGGTATTCGCGGCGTTCGCGATGGTTCGGAGGGTACGCAGCTCGGCTACGGAGTTCCACGGCGATGGGCGGTTCATGGATGGCAATATCGACATTGTAGGGGCCAATGGCGAGTTGCGGTTTGCATGTGGCTCCGCGGGCCTCCAGCCACTCCATGAGAGTCATTTCGTCGACGGTGTCGTACCCGAGGCTAGCCTGGAAGGTGGCCGCGTGCTTGGCTTGTTGCTCGGGCGTCGGGGTGCTGCCGCGCATCGTTTGATTAGCCGCGCTGGTGAGATCTTTGCGACCTTGAGCTGTCAGATTGCGCATACGCTGGCTATTGGCCTTCGATCGGTTACGGGGCTCAAACCCGCCCTCGATCAGGCGCTTGCGTACGGCGGTGCGCGACACTCCGAAGACGTGAGCCAGAGCCAACTCAGATTCGCCAGCCTTGTATCGGGAGAGGAGAGCACTGGCGTCGATGTCTCTCCGGGAACCACGCACGGCGATGCCAGCCTCCTTGAGAATGCGGTAGAATTGAGTGACGGAGATGGGGAAACGCTTTCGCAGGTCCTGAGACGTTGCCCCCTCCCGGTACGCTTGAATAAGATCGTTTCGATCATGCGGCGTGAGTATGCGGGTCATGTGTACGACCTCCAGACTGATACGTCATTGTACCACGCTGCCGGTGTTCTAGTTCATAACTGCCGGTGCGCACGGCTTCCAGTCAGCGCACAGGGCGAGACCCTGGGAGGATAGGACCATGGCCAAGCCAGGATACGGCAGCAACATTGCCCGCGCCGCTCCCAGGCGCAATCTCCCCCGTAAGGGCCAAGTGATCATCCAGAAGGGGGCGTAGCTATGACGCTGCCTGGGTTTGGACAGAACATAGCTCGGATCGATATCGAGCTGGACGACATCCTGGACCTCAATATCACGGCGCCGACGGCCGGCGACATCCTCATCTATGACGGGGATTCCTGGGACAACCGGTTCGTCACCGGCGACATCACGATCTCCGCTGCCGGCGTCGTGGCCGTTGTGCCCGGTACCCCACGACAGATTTACCAAACCAACGCAGCTGGGCTGGCGGCCGAGTGGACCTCCCTGATGGACGGGATCACAATTGGCAGCACCATCCCGGCACCCGGCACCTTCAATACCCTTACCAAGACCGGCACGACCGGCCTGACTTGGACGAATGTGTCTGACGAGGATTACGAGTTGCTGTTCCTGTCAGGCGTCACGGGCGGCCCGCGGATGGAATGGGATGATTCGGAGCAAGCCTTCTCATTCAACTTTGGGCTGCGCCTCACGACCGGGGCGCTGGGATTGGGCGAAGGAACTCCCTTGGCTGGTACCGTCGTCTATCTTGCTCGTGACAACGCTGGTGACCTGACCTTCAATGCCCTGGCGGGCAAGACAGTCAACGTGGCCATCGCTGGCACGGACGAATACGTGTTCTCAGCGGCTACGCTGGATATGAACAGCAATGACATAAGAGAAATTGGCAACGCAGGCTCTCAACTCCTGGCTGATGCTTGGACTATGGTGAGTGCGAATGCACAGTTATTAAGCATTACTACCACAGGAGGTGCTGCCGATGCTGAATTGAAGCTTATACTTCCAGCTTCTAGTGTTGGAGCTACACGGATACATTTCATTCAGGGTTCTGGAGATGGTTCTGCTAACAATATGGAGTACAGGCTTTTCTACACTGGTAACACAGGTATTTTTGGGCTATTTTCACAGGATATTGATGGTGCAAGTGCAAATGGAAATATCTTCCAAATAACAGACGGAACAAATGACGTACTCTTTGCAGGCGGTATCAGCACAGACGGAGTAGCAGCTCCCATAGCAGGAATGAACATCGGGGCGCACGCGCTGTTCAACACGAGCGTGGACTCGGCGCTGGTGGCTGACCAAGTCGGATTTGGCCGATACGACATCGGTGTGGGCAACACCGTCATAGCCCTGTCTCAGGAGACGGCGGTAGTGGCGGCGTCAACCGAATCTGACTTCTCACACGCTATGCAGGTCCGAATCAACGGCGTTTCCTACTTCATAATGCTGGCATCATCCCTTAGCTAGGGGCAGAGGAACGATATGAACAACGACCAAGCAATGGAAGTTTTGAAGGCGCATAAGGTATTCATCGATTCCTCGATCGATGCGATGAACGAGTACACCAAGGAAGTCGTCACCAAGACTAAGCGGATGGCGGCGATCAAGGCTTCTGCTGCTGAGGCAGGGGTTGACATCTCTGCATGGGATGGCAAGGCCGCGCCGGTCCCGGAAGACATCGAATAGCCAGGAAACCCAACCCATGTGGCTCATCAGGAACCCAGGGGCAATCTCAACAGGAGGAGACACAGATGGTATCGAGAGCAGACAGGCGTAGGCAGCAGAGGGGCGAGAAGAAGACCACCACCGGAGCCACGCGCCAGCAGTTGCGGGAAGCAGAGGACGAACTTGACTCCGGGACCTCGACCATGGAGGCCTCCCACGCGACGACCTTCTCCATCATGGTCAGCGCGTGGCACATGATAGAGCACCAGCGAGAGGGAGCGCGGGTAACCTACGGCAGGTTCAAGGAGCTCAAGTCGAAAGGCCGTGAGGTCCAGACGGATGCCGTCGTCAAACAATATGCCGACGCGAAGCAGGAGCTGGAGATTCTTGAAGGTCAGATGTACATGTTTCTGCTCAAGGTCCCCGAGGCTGAAGCTGAGGAACTGGTTGCGATGCGTCACCCCGTGCCAGGCACGGGCATGACGTACAAACTCCCAGACCAAGCGGCAGACCGGATCTGGGGTACCGATGATCCAGACGACGGTGATCCACCAGCCGAGCCCGGTGACGATAAGGCCTGAAGAGGTGCATGGGTGGCGCTCCTAACGGGGCGCCGTCAGGTGGCACGCCTCGCAGGCATCCGCTGATAGGATCATCATGGTGGTGAAGCCAGGCGGTCCCGGGAATGGTCTGGTACATCTGCGAGGAGGAGCCGGTTCGAGCCCGGCCCAGGCCTCCAAACAATAGTGAGGGATAGATGGCAGGGCCCCGCATCAGGATCATCGTCATCCCGCCGCGCGGCGCCGAGTTCGACGGGCCAGCCATGCGGCGATCGCTGACGCGGCTGGTCACGGATGTGACGCACGATGGGGTCCGCTTCGTCGCGCGGTACCCGGCGCAGTCATTGGTCGCGAGCGGGTACGTCCGGACCGGCACACTGGCCCGGTCGTGGAGCGCGAGGGTGCGCTCAGGCGGCTCCAAGATTGAAGGAACGGTGGGTAGCGCGGGCAATATCGCGCCATACAACGTGTTCGTGCAGGGAGAGGCCCCCGTAGGGATGTTTCCGAAGGCCGGCTGGCGCGGGGTTGACGAGTTGGACAAGTTCCTTCAAACTAGGGTGGAGCGTGGCGTCCAAGATATTGTGGACCGGCTCACGAGGTAGACATGCCAGAAGACACCAAGCCTGCCGACCCGGCGGCGACGGCCATTAAGGTCTTCACCGGTGCCAGCGATCCTGATCTGCCTTCCAACGTGCAGGACTTGTCGTTGGAGAAGCGGCAGCAATGGGTAGGTGCCTGGAACGACCGTTTCAATCAGTGCCGCGAGGACGGACGGACGGTCAAGGACTGCGAGGGGAGCGCGTTCGCGGTGGCCAACGCGGCAATCAAGGCCGCGCTCCCGCCCAACGAGGGCGATGCGTTCGCCGCGAAGTGCGACTATGGCAATGACTACTGGTTCGAGAAGATCGACCAGGACGAGGCGGCCTACGATTCGATCGGGAGCACTGACACCACAGCTTGTTCTAACTGCCGATGGTTCCTCAGTCCCAAAAACTGCGCCATAGTTGCCAGTTGGCCTATCCCGATCACGCCCAACGGTTTGTCCAACAGGTGGGAGGCGGTCAAAGTCTATGAGCGGGAGCCACTCCCTGTAATCATAGTCGGCGAAGGGACAGCCGAACTCGACGATGAGCCCGAGGCCACTGACAAGGCCGAGACGCAGCGCGAAGGCGGTGTCGACTATCCAGCCAGCGACTTCGCGGTTGTCCCGGATGCAGAGAAGCCCTCCACGTGGAAACTAAGGCTGGCCGAGGATCGCGCCGGCAACGTCACCGCCGCCCAGGTGGGGCGAGCGATCACGGCCCTGCAGCCCAGCGGATTCCGCGGGCGCCGCGTGCAGCTGACAAAGGATCAAAAGACCGGCGCCGTTCGCAAGATCAGCGGCGCGATCCGCGGGCTATCTGCCACGGCAGACCAGAAGAGCAACCTCCGCGAACGCCTGGATGCGGTCAAGTCCCGGACCTTGCAGGTGGACATCCCTCAGCGACTCTTGGCAAAGGTCAAGACTGGCATCCTCGGTCTCCTCAAGCACGATGACGACCAGCAGAAACCGTTCGTTCTGTTCAAAGACAACGACGGCAATCTGCGGTGGTTCGCCTGGACCTCCAACAAGTGGCGCGATCAGGATAACCCGCCCGAGATCATCTCTGAGAAGGCGCATCAGGACTACATCGCCTACCTGGATAGCACGGGCAATTACCCTGAGGCGTGGCTCTGGCACACACCGGGAACCAAGTGGGGGCAGGCCGACTGGGCCGACTACGCCGACGGTTTCTTGATGGTCAGCGGCACGGTTGACCCGGGTCGGGAACACATTGCGGATGCACTGGCCAACGACAAGGACCTGGGCGTATCGCATGGATTCGTCTATAGACACTCCGACCCTGAACAGGGTATCATCGGGTATTATCGTAGTTTCGAGGTGTCGCCGCTCCCGATTAACGCGGCAGCAAACCCCTGGACATCGATGGAAGTCCTCAGCAAGGAGATCGACATGGGACTCAGCGGCAAGAAACGGGAATGGCTGGTGGGACACTTGGGTGAGGACGAAGTCACGCGGATTGAGGGTGATACCGAGGCGCTGAAGGCCGCCCTCGTGGCCGAGGGCGTGGACTTCAAGGACGCCCCTGCCGATGACGGCGAAGGTGACGACAAGAACAAGGTGCCCGCGACGGCACCGCCCGCGGATGATGAGGCCAACAAGGCGCTGGTTGCGACGGTGGCAGAGGCGGCGGTCAAGGCCATCACCGAGTCCGATGCCTTCAAGGGACTCACCGAGGGGCAGGCGGAGCTCACTGAGACGGTCAAGGGACTGGCCGACCGGATGGCTGCCCTGGAGCTCACCGACGACGAGAAGATCGCCGCCCAGGTGGGTGCCCGCGCTCACAAGCCGAACGGCCATGTCGCGTCGCGAGATGACAAGAACGTGGTCACGAAGGAAGAAGCACCAGGCGGACCCTCCGTGGATTGGTTCAAAGAGACGGTGATGGTGGATCTGGAGATCGAGCCGTCCCAGGCGTAAACAGACCCCAGGACAGTACCGCTGGGGAGCGCGTGACCCTGGCCAGAGATGCTGCAGAGGAGGACTGACCGATGGTCATGGGAAAAACCAAGGATTTCGTTTTTGACATCCTGGTCGAGGAAATCCAGCGCAAGATGGACGCGAAGGCGGGAGTCAAGCACACGACCCCGTCGGGGACGCCCACGACGAACTATATGCACGGCCCGGGCGGAATCTTCGGGGTGTCCGGGCTTGAGCAGGACATCATCGGCACCCGCATCCAACCGCGGGGGCTTATCGGGGAACTGCCCGCAGTCGGTTCGATTCGCATGAACCCGCTGTACCCATACCTGACCGGGTACCAGGCAAACTCGGGGACCGTGGCCGACGGTGTCTGCGATGACCCGGAGACGGCAGGGCCAGGCAAATCTTGCATCCAGACGGCCCAGTTCGGCCGCTATTCCTTCATGACGAAGGAGATCGAGTCAAACCGCGTCGGCCAGCAAACGGACCGGGGCGAGTTCCTGGATCTCCGTCTGCTCAATGATCCGATCCTCCAGGACGAGGGCGGCCTGCTGGCTCAGAACATTTCCGGCAATCCCAACCTGAGCCGGGAGGTCCTCCACGCCTTCGTCGAGGTCGGCATCGCGTTCCAAAACGAACTGATGCCCCAGCTGTACATCGGCAACCCGGCCAACAACTCCGCCGGCGGGGGCTCCAAGGAGTTCCCCGGGCTGGATATCCTGATCGGCACCAACAAGGTCGATGTCCTGACCGGGACGAACTGTCCCAGCCTGGACAGCGACATCAAGGACTTCAACTACGGGCTCGTCGACGAGGTGGCCGACTCCGACATCGTCCAGTTCGTGACGTACATGTACCGTTTCCTCCGGCACAACGCCGACCGCATGAACTTCAACCCGACCACCTGGGTCATCGCCATGCGGGACGAGCTCTTCTACGAGCTGACGGCCATCTGGCCCTGTTCGTACCTGACCTACCGGTGCGCTTTCCGCGACGCCTCCGGCAACCAGCGGGTCAACGTCGACGCTGGCGACCAGATCCAAATGCGGGACGACATGCGCCAGGGGTCTTACCTCCTGATTGATGGTTTCCGGATCCCCGTGGTTCTCGACGACGGGATCGTCGAGGAGACGGACGCCGACCATGCGAGCATCGAAGCCGGCCAGTTCGCCTCCGACATCTACTTCATCCCCATGACCGTTCGGGGCGGCCTGGCGGTCACGATGATGCAGTACCTGGATTACCAGCGGGGGGCGATGGAGGCCATCTCGGACGGCAGGGCGACAGGGGACTTCTGGACCGACGGAGGCCGGTTCCTGTGGCACAAAAAGCCGCCGCTCAACTGGTGTCTCCAGTGGGTTTCGAAGATCGAGCCGAGGGTGGTCCTGCTGACACCGCAACTGGCCGGACGTATCCAGAACGTTCGCTACGCGCCGTTGCAGCACACCAGGAGCCCGTTCCCCTCGGATCCGTACTTCGTTGACGGTGGCGAGACGAGCCGCACAGGCCCGAGCCTGTTCAGCGACTGGAACCTGCCGTAGGGCTAAGAGGCAAACGAAAATAGCGAGGGGTCGGCGTAGGGATGTTCAGCAGTCCCGATGCCGGCCACCTCGCAGGGGCGGTCCTAGGACACGCGATCCGAACGGTGGTTTCCTGGCCACCTGGGCCGCCTCTTTGAATACAGGAGCTACAATCAGGAGGTAGCGATGCGCATCTTCATCACGGGCGGCGCCGGGTTCCTCGGTAGGGCGATCATGGCGCGCCCCGCGTTGTTCTCCTCAGACCCCGATGGCTTCACCGTCTACTCCCGTGACGAGTTCAAACAGGCCCATGCACGCGCCCTATTCCCGGACGCCCACTACATCCTTGGGGACGTGCGTGACCGGGATCGCCTAGAGCTTGCCATGCGCGGCCACGATGTCGTGATCCATGCCGCCGCGATGAAGTACGTTCTCCGCGGCGAGACCGACGCCTGGGAAACGATCGAGATCAACGTGGATGGATCGCGCAACGTGGCACTGGCAGCGGCACGAACGGGGGTCCAGCACCTGATAGGGCTCAGCACCGACAAGGCGTGCCGTCCGGTCAACGTCTATGGCATGTCGAAGTTGCTGATGGAACGACTCTTCCAGGAGGCTGACCGCTGGTCAGAGACGCAGATCAACCTGGTCCGCTATGGCAACGTCGTATCGTCCACAGGCTCCGCGGTCCCGTTCTTTCGTCAGCAGGCCCGCGAGGGTCGCATCACTCTGACCAATCCCCACATGACCCGCTTCTGGCTGACGGTTGACCGCGCCGTAGAACTGGTTGCGGAGACACTCAGCGAGCCCCGCGGCGGGACGATCCTCATTCCGCGCCTTCCCTCGGCGACTATCCAAGTGGTGGCCGAGGCGGCGATCCGGGTCGAGGAGACGCAAACTCCAGGGCGCGATAAGGTGATGCTCGAGACCATCGGCCAGCGTTTCGGCGAGAAGGTGCACGAGAACCTACTGGGCCCGGAAGAGACGCCGTACACGAAACGGGGCCCAATGATGCGCCTCTATCCAGTGACCGAGGGGCCCCTGCAGGACCACCAGGCGGACATGTACACGAGCAACACCCCGGACCACATCATCGACGTGGACGAGATGGTTGCGCTGATTCAAGAGGGTGACGAATGAGTGCCAAGAGAATCGTCGGCAATCCGACATGGTATCCAGGTCCACTTATTCTGGTGGGGCTTTTAGTGATTTTGAACGCAGGGGGCCTCTTCATCGTTGTCTTGCTCCTGAGGGTCCTTACTGGAGGGAGCTAGCGAAACAATGACCACCATCCTCCGGGGCTGCGTCGGCGCCATCACCTCAGCGGCGGTGATCCGCGCTCTACAGGATCACGGTGTCCGCGTTGTCGGCATGGACAGCGACCCGCGTTCCGTAGGCTTCCATCTGTGCGACGTCTCATATCTGGTGCCCCCGCCGACCGACCCAGGCTACGTGGACCGAATCCTCGCGATCTGCCGTGACGAGAAGATCGATGCCATTCTGCCCAGCGCCGAGGAGGAGATCCTGGTGCTGACAAAAGATGCAGAGGCGTTTGCGAACCAAGGCGTCCGGCTCCTTTGCCCCGAGTGGAAGACCTGCTGGCTGTGCGCGGACAAGGACCAGACCTACAGGTATTTCAGCCGTGTGGGCATTCCCATGCCTGAGCGGCACACCGTGCCTGAGTGGGATGCCGTGTTGACCTCTCCCATCAAGTTCCCCTGCATCGTCAAACCCCGGATGGGCAGAGGCGGCAAGGGCGTCTTTCTTGTGGAAGATCACGTGGAACTTGGATGGCGCCTCACAAGGGATCCTCAACTGATCGTCCAGGAGTACATTGAGGGCCCGCAGTGCGCGGCAGATGTCCTCATCGACTGGGACGGGACGATCCTGTCGCTGGTCACACGACAGAGGTACCTTCTGCAGGCCGGGTCAATGACGAAAGGGATCACAAGGGCTGACCCTGAAATTGTCCCGTACGTCGAGAGGATCGTGGCCGATCTGAAGCTGGTCGGGCCTGTCATGTTCGAGTACATCCGCGGACCAGACGGGCCACGGTTCATCGAGCTCAACACTCGCTTCGGCGGGGGCGGCGGTGCATTGTCGATAGCGGCCGATCCGACGATCATTCCGAACCTGATTCGGATGATAACGGGCGGGCCGAGAGAGCCAAGCCACGGCTTCACTGCGGGACTCCAGATGCTGAGACACTATACCGAAGTATTCAGCGAGCCGGGGGGTGTGTGATGGATACACAATGGGAATTGGCCCCTGCCATAATTAACAACTTAGTTTGGCATGATTTGGGTTTTACAAAATATCACGACTCGTGCTTGCTCCCCGGCGAGTATCTTAGGGATGGATGGGAGCCATTTGCAATCACTGGGCCAATGGATTTTCGGGATCACTGGTGGCAAAAGAAGCAGCTATGCCATGTAATCTGGTTTCGTAAAGCGAGGACAATTCCTCCCCCAAGCGACCCATATCCATTCTAATGCAAGACCTCACCATCAAAGTGCCCGGCTCGATCCATGAGGCAATCGAGGTCCACTGGGCCGGTCAGCCGATCACCGAACCCATGGGTGCGACGGAGCTCAGGGACCTCCTCGCCATGGCGTTGAGGCAGCGAGTGATGGACAAGCGAAAGGCCGGCGACCTAGAGGGGGAGAGAGGTAACTTCTATGGGGCCACTGATTATATCGCCTCACCTGGATGACGAGGTCCTGGGATGCGCTAGCTTCCTGCGGGAGCCCGAGGCGACCCTGTGCTACGTGACGCATCTGCACCCTGCCTTCCTGGACGGCACCATCGTTCGGGAGAATGAACGATTGATCGAATGGCTGGGACCACTGAAAGTCATTAGGATGGGTCGGCCAGCCAACGTCCTTGACACTCTGCCCAGCCATGAGTTGTTCACCCGGTTCGAGGCTATCATCGAAACCGCCAGGCCCGACACCGTACTGATCCCATATCCCGGCTACAACCAGGACCATAGGGCGGTGTATGAGGCGGCCCTCACCGCCATGCGCATCCACGACACTCACCACCTGGTGAAGCGCATATTGGTCTATGAGCAGATAGAGGTATTCGGAACGCTACGGAAGGTGGAGCCGTTCAGCCCGACGTACTTCCGGTCCCTGGATGTCGACTTCAAGTGCGAGGCGCTGTCCCATTATAAATCGCAGGTCCGGGGCCACCGCACCCTGGATCACATCCGAGCACAGGCTCGGGTGCGGGGCTACCAGGCCGGGACGGAGTTCGCTGAGGCATTCGAGGTGGTCAGATGGATAGAGTGAAGATCATTGGGTGCGCATACCGCGAGTGGGCGATCGACATATTGACCGTCGTGGCCCAGGGCGACAACGTCGACATGACCATCGTGACCAATCCACGGGATGTAACGCCCGAGGTGGTGGACGCCTTGAAGCCGGACATCATGCTTTTCTACGGCTGGAGCTGGATGGTGCCGAAGGTGATCCTGGACAAGGCGCTCTGCCTGTGCCTACACCCGTCACCGCTGCCCAAGTACCGGGGCGGGAGTCCATTCCAGCATCAGATCTTGTTGGGTGAGATGGCAAGCGCCGTCTCGATCTTTCGAATGACGGAGGAGATCGATACCGGCGACCTTTGTGCACAGGTGCCGTTCTCGCTGGAGGGTGATTTGGCGGATATCTTTGACCGTGTTATCCAGATAGGGGTCGACGAAACCTTTCGGGTCCTCCTACAGTGGCACGACAGCACCCTCATGTTCCGGCCGCAGGAAGGCACCATGCCTGCCTACTCTCGGCGCCAACCCAAGCAGAGCGAGATCAGAGACATCCACGCCATGCCAGCTGAACACGCGTACAACATGATCAGGGCTCTCCAGGACCCGTACCCGAACGCCTATGTCGTCTGCGCGGACGGGGAGAAGTTGTACCTGACAGGAGCGCACCTCTGATGGAGACGATAGCCGTCGTCATGACTACCTGCGCCAGACAGGGCTGGGTGGGTGACCTGCGGGCCTCCTACGCCGAGCAGACCATCGCCGCGCTGAAGAACCTCCGCTACGACGGTCCGATGCGTCTCCACTTCGCCGATGACGGGTCGAAGCCTGGATACGTGGGCCAACTCCTCCGATGGGGCCAGCGGGTCCAGGATTGGACCGCAGTATCCAGTACCAACGTTCATGGTAAGGGCGTGGGCAAGAGCATAAACGAGGCGCTGGAGTTTCTCGACAGCGATCTGGTCTTCTACATACAGGATGACTGCGAACTAATCGGCGAGTTGGATCTCACGATCCCGGTCGGTATTCTCGATGCGGAGCCGGGAATCGGCATGGTGCGGACGGGTCTGGTGCATCCCAACCTCCACGCAGTCAGCCAATACGGGGGCCCTCGACTTCAATACTATTGGCTGATCGACAAGGTGGCGAGTGGGTTCAGCTTCACGTACCGCTCATGGCTGGCCCACCGCCGGTTCTTCGACGCGTACGGGCCACAACCTGAAGGAATGGACTTGTACAACACTGAGCGAGTTTATAACGAGCGTGTCAGGGCCACACCCGGGCCTGACATCGCCTACGCTGGCAACATCCAGCTCAACCACCCCTGGAGGTACATCGGTGAGGTGAGTGTTGATGCCGAGGCGGCGCCATGATTAGCAGAGATAGGAGTCTAAACAATGATCGACCAGTACCGCGCTGAGATCATCGAGCGTGAAACGCATGGCGGTGAGATGGTCACCCATCTGATGAGCCTTTTCGAGGAGACCTGTGCTGTGCGGCCCAAGCTGGTCGTGGAGCTGGGCGTGCGGAAGGGCATGAGCACCTTCGCCCTGGAACGGGCGGCTCGGCTATCAGGGGCGAAGATGGTCAGCGTTGACAGAGAAGACTCCTCTGCCATCGTCGACTATACGGAGTTCGTCCAAGCGGAGGACGTGGAGTTCGCGAGCCGATTCGGCGCATTCTGCGAAGAGCGGCGGATTGAGCCTGTGATCGATGTCCTGCTGGTGGACACGAGCCACACGTATGCTCAAACCCAAGCTGAGATAAAGGCGTGGGTCCCCTTGATGGCTCAGAAATGTAAACTAATGTTCCATGATACCAACCCGTCACCGAAGGGATGGAACAAGGCTGACCCGGAAGGGCGATATGGCGTCGCATCAGCGATAGATGAGTGGCTGGGCCGGAAGTTCCCTTGGAAGACATACTTCAGAAACGTAGTCGGCGAGTGGTCTATCAGGCACAATCCGGAGTACATGGGCCTGACCATCCTGAATAGGGGCTTAAACAATGGTTGACACGTTATCGCACTGGATCATCGAAAATACGCCCAGGGAGCCCACCCAGGCCCAGCGGGAGGCCATAGAGGACTGCATTCGCACCTTCGACATCTGGCACAAGATTGGAAAGGTGTACGAGGTGATCCCGTTCGCTGGCTGGGACCACATCCCGGCCGGGCGCAACTGCGCTCCCGCCCGGTGGAAGGCGATCAGTGAGCATTACGACTTCACTGGCAAGTCCGTTCTCGATCTCGGCGGCAACTACGGCCACTTCGCCTTCCGTGCTCTGGCCGCGGGAGCCTCTCGCGTCGTCGTGATCGACCCTGAGGAGACGGAGATCGCCGCCGGCCCGCTGTTCGTTGAGGCGTACGGCTACGAGAACATCGAATTCATTTCGGCCCGGGCCCCTGCGGCTTTGGAAGCATTGGAAGAACGGTTCGACGTTGCCTTCGCGCTGTCGATGCTGCCCTACCTCCGATATCAGGGCGGTGATGGGGCCATGGCTGAGGCAGTGACGTGGCTGGAGAAAAACGTCGATGAGGCGGTCTTCGTCGAACCTCAACTGGATGGAGATAGCGTCGGGCCGCACTACTGGAAAGACAACAAGTATGTCGCGGACTACTTTGCCGCCGCTGGCTTCACGGATTGCCGAGTCGTCGGCACCGGATTCCTCGCCGGGCTGAGAGCAAAGAGGGACATCCTGCGGTTGTCCGGGTGGCCAAACCCGCTCGACTTCAAGGACGGCCGGAGCGTAGGCATCACCAACAACGCGAAAATCCATGGCGGGGACGGTAGGCGGGTGGTGAAGTGGGACAAGGACGGGCGTCCGCGATTGGAGTTCCAGATGCTGCGCCGCCTACAGGGGCCCGGGTTCCCCAGGGCCATCGAAGTGGCAGACAACTATATCGTGATGACCGACGTCGGTCTTCGGGAGCCGATCACGGACATGGCCAAGGTCCGGGCCAGCGCGGACGCAATCGTGAAGGAGCTCGACGGGGCCGGCATCAAGCACGGCGACATCGGTGAGTGGAACGTGATCATCAATGACAACATGATGCACCTGGTGGACTTCGGGACGGCCCGGTTCAAGGGGGACAAGGGGTATCAACCGCGCGCCGGCGACAACCCGGGCAACATGCGCAAGCTGCTGAAACTCCTCGAGGGGCAAGCCAGTGGCTGACCATCCTGACGTGATCATCAATCTGATCACCTACAACCGCCTGACGGACGCCATACGGACGATCCGATCAGCGAAGGAACATCTCATCTGGCCGAACGTGGGATGGCATATCGCAGACGACGGAAGCCCAGAGGGGTATGTGGATCAGCTCATAGAGGAGATAGGACCCGGCTACGAGGTCACGGTGACCAACGCGCAGCCGGAGAGGGTCGAGACCGTCGGGCACCAGCAGGTCGGAAAGAACATGAATCTGGGCGCCGAGCAAGCATTCGGACGAGCAGATTTTGTCCTTTGGCTGGAGGATGACTGGGAGCTCAGGGAAGACCTCAACCTGGAGCCGATGGTGAACCTGCTGCAGGAGCGGCCCGAGATCGGCATGGTAAGGTTGGGCTACTTGCACGCGGACCTGGAGGCCGAGATCATCGGAGCGGCTAGCAAATTATGGTGGCTCTTCAAACGTGCCGGACACCACTATACCTTCGCCGGGCACCCGTCCCTGAGGCACAGGCGATTCTACGATTCCTACGGCTCCTACGACGAGGGACTCGGCATAGGGGCGACCGAGGACACATTCTGCTCGCGGTTTGAGAACAAGGTTGAGGGTCCTGGAATCGTCTGGCCTGCCTGGTTGGGTGAGCGCATATTCTTCGACCACTTCAGCTTCTCGTGGAAGGCGCTGGAAGACGAAGGGAAGCTGTGAGGTCAAGACGACCAAAATTCTGCGGGAGCAAATGGCTCGACCTAGAGGTCCCGGAGCAACGAAAAGAGGGTCAGGTTGATGTGAAAAAGCTGCAGGGTGGTGTTTACGACGCTGGAATTAAAACGGACATCGACCACATCCCCGACCGCCAGGGTGATCGGCCCGGTGGCGGGCGCTGCTCCCTCGTCGGCAGCGTTCCCAATAGTCCGGTGAAAACCGATACTGTTAACCTCGGCACCGTTTAGAAAGAGGGAGCATTCCGTCATCGAGTTGACCTTGTTGGAACCAAAAGTGACAGAGATGACCGCAAAGTATATACCGCCCCCGTTGATTCCAACCGTGATATCGTCCGTAGCAGCTGACGGGACCAGGAGGTCAGTCGGGCCCGCGATGCTGATGTCGCTGGAGACCCACTTTGCGAAGACCCCTACGGCGCCGAGCGCGAGGGCCGTTCCGGCGTTGTTGTGCTCAAACAGTCCCGCTAGTCCATCGGACATAATGTGCCTCTAGGAGGATTGTAGCATGAGGGACAACAGGACATGAAGCTCCATATCCAACCCACCTTCCGCGGTGAGGACAAAGGCGAGGGCGGCATCCGCCGGGTCGTAGAGGCTCAGCGGCGATGGCTGCCTGAGTTGGGCATCGAGATCGTCGACGACCTGAACTCCGCGGACATCGTGTCCACCCACGCTGGCACGGCTCCGAATGTCCCCGTGCACGTGCCCTGGGTGGTGCATACCCACGGGCTGTATTGGCAGGAATACCAGTGGCCGAAGTGGTGTCACGACCTCAACCGCCAAGTGATCGGCGCGATGCGCCAAGCCGATCATGTGACGGCGCCCTCCGAATGGGTCGCCCAGATCCTACGGCGTGGCATGTGGCTGCGGCCCACCGTTCTCCACCACGGGGTGGACCTGGACGATTGGGAGCCGACGTCAGACCCAGCAAGCTACATTCTGTGGAACAAGAATCGCCCTGATCCCATCTGTGATCCGAAGCCGGTGATCGACCTCGCCGCGCAGGCCCCGGACCTGCGATTCGTCACGACGTTTGGCCAGGAGATGGACAACGTTCGCGTAACGGAACGCACCGGCTATGGGGCAATGAAAGAGCTTGTGCGTCGTGCCGGGGTCTATCTGGCCACAACCAGGGAGACATTCGGGATCGGCACGATCGAGGCGATGGCCGCGGCCGTCCCGGTGGTCGGCTGGGCATGGGGAGGCCAGCGGGAGATCATCGATCACGGGGTCACCGGCTGGCTGGCAGCCCCAGGGGATATCGATGGACTGGAGGAGGGCATCCGCTGGGCGCTCGCCAACCGTTCCGAGATCGGCGCCAATGCCCGCGAGGCTGTTCGGGAGCGCTGGACATGGGCCCACCGGATGCCGCCCTATGTAGAACTCTATCAGGGTCTCTATGACGGCAAAGCGGAAAGCTACCACGCAGGGCCCGCGGTGTCGGTAATCATCCCATGCTACAACTTGGCTAAGTGGCTCCCCGAGGCCGTCGCCAGCGTCCAGGCCCAGACGACGCAGGACTGGGAGATCGTGATCGTCGACGACGCCAGTCCGGACAACACCGCAGAGGTCGCCGCCTCGCTGGCATCTGGGGATCCACGGATTCGGGTGTTGACGAACCCGGCGAACTTGTATCTATCGGGCGCCCTCAACGCGGGGATCGCGGAGTCTCGGGGCCGGTACATCCTGCCTCTGGATGCCGACAACATGATTGAGCCTTGGACACTGGGGGTCCTGGCCGGTAGCCTTGAAACCGACCGGGGCATCCACATAGCCTACGGAGCCTGTCGTTTCATACTTGAGGACGGATCGCCTGACACGTCGGTCGGACCCGATGGAATGTCAGGGTGGCCGAAGGACTTCTCGTTCGGCAGCCAGATGCTCCACCGGAATCAAATACCGTCCACCTGCATGTACCGTCGCGAAGTGTGGACTCGATCAGGAGGATACCGCCGCCGGTGCCAGACGGCCGAGGATGCCGAGTTCTGGACCAGGGTCTCCTCGCTGGGCTTCGTTGCCGACCGGGTGACGACTCGTGCCACTCTGATCTACCGGCAACTCGCCGATTCGATGAGCCGCGCGATACCAGATTGGGATTGGACCGCGTGGTTTCCATGGGCGCGGCGCATGGACCTGGTCCCCTTTGGAGTCCACGAGAAGCCGCCAGCGAGGGTCAATGACGGTATCAGCTGGCCGGTCCCATCGTACGAGCCGGCCAAGGTAGCCGTCATCATTCCCGTCGGCCCGGGCCACGAGGGGCTCGTTATAGACGCGCTGGACTCCGTCGAGGCGCAGACCTTCCGCGACTGGGAGTGTATCGTCGCCAACGACACCGGCGCGCCGCTGGAGATTCCTCACTCATGGGCCAAGGTCATCGATGTGGGTCCAGGAGCTGGGCCGGCACGGGCACGCAACCTGGCGATCTCCGCTTCAACGGCGCGGGTCTTCGTTCCCCTGGACGCTGATGACTTCCTCCAGCCCCTGGCGCTCGAGCTGATGCTCCAGGCCTGGGAGACCGAGGGGGGGGTGATCTATTCCCAATGGTACGACGACAAGGGCGATACGTCGGAGGTCTATGATCCCCCCGACTACGATGCCAACCTGCTGATCCAGAAGGGTGCAATTCATGCTGTCACGGCCATGTATCCCAGAAAGGCTTGGAAAGAGGTTGGCGGCTTCGATGAGGAGCTGTCGCATTGGGAGGATTGGGACTTCCAGATCCTGCTGGCCGCCAAAGGCATCTGCGGGACCAAGATTTCCCAGCCCCTGTGGACGTATCGTAAGACGACCGGCACACGGCGTAAGCAGAACATGGCCGCGTTTGAGCAAGGCAAGGATGCTATACTGGGCAAGTGGTCCCGCGTATGGGACGGCAAGGAGACTCTGATGGCCTGTAGTGGATGTCCCGGAGGTGGAGGGAACCGCTATGCGGCACCTCCCATCGGCGCCAGCACCGCACGAAACCCCAATGGACTGCAACCTCGGGATGGATATGCCGTCCTGCGGTACAGGGGCCAGAGCAAAGGCAAACGCGTCTATCGAGGCAAGGTGTCCGGTGCGAACTACCGCTTTGGGGATGACCCTGCGCACCAGTTCAAGTACGTATTCGAAACCGACCTGGATGGCCTGATGGCCCTACGTGATGGGGGACAGCCGCTCTTTGAACGCGTGATGCCGACAGTTCAGCAGGCCACCGGCCCGGCGCCGAAGCTGGAGGCACCAGGGCCCCCACCGCGCAAGGATGAGGTGATCTCGGCCCACACGCCGGCCGTCGATGCTCCCGCACCGGCGGGCGATAACGGCGCGCATGAGTTCACCATCCGCGACCTGGGCAATCAGGTACCCGACTGGAGCATTGAAAAGGCAGCGGAGTACCTGGCCCATGAGCGCGCCCAGTCAAAGCCGAGGGCTACCGCAGTCGCCATCCTGGAGGCCAGGATACGGAAGGGCGGGTGATGCCTGACTTCACCCCGCTGGAACTGGTGGCTGCTGCATTCGCCACGTGGCGAATAACGGCGCTCCTGGTGTTTGACAACGGACCGTTCGGGATCTTCTTGCGGCTACGTGAGCGCCTGGGGATCGTGCATGATGACAACGGCGATCCATCCTCGTGGCCAGACGGCGGGCTCGGGCGCCTGTTCACCTGTGTGTGGTGTCTGTCCTTCTGGACAGCACTGGCCGTTTGTGGCATCCTTTGGGTGCAACCGTACGTCGTGATGTTCCTGGCGCTCTGGGGCGCGGTCTCGTTCATGGAGGCGCTCCGGCCTCGCCCGTAGTAGATAAGGTTCGGAGGTTCTGATGGCACGTGCGCGCACCTCAGAGCAGCAACACTTTCACCGGAACAGGTACCGGTCCTGTCTTCTTTCGGCTGTTGCAGGGTTGACAAGCAGGCACGATATTCTGACCCGTATAGCCACCGCCATTGCTCACCGCTATCACATGATCCTGAGTAAGGCGCTCCATCTTCCGTCCGCAATAGGCACACCTGTGGCCATAAGCCGCCTTGATAGCCTCCCATTGTTCACGGGTAAGCGTAGACGGGAGGGATTTCTTTCGAGCGTTGCGGCGCTGTTGCGCCATGCGTTGTGTCTCCCGCCTGCGTTCAGGATTGAGTTCAAAGGCGACTCTCCTCCGCTCTGCGATGCTTTCTCGGTTTCTTTCTCGCCATCGGCTACTGCTTTGTTTTTGACGCCTCTGCGCTTCTTCTGCGGTCAAGTTGGGCTTTGGATGAAGTTGTTTATTGAGGTGATACTGTTCTCTGGAACGCTGATTACGTTTATCACGTTCTGCGGGCGCCATATTCGCGGCACGTTTGCGCTCCTTTTTCCGGCGCTGCTCAAGGCTCAAAGCGCGATAACGGCGTTTCCCAATCGCACGACGGGTGGCACGATAACGTTCTGGGTTCGCCCGTTTCCATTCTTGTGCTCTGGCGATAATATGCACGCGGCGTTGCAGATAATAGGAGCGCCGATAACAGCGTGGGCACATCGAATGGATGCGTCGCACGCCGATCTCATGACACTCGACACACTCAGAAGGCGTGGCCTTTTTGCTCATAACATGAGCATAACACCGGGGGCATTAGATGGCTAGAGCTTCAGTCCGAACACGGCTCCCGCTTGATACTTGGGCAAGTGTACTCGGGATCGACCCGCGTCATTTCGGGCAGATCACGACAGCCGCGAAGGCTGTCACCACCTGCTCCACCGTGTGGAAGCAGTTTGCGTGGCAGGAGAACGATCAGGTCGGTCGCGAGGATATCGCCCTGGCGATCCAGCAGGCCGAACGGGTCATCGAAGACTACGTCGGCTACAACCTGCTTCCGGGCTGGGCGGTCGATGAACGGGTCACCGTCACCAAGGCGGCAATCCCTGAGGTCGTCAACGTTGGCCTCGTGACCTCCCGGCGATCCCCGATGACATTCAAAGCCCGTCTGGGTCACATCATCTCCGGCGGCATCCAGGCGAAGGATCTCATTGAGGCCGGCGTCGCGGTCGTCTACACGGACCTCGATGGTGACGGTTACCCCGAGACGGCCACTATTACCTTGGCCACGACCGTCACGGACCCTGAGGAGATAGCCCTTTTCACACCGGGGGAAAGCGGGCACGACGACTGGGAGCTACGACCGCTGATCGACCCGGCCAGTAGGCGCCGATCCGTCTCGATCTCTGCCGGCATCGCGACCATCGTGATGCAGCGCGAGTTGCTGGTGGACCCCGACCTATGGAACGCCCTGGACCCGGTGGCCGTCGACGGCGATGTCGACGCCAACTTCCTCGCGACCGTGGATGTCTACCGGCGCCACAACGATCCTCAGCAGCAAGTCACGCTGATGTGGTCACCTCGAGAGGGCGACGATTGCAACTGCGCGGATGCCACGTGCCCGACCTGCGCCCATGCTACCCAGGTGGGGTGCCTCATTGCGCAGGACTTTCGCCAGGGGATATTCAGTTTCCGGCCGGGGACGTTCGATTCCGACACGGGCAGTTTCACAGCCACTGCGTCGGGCGTCGGTCGCAACCCTGACCATCTCCGGACGTGGTACTACTCAGGACTTCAAGACCAGGCCCAGGACGCGCCTACGCTGGAAATGGACCCGGTCTGGGCCCGGGCGGTGACCTACCTGTCGCTGACATTCATGACACGGACTCTCTGCGGCTGCAACAACATCCAGAATCTTGCCAAGCGAATGACGGAGGACTTGGCGTTGGTCGTCGCGACACCGACGGCCAGCCAGTCCTTCCGCATCAACGACCGTATCATCAACAATCCCTGGGGCACGATGCGAGGCGCCGTCTACTCCTGGCAGGTAGCCAACTCAATGAGTGACCGCAAGATCGGTCAGGCGGTGGAACTATGACCACGGATACGTCCGAGCGACTCGTACAGGTAGCATACGAAGATGAGGATGGCCTGTGGCGGGTCGTGTTGATGCCTGAGGGGAGCGATGAGTCAATCTATCATATGGGCATCGAGGTGGGGCCGCCGGATCTGTCCAGCCTCGATCTGCCCGGGGCCGTCAAGGTGCGCCTCCACAACGAACTCTTCCGGCGTCGACTCCTGACCCGGGCTGATCTGCGCGGTCGTGGGATGGAGGTTTTCGCAGCGGTCCAGGCGGCATACAAGGCAGACGCAGCAGCAGTGACGGCACTTTATCGATAGGGTATGATAGTTCTGAATCCCAACCGGAGGCGATAACATGGTCACTGCGCAACAGATAGCCCAGAGTTCCTTTTCCCGCGTCTGGCTGACCCCGTTCAGCGCAGGCCCCGGCAACCAGCCCAGCTACGAAGGGCTGGCGCGCGCCGACACGCCCGAATGGTCGCTAGGCGACATCACCCCGATCCACATCCCCGACCCGGATGCCTATGGCCGCTTCCTGGTTGCCGGGAAGGTCCGGGGCGATCAGTCACTCCCGGCACTGAATATCGTGTGGTACTACCAGATCGATCGGGCATCCGTCCTGGACAGGATCGTCCGCAATGGCTGCGACCATGACATCCAGATACACTTTGGTCAGTGCAAGGATCCTTCGTCCTTCAACGAGGGCTTCGAGAAGATCCTCGTGCTCGAGCGAGCGAGCGCTACGAACTGGA
>SDBT01000999.1_pt1 | contig 47874 bp, 45 predicted proteins | sample 2277101 | NCBI WGS metagenome assembly SDBT01 (sample SAMN10404973, study PRJNA504765) | marine sediment metagenome | isolation source: marine sediment core GS10_PC15, 103 cmbsf | place: Arctic Ocean: Southern Knipovich Ridge | collected 2010 | reverse complement strand
ATTGGTGTAGCAGGTAATATAGACCATATTAGATTACTCCCATTTGGTAGTCCTAAAGAAGTAAAGAATGCAGTACATAAGGCTATAGAAGCTAGTGGTAAAGATTCACGTTTTATGGTGGCACCGGGATGCGAAATCACTTCTGACACTCCAATTCAAAATGTAAAGGCATTTGTAAAAGCTGCCCAAACCTTTTAAAGATAAATTTGTTCTAAAATATAATTTCTACAAACGGATTAATGATTCGTAAACTTATTCCATTGATGCTGAATTATAACATATTTAAAAAAAAATATTTAAATACTATTGATAGAAGTAAGCATAAAAATTTAAAAACTTATAAAGGAAATAATTTATAATTCATAACCTAAATAAAAAAGAATATAGCAACTTTTTTTGTCTTGACCTAGAAAAAAATATATTTATAAATGAATTCTTATAAAAACAGAGGTGAAACTTTTTCATGGAAGAAGATCTAAACCAATCGATTTTGTATTTGAAAAAAGAGCCACAAGTTAAACTGGCTCAAAATAAGATACTTTTTACAGGATTAGATGATGCCGGTAAAACAAGTATTATACTTGCGCTTCAAAGAGAATTTTCGAAGATAGCAATATTATCACCAACTAGAGGGGCCCAAAGAAGAATCTTCGATTTTCTAGGAAAATCTATAGCAGAATGGGATTTAGGTGGTCAGATTGCCTACCGCATTTCTTACTTAAAAAATCCGGGCAAGTATTTTGAAGGAACAGAAATAGCTATCTATGTAATTGATATTAATAATAAACCTCGAATTCCGGAATCTATCAGTTATTTCATAGATGTAATTGAACAATTCAAAAAATTAGAGATTGACCCTCCAATATATGTGTTTCTGCATAAATATGATCCTGCCTTAAGGAGATCTGCTCAAAACGAAATGGACACACTCATAATAGATATAAAAGAGAGATTAAAAAATTCTACTGATTATAAAGAATTATATTATTATGAGACCTCTATTTTTGATTTTGCCTCAATAATTATCGCTATGTCTGAAATTCTTTTAAGTCTATATCCAAAATCCGAATTGATCGAAAAAACAATAATAGAATTTGCAAAAAAGGTTGAGTCAGAAGGAGTAGTGATAATCGACGATAATTCTTTAATTATCGGAAGTTATTATAAAAACGATGATGTTAGACATTTGTTAACAGCTAGCACCCCTTATTTCTTAACTCTTAACGATTCGTTTCAGACTACTAGTGTTATGGAAAGTAGATTTGAAAATAGAATGATTGTTCAAAGGTTTGGAAAAAATTTTATTTTTAAGCAAATTAAATTAAGAAAGGATTCGACTCCATATTATTTATTACTTCTTAAAGAAGATCCGGTTTTTCATAAAGAAGATTTTGAATCACTCTCTAATTTATTGAAAGAAATATTGTACAAGTAGCTTTAATTACTAATAATTATATTTATTTTCAAACTATTCTAATTTAATGTCTTAGTATTAAAGTAGATAGTCATCATTACTAACATTAATAAAATTGGATTTTTATTTATATTTCATATAGTAAAATATTAAAAAAATAAATATAAAATTAAGATTCTCTGCCAGTTCGGTAAATTGGGTAATCTGCAAAAAGAAAAATTATGATTATTTGTGTTGTTTGTGGCGCAATTAATAATGAAACAAGCGGACATATTTGTAGGAAATGTGGGACTTTACTTCCAATTTCCTCTAGATCACCGCGTGTAAGAGTAACAAAAGTTAAAAAAGAAAAAGAAAAAAAAAAGAAAAAAAAAGATCAAAAACCCCGTGAAGAAAAACCTCTAGAGCCTATTGAAGTGGAGGAACTTGAGCCAGAAAAATTAGAGTTACAAGAAATTCCTAAAGAAGAAATTTCTCATCCCCCACCTGTAGAATACCAAGAAATTCCTAAAGAAGAAATTTCTCATCCCTCACCTGTAGAATACCAAGAAATTCCTTTACCTGAAACCGATAATATAAAAGAAAATAGTTATGTTGAAGATACACCAATATCTGAAGAAGATAAAAGTTTAACTTTACAAGAGATTACACCTCAACCTTTTAAGGGATCAGTAATTGCTTCTGGTAAAACATTCAGACCCTTACCTTCTAGAAAACTTGATCCCATTTCTGACGCGTTTTCAGAACTAAAGCAATCAGTTCTAAAGGAGGAAAAAAAAGAGCCAAAGGCTTCCATATCTCCAATTCCAATTGAACCCCCCGATAGTGACATTGTCGCTTTAAAACAAAAGCGTTTAGAAAAAGATATGACTGAGGTTTTAAGTTTTCTTTCAAAAAAAATTTCGACAAAGAACTTAGAGAAACCCAAAATTAAACCCATTACAAGAGAAAAATCAGAAGACAAAATTCCACCTGCAAGTATGAATGAGATTTTAAAAAGATTATTGAAACTGGACTTACACATTGAGGCATCTGCCGTTATTAAAACAGATGGAACAATATTAGCCTCGGCAATTTCAAGTAGAATTTCTGATTCTTTATTCGCTACAATCGGAATGAACCTTTCTATGATTGGAACTGATATTATAGATGGATTAAATGCTGGAACGTTGAAATCAATTTCTGTGCGTGGAAGTGAAGGTGTTTTAGATTTGGCCCCAATAGATAAAGAGAAACCGAGCGTAAAAGATATGCTTTTAATATTATTATCTCATCCTAAAGTGAAGAGTGGGATAATTTCATTCGCCGTTAACATAGTGAAAAAACAAATTAAAATGTATTTAGGTTTAGAAAGTTAATTTTAAAGAAGAAGTTAGTTTAAAACATACTTTTTTGTATATTTACCTTATTAATTCTTATTAATTTAAAATATTCTAAGTTATTCTGCAATTCTTGTACGAAAGAATTAAGTTCATATATCGAAACAAGCGGAATTTGATTTTCATTGATTTTTATACTGTTATCTTCCAGCGTAACCATAACAGGTATTATCTTGAGAGGTAAGTGTTTTTTTAAATTTAAATTAGTTCCTAATAGTCTGTGAATGAGTTTACTGAGAATTTCGGGATTTTTTTTTAAAGCTTTCGCTCTACGATACTGTAAGTTTGCAGCTTTATTTATGGAACAGTAGGAATCTTTACGTCTCCATTGCTTTGCGTCAATAAACAAAATATTCTTTAAATAAATACCAATAACGTCAATTTCATATCTTTTCTGGAACGTTTTAGACTTAAAATTTGATGTATCGGAAAATCTGAAATTTTTAATTGAAAAATAATTATTTTTTGATAAAATTTTTAGAATTAAATATTCAAAACCACTATAATCTATTAATTCTGAGAGATTCTTAATATCAAATCTCAGAAAATTAATTGATTCTATTATGAATAATATTTTATCTATTGTTATATAATCGATATAATTTCCTTTTTTTATAGAAATGAATCCAAAATTATTAAGAAATTCTCTCAAATCAAATTTATTAAAATTTGAAAGGATAGGCAATTTTGAATTTTCACACCAAATTTCTCTAACATTAGTATCTGTCTTCAATAGAATTTTATAAACTTCTTTAAAAAAATGTTTAATTGATGATTTTGAACATGAATTCAACATGAACTAATATAATACAAGATTTTTATTTAAGAGATAGAGCCTATTAAAATTCTGATGTATCGGGAAACTGTACTTTTAGATTAATAACTTTTTTTTTATATTATTTCAGATAATTGAAATTAAGAGATTATTTTATTGAGAAAAAAAAATCATTATCAAAGATAATTATGAACTTATTGCCAAAAGTATTTAGAACCGAGGGTAATATCTCGAATTTTGAATCATCAAAAATTTATGAAAGCGTTTTAAAAGAAACTGGAATGAGTATTAAAGATGCAACAAGCATAACTGAACTAGTAGTGAGAAGAATAATCAGTTCAGGTATTAAATTTCTTTCAGGACCTCATATAAGAGAAATGGTATGTTCCGTCCTCTCTGAACAGCACTTTGAAAGTGAACGAAAGTTATACACTCGAATTGGAATGCCTTTAATGGATTATGAAGAGATTCTTGAAAAAAGTTTTAATGGAAACTTAACAAATCCAGAAAAAACTCATCATTGGGCAGCAAATCAAATATCTAAGGAATATGCTCATTTAAGATTACTTGATAATGAAGAATCCAAGGCACACTTATTTGGAGATATTTATATAAATGGATTAAATTATTTTGATTCAAGACCATTTAATCAGATTTGGGATCTCCGATTGATTCTAAAAACAGGGCTTCCCTCATTTAATGGTTCGAAATCATTTTGCAAGATTAATGCTGCGAATAACCTAATCGAGGCAGTTCGCAATATTTCTAGGTGGATAGGAATGACACAGAGTGAATTTTATGGAATTCAAGGTTTTGATAATCTTACAGTCTATTTAGCACCATATGCTCAAGGTTTAAGTAAAGAAAAAATAAAACACGCAATGAGACATTTAATTTGTGAAATTAATCGTATTTCACTAGTAATAGGACGAGAAATTGCTCCAATTTCTATCTCATCAAGCCCATTTATTTTTAAAGAGTTAGCAGAACTCCCAGCTATAACTCCTGGTGGTAAATTTAAAGGTATTTATGATGCTTATCATGAAGAATGTTTGGAATTATTTAAAGCTCTTACTCTTGTTTTCAAAGAGGAATGCCAATTGGTACCTTTTTTCAAAACTCCTAAACATCAAATATTATTTGATAATAGTTTGTCAGATGATAATAATGAAGCCTATTTAAATGTTTGGGATGAGATAAAGTCAACAAAAAACTCTTACTTATTCAATTTTTGCAACAATAATTATAAAAAAAGATTTTTAGAACAAATATCAATTGATAATTATGTTTATGTTGGAGAGTTGCAAAATATTTGCCTAAATTTACCTCGCTGTGCTTACCAATGTCAAAATGAAGATAAATTACTTGATATTTTAATTGAAAAAATTAATTTATGTTCAGAAATCTTTTTAAAGAAATACGATCTGATAAAAAAAAGAATAGATTCAAAACATCTACCTCTCTGTAGTGGTTCTAGTAATGGTTTTCCAATTTTTAGTTTAGATAATCAAAAGTTTTCAATAAGTTTCGTAGGATTAAATGAAACTGTTAAATTCTTAACAAATTGTGAACTTCATGAAAATGCAGATTCTTTTTCCTATGGTATTAGAGTTGTTAAGGAAATGAATAAGATCTGTTTAGAACTCTCTAGAGAGAATAATAAAAATTATACTTTAAATGAAAATATATCAGAAAAAGCTATTAATCGATTTTCAAAATTAGACTTTAAACATTTTAAAAATCAAATTAAATCAATTTTTAGGGAAAAAAATAATATTTATTCTAACTCCTTTCATTTTAGAGAAGACGCTAAAATCGATTTATTTAAAAGGGTAAAAGAGCAAGGAGATTTCCATCGATTGATTCATACAGGAGCGGTTGAACATATTTCTCTACATGAATTGAGGAAATACGATATCAATCTTAATGATTTTGTTAAGAAAGTTTGTAAAGATTCAAATTTAGCTTGTTTGAAGTTTCACACTTAAGAACCTTTAACATCTCAGATTTTTATTAAAAAAATGTATTTAATAATAATAATTATCTTGAATATATTGAAAATATTAGAAATGTTTTTATAACATTTTAGAATAAACAACAAATACAAAAAAAAAAAACATACCGTTGATAAAAAAAATCAATGAATCTGAATCCAATTTGATAAAAGCAGTGGTACTTAGTATTTTTGACGATAATGGTCCCACTCCAAAAGTCTTCTGGCCTGACGACTTGGATGAGAAGGCAGGTCTATTAATTGCTATGAAGACAATTAGTCTATTGATGGGAGATACAGTTTATCAAGATGGAGAAGAGAATGATGGAGTTAATTATTTTGGAATATTACCTTTCCCCGATATAAAACTAAATGGATTAACTTATTTTTTTCTCATATATGACGAGAATGCTCGAGGTAACGCCTTAGCAGCAACTATTACGATTTTGATAGATGAGAACGATAAAGTATTTTTCTATCAAAATATGAAATATTTAAGAATTATTATGGATAGTGCTGCTACAAATATTCAAAATGTAAAGGGTTATAATGAACAAAAGAAAATAATGGATAATATAAGAGAAGAATTATTTGATTTTACAAAAGAATTAAAAGATCCCTTTTCAACTAAAAGACAAATAAAAATATTACTTACAGGCTTAGATAAAGCAGGAAAATCAAGCTTTATACTAGGAGTAAAAAGAAAATATTCTGAAATCATCAAAATTTTGCCAACAAAAGGAGTAGCTAGATCAGAAGAAAAAATTTTTGAAGAACAGAACTCATTGATTAATGTTTGGGATTTAGGAGGTCAAAAAAAATATCGAGAAAAATACCTTAAAGAAAGTAAAATTTATTTGTATAATGTTGATTTGATTTTTTTCTTTATTGATATACAAGATGTGGATAGACTTGAAGAAGCATTAAGTTTATTCAGAAAAATTATAGAAACACTAAAAGAATTAGATGAATTTCCTCCTATTGTAGTTTGCTTGAGTAAATTTGATCCTGATCTTAAAGGATCTAAAGAAATTTTTAGTAATTTAGAAATTATTGCTAGAGAGATAAAGGATAATTCAGATAAGTATTTCATAAAAATATTTCAAACTAGTATTTTTGATCATTGGAGCCTTATTACCGCATATTCTTTTGGGCTTTCTCAGCTTAGTCCAAATCGTGAACTGTTTAAAAATCAACTAAAAAAATTTGCTAAAAAAATTAATTCGGATGCAATACTGTTGCTCAATGAAAATGGAATTATTTTATCGAGTTTCACTAAATCTGATGTTTCTGGAAGAGTTTTTGAAATTTCAGCGCCACATTTTCAAATTTTATATAAAACCTTTAAAGAATTTAAGCTATTAAAACAAGATTTTATAGTTTCTTCTGGAATGACTGATGAATCAAAAAAAGTAATTTTTAAAAAAATTAATGTAGAGAAATATACTTTATATTTACTTTTATTCATGGAAAAATCTCTCGAAATGGAAAAAATTGAGAAAAATTTACCTGAATTTTCTAAAAATCTATTAGACTTAATTCATACCTATTTATAAGATTTTTAAAAGAAAAAAAATTATAATTAATTTTCAGAATACACGATTTTTTTTTCGGACCATTTTCTTTTCAATAGCACAATTACGAAAACTAATCCAATTATTGAAAAAATAGCGATATTCATAAATGGAATAGAATTGGATGTAAACGCAGTATTGAGTACTGTTATCTCAATAGTGTATTGATAATTATAAGCTGAATGATCACTAGTTACAGGTGCGGGAATAATTGAAAATTCAGAAATGTGTTGTGCAGGATATGAACCGGGTAAAAAAAACCACGCTCCAATATTTAAATTAAAACGTAAAAAATCAATGTGATTAAAATATCCACTTCCCCAAGTAGGATCGCAAACAATCCAACCTACACTTGGGACATAATATTCAACCCATGCATGTCCAAGTATCTCATTTGTAGAAGAAGTTGTAAGAGAAACGCCATCAAAATTAAGATCAAAAACATATTTATTACCAAGCTTAGGTTGATGATTGGCTACGTTTGTGACAAGAAAACCAGTAACTTTCCTAGCGGGAATCCCTTGAATTCTTAAAAGGGTAATTAATAAATCAGAATATTCTGAACAATCACCAATCCCTTGATTATATGCTAAAAAGGCACCCAACTCTTCATCTTGGATTTCATAATCAATATTTGATACAACCCAATCAAACAAATCCCTTGCCTTCTCAATGGGATTATCTAAAGCATTAACAATACTGTTTGAAAGAGCAACTAAACTTGGATTACTACTATTATAGTACTGCTCCGAGACCATATAAAGATCATGAATTTCATCACCAGGAGTATAAGTACCAATATCTTCATCATTAATATTCTCAAAATCAATTTCATTTAAAGTGATATTATAGCGTTGGCTTAATCTCAATATTTCTCCTCTACTTAAACTTGCATTAAATAAGTCATAAGTATTGTTAAACTCATCTAGATACCCCTTGTATATATTATCCCACCCTGTAATCGAATTATAAAGTAGTTCACTCTCTTGGACAGGAGGGGTGTATTGTGTAAGAGATGAATTAGGTTGCCGATCATTTAATCTAGCAACTTTAAAATAATAATTTTTGTCAACATTTTTTATATGAGTTAATGTGAAGTTGATATCAACTTGATATTTTACACTTTGGTTGATATTGTACTTTGAAACCCCATCGTTAGCATTCATACCAGAAGTTATTCCTGGCATTAGTATTAGTGATGAAAAAATTAGAGGAACAACAAAGAAATACCGTAATAAAAAAGTCTTTTTAGTTTTCATTTTTAAAATCTTGTAATAAAGATAATTTATTTATAATTATAAAGATAAAATTTTCTATTTTTAATTTTAATTATAAAGGAGTATTTTTATAATTTTAATAGATTAAAAAAAACACTTTTTTTCTTGAAATTTGATATATAAAGTTTATTTAATCAACGGGGCTGACGGTATCTTACTTTTGGAATCAACATTTAAACAGTTAAAAAAAATTCAAGATGATGTTATAACGGGTTTCTTCAGTGCGATCAATAAAACTATTGATGTTATTCAAAATGCAATGTCTAAAGGAAAAAGTGTAAATGAAATGAATAGAGTTTTAGAGTCGGAAGAAGCAACTATTATTATCTATTACCATTATTTATCAAAAATACTTTTCTGTTCTATAGCTGATGCTGATGATGATGTTGAAAAAACAAAGGCAGTAATTTATAAGATTGCGAATCGATTTTGGAAAAAACATGAATCTGATCTCAAGATTTTTCGAATTACTACTGAGAAAAGTAGATTTCAGACATTTACAGCAGATATTGAAAACTTAACGATCGGAGGACGAATTGCTGAGGTATTTCCTAAATTGCTTATTATTAAAAATGTTTTGGAAAAAGTTCTAACTATGGGAATAATAACGGAATTTGATTTTCGAGTAGCACTGTTTTGTAATGGAGAAAATTCCCCTCTCAAAATTTCCAGAATTTTAAATAAAAGCCGTGTTGGAATACAAGATATATTAAAGAAATTAGAACAGTTAGATATTATTAAGATATAAAAAAAATAGAAAAGTATGTTTAAATCTTTACACTTCAGGACATTTTAAAAATTATAGATAGAAATATTATATAATATTATAAATCTAGTTTCTGGGTTAAGTTTTTTAAAAAAAAATATTTTTTTTTTAGAAAAGTTAGAAATTTCAAATTTAAATAGAAAAAAATAAAAACTTTGAATATTTTTTTAAATTACGATCTAAGTCAATAAAACTATAATATAATCATGGATAGCAAACAAAGACTAATTAGTCAAGTAAAAAGCCCTGCAAAAGATGCTCATTTACGAGAGGGAAAGGGATTCTCCTTAGAAGAAATAAAGAACGCTGGAAAGAGTGTTGGTTTATTGAAAACTTTAAAAATAAATATAGATTTTTTCAGAAGATCATCTTATCCTGAGAATATTGAGAAACTGAAGCCATTAAAAGTAGAAAAGAAAAAGAAAAAAAAACCATTCGTCAAAAAAGAAAAGAGAAGAACACCGTTTAAATCTAAAATGGAAAAAACTAAAGAGAAAGAAGTAAAAGTTATTGATAAATTTCTACCAAAAATACCAATTGAAGCAGCAGAGCAAAAAGTAATAAAGAAAGAAAAAATCAAAGTTGCGAAAATAAAAAAGGAAAAAATTACGAAAGTAAAAAAGGAAAAAGTTGCGAAAGCAAAAAAGGAAAAAGCTGTGAAAGCAAAAGAAGTAAAAGAAACATTGAAAGGTACACCATTAACAGAATTATCAGGATTAGGTGCTGCAACAGTCAAAAAATTTGCTGAACTTGGGGTCAATAACATAGAGGAATTATGTAAAGAAAATCCTGAAGAATTAGCACCCCTAATAAAAGGTGTATCTGTAGATAAATTGAAAAAATGGATGGAAGAAGGCAATAAATTTCTCAAATAACTATTTAAAACCTTATAGGTTATTTTGGATGATATTTTATTGAAGCTAATTTTTATTTTTAAGAAATGTTATAAACATGTAATTTATTTTAAAACTGTGTCGATTCTGTAAAGCGAACATAAATAGAGGTTATTTATATGGAAATTAACTATTATATTTATAATAAACCCGAGTGTGCTGTTAAAATTGATAAAATGCCAATTTGGTATAAAGAGATAGAGTACGAAGGAGATGAAAATCGAGGTACCATAAGTTTTAATTCTCAAAATGACTATGATGAAATTTGGGGTTCTAATTCTAAAATGGAAATAACCTGGGAAAAAAAAGAACGATTAAATCTTTTCTTTTATAAGGAGATAGAAAATAGTATTGATGTTTATAATTCTATTGGAATTGCTATTACTGAAAAAAAAAAGGATTGGCTTCGGTCGCATGAATACATATTTTGGACAGGTCATCGAAAGAAAATGATTAGAAAACGATTTTATGTTGAAAAAGTAATTCATGGTATTTTTTATTGTGATGTATCAGAGCGTCTATTTAACATTCATACTTCTATCATTGAAGCTAAATATGAGAATTTTAAACCTTATGTATTAAAGTCATATAGCACATTTATATGCCATTAATAATTACTTTTACAAGCATAAATAAAGAAGTTATCGCGCTTATTAGGTCCCCCCATTATTTGAAATTCTTTGATCGTAAACTTTACTAAAATTTTTTTGATTTCACGTTTAGAAAAAAAGTGATAAAATCTTTTATAAATTTTCTGCTCATTTGAAATGGTCCATGGCACATATTTATCACCAAATTCACGCAAACCAACAAGTTTTTGCTGGTCCCTATGATTTTTATTAAATTTTCTCTTAAACCAGTCAACAATAAAGTAAGCTCTGTATTTCTGTTGCCATTTTCGCCACACTGTTAATATTAGATTGCCATTTGTTTTTAAAATCTTAAATAATTGAATTATTAAATCCTTTCTAACAGTATTTTTCTGTATATGATGTATCGCTGCAATTGAGAAAATATTTTGTATTGAATCAGGTCTAATCGGTAAATTTTTAATATCTCCAAGTAGAATCTGATAAAAATTTGATTCAAATCGAGAAAATTGGTTAAAATCTTTTAAGTTTTCTTTGACAATTTTTATTAATTCGAGAGAAATGTCTATACCAACTAACCTCTTTGGAGAATCACCAATAATCTTAAAATTTCTGCCATTACCACATCCTAAATCTAAAATTATCCCATTTAAGGTAGTTCCCTTATTTTTTAAATGACTCAAAAAAATTTTGAGAGGTCTCCATGGTTTTTTTCTTTTCGAATGATAATCTTTCGCAAAAAAATTGAAATTAGAACCTCCCATAAAATAAAACTATTGATATTATTTTTTCAATATATAATATTGAATTATTAAAATAAAATGTTGATAAAATTGATAAAATAATATAATACTGATAATATTGAATATTAATAATAGTGATTAAAAAAAAATTGAAAATTAATATTTAAATTTCCCAAAATAATATTGAATAAATTATAAATGGAGCCATGGAAGAAATCTTACATATCTTTTCAGAATTTTTAGCTAAAATGAAAAATGAAATTTTTGAATATTACAAATTAACTTATTCTTATTTAAAAGATCTTATTATATATAAAAAAATTGATATAAGAAAAAATATTCTCGCAGAAAGCGAAGAAATCAAGAAAAAAACTCTTGAAAAGATATTAAAAGCAATGAAAACAGGATTGAATACTATCGGTGTACCAATATTAAAATTAAATGAAATCCAAAATAATTTTATGAAATTGCTAAGTACAAAAACCAATGAAATTCCGGATTATAATTCATATCTTAAATTATATCAAAGAAATTTTCTCAATAAAATTCTGTTTGAAATCTTATTTGATTATTTACTTGATATTGATACAAAAAAAGTTGAAAATTTAAAATTATTTGATTTACTCCCTTTAAATTTTCTTGAGAAATTAAATAATTTTAAAGAGAAAAATCTCAAATCTTCACATATTAAGAAGATTTTTTTACAGCAAGATTTTGATGAATATATAAATTATCCCAATTTAACTCTAAAAATAAAGACGTCTAAGACAATTCAAAAAGATGAAATTATACCTACTATAAAACTCACTGAAACTTCAAAAAAATCAGAGAAGAGAACAGAGCCTGAACAAGATATATTAGCACAATTACAAAAGGCTAAAGAAGACATTATCGAAACGCTTAAAACACCAAAAAAAAGTTTATTGACACCTCCCACATTAAAATTAAAAAGAGATTCCTTTCCTCTAGAACAAATCACTCAAACAAACAATAATATACAAAAAATTCATCCGCAAGTTGGGAGCCATGATAATAAAGTTGTTCGGTTCCCTCCTAAAGATTTACCTACTAAAAAAGAAGACGAAAATTTTCTAGATTTCTTTGGAAAATTTTCCCCTATTCATCTGGACTTAATAAATAGATTTAAAATTGATACGGTAAGTCTTTTAAATTCAAGGGTTAATAATCTTGATTTTATGGATTTGGAAAACATCTTTTATTATATTTCCAATTTAAGGATGCTAGATCTTGATTTACCTTTTAATAATATTGAAATTTTAGAAATTGTGAAGAATTATATGAATGGGGATATATTTAGTTCTTCAAAGAATAATATACCTGATATAAAGAGTATTTTTTATGGCCTAACGATTTTTTCCGAATTAAATCTGTGGGATAGTACAAATGTTATCAATGTTAGTAAAATTGAAAAATTCATTAAGTTAAATTTAAAAAATTTTATACCAGAAAAGTTGGAATTAAACGTCTATTCTTTATTATGCTTAAAAGTGATGGAAAAGAACGAACTACTAATAATGGATATAAAATTCCCTTTAAATTATGTTTTAAATTTAAAATTATCAAAGTTAGAAGAATATAGCCCAATCCAAGATATATATAATCATTTAGCTATAATTAGATTATTCAATAAGGGAGCAAATATTAGTGAACTTAAAAGAAAGTATCTAAATGAAATAAAAAAGTTAACAACTTCGATTGGTTCTATTAATAATACATTCACAGATTCAGCTAAAGCACTTTTAATAATAGATTTATTAAGTCTAAAGGAAAAGGAACCAGATCTTTGTAGTGGTTTATTAAATTTTATAATAAATTCTACGACATTTTTTAATCTAATAAATCTTAACAAAGACTTTAATTGGCGAAATAATCAATTAGGTTACAAAATAGAATTAAAGATGTTATTTTGGGCATTATTGGCTTGTTCTCGATATGCCCCACTAAAAACTTAAACCAAGATTCTGATCTTATTGTTCATTTAGGTTAGAAATTATTTGAAGAAAGTTTTTAACTGATGGTGAAATTCTTCCTTTTCTAATTTTTTCATTCCAATCTTTTATTACCATGTGGTTTCTTTTTAAATCTTCAATAATGTTGTTACCTAAATTAATCCAGTAATTAATATTTATATTAGGCGCTTCAGGACCAATCCCAGGACAATATTGTTTGGCTTTTTCAGTATAAAAAATTTTTTTTTTTTTTTTATTATAGTCTTGGAGTATTTGGAATGAAAAAGGAAAGGATCTACAAAACATAGGTCTTAGAGTATAAATTGAACACTTTTTGTTTTTCTCATCATAAAAAAGACAGCAACCATTTGAATTTTTCATAAGTCCAACAAATGCTAAGCCTTTCTCAGTTTCTATAGGAGATATAACCATTTTTCGTTGATCTTCTTTGGATATACCTTGGTTTAAAACATAAAATCCAATTATTTCAAGAATTTCATTTAAATTTAAGTGCAAGTTGTTTTTAATTCTTAATATATCTGAATAAGTTACATTTACTAAAGTGGATTTATCTTTACAGCAAGCGCCGCAATTTTCACATTTAGTACTAGCAAATTTTAATTGTTTTTCACTAACCATAAAACTTTTAAAATACCAATAATCAAATTGTAATTTAATATTATAGTTTATAAGTGTTATTATCGGTTTATATGAATCATAACCAAAAATTATGACCTCCTCTCAATAAAAAAGAGTATTAAATAATTAGCATTCTTATATATAGGAAAAGGTTTTTTTTATATAAATCAATTCGGTAAGAATTCATTTTTTAATTGATCTATTAAATATTTCTTATCTTTATCAGGTATTTGATTAATATTAACTCCGCGATTATTATAACCGTCAGGGGGGATATCATCAAGCAATGATAGTATTAAAATTATTGCATTAGACACCATAGCGTTATTTTTTGTACGATCGAGTAATTTCATTAATTCAATTAAAGACTTATCTTTCCAAATTTCTGTTACTTCTTGATTTACTTTAGTGTTTTTAAAATTGTCTAGTATTTTGTTATAATAGTCCAGTTCAAAATTATCATTATTTTTATTAATCTTCATTTTGTCTTTATTTGTTATTATCATCTATATATTTAAACTTAAAATTTATTTTTAAATTCATGTATTTTAACGATTGTATGTTATAGGAGTCCGCACAATTTAATTTTAATATGATTTTTTTATTCTTACTTTACCCAATAATGTTAAAACAGTAATTATATTGATGAGAATAATTTGTGTGTAAAAATTTTATTATATATTATTAATATATTTTAGCACAGTTTATTTTCTAATATAATATTTGGATATCAATATAAAATAGGTGGAAAATAAGTGATAATAATAATTTCATAAAGGAGGGGTGATTATAGAATTTTTTTAAGGATTATTAAAGGTTTTCTTGTTTTTAAATAAAGTCAAATAAATGGGCAAGAGAGTTTCGTGAATTTTGGAAGCTTCCGGAAAATTTTAAAGTGGAGGTGAAGTAATTGGTCGAATACGATAAAAAAACTTTAGAAAGGATGATTAGTGGGGATTTATCTTGGGAAGAATTAAGACCTATTATAAGTGGAAGAAAAGACCCTGAGAGATTTAAAATGATAATTGAAATTCTACAAGAACAAGTCTCTTGGTCAGAAAAAATTATATTTCCTCTTCATGAACACTTATACATTGTGGTAAAGAATGACCAAAGAATTGTAAAATGCGATTGTGGATATGAGTTTGGAGTATATACGGAAAATTGGAAGACAAAATGTAGGGTAAGAGTAAGAGATACGTTTGAGACAATTGAAGAACTTTATCCTAAAGATATGGGATGTGACCCTGATTGGCAAGAACTTAGAGAATATATATGTCCGGGGTGCTTTAGACTCTTAGATGTAGAAGCCGTTCCTCCGGGTTATCCAACAATTTTTAACTTCCTCCCAGATATTGATAATTTCTATGAAAAATGGTTAGGAAAAAAGGCGCCAGATAGGTAATAATAATATCTTACTGGTGCCCTTAATTCTTTTCTTGGTTTTCTTTTGTTTAATTTTTTTTCCTTACGATTTTCATAAATTCCTAAACTAATTAAAAAGAAAGAAACTAATAAGTACCAAATCCAAAATGTAAGGCTTGTCACAAACACACTTGGTCTTTTAAGTCTAAATTTTATCGCAACAAAGATTTAACCAATTAATACTAAGACGGCAGAAAAGATACCACATAGGCGATCAAAAAAAATTTGTCCAGAATACTATTTTAGGGTTAAATACTGGCATAAGGTATTTGTTAATAAAATTTTAACAGAAATGAAATACTATTCTTATTATACTATTGGTGCTCTTAAATCTTTCTTATACTTATTTTCATCAAAATGCTTGTCTTTATAGTTTATATAGAGACCATAACCTATCAATAAAACAGAAAACAAAAGATAACACATCCAAAATATAAAACCTCCAATGAACCATCCAATACTTTTGATTCTATTTAATATAGCAATATAAATTATGCCTGATAATGCTATTACAGCTGAAGAAACTCCACATATTAGATCAAAATATAACGCCTGTCTTTGCTTCTTTATTCGACTCTTTCCTTTTGCTAATGCCATGGGTTTTGCTCTTGTATAAATGATATATTAGTATAGATATTCAAGTTTAGCTTAAAAACGACTTTTCTTTATTTAAATTCGAAAAAGATATTTTCAATTTTTTTTTTTTACTTCTTAACGCAAATCTCACATCATTTTAAAAAATTTTCAAAAATATTATAAACATTTTCTAATATATCTAAATCAGGCAAGAAAGTAAATCTTACGTGTCCTTTACCAAATTCTCCAAAACCTGAACCATAAACTGTACAAATTCCTGTGGTTTTTAATAGATCTATAACAAAATCTTTGTCATCTTTCCATTTTCCAAATTCTTTGAAATCTAATTTTGGAAATAAATAAAATGCTCCATTTGGCTTAACACATGATATTCCTTCAATCTTTCTTAATCTTCCGTATGAATAATCTCTTCTTTCTTTTAATTTTTTAACCATTTCTGCTGTATGTGTACCCGGATTTTTTAATATTTCGATAGCAGCATATTGAGCGACAGAACTTGCTGAAAGTCTTGCACGAGCCATTTTTGCGATTACCTCTTTTAACTCTTCTAATTTATTCTCAGGATCATGATAATAAAGATAACCCAATCTCCAACCTGTGGCTAGATGAGATTTTGAGAAGCCATTCATCCCAATTATAGGAACATCTTTACTGAGGCTTGCAGGACTTGTAAAATGTTTATCATAAAGAATTTGATCATATATTTCATCTGAAATTATGGGTAAATCATGTTCACCAGCAATATCAATTATATTTTTGATCATTTTTTCGCTGTACATCACTCCGGTAGGATTATTTGGAGAACAAATTAAAATCGCTTTTGTTTTATTAGTAATTTTTTTTCTTAAATCTTCAATATTAGGTTCCCATCCATTATTCTCATCCAACTCATATTCTACAGGAATACCGTCAAAAAATTTTGTATAATTAATATAAAGTGGATAACTAGGACCTGGAATTAGAAATTCATTCTTATTTTCGATAAGTGCAGCAACTAGAAAAAAAATCCCTTCAGTAACTCCGGAGGTTGCTAACACATCCTCCGTTGTAACACTTATTTTGTAATTTCTGTTAACTAATTTACTTATTTCTTCTCGAAGTTCTGGAACACCTAATGAGTCTACATAATTATTCTTCCCCTCAAAAGAAGCGTCAGCTAGGGCTTGGGAAATATATTTTGGAGTATTAAAATCATATATGACAGGATCTCCAATATTCAAGTGATAAATTTTTTTCCCACTTTTAGCAACCTCATTTGCAACTGCAGCGATTTCACGAATAGCGTATGAAATTTCTTTAACTCTTTGAGTAACCATAATTATTCATATTTAATGTAATCAACAATTACTGAAATATATCTTTACTTGGATTTATATTTTAAATAAAATTAAATTTACTATTTAATTACTTCTCAATATAAAAATATATCTTGAATTCTCTATTTTATTAATAGCTTAGTTGTAATCGTCGGAATTTGTTATCCGATAAAAAAAAGTTATTATTAAATAAAAAGCACTAGACTTATATATATTAAATTCCAAATAATATTAAATCTTTCAAAGAATAAAAAACAAGGTATAAAAAATGGGTAGTACGTTTGGTATTATTGGTTTAATTTGTGGTATAATTGCTGGAGTAATAATGTTCAGCCCTTTTTCATTTCCAGGGTTGGTAATAATACTTGCTATTGCAGCAATAATTTTTAGTTTCATTGGTATTATTTCAGATGATTCAAAAGCTCCGGGAATAATAGGATTAATCATCGGAATTATAATATTAATTATAATGCCAGTTTTTGTTTTAGCATTGCTTGCCGACCTTTTAAGTCCGTAAATATTCGACATTTATACCACTTAAGCTTAACAAACTTTTTTTTTATTATTTCTGAAATATAAAAATTCGATTTGTACTTTATTATAAACAATATCTAATAGAAAAGATACAAAAGTCTAACTTCATATGAAGAGAAAATAATTTAAAATTATGAATAATGTCATTATATAACTTTTAAAGCAAATAATTATTCATAATATAATTTACTGAAAAAAAAGTTATTAAAATAATAAATCCCAATCAATACTTTTTTCAATTAAATCTAACACTTTATCTATCTCATCTTCTTGAATACCTGGCTTTAAGCGCTCTAAGTTCCGCATGGTTGTATAAGTATCAGAAGGGCTTAAAAGAAGTGGTATACCTTTTTCATTAGCTGCGGTAATGACGTTAATATCTGGTTGGATGAAACCAGTTAAAATCAAGCACGAAACATCTTGATCAAGGGCTGCTAATGCTAAATCTGCTCGATCTCCACCAGTGATAACGGCTGCTTTCTTAACCTGCCTAAAATACTTTAAAGCAGTTTGAGCATTCATAGCACCAATGAGATATGTTTCAACATGATTGTTTAATCCAGACGATGCTGACTCATTGATGAGTTCTCCTCCGATCTGTTCTTTAAGTTCATTTACCCGAGGTGAAAACAACTCAACACTTTTTTCAATAATTCCTACAACAGGAATTTTATATCTATCAATATGCTCTTCTTTAAGTTCTTTTATTCTGGCAATATATTCGTAATCAATCTTATTAAATAGAACACATGATATGTTAACTTTCTTAGATTCAAAATAATTCTTTGTGAAGAAAAAGTTATCTATACAACGATCAGATGATTCGATGGAAACGTAAATTAATTCGTTTATTCCTAAATGTTGAGCAATGCTAACATCATCGATCCCTACACTTACAAATCTCATAATGCTTGGATTTCCTTCAATGATAATATAGTCCGCATCTTTTATAATTTCATTGTAAGCACTCTTAATTTTTTCTAAATATTCTTCCTTTTTGTTTGCATCTACTAAATCAATAAAATATTTATCAGGAATTGAAATTGGGGATATTAGATTATATGATTTTTCTGTTTTATATACCGTATTCAAGATAAAATTAACATCCGGATCTGCTTTATCAGAAAAGGCTGCTTTAGGAACTCCAATTGGTTTAAAATATGCAAACTTTTTTCCTTCTTTTTGTAATTTTTGAATAAATCCAATTGAAAGAAAACTTTTTCCTGCTCGTTCCCGTAAGGAACAAAAATAAAATGTTTTTACCATATTCTTCCCTTTTTTTTAAATATTAATAATCAAATTTAATTTCTTTTTTAATTTTATTCTTAATTTTTAATTCAATTGTGAATGCGAAATTGTTATTTTGATATCAACAGCACTATAACTTTTAATAAAGGCTAATAACGGATTAATATCTAACTCAACAATTTCAGGAAAATCATTAACTAACTGAGAAAGCCTTAATATTACATCAATTATCGCTTCTATATCAGAGGCACTTTCTCCTCTTACGCCTTGTAATAAGCTAAACATTTTTGTATCTGCTAACATTCTTTTAGCATCTTCTTTAGTAAATTTATATCCTAAGGCAAAAGAGACATCTTTCAGAAAATTTGCATATATTCCTCCTGTACCAATCATTAACATTGGTCCAAATTGTGGGTCTTTCGACATTCCAATAATTATTTCATTTACTTTTTTCTCTTTTTTAAAATCAATCATTTCTTGAACTTCAACGCCATATATTTTTGCTAATTGTGGACCAAACTTTTTAGCATTCTCAACTATTTGTATATACGCTTCAAAAGCATCTGGTTCTCTTTCAATGTTTAATAGAATACCTCCAACATCAGTTTTGTGAATTATTTGTGGACTAACAATCTTCATTACTGATTTTCCCAATTCTTTCTGCAGTGCCATTGCTTGCCTTGGAGTTTGAGCTAATCGGGATTTAGGAGATTTCATCCCATAACAATCAAAAACCTCACTTGTTTCATAACTCAATAAAACTGTTCGACCGTCTTCTCGCACATTCGAAAAAATTTCCTTTACTCGCTCTTTATTTACTTCAAATGATGGAATTATTAAATCACTTAATGGCGTACTTTTTAAGTATTCTCTTCGTTTTATAAGTGTCTTTAAAGAATGAGCTGCTCGATCTGGGAAGTTATAACATGGAATATGATTTCTTTTTAAATATTCTCTGCCTTCTGCCATAGTCTTTCCACCAATGAAGGAACATACAATTGGTTTATCTTCTAAATGTTTTAGTGAAATATCATAAACAATTTTTGCAACTTCTGTAGGTTTAGTTTGAGCTTGTGGAGTTACAATTATTAAAGCTCCTTCTGTTGTAATTTCAATCGCTTCATGAGTAGAATTTAAACCAAAAATAGTTTTTAATGTAAATTCATATCTTTCTGGTGTTGCATCTCCTACAATATCTATTGGATTAAAGATAGCTGCTTCTAAAGGCAGTTTTTCTCTTAATGCGTGAAGTATTGATTCTGAAAAACTTGCAAACTTTAAGCTTTCACGTTCAAATGCATCAGTAGCTACAATTCCGGGACCCCCTGCATTTGTTATTATTGCAAATGAATTATTCTGAGGAATAGGTTGATATAAAAAGACCTCACCATAATCGAATAGATCTTCTATAGTTTTGGCTCTTATAACACCACACTTAGAAAATGCTAAGTCATAAGCTATATCTGCTCCTGCTAATGCTCCAGTATGACTTGAAGCGGCTTTTGCACCAGCTTCACTTACTCCTGATTTTAAAATTACGATTGGTTTTTTACGGGTCGCTTTTGGCAAAGTCTCTAAAAATTTCATCCCCTCAGCAATACTTTCCAAATAACACAATATAACTTTTGTATTGTTATCGTTGACTAAATAATTTATAAAATCAACGACTCCTAAATCCGCCTTATTTCCTAGGCTAATGTTACATGAGAAACCAAAAGCTTGTGTCATGGAAAAATCCATAAAGCCCGTTAGCATCGCACCGCTCTGTGAAATCATAGCAATGTGCCCTTTTTTAGGAGTTTCAGCAGCAAAAGAACCATTATAATTAAGTCCAATAAAACCTAAACAATTTGGCCCTAATATTCTCATATTATACTTTTTACCAATTTTTATGAGTTCTACTTCCCTTTGAACACCCTCTCCACCAATTTCTTTAAACCCAGCTGAGATAATAATTAATCCCTTTACGCCTTTTTGTCCACATTCTTCTGCTGCGCCATTTACAAACTTTCCTGGAATAACAAAAATAGCTATATCGATTTCATCTGGAACATCTATTACACTTCTATAACAAGACAATTCACATACCTTATCTGCTCTTGGATTTATTGGGAATACTTTTCCTTTATACCCTGAATTAATAATGTTATTTAAAACTGTATTTCCCACTTTACCCTTAGTTTCACTGGCTCCGATAACCGCAATACTTTTAGGAGTGAAAAAAAACGAGATATCTTTATTAACCATATAAGATCCAAAAGTCAATTGTTATTAATAATTCTTATAAAAATTTATTATTATAATTGTTTTTAAATCTTTCATAGTTGAAATATATAAATTTTTTTTAGATGATAAAAAATAAAAAATGTTAAATCTTTTCATGTAACATGACGAGAATTACTATGTTCACAAATAAAGGAGAAATAAATTTAAATCTCTTTGATGATGAAGCTCCAATGACAGTTTCTAGTTTTTTATTTCTAGCGAACAGTGGATTCTATAATAAAATTATTTTCCACCGTGTTATCGATAATTTTATGATACAAGGGGGAGATCCATTAGGTAAGGGCACAGGTGGACCTAAAGACAAAGGCATCACTTCATTTCCATATAAAGATAAAAATATTAATTATCCTTATGGGGATGAATTTAAAAGTGGAAAAGAATTTGATAAGCCTGGAAAATTAGCAATGGCAAATGCTGGTCCTAGTACAAATGGTTCTCAGTTTTTTATTACTCATGTTCCAACCCCACATCTCAACAATAAACACACGATATTCGGAGAAGTAGTAAGTGATTCTGATCAAATTGTTGTTGATTCAATCGTTAAGGGAGATAAAATTCTTGAAATTAAAATAGTCTAATAAATTTTTATTCTTGAGAAACACATTAGAAAAAGAAAGATTTAAATTTTTTTTTTATTCTCTTTTTATTCATTATTTTCTGGCGGCAAAAAATTCAAAACCTGCCATATTCTCAGATGTTATTTCCTTAAAATTATTTTTTTTAAGTAAAGATTCCCAGTACTTTTTTTTCTTAAAAACAAAACAACATAAACCAAAAAATGTTATGCATTGCCATGATATTCGATTCCATTCACTGAAATAGAGATATCCCCCAGGTTTTAAAACTCTATAAAGTTCTTTTGTAGCTTTATCTTGGCCATTTGGATCATGTATTTCATGAAGTACTGAAGAAACATTAACAATATCAAATCGGTTTTCTTCGAAGGGGATCTCTGTTGCAGACCCATATTGAAACGTGGTTTGATCTTCTACTTTTTCTATTCTTGCATTATTTTGGATTGTATCTAATGCATTACCTGCTATTGCCATTTTCGAATAAATATCAATGCCAAACAAGTGTCCTCCATTCTTTAAAGTTTTAGCGATCCTTATAGCAGTTCTTCCAGTTCCACAGCCTACATCTAAAATTTGTGGATTTTCAATCTCATTTAATGCGTTCATTCTGTTAATAACTGAATCAAACTTATTTAATAATAGTATATGCATCATGAACATCCCTATTCCTGGCCATAAAAAGATTATTATTAGAATTGACCCTGAAATATGTAGAATAATCCCTAATAATTCTTTTATTATAAATCCAAAAATAAAAATCAGTAATCCAATTATTCCTATAATGTTAAATCCAACAATCAAACTTTTTACATACCATCCATATTTAGGATTTTCTTTTTTCATTATTATTTCTCTCTATAATATTGATTTTAATTATTCATTAATTGTAATCAAGTAATGAGAATATAAAAATGTTTTTGTGTCATGACAAATCGTCAAATTTATATATTGTATAAATATAATATTTATTAATGGTAGAAAAGATTACTGAAGAATTTATAGAAGGTCTGCAAAAAACAGGTTTAACTGATGATGAGGCTTTAGTCTATTTAACACTTATTCGTCATGGTAAGAAAGGAACGTATGTAAAAAATTTAGATAATCATCTTCTTTTGAATAGAACTACTATATATTCAATTTTAAACCGATTAGTTGAAAAAGAGTGTATAAAGATTTCTGAAAAATCTACTGCTCCAAAAAAAGCTAAAATTTTTGTAGCTACAAGTCCAGCGGTACATATTGATAAGGTTTTAAGAGAAAAAAAAAATGAAATCAATGAACTCGAAAAAATAAGAGTAGATTTAGTGGACAAATTAGAAAGATTATATTTGAAAAGTATGGAATATTCAATTGATAACATTGATGATTTTGTTAAACCATATTTTAAATTTTTAATGGAAAATGGATGGAAAGTAATAGAACAAAAAATTGAAAAAAGTAAATTTAATTATATCTTTGAAGTTTATGATTGTACGCTCATCCCACCAAATAGTAAATATATTAAAGATTGTGGTTTTCTGGTTTTTAAGTTTGATTATGTTGTAGAAAAAGATCAGAATATCTTGAATTTTGTAATTGATTTACTTAAAAGAATCGGTAAAGAGCAGATTTTAAATAAGGATATAGGAGTTAAAAATGTCAAAATTTCTGATTCTGAAATAAAATTTTATAATAAGAAGTATACTTCTTTTAAAATTGAATTCTTATGGCCTAAAGTAAAAGAATATCAAGAATTCACTAAATCTGTAGTTTTACCTATAAAAGAAAAAATATTTTATTTATGGGCAGAAACTTATGAAGTTGTAAAAGAAATGGTAGATGTTATATTTAATGTTGAAAGTATTTCGAATAAAGATTTATAATATTTTATTTTAGAATTTTAAACGATTAACAAGTAATAAGAGAACCTTCTAAAATTTTAATTCTTGAGATACTTAGTATGACATTTCATTTATAACACTAAAATTTATAGATATGATCACTATTAATTAGATAGAAGTATATATTTTTTCTCATAAAATTAAAGTGAATGGTAAAATAGATCATGAGTAAAGATTTAAAGCATCTAATTGATTCAGTTGAAAAAAAAGTACTTTCACGCTCAGAATTAGAACTAAAATTTCAAAAGAAAAAAGAAGAAGTAAATCATTTAAAATTTACTATAAAAGAGCAAAAATTATTAATTGAAGATCTTAAAAGTCAAGTAAAAGACGAGGAAATAGATCAAGGTGAATTACCTAGTGAAATTCAGATTTTAAAAGATATAATTTTTTCACAAAGAAAATACCTAAACAGACGGGATAATAATATAAATGATTTAAACAAGGAAATTGATGAGTTGACTGCACTTTTAGAAAATGAAGAGAAAATAGATTTTCGAGAAAAAAATAATGAGGAACTAATTTCTACCCAAAAATTATTACTTCAACTAACTGATGAGAATGAAGAATATAAAAACCAAATAAAACACTTACAAACTCAGCTTGATGAGATGCAATATAACCAAAGAAAAGTTGATAATATTGAGGATAACAACATTCAAATAGAAGAAAATGAAGAGTTTGTCAACATTAAAAGATTAAATTTTCATTTAATGGAAGAAAATGGCACGTTACGAATAGAGATAGAATCTTTAAAGAATAAAATACAAGAAGACATTGAAGAAACAACTATAGAAGAATTAAATATAGCCAATGATAAAATTAGGATTTTAACATTAGAATTAGAAGACTATGAAGCTCAGGTAAAATATTTGCAAAATCATTTAGAAAAGGATAGTCAACCATTAGAAAGCAAAAGAGAAGACATAAGTGAATTTAGCAGAATGAAAGAGGAATTATTGGATTATCAAAGGCAAAATCTAGTACTCAATGATATGGTAATAGATTTAAAAGAAGATAAAGTAGATGAAGAAGGTATAGAAGAAATTAACAATTCCGAATTTTATACTATTCCAAAAAAAATACCTCTCTCTCTTTTTAATAGGGTATATAATCTGTTGGATGATCACCAAAGAAGAATAGTGAAAAACATCCTTATTACAGACTTGAAGAGTGAATACAATGATGTTAAGATAAATGCCGTCAAGATATTAAGTCAAATTAAAGATGCACAAATCTATGAAGCATTCCTCGAAATGATTCATGATAAAAATTGGATGGTTCGGTTGTATATTATTAAAGCTCTTAGCAAATTTGAAAATAAATATAATGAATTAATAGATCTAATGAAAGAACTTTCAAGAGATCTTGATGTAGATGTTAGAGAACTAGCAATAAAAGTTCTATACAACATCACAACTGATTAAACTCAAAATCATTCATTAATTATTATTCTTTAAAATTAAGTATCTATACTAGATAAATTATTAATAAATAATGCCAAGGTATTTTACTCCAAATAGATGGAATTGGTCACAGAAAGCTGAAAAATGGGTATATATTGAAATAACTAAAAGTGGGAATAAAAAATATACGTATCAAGTAAAACCCCCTCAAGAATTCATCGATTTAACAATCAAAATGAAATACCTAAATGAAAAGTTATTGAAAGCTACAAATTCTGAAGTAAAGGAGAAAATATTTAATGATTTAACGAAACTTTCCAAAAAGATGCAAAATATGAGCAAAATTTAACTTATTCTTTTCTCTTTTTTAGTTTGATTCTAAATTGCTTGGATAAAGTTATTTAAATCATTATTTAATCTGCTAAATATTTTAACTTCAATTTTAAGAAAAATCTCTAATGCTGTTTGAAGGGATATGTTATTTCCAACAGAAAGATAAAAATGTTTTTTAGAATTTTGTTTAGGAACTGCATATCCAATTAATTGATTTTTACAACAAATCCCGGGAATTCCATGCTTTTTTTTGTCTAATATACTTTGTCCAAAAAGTAACTTTTTCGTATACCCAATAACGGGAACTTTAAGATGTAACCCAACATCGCATGCAGCACCATATAAATATGGGTGAATTTGACCACTTGAATTAAGAATATAACAATCTGGAGAAGTATTCAATTTATTTATTAGACTTAAATAAATCTCAGTTTGGTTCAGAAAAAGGACAGAAGGAAAATATTTTGAAAAAATTGGCTCAAAGGATTTAAAGAAAGAATTTTTTATCTTATGATCAATAATATCATAAAAAATTATTCCAATATAGGCAAAATCTTTCAAGATTTTTAATTTAATAATTCCAACAGAATAAATTTTTTTCTTTTTATCTTTTGCTTTCACTTTTTGCGCATTTTTTATTTGATATTTACGAATTTCTTCCAAACTATAAAAATTAGTCTTAATAAGAAATGGTTTAAGGCATTTTGAGCATATATAGTTATATTTCGTTTTATGAATTTTACAAATTTTATCCATAATTTATTTAAATATCCTTTAGATAAGAAATAACAAATCTTATGAAAATTAATAATTCTCCCATTATACTTTAGAAAAGCTAAAGTAAATATTTAACTGATCTTAAATTACACATTCAATGGGAATTAAAAAGAGATCAATTTATAAAAACTAATTTTTAAAAAACATTGTGACTGAAAAAAAAAAACATGAAAATCGCAGTTTCTGGAAAGGGTGGTGTTGGGAAAACACTTATTGCTGGTACGATAGCAAGACTCTTTGCAAATGATGGATTTAAAGTTTTAGCTGTTGATAATGATTCAGCTATGAATTTGAGCTATACCTTAGGGATTGATAAAAAAATTATGGAAAAAATTGTCCCTATATCAGAAATGAAAAATTTAATAGCAAAAAGAACAACTATTGAAGGGGCGGGCTCTGGAATTTATAATATAACGCCAAAGGTCTCGGATATTCCAGATAAATTTAAGGTCCAAGGTCCAGATGGTTTAGAACTTTTAGTGATTGGCACCGTCGAATCACCACTCTCAGGATGTCTTTGTCCTGAAAATGCTTTAATTCGTACCTTATTATATAATTTAATTGTTAAAAGGGATGAAGTTATAATTGTTGATTTTGAAGCGGGAATAGAACATTTGGGAAGAGGTACAGCAAAAGGAATTGATGTCATGTTAGTAATAACTGAACCTTCTCAAAAATCGTTAGATCTTTGTCAAAAAATTATAACCTTATCAAAAAAACTAGGGTTAATCAATATTTATTTAGTCGCAAATAAAATTACTGATGATTCTCAACAAGATATTATTAATCAAAGAATTAAAAATTGGGAAATTCCTCTTTATCATATCATTCCATTTGACCCCGAAATAGGAAGAGCAGACCTAAATGGTAATTCTCCTATTGATTTCAATCCAAAGTCAAAAGGTATTAAGGCTATAAAAAGTCTTTACAATAAATTAAAGAATTTAAAAACAGAACTATTCGATTTATAACATATCCGAAAGATTTAGATCTTGATCTTCCGCAATTTCCTTCCACTGTTTAATAGCTTCAAATGCATCTTCTTCATTCATCATTTCAATCGCATACCCCGCATGTACTATCACAAATTTTCCCACTTCAGGATTTTGAATTAAAGCTATTATTACATTTTGTTTAACACCATCAAAATCAATGAGTGCAGAAACTCCATTGATATCTATAATTTTTCCAGGTATTGCTAAACACATTTTATTCTTAAATATTTGATAATGTCTTACTTTTAATAATATATTGGAATAAATAAAATTATTGATCTACTATAACAAGATGCGAATGCAAAATAGTAATAAATTGAAAAATATGCTTGTTTTAAGTTTTTCCGGAGTGGAAAGCAATTAAATTATCAAGCCAATTAAAAATCTCTTCTTTAGATAAATTGTCAATATTGAATTTTAATCTTTCCAATTCTCTTAACAAGTTTTGCATTTCTAGAGGAATTGAAGTTTGGCATAATTCAAATAAAAATTGGTTGGTTTTTGATACTAATGATTTAATTTCAAGATCTAATGGATCAAAAAGAGGTTCGTTATTAATTTCATCTCTACTTTTATCTAGTTCTAATAGTAGATTAATTATATCAAAAAGGCGTCCTGTTTGATTTCCTTTGAATGATCTTTCAACTTGAAAATAATATTCGCTGTAATCATCGAATGGGATTAATTCTGTATATTGATTATCTATTCTAATTACAGATTTTATATTTTTAAATAGATTAGATGACTCCCATGCGTATACGTCAAAACTTGATTCAACATTTTCACTTTCTATGCGTATATTAAATTTATGTTCATTTTTAAAATAACCAAAAGGAATTATAACAAAATCTAATGAATTTAATGAATATTCGTCTAAAACAAAATGAAGATCTTTTATTTTATGGGTTTGATCAATAGAATGTTTGTGCAAACCAAATTGTAGTTTTCTAGAATTTGATTTATACATATGAAATAATAGTCCTTCATATCCTCGTAAATTTAATTCTAATGAGAATTTTATTTCTTTTTTAGTAATAATTGTATTTCTAAATCTTATATTTAAAAATAAATGATAATAATTCTCTAAATGAGGAAAAAACCAAGGAGCTTCACGTTTTAGATTAATTAACATCATTATTTTTCATTTAAAACTTGTATTATTTATTCTCTATACCTATATGTTCCTTAAAATAAATATAAGAGGAAATAAAAAATAATCTGAAATACCAATTTATAAAATAACTTTTTATTTAAACTTTACAATCTTAAAGATAAAAAATTAAAAAATTAAAAAATAAGATTTTTTATTATGAGCCTTTCTCTATAGCCCAAACTTTTCTAATATCCCCGATAAGCGAGTCCGGTGAAATTTCAAACCTAATTCTTCAGGACTAAATCCCATTGCTAAAGCATATAACTCAGTTAAATACAGAATAGGCACATTGAAATCGGTTTCAAACTTTTTAGCAAGATCTCTCTGTCGTGTATCAAATTGTTGAAAACATGCGGGACAATTTACGCATATTACATCTGCGCCAGCTTTCTTGATAGAATCCATCTTTTTCTTTAAATTCTGAAGTCCATGTTCTTCATATGCATTAGTAACTGTTATACCACAGCATAAAACTTCCTCGCCATAATCTACAACCGAAGCACCAGTAGCAGATACAAGTTCTTTCAAAATAATCGGTCTCATTGGATCATCAGATTCCATCCATTCTGCAGGACGCATATAATGGCATCCTGGATGACAGGCAACTTTTAATCCGGTAAACTGTTTAGTAATAGCTCCTTTGATTTTATCGATGCCAACTTCATTTTTTAACACATCAATAAAATGTTTAACATTAATACTACCTCTAAATTCTTTCCCAATTTTCGCTAGTTCTGCATTAATCTTTTCTTTTTTCCGGGTATCATGTTCTAATTGATGTTTTACACCTCTCAACGTGTTGGCACAACCATTACACAATGAAACAATATCTTTTCCTTCAGTTTCTGCTAATGAAAGATTACGCGCACCCAATACTAACCAAGCATCATTATCAAAACTTTTCATCCCAGTAGGATCTGGACAACATGAAAAAGGAGCCTGTGAAGTTTGAATTCCAAGTTTATCAAAAACTTTCCTTGAAGAGGCTTCTATAAATGGAATCCTATTCCCTATTGTACATCCTTCAAACATTTTATATTCTGTCATTTTATCCTATACCCTCGAATTATTTTAATTTCTTTTCAGCTCCTATATTTTTAAGTAGAGTCTGCACTTCAGTTATATCTGGTACAAGTACTGGTGGTAAACCTAGTTGTTCTCTTCTTCTCTCAATTGCCGGTTGTGAAGGAATCGCTTTAGCATTCTCAAATATTGCTTTAGCTTGTGAATAAACAAAATCTGGACCTTTTCCTAATGCAATGCTTTGGTTTTTTAAAAATGTAAAGATTTCTGTAAGTTCAATATTCTGAGGGCATACTTCATCACATGTATCACATACAGTACAACCCCAAATTACTAAATCATCTCCTCCAAGCAGCAGATCCTTATAACCTAAGAGAGCAGCTAAGATATTACTTCGGGGATTATATCCAGTAGTACCGTAAAAATCAGCCGTTACAGCTGTTACAGGGCAATTGTCAGCACATCTATTACATTGATAACAATATTTAATTACTTCAGACCCGATATGGTAATCCATTACTTGCTTCCTAAATTCAAAATTTGCTTCCATTTTTTTTCACTTTTTTCCTTTTAATTTGTTTCTTTTTTTTCATATTAGGCTTTAACCCTTGCGTGGGCAGTTATATCCAATCTATAATTTTTATTGGACATTCATCCTAAGCCTACGTTCAACTTTCGAGAGTAAATCTCAGAGCCTTCTTCATCAACCACTGTGATGTGTGCGGCACACGATAGTCAGCAATCAAAACAGCGTACTATCATTTCTAAAAGATTTACTACACCTTCTGGTATATCACTCATTTTTCAGTTCACACTTTTACTTTTATTTTCTATTAATTTATTTAATCCATGGGTCTGGTAATTTTAAACCATCTAATACTTTTTCTTCGAAAACTTGTTTAGCTACATGCATTAATGTTTTTTCGATTCCTGCTATATTATGATTGGTTGCTACTAAGAGATTTGCTTTCTTGCAAATGCCATCTGCATCGGACCATATATGATATAATAGAATACCTCTCGGGGCTTCTACTAATCCAATTCCATCAGCTTCTCTTGGTTGAACATCTAAAGTTTTGCAATCAGGGTTGACGATATCAGGATCTTGAAGCAAGGCTGCAATCATTTCTATAGATTCTACTAATTCAATTAATCGTGCCCAATGATACGCAAAGGTATGATGTGACACAGAACCTAACTTATCCCTAAAAGCTTTTAGTGCATCATCTGCTAATGGTGTTGCCATCTTATCTGCAGCATTAATCATTGCTAATGTATTTGCTCTATAAATACCATCTGGATATCCAACTGGTTTATAATACATATGGGTTGCATACGAATGTTTTGGGACGTGTTCTCCTAATACATCTAAATATTTATGAAAATCATAATCAATTTTCTCTCCATCAGGAGTCACAATCCTTAGATCACCTTCATAAATATCATGAATACCATTCTTAGTCATTCCTAGATAGTATGTGGGAACAACACCTACATTTGCAACAACATCCCAATAATCGTCAATAACTTTTAATCCGATATCAACCGTTTTTTTTGTCCATTCCACTTGATCCTCAATTTGCTTAAGGAATAAATCTCGAGCATCTTCATCCATTGCTTTCTTCATACCACCAACAATAGCAGATACAGGATGTATTGATTTACCACCGATCGCAGCGCATAATTTTTGTCCAAAATCCATCATTTTCAATGCCATTGCACCAACTTCTGGCATTTTATTAATAACATGGACAACATTTCTTAAAGCTGGATCTGCCATAGGACCTAAAAGAAAATCTGGTGCTGCTAAAGCGTAGAAATGTAAAGTATGTGAAGCATATTGTTTCGCATTGATTAATAGTTTTCTTAATTTTAGAGCAGGTGTAGGAATTTCTACTCCCCACGCATCTTCTATTGCTTTTGTTGGAGCTAAATGATGAGGAATTGGACAAATTCCACAAATTCTTGGTGTAATTCTTGGAATATGTTCACAATAGCGTCCTTCAAGAAATTTTTCAAAGAATCTCGTTGAAGTGACGTTAAACTGAACATTTTGTACTTTCCCATCATCACCCAAAACAATTTTCAATCCACCATGTCCTTCTAATCGTGTTATTGGTTCTACTTCTATTTCTTTTGCCATATTTTTATATACCTCCTTTTCTTGATGCTAAAGTAAATTTCTCAAAAGTTCCTATTGGATCCTTTACTTGACTAAGTAATTCTTCTCTCGATAAACTTACATTAAAACCTTTTATGACTGTGTCAGCAAACCTTTCTGCCTGATTAACACCCCATTTTGTTTGTCCGTAACATCCAGAACATGGAGTATTAACTTTTATACATAATCCTCCACAGCCAGCTTTTGTAACAGGTCCCATACAGATGTATCCTTGTTCAATTAAGCAGTCATCCATATTAGAAAGCTGCTCATAATCTCTTTTAACTCTTGTCATTGTTGATTTACTTCCAATGATTCTAGGACAAGTATCACAAACAGTTGAAATTTCATGAAAATCAGGATTATTCTTCAAGAAATCCATAAAATTAGATGCAATTTCTTCTGTGGTTGGTGGTAAATTTGCTAAAGGCGTTTCAAGTGTACCTCTTTTTTTAATCTGTTTCAATAAATCTCCTGCTAAATCAAATCCCGCCATTAATGGTAAATTTAAGAACAAGGTTAAGAACTCTAATAAACTTTTCTTGTTACCAGAGCTTATTGAGGTAAGGTTTTTAGACATTTCATTTAATCTCTCTGCTCGAGCAGCTACCGTTTTAGAAGGCCCATAACACCCAACACAAGGATTATTATTACTGGTGCATTTGAGAGAACATCCCATACTAGTAATAGGGCCAAAACACATCGTTCCTTTTTCGATAAAACACCCCTCGGTATTTAAAGAACAATCATTACAGAAAGCTAAATCACTCATTGGAAGTGGTTTTCGTCCTAATAAAAATGCAATTGCACTGACAATCTGATCAGGTCTTGGTGGACATCCCGCCATATAAACATCTACGTTGATGAATTCATCAACATTTATAATTTTTTCTTGAAATTCTGGAACATTTTCATTTGGAATCGTTGGTGTTTCATTTGTAGCAGATTCAACTTCAGTAAATTTTCTTTTTTTTAATGTTTCAATGTCCCATTGGTTAGCTAAGCCAGCAACACTTCCATAACAAGCACAAGTTCCAAAGTTTATAATTAGAGCACATTTTTCACGCATTAATTTTACATTATCGAGATCCTCTTTAGTTCTTATCGCACCTTCAATAAAACCTGCTAAAATCGAACCAGGTTCTCTAGCTTTCAATGATTTATGTTTAAAATCAACTACAGTTGGCCAGTATACAATTTCTAGCTCGGGGAGAATTGACAACAGGCCTAAATGTGTATTAATAAGGGATTGATGACAACCCCAACAGTCACTTAATTGCATAAAAGCTACCTTCACAGGCATTGATGACACCCCCAGTCACTTAATTGCATTAAGGCTTCTTTCATTTTTGACATTTTTTCGACCTTTGATATTTTTTTATTTGTAAATAATTTTTAAACTCTTTTAATAAAAAAAGAATTTATGTTTAAATTTATGTAATTAATTTTTTTTTTTTTTTTTTTTAATAAAATCCAGTTTATAATTATACACTATGTTATTAAAAAACTTCTACTTTTAGAACATTTTAGTAATATTATTTTTCAAAATTAAACTTTTTAAGTTTTTTAAACTTTTTAGTTTGTTTTTAATGATCATTTTATTATTAAAAATATTAATAAAATTAGGATTTGCATAAAATCTATTATTAAATATGTTAGATTAATAACCTGAAATCTTTTTTGTTTCATATGATCATCTTCGATATAAATTTAAAGATTATTTTTTTTTGATTTTTGATTTTTAACCATTCGTCGTCTTTAAGATTATATATAAGAAATGGTGAACTATAGGATTTTAAATTTGTTTAACAATTGTTATTAATAAAATTCTTTTAAATTAAGAATCTATAAATAGAACAATCATCAAAAAGAAATAATTTATTTCAAGCTTACAAAGTAAAAATATCAATAGTTTATATCTCTTAAATTTCTGTATCTTTTTAATCCAATGCGGATGCATATTAATATAAAATGTTTTGCTTTAATATGATCTCCAAGTTCCTTGTTTAAAACAATTCAATGTGTATAAAAAAGGCAGTTATGGTTACTCATATTCTTCTTCTGAAGACATTGTCGTGTTAAAACATAATTCTTCTTTATTGTAGTGGAATAAAACTTATGACACATATCAGAACCAGATAATAGATACGAAAGGATAAAAAGCATAGAAAATTAATTTTTAATTATAGAATTATTAAAAGAAAATCGCTAAATTATTAAAAAGACAACAATGGAATTAAAAAAATTCAAAATTTTAGCATCGGATGGTTTAGCACAAGAAGGAGTTAATATATTAAAAGAATTCAATAACTTTGAGATTACCATTAAAAATGAGACTACAAAAGAAGAACTCCTTGAAATAATAGAACAATACGATGGGATAATCGTTAGAAGTGCTACAAAAATGACTGCTGATATTATTATCGCGGGAAAAAAATTGAAAGTTATTGTTCGAGCAGGTACGGGTTATGATAATATTAACATTGACGAGTGCAATAAACACGGGATAGTGGTAATAATAACTCCTTTAGGAAATTCCAATGCGGTCGTAGAATTAACAATGGGACATATGTTAAATTATGCGCGTCATATTTACGAGGCAAATTTTTCTATGCGTGAAGGAAAATGGAATAAAAAATCCTTAAGAGGAACTGAATTGCGGGGTAAAACGGTAGGAATTATTGGATTAGGACATATAGGAGCAGCTGTTGTAAAAAGATGTCAAGTTTTTAATATGAGAGTCATAGCTTACGATAGATTTGTGCCAAAAAAAAGAGGAAAGGATTTAGGTGTTAAACTAATGGATAAATTGGACGATTTACTAGTTCAATCAGATTATATCACGATACATATTCCTCTAACTGCTCAAACAAGAGATTTAATTAGTTATCCTGAAATACGGAAAATGAAACCGAATGTAATTATTGTTAATGTCGCGCGAGGGGGAATTGTAAATGAAGATGCATTATATGATGCGTTGAAAAATAATAGAATTGGAGGAGCATGTATTGATGTATTTACTAAGGAGCCTGTTTGCGCCGAAGATGCTCCCTTTATCGGTTTAGATAATTGTATTACTACTCCCCATTTAGGTGCCAACACATTCGAAGCTCAAATTGAAGTTGCAAAATTAGCAGCCGAACGAATTTCCCAAGCTCTTAATTCTAAAATTTTTATAGATGCTGTTAACATTTCTTTTAATCTTTCTGAAGAAATGGCAGATATATATCGGCCTTATATAGAATTAGGAGCTTTTTTGAGTAAATTTATTACGCAAATTAACCAATCGAAAATAATAAGTGTCAAGATTAAATATAAGGGAGAAATATTTACAAATTTTGATCCAATTAAAGCTGTGATATTACAATCTCTATTTGACAGTCGTTTATCAGAGATTATAACATATATTAACCTAGAAAATATTTTAATGGAAAATGAAATTAAGGTGGATGTAGGAAAGTTTGATAAACCCATTAATTTTGAAAATTACATAAAAATTTACATTAGGACAGAAGATGGTACCTCATCTAAAATTGCGGGGACAGTTTTCTCAGAGAATCCAAAGATAGTTGAAATAAATGGATTATTCTATGATCTTACTCCAGCAAATTACATGCTTGCTTTGAGAAATAAAGATGTTCCAGGTGTTCTAGGTAAAATTGGTACTTTTTTAGGTGATAAAGGGATAAATATAGCACGTTTACAATGTGGAAGAAAAGAAAAAGGGGATATCGCTATATCAATTGTTACGTTAGATAATCCAGTATCTAAAGATGATCTCAACGAACTTAAAAAATTTTCAGATATTATTGATGCTTATGGAATAATACTATAATAATTAATTTTTAATATGTTTATTTGACAAGAAAATAACTAAACCATAACTCAAGATAATTGGGATAAATTCTGAAAATATATAAGTACGCTCTTTTTTGTCTTACGGAAAAAAAAAGATATGAGATATAAATTACCAAGGATTCAGAATATGAAAGATAGTAGAATCTAAATGCTTTTAATTAGTAATTCTTTCTATTTAATATGAGTGAGAAAAACGGGAGCTCTAAAATTATCAGATTAGCACATGGCGCGGGTGGTGTTTTACAAGAAGAATTAATTAAATTCATTACTCAAAATATCCCGTATAAAAAGGTCAATAACGGAATTGGTATTGAAGAACTAGACGATGGGGCTACAATTCCATTAAAGGCTTATGATAAAGAAATAGTAGTCACCGCTGATGGGCACACGATTTTCCCGTTATTTTTTCCTGGTGGAGATTTAGGGACTTTAAGCGTTTGTGGGACTGTTAATGACCTTATCATGATGGGTGCTGATCCTTTAGCATTAACTTCTATGATAATTATTGAAGAAGGTTTTAAATTTGATACATTAGAAAAAATAATAAATTCTCTTAATTCAACTGCAAAGGAGGCAAATATAGCAATAATTGCAGGGGATACAAAAGTTATGCCTCACGGTTCATTAAGCGAACTAATCATCGCAACTACTGGTATAGGAATTAAGGACAAGAAAATAAAAATCTTAGATAATGGTTTAAGAATAGGAGATAAGATAATCATAACAGGTAGCATTGGAGATCATGGCACAGCATTAATGGCTTCACGGGAAGGATTAAACATTTCTACAGATTTAAAATCTGATCTCTGTTTATTACTAGAAATTTATAATGTAATTAAGGATGAAATTAATAATAATTATATTCATGCAATGAAAGATCCTACTAGAGGAGGAATAGCTGCCGCATTGAATGATTGGGCTAAAAAATCTAATGTGAGTCTCTGGTTAGATGAAGAAAAAGTTCCAATTAAAAAGCAAGTTAAAATACTATGCGAAATATTAGGTTTAGACCCTTATAATATAGCGAGTGAGGGGAGAGCACTCTTATCTGTTGATCCTAAATACTCTGAAGATGTTTTAAAAAAAATTAGATCAACAAAAATAGGAAAAGGAGCTGAAATAATTGGTGAAGTAAAAGCAGAGAAGCCCCAAAGGGTATTACTAAAAACGATTGTAGGTGGTACTCGATTTGTGGATACGCCTTTAGGCGAACCTATTCCACGGATTTGTTAATCATTATTGGTTTCAGCTTCTGCAATAATAATTTCCTCAATCTTATTTTTTATATTAGGAATATCTTTAATAACTACATTCCAAACTCTTTCAACATCCACATTAAAATATCCGTGTATTAATTTATCCCTCATTCCAGCAATTATTTTCCATGGGATATCCGAGTATTTCTCTCTGAATTTCATAGATATATTTTTCACTGCCTCTCCAATTATTTCAATTCTTCTTATAACAGCGTCTTGGATCACATCTTTTGAATTAAAACTTGACTTATTAAGATTTTTTGTATACTCAAGAATTAACTCAATTGCATCTCTTATATGTTTTATAAATACAATGTCCTTCTTCTTCAACTAAATATCACTTTTGCTTCTTCTAATACTTCTTCTATAATATAAGGGCTAATGGCTTTTTCTGTTAATAATTCAACTTTAATTCCTATTTGTTCTGATAAATCCATTTCAAAACTTACTATGTCTAAAAGACTTATGTTTTCATCAAAATCTGCGATAATATCTAAATCACTTTCGGAAGTGGCTTCACCTCTTACGTATGAACCAAAAATAGATATCTTTTTTGCCCCACATTCTTTTAGAAAGGAAATAACTCTTTCTTTAATTTCTTTAGTTAGTTTTAAATTGCTTTTCATTATAACATATCGAGAATTTATATTAGGAATATTTTTATTATTAATTTATATTTCTATAATAGTTCTAATTATTTAATATAATGCTCTGTGTTATATTTTTTTTGATTTAAACAACCATTAACGTATATTTAGTTAAAATGGACATTCCGGGAATTAAATTATTGAGAAGCAAAGAATTTACGGAAAGAATTATTAAATCAATTAATAAATTAGTTAAAGAAATGGATAAAAAAGTTAAATTCATGCATGTCTGTGGAACTCACGAATATACTATTTCTAGATTTGGGTTAAGATCATTAATACCAAAAGAAATCGAAATATTATCTGGTCCAGGGTGCCCTGTATGCGTATGTCCAGCAGCGGATATTGATAAAGTAATTGAACTTGGAAAACGAGATGATACAATAATTACAACTTTTGGGGATATGATGCGTGTACCTGCTACAAATATCTCTTTAGATGAACTTAAAGCACGAGGGAGCGATATCCGTATTGTTTATAGCCCAAATGATGCTATAAAAATCGCCCAAGAGAATCCCAATAAGGAAGTAATTTTCTTTGCTATAGGTTTTGAAACTACAGTCCCTTTAATTGGATATGAACTTCAATCTGGTCCGCCTTCAAATTTTTCAGTGATTTGTGCTCATAAGTTAATACCAGCTGCTTTAGAACTTTTAATAAGTCAATCACAGTTACGGATAGATGGATTTATTTCGCCAGGTCATGTTTCTACGATTATCGGTTTAAAACCATATGAAATCTTTTCGCAAGGTTACAAGATTCCTAATGTAATATCAGGCTTTGAACCCAATGATGTTATGCTTTCAATATTAATTCTCTTAAAACAGGTAAAAGAGAAAAAATATGATACAATGAATGAATATTCTAGAATTGTAAAACCCGAAGGAAACATCCTCGCCCAAAAAATAATCGAAGATGTTTTTGAATCTGTTTCATCTCCATGGAGAGGAATAGGGAGAGTACTAGATGGTGGATTAGATATTAAAGATAAGTATAAAGAATTCGATGCTGATAAGAAATTTGATATTAAGATCGAGAAATCTCAAGATATACCACCAGGATGTTCTTGTCATTTAATAATGGTTGGGAAACTCTACCCTTATGAATGTAAATTATTCAGAGAAAAATGCACTCCGATTAATCCAATTGGTCCTTGCATGGTTTCGCAAGAAGGAACTTGTAGTATTTATTATAAATACCATAGTAATTAGATTGATTAGAAGTTAAAAGATTTTTAAAATTGAAAACTCGACAATTTTCAGCTATTTCTATTAATAAGCAACATTTTTCTTTTAATTCTTATGTAAGTAAATTATTAAGTTTTATTTTGTATGTAAATTATTTTTTTTAAATAATAGAAAAAAGAATTAATGATTTCTTCTTGAATGATACAAAGATAATAGAAATAAATATTTCTGGAATAGTTCAAGGGGTTGGTTTTAGACCATTTTTGTTCAATCTAGCGAGATTTCATCAATTAAACGGATATATCGTAAACCGTGGAAATCAAGGTGTCCGAGTCCGATTACAAGGAAAATCTGAGGATATTAAAAATTTTATCGAAAATATTGAAAAAAAGAGACCGAAAATTTCGTTTATTGATAATCTTGATATAAAAGAGATCCAATCTAATCAAACTTTTCACGAACTTAAGATCAAAAAAAGTGAACAAGGAAGGGGAATTAGTTTAACACTCCCTCCAGATATTGCTGTCTGTAATGATTGTATAAAAGATATGAAAAATCCAAACTTAATTAAATATTTTAACTATCCTTTTATTGCCTGTGCTGGGTGTGGTCCTAGATTTACTACAGTTATCGAATTGCCTTACGATAGGGAGCGTAGTACAATGAATAAATTTCCTTTATGTGCCACATCAGAACCCATATCTTGTCTACATGAATATTCAGATTTTAATAATAGAAGATTTCATGCTCAAACTTTTGCGTGTGCAGTTTGTGGACCAAAGTATAAGTTATACGAAAAATCACAAGAAGAAATTAAAAAAGATTCAATTCAAGAGATTATTGAAGAAACAACTAATAGATTAAAACAAGGAGATATTGTGGCAGTTAAAGGGATAGGAGGAACCCATCTTGTTAGCTTAGCATCAAATGATGATATTATTCTGAAATTACGCGAAAGAAAAGGAAAAAGGAAATATAAACCATTTGCGATAATGGTTCCAAATTTAAAATTAATTAAAGATGTATTAAAAATTTCAACAAAAGAACGAGAGTTATTGACTTCCTTTAGGAGGCCTATCGTGCTTTTAGAAAAAAGTAAAATTTTTGATAAGTCGATAATAAGTGATCAAGTTGCTCCTGGGTTAAATAATATTGGAGTAATGCTCCCTTATTCAGGCATTCATTACTTAATATTTGATTACATTGGAAATAGAGCTTTAATATATACTAGTGGTAATAAATCTTACATCCCGATGGGCATAAAAAATGAGAAAATCTTTGACCAATTAAAAAATTTAGCTGATTTATTTTTACTTCATAATAGACCTATTTTCCAAAGAGCTGATGATAGCGTTTTAAGAATCCATGATAATAAAGTGAAATTAATAAGGCGATCGAGAGGTTTTGTACCAGAATACCTACCTTTACCGTTCGAAGTCGATATTCCAGGAGCTATTGCAACTGGCCCTGAATTAGCTACTACTGGAGCTATTTTAAGACGAAACCGAATTTTCCCAACACAACATATAGGGAATGTAACGCATCTCGAAACTTATGATTTTTTAAAAGAAGCCATATTTCATATGAAAAGTCTTCTACAGATTAAACATTCTGAGATAAAATATATTACTTGCGATGCTCATCCAGCTTTTATTACTACTAAACTTGCAAAGGAATTAACTTTAAAATTTAATGTTAAATTATATGTTATCCAACATCATTTTGCTCACATTTTAGCTTTAATGGCGGAGAATAAAGTAAAAAAAGAAGAACAAATAATCGGTATTTGTACAGATGGAGTTGGTTATGGGGTCGATGGTAATATATGGGGGGGGGAAATTTTTTTAGCTTCTTACATTGACTACAAACGTCTCAGCCATTTAGAATATCAACCAATGATTGGTGGTGATCGATGCACAAAATATCCAGCTCGAATGGTAGCTTCTATTTTATTAAAAACTCTTGGTGTTGATGAATCAATAAAGATATTCAAAAGAATTAATTTACTAAATCATCTAGAATATAAAGATAAAGAATTAAAGGCTTTAATTTCTCAATTTGAAAGTGCTAATAATCATTTTTCTTCAAATAACATATCTTTAACAAGTTCCACAGGAAGAATTTTTGATGTAATTTCTTACTTATTAGGCGCATCCAAACTTAAGACTTATAGGGGAGAACCTGCCATGCGCCTTGAAGGGTTAGCATCAAAAGGAAATCCTAATAATGTAAAGCTAGATGTTAAATTTAATAAAAACAATGGTAAATATATAATAAATACCTCAAATCTAATTTTAGATATTTTAACATTATTAGGAGAACCAAAAAATAAAAAACCGGATATTGCTGCGAGATTTCAAATTGAGTTAGGAAATACATTCAGTAGCATAGCTATAAAATTAGCAAAAGAAAGGGGAATTGACACAATAGGGTTAACGGGTGGCGTTGCTTATAATTCTTCTTTTTCAAAAGCAATAAAAAAGAGAGTAGTAAAAGCAGGTTTTATGTTCTTAGAACATAATTTAATCCCACCCGGAGATGCAGGAATAAGTACAGGTCAAATTATTGGAGGTTTATTTAAGTATTCCAATGAGTATTAAAATCTTACCAAATTGTATAAATATAATAAACACATATAAATCTCCTTGCTTTTTCAAATCATATCAGATTAATAATTTTATTTAAAAATATTGTTCCGATTAAATATATAGTGAATGTGTAATGGGTGGTCTTTTCGGAGTCTTTTCAAATTCTGATTGTTTAGAGGATCTTTTTTACGGGACAGATTATCATTCTCATTTAGGAACTAGAAGAGGTGGGTTGGCAGTAAAGAACTCAACTGGTTTTCAAAGATTTATTAAAGACATCACGACAACTCAATTTAGATCGAAATTCGAGAAAGATGTCAAAAAAATGCACGGAAATAAAGGTATCGGAGTGATTAGTGATTATGATGATCAACCATTGATAATCAATTCACACTTAGGTGTATTTGCCATTACTACAGTTGGGATAATTAATAATTTAGGAGATCTAACAAAAAAAGCTTTAAAGTACGGCTCACATTTCTCAGAAATGCATAGAGGAGAAATTAACCCCACGGAAATGGTAGCAACAATAATTAGCCAAGGTGCTTCCTTTGAAGACGGAATTCAGAAAGTTCAAGATATGGTTGATGGTTCGTGTTCCATGCTAATATTAACAGATGAAGGCATCATTGCAGCGCGAGATAAACTCGGTAGAACACCTCTCCTCATAGGAGAAAAAATCGGATCTTATGCTGTGGCAATGGAAACTTGTGCATTCCCAAATCTTGGCTATAAAATAATAAAATGCCTCGGACCAGGTGAAGTCATTTTTATAAGTAAAAATGGTCTCGAACAAAAAATTGCAGCTGGTAAGCGGATGCAAATTTGTTCATTTTTATGGGTATATTATGGATATCCAGCATCTAATTACGAGGGTATTAATGTGGAAGTTGTTCGTTATAAATGTGGCTCTTACTTGGCAAAGAATGATGATGTGGATGTTGATCTCGTAGCGGGTATCCCAGATTCTGGAACAGCACATGGCTTGGGCTATGCAAGTGAAGCAAAAATTCCTTTTTCCCGGCCTTTTGTAAAATATACCCCAACTTGGCCCCGGAGCTTCATGCCTCAAGAGCAATCCACTAGAGATCAAGTTGCAAAGATGAAACTCATCCCAATTAAAGAGCTCATTAAGGATAAGCGTCTACTTTTCTGTGAAGATTCAATCGTGAGAGGAACGCAACTTCGAAAAACAATTCAAAGGCTATATGAGTATGGGGCCAAAGAAATCCATATGAGGCCTGCATGCCCGCCTCTTGTATATGGTTGTAAATTCCTAAATTTTTCTCGGTCTCGTTCTGAGTTAGATTTGGCAGGACGGTGGGCTATAAAAGAACTAATTGGAAAGGATTTAGACAATCCTACTGAGTATATCGACCCAGAGTCTGACAATTATAAAGCCATGGTTGATGTTATACGTAAAAAGTTGAAGTTAACGACGTTACAATATCAGACACTTCAAGACTTGGTTAAAGCTATAGGACTACCAAAGGAAAAGCTGTGTACATATTGTTGGGATGGCGTAGAATAGTTGTCAATCTTGGAAGAAATAATCAGTACCTAATTCCTTTATCAAATAAAATGATTGAATGCTCAAAGATTCATTTAATAATGAATTAATTCTTATTTTATAATTAGCTACTGCGTTTTACTTTATTGGTTTTATTCAATCATGAATTCGACTTTTTCCAATAGATTTTTCCATTTCTCTTAATTTTTCAACAGATTTCAATGGATAATTCCCAGTAAAACACGCCATACACAATTGATTTTCAGTTTTGCGTAGAGCTTTTGATAAATCTTCTTTAGTCTGGAATAGCAGAGAATCTGCACCGATTTGTTTTTTTATTTCTTCAATAAAATTTTCTCTGTAGATCGTTTTGAATCTACCTGCAATTAATTCTTCTTTTGTCGGAAAGTCTATTCCCATATAACATGGACTAACAATAGGAGGACAACTTATGCGTAAATGAACTGTTTTTGCTCTTCCTACTTCTTTTAATAACGAGACTATCTGTTGTGTAGTTGTACCTCGAACAATTGAATCATCTAATAAAATTATATCTTTACCTTCTACAGCACTTCTAATTGGGTTCAATTTCTCTTTTACAGCTATTTTTCTTTTTTGTTGACCAGGTAAAATAAAAGTCCTGTGAACATAACGATTTTTCATTAATCCTTCTACATAGGGAAGTCTAGATTCTTTAGCATATCCAACAGCAACACTCCTTCCAGAATCTGGTACTGGAACAACAATCAAATTCTCTTTTATCTTATTCTCTTTTAAGAGAGGATCTTTTTTAGCTAAATTCATGCCTAATCTTAATCTTGCTTCTGCAACTGAAACTCCATCTATAATTGAATCTGGTCTAGCAAAATATACATATTCAAATTGACATAAAGCTGTAGTATTTAAATTAATGATTGTTTCAGAATGTATATCTTTCTGATGGCTCAAATGTACTATTTCTCCTGGTTTCACATCTCTTAAGAAGGTGCCATCGACAGCATCAATTGCACATGACTCAGATGCCACAAAATAGAGATTCCGGATGGAATTTTTTAGTTCTCCAATACAAAGTGGTTTAAATCCTAATGGATCTCTCATTGCATAAATATCTCCTTCAGTTGTTATAAGTATTAAAGAATAGGATCCGTCTAATAATTTACTTGTTAATCTTAAAACTTCAGGCCAATCTTCAGTTCCTAATGCAATTGATGCGATCAATTGTGCCATTACTTCAGTATCAGTGTCAGTGGTAAAAACTCGACCCATTTCATTCATATTATTTTTAATTTCATCATAATTGGATATGGTTCCATTAAATGCCATAGAAAATTCAATTTCATTATTTTTAAAATGAAAAGGTTGAATATAATCAGATGATTTATACCCTATTGCTCCTGTAGTCGAATATCTATTATGTCCTATACCTATATTTCCCCAAAATTTCGTAATAATTTTATTTTCTAATACTTTTGAAACTAATCCATTTTTTTTATAAGTTGATATCTTTCCGCCAGTTTTTAAAATAGAGATTCCTGCAGATTCTTGACCTCGGTGTTGTAAAGCAATCAATCCCTGATATATAAGTTTTGAAACAGAAAATCCAATATCGTTACAAGTGACTCCAAAAACAGCACACTGTTCGTGCGGTTTATCTCTCATTTTTTTTCTTTTTTTCTTAAGAAGCATGATAAATGTAAGATTGAGATAAACAATTTAATTATCTTCAATTAATTTAAATCATTATTAGTTTTTAATCATTAGTTTAATAGAATATTAAATATTTCAATTAAAAACGTGTCAAGTATAAGTAGAAAATCTAAAAGGAATTTAGCCGTTTTAATACTTATAGGAGGTAAAAGCGTTCGTCTTGGGAGTGATAAAGGGATTTTTGAATACCGCGGAAAATCATTAATTTCTTATCAACTTGATGCTCTAAATCAGCGCCACTATGATATTTTCCTAGTTGCTAATTCAAAACAACAAGTTCAAACTTATATTGAAAGGATCGACATCAAAAAAATTATGGCATTCATCATAGACGATTATAGCATTCTATTAGATAAATCATTGCGTACTCCAATGATAGGTTTATATTCTGGTTTTAAAGAATTAGATCTATTAGGTTATAGAAAAGCTTTTGCATTATCATGCGATTTACCCTTGATCAATTTAGAAGTCATAAAATTTTTAATAGAGAAATCGAAAAGATATGATTGTTGTATTCCAAAATGGAATAATGGGTTTCTAGAACCACTCTTTGCGATTTATCCTGTTAAGAAAGCACTATTTAAAGCTCAAAAAAACTTAAATAAAAAAACCTACAAGTTAACTAACATCTTGGATTATAATTGGAAAATTAACTATATTTCAGTAGAAAATTCAATCCAACCTTTTGATAAAAATTTAAGCTCTTTTATACATATAAATGAACCATTAGATTTAGAAAAGCTAATAATTAAAAGCTAAAAAATATAAAAGAAAAAAAAATAAATTTTTTTGATTCAAAAATCTGATGTTTCTATAATTCCCTTTACAAAACCTAAAGTACTATCAGTAAGCAAAATGTAAGTTCTCAAAACAGTATCACTAATCTTTAGAACCCATAATTCCACCAATCAATCCTAAAACGCCACCAGCTAATAACGTGTATGTACCTAATGAAACATCTCCAAGTGCGAGATCAAAAGGTAAAATTCCATCCACTATAGAATCATTCCAGAATAAGAAAGTATATTTATACATACCATCAAGAATGCCAAACTGAACTATCAATATAATTAATATTGCCGTAACAATTGGGAAGATCGAGCCTATAATAGCGACTACTCGACTTGCTAATCCTACTAATTGCAAAACTCCAGAAATCAAGAAAACGATATAAACTATCACAAGAATATACACAACCATCGTGTCTGTTCCCATAAAAAACGCATAACCATCCACATTTTGAAATATATCTGGAATATTGAAAGTAAATCCTAAACCAAAGGCATAGACGTCACCCACAATTGCAAAAAAGGTTAAGAAAAATGTTGAGGCAATAGTTATTAGCGCACCTATAAGTATTAAAACTTTTCCAGCTCCCATAAATTTTCACATCTCCTTAAAAAATTATTTTAAAAAAATAAATAAAAAAAAAAAAATTATATTTTTTACCAATCGGAAGAACCTATGATTCCCCCGATCAATCCTAAAACGCCACCAGCTAATACAATATATGCACCAAGCCCAACATCTCCAAGATTGATATCGAATGGAACAATTCCAGGCACTAATGCATCATTACTGAATAATAATGCATAGGATCCAAAATCTTCAAGAATACCAAAACCAATTAAAAGAAATAGTACACCTAGAACAATTGGCATGATTGAGCCAATAATAGCGACTGGTCGGCTTGCTAATCCCACTAATTGTAAGACTCCAGATATTATAAAAACGATAAAAACGATTGCAACAATATACACCATCATCACGTCTTCTCCGATAAATAACGCCCAGGAATCCGCATTGGTAAATATATCTGGAATATTAAATATAAAACCTAAACCAAAGTAGTCTATATCAGCAAGCGTGTAAAAGAAAGTTAAGAAAAACGTCGCAGCAATCGTTGCTATTCCTCCTATAATAATTAAAACTTTTCCAGCTCCCATAAAATTTCACTTTTTATTTATTTTTAATTTTTATTACTATACGTAAATAGATCTAACGTTATATATAACGTTGATCCATCTTGATATAGTTATGATTTATGAATAATTAAAATATAAAAACTAAATATAAATTAAAATCTTATGCATATATTACAAAAGTGTTCATATTTTAGAACGATTGTATAAAATTAGATTTCAAATATAAGAATGGGATAACAAAAAAAAAGAGTGCATCAATAGTTCTAAAAAGTAAATAAATGTGAATAATTTTACTTTATTTCATATTTTAAGTCTATTTTATGATTCCTCCCTTGTAGGCAATTGTAATTTTAATTGGCGGGAAAAATTCTCGCTTTAGCACCCAAAAAGTAAAATCCTTTTCAACCATTAAATGAAAATTAGTCAGTTTATCTAATAATAATGGTACTATAGATATTGAGAAATTGCTTAAAAGTTTATAGTTTAAATGAATAAATTTGACTACTCGGATCTTTTATAAGAAATATATTGTCTACTTCTAAAATAAAAAAAAGCTCAGTTTTTGATAATTATTAATTCATCCATAACTTTCTTGATAGTGCCTAGTAGTCTTTGCATTTTAAAAGGTTTGTCAAGAAAATCGCAAGCTCCTAAAGATAAAGCTTTATTTTTTACACTAACATCCGCACTAGCAAAAAGAATCTTGACATGGTTGCTTATCTCTAAGATCTCGACCATAGCATCAAGTCCATTTTTTATTGGCATACGATGATCCATTAAAATTAAATCTGGTTTCGGATTAAAACTCTTGAATTTTTCAACAGCAACTTTTCCATTTAATGCTGTACCTATAATCTCAAAACCAGCTTCTTTTAATATTAACCTGTAAAGTCCTTGGAGAGAATGGTCATCATCGACAATAAAGATTTTTATCATATTACTGTACCAATTTAAGGATAAACCGAACTTTGCTTTTATATATTTTAATTTTTTTTAAATAATTTTCCTATTTTCAAAATCAACAACCCAATTTAATAGTAGAAAGAACTTTTATTTAAGTTTAAACTTAAACCAAACAAGCTTATTTTCTTATTAAAATGTATGTATAGCCAAATTTTTGTGTACACAAATTTTTTATGGAAATCTTTAAAACGCTACAATCTTATATGAATTTAGTTTTTTCAACTTCGCTCTTTCTTAAATAAAATTTCAAAATTGGGATATCAGATAGTTATTTTATATTCACTTTTTTTTGAATTCTAAAAAAAGAGAAATGAACCGATTAATTATTTAATTTAGAATCTTGCGTGCATTTGTCTTTTCTTGAGATCCTACCCATCTCGTCTTAAAATGAAGTCAGTCGTTTACAATTAGTATAAATAATGCATTGTTACAATAATTAAAAAAGGATTTTAATAGAAAAAAAAAATTAAGTTCGCGTAATGATGATTTAAGATAAATTATATTGTAACAC
>SDBT01000998.1_pt1 | contig 47907 bp, 45 predicted proteins | sample 2277101 | NCBI WGS metagenome assembly SDBT01 (sample SAMN10404973, study PRJNA504765) | marine sediment metagenome | isolation source: marine sediment core GS10_PC15, 103 cmbsf | place: Arctic Ocean: Southern Knipovich Ridge | collected 2010 | reverse complement strand
GTCAGAATCATCATAGATCACAAAATTGCGTGAATACCCTAAAACTTCCGCTTCTCTTCGCAATATCCGAACACAAACGCTGTGAAATGTCCCAAGCCAGGGAAGTCTGATAGGTTGTAGGTTGTAGCTTTTTAGCTTATTAGGTTTTTGGTTATTTTCAGCCAGAGGCTGATCGTCCTTTGGACGAGAATTTTGTTTGACATTAGTTAGCAATTTGCTTACTCTCCCCCCCATCTCACCCGCTGCCTTATTTGTAAATGTTACAGCAAGAACATTAAACGGTGAGACTTTCTTTTCCGATATTAGGTAAGCGATTCGGTGAGTCAGCGCTTTCGTTTTGCCACTCCCCGCTCCGGCGAGTACAAGAACAGGACCGTCAACAGTAGTTACGGCCTCTTTTTGAAACTGGTTTAATCCTTCTAGCATGTTCATATTACTGAAACAGTTTACCAAGAAAACATACCTTAGCCAAACATTGACACAATGGCTCTTTTTTGATAGAGTTCTGGTGACAGAATACAGAAACCCACAAGGGAGGATGCTGGACATGAAAGTCATCCGGAAAGTATATCCGTTCGTCCCGCTGGTCGTTGCACTGGCGCTTGTAGCCACTTTCCTCTGCCATCGGTTCAAGACCAATGGCGAACTCGAAGACGCTCGGATCGCCCGTATGAATGCTGAGCTGTCACGGGCAGAAGAATCATTCCCCGTCCCAAAAGGTACGCTTCTGGCATCTACTGACGGCGAGAAGTGTCGAGTCGAAGTCTGGAGTACAGAAGCTATCCCCAACCCCTACAAGGTTCCGTATGCCGATAGTTACTCGCTCGATGGTGTAAGGGTTGTCATCTGTCCAAAACAACCCGATGATCCAATGATCCGACGGAAGATCGAAGATGGCGTCGTTTACGATTACCAGCGATCAGGGGCCATAGAACGGCTCATAGACGATGAGCCCATTCTCATTCCCGACATATTCACCCTGACTTCGGGTGACTCAGAAATCCAATGGGCGTTCATGCTCGCCATCCCCGACCAGAGTAAGTTTGAGTGGCGAGAAGAGCCGGCACGAGTGGCAAAGCTCTGATCGTCACCAACACCGCAAGGCCGCCCCATACATTGGGGCGGTCGAATCATTTCTAAAACATTATTTGACTATTTAGACCTAGATATTTTTTCGACAATATTCCACGAGCCAAACATTGACACAATGGCTCTTATTTGATAGTTTGAATAGGACGAAAATCTGCGACCACACACGGAGGCATTCCATGCATCGCAAAGGGTATACGCTGATTGAACTTCTGGTCGTGATCGTGCTCATCGTTTTATTGATAGCAATCGCTATGCCTTGTTATCAAAAGATAAGCCAGGTAAGCCGAAAAGCCGAAGCGGTCGACACAATCTTCCCACTTAAGGCCGGTGAGATCGCACATATAGCATCGTTGCTTGATGACGAAGTCATCGTTGTGTATCGGTATGAGAGTACAATCGAGTCACTCCGTGAATACAACGAACTCGTCGATCAAGGAACTGCAGTCCCTCTAGTGGCGCGTGTCATAAGCCAACTTCCGATCGCTGGCTCTCCGCCAAACCTATACGTACTGGGAAGTGATGGACAGTCTCTGACGCTAACGCCAAACCCTCCAACCTCGATTCATCTGCCCTGCACTTTCGAAGGGCATGAATTCACGAAAGAGATTGATGTGAAGATGAATCCGAAAGTTACGTACGTCGATCAGTCAAAAGCTCTTGCAAAGAGCGAGAGCTCCACCCGAACCGACCCTGACGCTACACGGTAGTTGTCAGGGGCTGTACAAATATTATTTCATTACATATAACAAAAAACCGCCATTATATGGTGGTTTTTTGAAGTGTTAACTTTCGAAATGGAATTGAAGAGCCAAACACTGACACAATGGCTCTTTTTTGATAGTTTGAATGGGACGAAAATCTGCGACACACATGGAGGCATGCAATGAGTCGCAAAGGGTTTAAGCTGATTGAAGTTCTGGTTGTGATCGCCGTCATCGCCGTCTTGGCTGCAATCCTTTTTCCTCAATTCGCAAAGGCAAAACGCAAAGCTGAATTGAAGAATGCCATGAGGAATGCCACAAAGGAGTCAATTCTTCCGCTAGAGCGCGGCGTGGTTGCCGCTTCGCACTCCTTGATGGATGGTTCCGTCAAGATCGAGTATCGGTATGACCGAACCATCACATCTCTGCAGAATTATGATGATCCTGAAACCGTGGTCATCCACGAAACAGCCGTACCACTAGTGGTGTATGTCGACAGTCAGCTTCCGATCATTGAATCACACACGACGCCATCTAACCTTCGTCTGAGAATGGCCGACAACCGATTCGTAGACATAGACATTGAGCCACTATCGATATCGGCGATCGATTTCCCATACATCCACAATGGCGAGGAACACACAAACAAGATCCCGGTCGAGGTTGCCCGAACCGAATACCTTGATCTGTCTGGATTAACAGACACAGAAGTCGATATCGCCCGACGTACCCGAACCGACCCTGACAATTCGTAGTTGTCAGGGGCTGTACAAACATAATTACATTACATATAACAAAAAACCACCAGTATATGGTGGTTTTTTGAATGGGCGAAAGATAGAGGTAAGCTTACCTGCCCGCAACGCCTCGCAAGCTCGGCTTGCGTGGCGGGCGAGGTCGGGAACAATATTTAAAATACTTGTTCACAATCAAAAAAACACTACTTGTTGTAATGTCTTTTTGAATGGGCGAAAGATAGAGGTAAGCTTATCGGGAACAAGTATTTTAAATATTGCCCGGTTACATTTCTTTCGCCCGAAAGGAGCCTAGCAGGTTATGTATTATCCCTTATGAAACAAATAGTCACACAAAAGAATTTTTCCTGCTTTACTCTCTTTACATTTTTGGCCCTACCCATTCAAAGTACAAAGAATGACTGAATAATTTAGTAGGACTGAGCTGGGAGGAAGATGACGATAACAAAGTTTAACATTACGCATCATCTTCCTTATAGGAGGGCGGGAGCATTCCCTCCAAATCCCATCTCACTCTTACTAAAAAAAACGTCCACGGGGGACGTCTTTGTCTTTCTAATAAGCCAAGCAGCTAATAAGCTACAAGCTAACAGGTCCCTCCGTATTTCAATTTTTTGTTGTTAATGAACTTTTGTTTTAACAAATTATATCATTATATCTCATATACAATATGTTGTCAAGTCTTTTTGTGGTCTGGTATAATTCACGCCATATATTTATCTAATATGCGAGTGGATATTTAGCATATTTAACCTAAATATTGATTAATATCTCATATACAATATTCAACATTCCAAATACAGTATTCTGCTTTATCAGTCTATCGGCTCAAGATCCCTAGCACTGATTTCTCCAGCGCGTTTTTTCTCAAGATCCCTAAAGCGCATCTGCTCTGGATGGAAGAAAAGCTCACAAGCCCCAGTCGGACCATTTCTATGTTTTTTGATCAGAACTTCGGTTATCCCTTTTCTGTCTGTATCAGGTTCATAGTACTCTTCGCGATACAAAAAGGCTACCACATCGGCATCTTGCTCGATAGATCCACTCTCGCGTAAATCCGAGAGTTGCGGACGTTTGTCAGGACGATGTTCAACAGCACGAGAAAGCTGTGAAATCGCAATGACCGGTACGTCGAGTTCACGTGCCAATCCTTTAAGTGAACGAGATATTTCAGAGATCTCTTGGACTCGATTACTTTCCCCTGAACGAGATCGACCTTCCATGAGCTGCATATAGTCAATAATAATCAGCCCCAATCCATGTTCCATCTGAAGTCTTCTTGCTTTTGCTCGTATCTCCATCACATTTGCCCCAGCAGTATCGTCCAAAAACAGAGGTGCTTCCGCTAAAACCCCCATCGCATAACCTATCTTTGGAAAATCATCGTCACTTAAGTTTCCCGTTCGAAGTTTCCAAGAATCAACTCCTGCTTGCGAGGAAAGCAATCTGTCCACCAGCTGGTCCTTACTCATCTCTAAGGAAAATATCCCAACTGGGATCTTTTCCTCGATGGCAACATGCTCTGCAATATTTAATGCAAAAGAAGTTTTACCCATAGATGGACGAGCCGCTAGAACTATCAAATCAGAATTCTGAAAACCAGAAGTTAAGTTGTCAAGATCTCGAAAACCGGATGGGGTTCCGCGAAGAGCACCCTTTTCTTTATCTTTATGAATCTTATCGATCCTATCGAAGGCTTCGGTCAAAACATCTTTAACTGGAACAAATTTATCTTTTAAGAATTTTTGTGAAACCGCAAAAAGTGCTTGCTCGGCCTTGTCCAATGTGTCAGAGATCTCTGCATCTTCCTCATCGTATCCCAACCCGCCGATGGTGCCAGAACATTCTATTAGGCGACGCAAGACTGCTTTATCTCTTGTAATTTGTGCGTAATGGACAACGTTGGTTGCAGATGGAGTCAGATTCACTACTTCTGCAAGATAGCTCGATCCCCCAACTTCATTAAGCTTGTCGTCGTTTTCCAAAACTTCAGAGAGCGTTACAATATCGATCGGCTTTCTCTGTTCAAAGAGTGTGATCATCGCACCAAAGATAACGCCATGCCTATCCTCATAAAAATCTTCAGAGTAAACTACGTCGGCAATCTTTACGATGGCGTCTTTTTCTAAAAGAATCGCACCCAAAACTGAACGCTCCGCGTCTATATTTTGTGGAGGAATCCGAACATCCTTAGGGATGTTCACCTTCTTCTTATTCCTCCTATTATCTTTTCCCTCACTTTTTGCCATAATTAAATTTACTAGATTCTACTGTTCAATGATCATCAAATGATTAATTGTTTAAATGAAAATTAATTGGAAATTGTGAATTGATAATTGAAAATTAATCATTGAAGATCTCTTCTGCTGCTTTTTGAAGATCGTCATCAGATGATGAAACTGTGGGTTTGCGTCTTAAATCTGCGATTCTACACTTCACCCTTACATTTTGCCCAGAAACTTTGTGAATCACTCCTTCTAAGATGGATATGTTTTTTGCTTCAGAAATTTTGTCTTGATGAAACTTGAACTTGACCCCAACTATCAGATTTTCAGCTTCAGCACCAACCGGTTTTGCATCTCTTAAAAGCGCAGCTAATGTTGAGTTTTCGGTCTTTGTTTCATTTATTACCTTTTGCCATATATCTTCTGAAAAAGATTCGAGGCTAACAAAAGTGGGGAGTTCGGGGCTAGCTTCCAAAGCTTCAGGAGCTGTATTAACTTTTTGAGCTTCTTGCTTTTGTGAATCGATGATATCTTCTTTTATCGATTCAATGTTTTGCAGTGGAATTTTTTCTTCTTTTTGGATTTTTGGTTTTTGATCATTCGAATTTGCCACCGCCTTTGGCGGGGTCCCGCTGAAAGCGGTGATTTCTTCGTTCTTCAGTTTATTAGTTTCATTGAGTCCTGTGGACTCAATGATTGCCATCTCTATCGGAAGCACCGGATAACTGACATCTTTTATTAGCCTGCCAGCTTCAATAAAGATCTCAATTAAGTTTATCAATCTTTTAGTTGAATTGATTCGGTCTTTCTTAGAAAAATACTTTTCTGAAAATTCTTTAATCTGCTCGGTATTCTCTTTCGTATCCTCGAACAATACTTCATTTGAAGAAACATACAACAAAAGCTTTCTTAAGGTTTCAATAATATGGACATTGAACTGTGAAAGTGAAATTCCCTCTTTATAAAGATTTTGGGCGATTTTTAGTCCCTCCTCCGGGTTAGTACTAAAAATCGCCTCAAGCATATTCATCACCTCAACCTCTGAGGCAATTCCCAATATATTTTCAACATCGGTCAAATTTAACTTCTTCTTAAAAGATGAAGCTTGATCTAAAAGAGAGATCGCATCTCTGTGTCCGCCTTGAGCAGTTGTCGCAATTAAGTCCAGTGAATCATCATCGATCTCAATTTTTTCCTTCTTGGCAATTAATTTTAAATTTGTAACTATATCTTTTTTGGAGATTCTTCGAAAATCAAATCGTTGCGTTCTTGAGATTATAGTTGCAGGAATTTTATGTGGTTCAGTCGTAGCTAAGATGAAAATTGCATGATTGGGCGGCTCTTCCAATGTTTTTAAAAGTGCGTTGAAAGCTTCACGGGTCAACATATGAACTTCATCTATAATGTAGATTTTGTATTTAAGTTTAGTTGGCGAAAACTTCACATTTTCACGAAGTTCCCGTATCTCGTCAATTCCACGGTTAGATGCTGCATCAATTTCGATAATATCCATCGACTTTAAATCAGATATTTCTTTGCAAGATTCGCATTTGTTACAGGGTTCACCCGTTTCATTTTTAATATTCAGACAATTTGCTACTTTTCCGATCAATCTCGCTGTAGTAGTTTTTCCAGTCCCACGAGGTCCAGTAAAAAGGTACGCGTGGGAGAGCATATCTTGTTTGACCGCCTCTAAAAGCGTATCTCTAATGTGGTCTTGACCTATAAGATCTGAAAAAGTTATTGGACGATGTATGCGATATAAAGACATATTGTGTATTTCTTGGATTTAGTGCTTGGTGTTAATATTATAGTTGACTTATTCACTTCCATAACCCCTCGATCATCATAGTTATCAAATAGTGAATTCCATAGCTTTAAGTTTTAAGTTTTAAACTATACACAATTGTTATCCATAGTTTTATGCACAGATTATCCACAACCTTATCCCCGTATTGCAGCTAAGCTGCAAATCCTTCGAATTGTCTGTATTTTCGCAATAAAAAAACACTTGCTAGTAAATTTTCTGGTTGGTATAATGTAGATAGTTTACTAGATTGTAGTTTTTTAAGTTTCGAATCTTTATCGTTTGGGTTTGTTTAGTATTTAGATGTTGATCAATTGTTCGACACCTGCCCGTCCTGCGCTCGAGTTTGTCTCGAAACCTATCCGCCGTGGCTCGACCACGGCGAGACAGGCGGGTTCGCAGACGAATCGTCGCTACGGAGGGCGCGACAGACTATCGATAAAATTAAGGTGTCGCGGAGGGGAATGAACAGAAAAGAGCTAGCGAGGGAACTGGCCAAAAAGACCAAACTTTCGGCTAAGCAAGCCGAGAATCTTATAATTGCCTTCGGTGCTGTAGTCACCGATGTTCTAGAAAAGCAAGAAAAAATCGTTTACTCAAATTTTGGGACATTTTACACTGTTCACTATCCTTCAAAAACAATCTATCACCCAAAACTTGGCAAAAAGAAAACCATGATAATGCTTCCGACCAATGCCGCAAAGTGGATGCCCGCAAGTAATATTAAAAAGATGGTAAATGGAGGAGTAGAAGTGGATGAACCAACTAGACACAAAGCAACAAAATCTCCGATTCAAAAGCCAGATGTTAAAGATGTTCCAGAAAAACCCAAGACCGAAAGCGTAAAGCCGAAAGTTGCAAGTAAACTCGATGAGATCGAGGATCTGGAAGAATATCAGAAAGCCAAAAAAGAGATGGCAGATGGGACTCCTTTTGATGTTGGAGATAAGTCAACGTCAAAAAAAGTCAAAGAAGTAGAAAAAGAGCGAGCAAATATATATGAAGAAACTATGGCGGATGGTTCTAGCGAGCTCTCAACTGTGGACGGCTCAATCAAACTTCATGATGACAAAGACGATCATACGATAGATGATGGTCGCAATATGGATAATAGTCATAAGATGGACGATATAGTTGCAAAAAATAAAGAACTTGAAGAAGAAAAAGATAAGAAACCAGAGAAAAAAGAAACAAGTCACGATGGAGCATTTAGCAAAATAAAATCAAAGTTCGGGTTTGGCCATAAAGATGATGAAAAAGTGGATGAAGTCAAAAAAGAAACCAAGGAAGATGAAGAAACGTCTGTAAGTCTTGCAGGATCAGGTATTTTTGGAACTGAGAATATGAAAGATCGCGAAAAAGAAAAAGATATTAAGACTACTGGAGCACGAAAGATTGATAAAATAAAAGACGAATTTCACGAAGGCTCAAAAGGCGATGATGATGATTCACTTAGCAAAAGTGCTGAGATACAAAAACCGAATTTAAGCCTAGTTAGAGAGCCTGTAAATATTGTTTACAAGGACCTTACAAAAGAAGATATCGATAAAGAACTTCTCAAAAAGGTTCCACTTAAGATTGCCAGAAAATACAAAGCCGTTCCATTGAATGAGAAAGATGGAGTAATCTCCGTTGCTATGGTTGACCCGCAAGATGTCGAGACCAAAGAGATCTTAAAAAAGAATTTGGGTCAAAATCTTCAAATTGTGCTCTCTACTGAAGCAGATATTAATCATGTTTTGAATCAATACCAAGGCTTGGAAAGTGAAGTTACTAGCGTTATAGAGGGTGCCGTATCTGCAGGAGAGAAAGATGAAGAAAAGAAAAAGAAAGAAGAGAAAAAGAAAGTTACTGCAGATGAGATCTCCGATGACGCTCCAGCTGCAAAAATCGTGGATTCATTACTGAAGCGCGCCATTCGTGATAAGGCTTCAGATATTCACATAGAGCCTGCTGAGAAAGAAGTTGAGGTCAGATTCAGGATTGATGGAGTACTTCGAAAGAAAGTTTCGCTCCCTAAAGACATTCAGGCTGCAGTTGTTTCTCGATTAAAGATCTTATCAAATATGAAGATTGATGAACAGCGTGTGCCTCAAGATGGAAGATTTAACATGATTGTAGATAATAGACAAGTCGACTTTCGTGTTTCGACCATGCCAATCTCTTCTGGTGAAAAAGTAGTTATGCGTATCTTGGATAAAGAAACTGGAATTTTGACAATAGAACAGTTAGGTATTCAGGGTAGTGGTAAAGTAGTCATCGAAGACAACCTTAAAAAGAGCCATGGGATGATACTTGTTACCGGTCCTACTGGTTCAGGTAAGTCCACCACTCTTTATGCTATGATCAGCAAGATTTTCAATGTTGGAGTAAATATTATTACACTTGAAGATCCGATTGAGTATCAGATCAAAGGAATCAACCAAAGCCAAGTTAATTCAGCTATCGGTTACACATTTGCAAGTGGGCTTAGATCCATTCTAAGACAAGATCCGGACATTATCATGCTTGGGGAGATTCGTGACAAAGAAACTGCAGAGATGGCCGTTCACGCCGCTCTAACTGGTCATGTACTTTTGTCTACTCTTCACACAAACACAGCTGCAGGTGCAGCACCTCGAATGATTGATATGGGTGTTGAGCCATTCCTTTTAACTTCTTCCATAAATGTAATTATTGCTCAAAGACTTGTAAGAAAGATCTGTAGCGAATGCAAAGAGGAAGTCAAGCTTGCTCCCGAAGAGCTAGAAACAGTCAAAAAAGAGATTGAATTACTTCCTGAAAAGGAAAAAGCTGAGATTAAAAAGAAAGACATTAAGTTTTTCCATGGAAAAGGCTGCAAGACTTGCGATAATTCTGGAACAAAAGGACGAATTGGAATCTATGAAGTACTTGATGTAACTGAAGAGATAAAAGCGTTGGTTCAACAGCGTTCTTCAGACGCAGGGATCCATAAGATTGCAATTTCACAAGGGATGGTTACCTTATTACAAGATGGAATAATCAAAGCCGTAAATGGTGAAATACCAATGACTGAAGTATGGAGAACAACTAAGGAATAATCAAACTTCAACTTTCAATGTGAAAATGGAAATTGGAAATTGGAAAATAATATTATGCATTTTAAATACACAGCTAGAAATTCTGAAGGAGAGCAGATTAAAGGTGAAATCGAAGCTGCAGATGAGACTTTGGCGTCTTCTGCGTTGAGAGAAAAAGGCTTATATATAAGCTCCATGAAGAAAGTATCTGAGAGCAAACTACCAGAAATCCCGTTTCTGAATAAAACCAGCCTTAAAGATAAGATAATTTTCACCCAACAGCTTGGGATAATGATTAAATCGGGCTTAAACGTAGTTGACGCTCTAAAAGCCTTAAGTACAGAAACTACAAATCAAAATTTCACCGACGAGATTACCGACATTATCTCAGATGTAAAAGGAGGAGCCCCACTTTCTGATGCTTTTGCAAAACACCCCAGAACATTTGACCCTGTATATATCAGTACTGTGCGATCTGGTGAGAAATCTGGAAAGTTAGATGAAGTCTTGAAAAGGTTGGCAATTCAACTTGATAAGGATTATGAATTAAGTTCCAAACTTAGAAGTGCAATGTTTTATCCTGCCTTTGTTTTAACTGCACTTGTAATTGTGATGGTTCTTGTAATGATTGTGATTGTGCCACAACTTACAGCAATATTTGAAGATGTTGGTGTCCCTCTGCCTATATTGACCAGAATAGTGATCACATTAAGCAAGTTTATGCAAAGCTATATCCTCTACATTGTTATCGCTCTAATCGGCATATACGCTTTAAGTGTGTATTATGGACGAACCACTTCAGGAAGACATCTTTATGATACTCTCAAGCTTAAGGTTCCAGTTTTTGGAAAGCTTTTAAAAAAATCCTATATGGCCAAATTCACCCGAACTTTTGCCGGGCTTTCAGCAGCAGGCCTTCCCCTACTAGATATCTTTAAAGCCGCGAAAGAGGTTATAAACAACTCTGTTTACCAAGAAGAAATTGCTAAAATGGAGAAAAAAATTGAAGTGGGGGAATCCATCTCTAAAGTAATCAAAGACTGTCCCCTATTTCCTGGAATGGTTGGGCAACTGGCTTCAGTCGGTGAGAAATCTGGAAGCATTGATTTGGTTTTTGACAGCATGGCAAACTTCTTTGACAAAGAAGTGGACAATATTACTTCCAATCTCTCAGTTCTTCTTGAACCGATTCTTATGGTAATTATGGGAATTGGAGTAGGACTTCTGATTGTTTCTGTTCTACAACCGATATATGGCTTGGTCAATGCATTGTAGAAAAAAGTTAGTAGTTTCGTGGTAATACAATCAGTTTCGTCGATAGTCATTCATTAAACGACTATAATCCATTGCAAATATTTCAATTTGATATTAGAATATAATTAGAATATAATTTCGGTATTTTTGCACGTTGTTAAGGAGGGTTTTGGGGATTTTTTCATCAAATTCAGCAAATGTTTTCGGGCTTGATATAGGCTTCGAGACTTTGAAGTTGTGTGAAACTCGAAGATCTGGTAACTCTGTTAAGATTGTAGGTCTCTCTGAACACCACATTACCGAAAGAATTTTAGATAAAGACACCATAAAAAATAAGGCTAAAGTCGCCAATATGATCAAGGAATCAATGCGTACAGCGAAACCTCATTCGATTAGGGCCAACAAGATTGTGACAGCTCTACCCGAAACATTTGTATTTTCTAAAACCATACAGGTACCCAAGATGGGACCAAAAGAACTTACAGTTGCTATCCCCAACGAAGCAGCGCAGTACCTTCCAATGCCGATTGTTGAAGTCTACATAGACTACCAAGTCTTGGTAACTCACCCCGAAGAGAACCGAATGGACATTCTTGTCGCAGCAGCCCCTAAAAGGCTTGTTGACGATTATGTTGAAATGGCCAAGATGGCGAAGATGGAACTTGCTGCACTAGAAACCAAACCTGTAGCAGTTGGACGGGCTCTGATTCCTGAAAAATCCAACGAAGGAATCGCTATCTTACATATAGGGACAGAGATTTCTCGAATATCGATATGGGACAAAGGAGATATCCGCCTTATCACTACCGTATCAACCGGAAAAAACAAACTTCTGGAAAGTCTTGGTATGGTCAATAAAAGTACGGAAGAAATTACAAAGATCAGCCTTGATGAGGAGAAAAAGCTAAACTTAATGCTACCACTAAATTCTATAATTGATGAAGTCGCAGAAGCAATCAGGTATCACCAAAATCGTGGTTATAAACCCTCCCCCATCAAACACATTGAGCTTTGTGGAACCGGCGCGCTCATATCGGGAATAGATAAAATAATTGAATCCGAGATAAAGATAAAGACCGAAGTTTCAAGTTCACAGTTCAATTTAAAAGATAGCCTTCATCCACAGTATCTGACAGCATTTGGATTATCGTTAAGGGAGATATAATGTCGATTACCACTATTAACCTAATTCCTCCCCGAATCAAAAAAGAACAGAGATTGAGACAAATCTCGAAAGTAGTTTTTTCGTTCTTTTTCGCATTACTTCTTATGTCCATTCTCGTATATGGAGCAATTTTCATGGCAAATTATTATACTCAAGAAGAGCTTACTTCTGCACAAAGCGAATTAGCTGAATACGAGGTTAAAATTAAAAAACTAGAACCGTTAGAAAAAGATGTAACACTTATTAACTCACGATTAAATAAGATCTCGGAGCTTCGAAAAAATAGCATGCTTTGGAGCGAATTTTTGGAGATCTTCAATAACTCAACTCCCACTGAACTGCATATTGATTCATTGTCAGTTGATTACAAAGCGAAGACTATTGTCATGGCTGGATCAGCAGAGACTAGAAGGGAGATCGTCAAACTCGAGACAAAGCTAAACACAATGGAATCTTTAACCGAAGTAGGATTTAGCTCATCAACCTACGACGAAACTGATTACAACTATAACTTCTCGATGACAGGAGTATTCAAATGAAATCAACTCAAACAAAAATTATAATTACAGCTCTGGTTTTCATATTTATTATTGCTGCCATTATATTCTTTGGGATCTATCCCGAAATACCCAAATACTCAAACAACAAATCAGAGCTTTCTGAAACCAAGGCAATGATAGAAGAGGCAGATTTTAAATTATCAGAGCTTAACAAGCTAGATAATAATTCAGAGGAAGTATCAACTGCAAAAGAGTTCGTTACCGGACTTCTTCCAGAAAACATATCGACTTCAGACTTTGTCGTAAAAGTTGAAGCTATGTCTGTCGGCGTACCAGTCATCGTCAGTACTTTGTCTACCGGATCCAGCACTCCAGCCGCTAGCGCGAGCAAGGCTGCCGTCCCCACACAAGACAATAAAGGTTCAGACAATTCTGTGGATTTTTCACTGACAGCAACAATCGGTTATAACACAATTTTAGAAGTAATAGAAAAGCTTGAATCATTCCCTCGCTTCAATATTTTAGATTCTATTAATCTGTCTGGACGTGATAAAAAAACTCAAACTTTAGATCTTCAAGCAAAAGGAAGAATTTTTTATGGAAAATAAAAAAAACATAAAATTAATTACAATGATTGCAATCCTAATAATTGTGCTATTGGGAATGGTCATGAGCTTTTTTCTCTATAGCTATCTAACTGAAAGTTTGATTTTAGAAACCGTAAACAAAGAGCCGATTGCGATCAATACAGAACTTTACCAAGAACTTAAGGGAATACCTTCATATGGAGTTCCTGTCACTGCAGAAGAACCTGGGTATGGACGAGACAATCCATTTATACCATATAAAACCTTGCCAAGCGAAATCGAAGAGGCAGCTGCCCTAGCTGATACTTCAGTTAACGAGGCCATAGCAGAAACAGAAACTCCAGCAACAGAATAACTACTCTATAAATAAAAAAAGAATCTATAGATTCTTTTTTTATTTAATTTAACTTAATCAGATTTCTTACCTAAAGCTTTCTCGACTTTCTCGATCACGTCTTTTGGCATCTCTTTGCTTTTTATCAGATATGAGTCTTTCGGTCCCATAAGACCTTTTAGCTTGTCTATCTCCTGAACCAGAGCGGTCAATATAATAATGGGGATTTCTTTTGTCTTTTCTTCATTCCGAAGCTTCCCCATCACATCTATACCATTTAGCTTGGGCATCATGATATCCAAAATTATTAGATCGGGTTTGACCTCTTCTGCTTTTTTCAAAGCCTCTACACCGTCTGCCACTCCAATAACCAAATAACCTTCTTGCTTAAGACGTTCTTCATACATCTCGCGAAGTGTCAAATCATCATCTACCAACAAAATTGTGCTTCCCTTTGCCATATTACCTTTCTTTCTGAAAACTCCGATTTTTTTCGAAGTTATTCAATATTATACTTCAAATACATTCTACACTACTACACTAAATTTACTATAATCAAAAAACTGGCTGTGGAACAATTGTCGGGTTAGTGAGAAAAAATGAGCTTGACCCGCTAGGGGCATTTCCATACTGATAAATCACAAAGTCATATATGTCATACAAAGTTCCGGATTGTCTATCTATATTTGCAATCAATGTTCTAGTAACACCACCGAAATGTCCGACTGAGTGAATAGTAGTGTAGGGTGAAGCTATCTGGACATCACTGATCGTTGCAAACATCCCAATTTTCGCCCCACAACCGATCGGCTTTAAATACAATTCTGTTTGACCACTAAATGGTGCAGCAGTGGAGATACTGCGAATCTCGCCAAGTAGGTTATTTATTCTGTAAGTTTTAGGGTTATCATTTCTGTTGGATTCAAAAAGCTTCACGTACCCTTCCAAATTAAGGGTACTTTTGTCTGAAGGCCATAAAACAGCCTTAATCTCTTTCAGCTCACCCATAACAGTAGAAGTAACCTTAGACTCAAAATACAACTTGTCACTGCATTGCGTTTTGTCGGCCTGAACATAGAGCTTGATATCGCTATTATTTGCAGCAACAATATTTGTAACATCAATCTTAATCGCTTCATCTTGCTCTAGCCAATAAATCTTATCATAGTCACTGTTCGCAAGCTCTGGTAATGATAGCGCACCATCATTGTTGATGTCATCTCCATAAACATCTGCCAAGTAGTTCATGTTCAAATCGTAGTACTTTGTATCCAACTTAGAGGTTGAGATAACTACATCACGATTCAACATATCTACACTATTTGCATCTGAAACATTGCTTCTCATCATCTTGTCCTCGTCATATGGATTTGGCAGCTGTGAATTCTTATCATACCTGTATCGAAGCATCCCCTCCTCAATTCCAGATTCAGCCGCATAGTAGGCAATAACTGAGTTTTCATACAATGATGCAATGTTCTGATTTAAAAAGAACAACCTACCAATTCCAAAAACGATACCACCAACGGTCGCCATTATCAAAAGCGCAATTATAAGAGCTGACCCTCTCTTCTTCATAATAACTAAATTATATCATAATCTAGAAGGAATATTGAATATTGAATGCAAAGTATTGTATAAGTCTCGTTTTCATAATTTTTCAGTTCTTCAATCCTTGGATTTTTTAGTATATAATATGAATTAGAATGAGTGGAAAAGATCATAAAAAACTAGTTAACTTCATCGAAGCGATTATCTGGGTTGGCATCATAGCCCTAACAATAATCACTGTTTTGGAGTTTGACTGGAACCAGGCTCAAAATATATTGCAATACATCCTGATTGCAGGTGCAATTGCCTCTATCTACTTTTATCTCACAAACCGATCACTGTATAAAAGGTCTCAAGGACAAAATGAAGAACTTCAACTGAAACAAAAAGAGATAAAAGAGTATCACGCAATTACCGATTTGGTGATCAATAACTCTGCGGATGGTTTTTTAATACTTGATGAAAACCAGCAGATTGAGGAGTTTTCTCCCGGGATGGAGAAGATAACAGGGTTTTCAAAAAACGAATCGATCGGAAGAGATGCAAAAGTGCACCTGAAGTTTCGATCAGATAAGGGAATCTCACTTCTTCCAGATCTAATGTTCACTGCAGGCGCAATAAGTCAAGACCCCTACGTTCGAAATTACATTATCAATAAAGACGGCAAAGACATCACTATCGAGGCAAGTTATGCTCTGACAAAGGGCGTTAAGGGTAAAACCAAAGCCTTAGCGATCGTTCGAGACATTACCTACGAAGAAGATTTGATTCAAAGAGATAAAGAATTTATCGCTGTAACCTCTCATCAGTTAAATACCCCCCTATCCATAATCCGGGGCTACTCCTCTCTTTTGCTCCAAGGTAAAGTTGGAACTATCTCTGCAAAACAGAAAGATTCTCTTCAAGAGATATATAACTCTGTTGAGAAGATGATAACTTTGACCAACAATATGTTATCGGTCTCGAGGATTGAGCAAGAAAAGATAAAACTTAACGTTGATGATGTAAATGTGGGAGAGCTGATCGAAAGCGTCGCAGTACTATTTAGGCCTAAAGCAAAAACAAAAGGAATCGAGTTTTCTATTTCTGACATTAAAAATAATCTAATTATAATGGCAGATGAAGATAAACTTTTTCAAGTAATTTCCAATTTGGTTGACAATGCGTTAAAATACACTAAAAAAGGATCAATTAAAATCGATGTAATAGACAAAGCCAACAAAGTCCTATTTAGAGTGACTGACACAGGAATTGGGATATCAGAAGAAGATATAGAAAAAATTGGCACTCGTTTTTTCAGATCACAAGAAGCAATCAATGTGGATAATCACGGCACTGGACTTGGACTATACATTTCAAAAACGATAATAGAAAAACATAATGGAGAATTAAATATTGTGAGCCACTTAGGCAAAGGAACAACGATAAAGGCGACCTTTCCCAAAAGACAACAAATTAAATAATTGGAATAATTAATAACGACGAAGGAGTTTTATGGCTAAGATCTTACTGGTAGATGATGAAGAAGCAATATTGAACATGTATGGCAGTGCTCTTGTAGAGCATGAAGTTATTAAAGCAAGAAACGGTAAAGAAGCGTTAGAAATGGCTGAGAAAGATGCACCGGAATTGATTCTTTTAGACATAATTATGCCAAAAGAAAACGGGTTAGATGTTTTAGTGAAGCTAAAAACTGGAGATAAAACCAAAGATATCCCTGTTATAGTTTTAACAAACCTTCCAGAGGAAGCCTCCGCAGAAAAAGCAAAATCCCTTGGGTCAAACGGTTACTTCGTAAAAGCTAAAATCGAGCCAACAACATTGGCTGAAGAAGTTAACAATCTTTTGAAATAAATTTTATATAATATAGTTCTTGAAAAGTGAGGCTTTTTTTGGTATATTGATTGATGTTTTGGCGCCATCGTCTAGAGGCCTAGGACGCCGCCCTCTCACGGCGGTAACAGGGGTTCAAATCCCCTTGGCGCTACCAAAATAATTCGGCCATAGGTCGGATTTTTTATGTGGCAAGGGGTTTGAACCGGGAAGGGGTCGGGAAACGGGAGTTTCCCGTTGGAGGAAATGATTCAAAACCGTGGGTTTTGAAAAACCAGCAACTGGTTTGTGAAAATCCCCTTGCCGTGCCGGGCATAGCTTTAGCGAAGACTGGGCGCTACCATAAACAATTCAAGCTTTTGCTTAGATTTTTTATGTGGCAAGGGGTGAAAAACCCCTGTTGCTATAAACTAATATCAAAATCACTCCAATTAGATGAAGTGATTTTTTCATTAGTTTTATGTTTTTCGCATTAAGTTTACGTTAGACTTTATATAACTAATAGTTTTGCGATCTCTTGTCCAAACAGCATTGCTGCATCTGGTCCATTTGCAGTTACAACATTTCCATCTACTTCAACCGATTTCCCGGTATAATTCGCTCCACCTTTTGTCAGATCGTTTTTTGCACCGTCCCAACAAGTTGCATTTTTGCCATTTAAAACACCTGCATTTGCCAATATTGCTGGTGCCCAACAGATAGCAGCAACAACCTTTCCTAAAGCAACAAAGCTTTTTGCCAACCCGTGGGCTCCCTGATCATGTAGATAACTCTCTGCCCCAGGTCCACCGATAAATATGACGGCATCAAATCTTTCAGGATCAAGGTCATCAAATGTATAATCCGGCATGATAGTTCTACCAGCGACTCCTCTACACTCATTAGCTCCAGAAGATGCCATCTTGATACCTATACTGGCTTCAGAGAGAGCATCTTCGACACCACTTAACTCTGCATCCTGAAATTCGACGCAAGGTATAACTATTAAAACTTCATTTTCACTTCCCATAAAACCTCCACAATAAAATAATATTTTAGTAAATGTTTGGTCCACCACTGTGAGCAACGTTAGAACTGTTATTCAAGTTAATAAAGCAATTTGTATTTCAAATCTATAAATAGTGAATCATTATTCTTTTTTCGTCTTCTGTTTTGTTTTCGGACTTTTATTTTGCTTTACAGTAGGTATTGGCTCCCTATCTATAAATGTTGATTTTCTATCTGAAATTGATAGAGTAAAGTCCATTCCAACCTTTTCTAGAAATTGCATTCCCAATAAACTGTCGTTTGATGTTTCAGAAAGAGACATCACACCAAAAATCTCTTTTCCAGCAAATCTTATTGTCCCGAAACATTGCAGATTCTTTACTTTTCTGCCATCAGCTAACACTGAGTTGCCCACACTGAGTAGCCTCAGATTAGATCTTAACCCTATCGCTAAAGGAATTTGCAAAAACCCAGTGAAGCCAGTATCTACGATAGCAACAACTTTAGTTGGTTCGGTCAATCCCATCACTTCTACGGTAATTTCTGGTGAAAAGTTTTCAATTATTGGGTATTCGAGTTTAGGCATATTGTAAGTAGTTATTTTTAAGTAATCCCACAGAGTAAAGTATCCGATTGGGATATTTATTTTTTGAATATTCAAATAATTTGACTTCATCAGAAGACGCTATCAAGAAGCCACTAACCGGCTCAATGGCAACGAACCAATTATCCTTTACGTTCTCTTTGATAAAATCACGATTTGCAGAATAAAGTCTTGCACCAAAACTGCTAAGCAAATCAAGATCGTTAGTTTCTGCTTGAAGCTTCTTACCTGGCAAAGGTATTTCTACGATATCTTCTGCTACATCAAACTGGTTCGTCATATTAAATTCCTCTAATATAGTTTTTTTCACTAACAACTTTAGCTTAACTTAATCACACATAATGTGCAATATAAAACATTTAACTTTGTGATCTATGCTAGAGATGCTTTTAATAATAGTACTAACCAAAATAAAAAAATAGCACGTATGCTACATTTTCATTTTGGTTCGGGGACAGGGATTCGAACCCCGATTCCTTGGACCAGAACCAAGTGTCCTGCCATTAGACGATCCCCGAATATGTACAGATACTATCAGGAATAGCCCTAAACATCAATCAAATGACATAATCATAAATTCATAAAAATACTACCCAAACTTTGTGTATCCCTCCGCATATTTGCTTACCCCTAACCCCTTGCCGACGTATTCATCCATCGCCATTATCGCATCATCGTATTTTTTAACTTTGAGTTGAGTTTTAAACATCTTTATCGCCTCATTCTTGTATCTAACGTATTTATCTATCGGGAAAATGATATTTGGATTACCTATTCCCCAAACATGATATTCCCAAACCTCCGGCTTCTTCCCCGATGCGACACGGTCGGGGTTCCGACCCTCCGGGCGTCGGAATTTACACCTTATAAAAGCCTTCTTAAAAGCCTCATAGACGTTTTGATGATCATGATGCCACTCTATACCACTGGGAATTAAAACAAGCTCTAAAGGATGAGTTTTAAGTTCTTCCAAAATATTCTCGTCCAGCTTCTTTCCTTTTGTGCCCTCTTTCATTCTCAAAAAGTTGACTTCGCTTACATCTATTATTTTCGATGCTTTAAATGCTTCTTTTTCCCTCTCAACAACCAATGAACTGTCAACGACTCCTTCGCGATTACCACTTGCTCCATTAAAAATGTAGAGAACTCTTATAAATGCTCCCTCTTCTGACAGATGCTTCAACAATCCTGCACATCCAAAAATCGCATCATCTGGATGGGGCGCCAAAACCAAAACGTGCTTTGCATTCACAGAAGAAACGACCTTGGTTTTCAAATGATCCCGAGTAGTCGAATGAACAAATTTATCATCATCAAAGTATTTTATTTTCAACATCAAAACTCCTTAGAAAGTCGTACATACTCATCTTCCAATCTCTTAACCACCTTATCCCAGTCAAATTTTTTAAGTCTTTCTTTCCCACCTCTAATTAATTGAGCTGCTAAGGCAGGTCGTCTTAAAAGCTCATCAATCGCTTCGGCAATCTCCTTTGGGTTTTTTGCAGGAATCAGCATTCCACTTTTACCATTTTCAATAACATCTTTCACTCCCCCGACTTTTGTTGCCACTATCGGAACGGAAACACTCATCGCCTCCAATAGCACTATCCCAAATGTTTCTGCAACAGAAGAAAGAACAAAAACATCCCATTTCTTCACAAAAGTTAGCGGATCACTCTTTCTTCCCATTAGAGTTACATTGTGTTCAAGTTTCAACTCTTTAATCAGGTTTGAAAGATTCTTTTTTTCGGGTCCATCTCCAATGATCTCTAGAGTTGCATGCGGATGATCATCGACAATTTGCTTCATAGCCCTAATCAAGTATTCATAACCTTTTTGTGGATTCAGATTTCCAACCGAACCAAGGTGGGGAGGGTGATTGGAATGTGCGATTCTGCGTTTTGATTTTGAAATATTACCTTTAAATTTTTCAGCATCTATGGCATTTGGAATTGTTATTATTCTCTCTTTTGGTGCCATGTTGGTTTCAACCAGATACTCTTTAACTGCGCTAGATACAGCGATTATTAGATTGGTTTTATTATTTAGTTTTTTTAGAACTTTTTTCTGGAACCACTCATTAATTCCGCCAATGCTATAGTCGGCATCCCATCTGTGTTCGGTGTAAACAGAGAGTGCTCCAGTCGGAATTGCCATTCTACCCAGCAAACCTGCACGTGGTCCATGAGTATGAACGATCATCGGTCCAAACGGATTTTTGTCCGACTGGATTTGTGACAAAGTTTCAAAGATCTTTTTCTTTGCTTCCATGTCGAACTTGGATCGCATTGGAATTTTTATCACCGAAATCTTTGAAAGTTTCTCGGCCTCATTTGGCAAATTCCCAGAAGGTGAAATCAAAAACAGATCGAATTTTCTTCTGTCGATGTTTCGCAAAATTCCCAAAACATGAGTCGGTCCCCCTGAAAGATCGGAGTCCGCTATGATCTGGACTAGTTTAATTTTCCCCTTCTTCTTTTCCATACCCCTCCACGACACCTTAATACTTTTCAATAGTTTGTCGTGCCCACCAAAGCGACGTTTCGGCTGCGAACCCATAGGTTTCGAGACGAACCCGAGCGACGGCTGGGCTACTCATTATCCTATCTCAATAATTCTATCGCCTTTTCTATCCTTTTTATCGATTCTTCTTTTTCGAGCGCTACCAAAAGTTCAATCGGTGATGGTGATCTCTCTTCTCCCGAAAGCGCTACTCGAACCGGCCAAAAAACGTCTCCGTTGGTCAAACTATTGTTACTCACAACTCTAGCTAACACTTCTTGCAAATATTCCGCGTTCCAATTTGAGTCTTCAACATTTTCAAACTCTTCAATAACCCACTTCAATCCTTTAGCTGTTGCTTCTTTGTCTGATTTTTTGAAGACCAATATTGTCGATTTGTAATCTGGAGTCTCTCTTAGTTTTAATATATAGTCCGCTGCTTCTTTTAAAGTTTTATATCCACCACGTTTTACAATTTCAGATTCTCCAGAATTTACTTCATCGACTCCAAACGGTACCATTAGATTGCCCAATTTACTATCTGACAATTCTCTCAAATAATGCTCATTAGTATCATTTAATTTATCTTCGTCAAATATTGCAGCTGCTTTATTTACATTTTCTATCTTAAATTCTTTTTTTAGTTCATCAAGAGTAAAAAACTGTTTGCTATCATCTTTAGGGTTCCAGCCTAAAAATGCCATAAAGTTGATTAGAGATTCTGACAAATACCCATCACTTCGAACATCTTTCACTGATGTTCCATTATGACGCTTGCTCATCTTCTTTTTTTCTGCACCTAATATCATCGATAAATGTGCATAGATTGGGATATCCCAACCAAACATTTTGAACAATACTATATGCTTTGGAGTAGACGAGAGCCACTCCTCCGCCCTGATTATATGTGTGATCTCCATCTCATGATCGTCAACAACTGCAGCCAAGTGGTAAGTTGGAAAACCGTCAGATTTCAAAATTATCTGATCATCTATCAAGCTTGAATCGAATTCTACTTTTCCTCGAACCAAATCGTTGACAACGATTTTTTCATTTTCAGGCATCTTCATCCGAACAGCATAGGAGCTATCTTCAAGATCATTAATGTCAATTTTAGCATCGCGACAATGTCCTTCGTATCTTGGAGGCAATTTAGATTTTTCCTGTTTCTCTCTATCAGCCACAAGTTTTTCTTTGGTACAAGTGCAGATATATGCTTTTTCATTATTTACTAGATCAAAGGCGTGTTTTTTATACACCTCTTTGCGATCTGACTGGATCATAGGCTTGTCAACATTATCAGGAGTAATTCCGAGCCACTTCAATGATTCAATAATTCGTTCGACTGATCCCTTAATAAAACGCTCTCTATCAGTATCCTCAATTCGAAGTAAAAACTCTCCACCTTCTGACTTAGCAAAAAGATATGCAAAAAGAGCGGTTCTGGCTCCGCCTATGTGTAGCTCCCCTGTTGGACTTGGTGCAAATCTAGTTTTTATCATATGTAAAAATACTTAAACGCTTTTAAGTTCTATACCTAGATTATCACATTCAGATAAATTTTTCGACACACTTTCAATTCACAGCATTTATAAGATGCTCAATTCTTGGGGGGTTTTTGTGCATGTGCACACCGATCACATCAATCCGAATAGTACTTTTCGGATACTCCTGCTCCAACGCTTTTCCAAGTAACTTCAATTTCTGCTGCTTTTTATACCTAACTAAATCTTGAGCAACACCAAATTTGTCGCCCTTCACAGTTTTAACCTCTACTAAGACTATGGTATTCTTGTCTTTAGCCAACACATCTATCTCTCCACAAAACATATTATAATTGGTATCTAGTATTTTATACCCGATACCTATCAGATACTTAACTGCCAACTTTTCGCCTACATCCCCAGTTTTCTTGTTTTTGCTTTTATCCATATTTATATAATATCAAAAACAGCCCTTGAGCTGGGCTGCTTTGTTATATCTTCTATAATTATTTGTCTTTTTTATTCTCTTTCTTTGAATCTTTTTTTGTATCAATCACTCTGTCACCTGCGGCTGCTTTAGCTTGGGCTTCTAGTTTAGCTTCTGCGGCTGCTTTTTTAGCAGCTTGAGCTTCTGCCTCTTTGGCTTTTTCAGCTGCGATTCTAGCTTCCTCTTCTTCTGCGTTTGGCTCTTCCCAAAGTTTTGCATCCCTATTTAATTCTTTTAATCTCGCTTCCTTACCTTTCAGCTCTCTCATATAGTAAAGTTTAGATCGTTTTACCTTTGATTGTTTTACTCTTTCAATTTTGATAATTCGTGGTGAGTGAAGTGGAAAAACTCGCTCAACACCAACTCCGTAGGACTCTTTTCGTACAGTAAATGTTCCATCGATCCCTTTTCCGTGTTTTGCGGCTATAACAAGTCCTTCAAAAATCTGGATCCTCTCCTTTTCACCTTCTTTGACTTTCAAGTGAACTTTAATCGTGTCTCCGGAGTTAATCTCTGGGACATTTTTCTTTAAGTATTTGTGAGTTATTGTATTCATAATATTGTTTTAGTGGTCAGGGGCGGCTACTCCAGCCGCCCCTTGTCGGATCATTCTAGCCCAGGAAGCGTATGGCCATTGACGCTCAAGGGCTAGCACTCACAGTTCCTGTCAGGTCCTCTGCCGCCCGAGCATCGCGCAAGGTAATCTCGCGGATTATCTCCCTTTGCTTCTCTTCGAGTCGCGCGAGACTCTCTTGATCATCTTTCTTCTCAGTCGGTACATTTGCGGAGTCAGCCACTTTTTCACCCCCAGTCTCTTGTTGTGGTGTGATGTTGTGCTACGATTGTTGCTACTATTTCCTGACTTCTTCGCGAGTTAATGCTTGATTGCAGATCGGACATCGAACAATTCCGATCGATATCTCAGCAAACCTCTTGCAACCAACACACCAAAGCTCAATTTTCGACTTCGCCATCGCCACGCTCCCGATACGTCCGTGATGGTACGGTCAATCTTAATCAACATTTGATCAAGTATTGGCGATACAATCTACTTTACCACACTTACAAACTGTCTAATCTTCTTATTGCCAGTAAAGGCTGTTACTTTTTTCTCTTGGAATTTAACTGTTCCCTCGATTTTAGCATACAGAGTGTCATCGTTTCCAATTCCTACATTGTCGCCAGCATGATATTTGCTTCCTCGTTGTCGAATGATTATCTCTCCAGCAGTAACCTTTTGGTCACCATAAACCTTAACGCCTAAACGTTGTGCATTTGAATCTCTTCCTAACCTTGTGCTTCCTCCAGCTTTCTTATGCGCCATTGTAATCCTTTGGATTACCCCTACCAATTACGAATCAAACGAAATTACGAATATATAGTAGTATTCTATTTGTACTTTCGTGTAATTTGTACATTTGCGAAGGGGTTTTAAATACTTAAAACCACGATTTCACGTTTTACAACCTGATAGTCTCTCCCATATCTAAGGGAACAAGATATAGTGTAGCCTAATTTTTCTATTTCGTCAACAATTTCTTCAAATAAACTCCTGCTCTCTTTGTTCTGAAGTTCATAGGTTGGAAAAACTAAGCAAACTCTTTTTAGATTCATCTTCTCTTTTTGAGAGTAAATGTTTTTTAAGAATCCTGTATAAAGTTTTTTAATATTACTAAGCTCCTTGGTCGCTTCATCCTCACCAACAGTCTGTTTTTTAGGAGTTCCCAAGTATGGCTCCGCAACTACAACAGTCTCAACATCTGAAGCTAAATATTGTGCATTCGTTGCATCAGCTTTTTGTATTTTTTTATCAATGCTATCTATCTGGATTTTATAGATCCTTGAAAGCCATTTTAGATTCTCTTTTGTATCAAATACTGCTCTCTCTGAAATATCGCTCCCAGCTACATCTAGATCCAGTACCATAGCCTCTAGTAAGATGTTCCCCGAGCCACAGAAGGGATCGAAAATGACTACGTCATTTGAATTTCCAATTTTCAATTCACAATTTTCAATTATGGAATCTTTATTTTTATCATTAGAAATTTGAAATTCATCACCAATTGCTATATTTATCATCATTCGAGCAAGTTTTGGAGGAATCATGCCAGAGAATCTATCACCTTTTGGTTTTCCATAATCTCTTTTTGACCATTCGTTTGGATTTGTTACCGCAATCAAAATCCCAACATAGTCGTCAAACACACCAACTTCAACACCATCTTTGTTAAATATGCCGTTAAAAGATTCCGCAGAAGAGAGAGCTTCGCCTTCTTTTTCTTGAACAAATCTAGAGCTAATCTTTCTTCTTGATAAAACTTTTTTAATCTCAAAGCCTAAATTCTTGAAAAGTGGTTTTTCAGAGTAATTCGAGATAGCATATTTCAGCTTTCCATCCTTTTTTTGCTTGGAAATTATATCTACAATCTGGGTTTTAATATTTTTGTCTCTGAAAGAACGTATTTTATAAATTTTAATAGTGCCGCCCAAACGCTTCATTAGCCTCGAAACCTCAATTGGTTTTGAATTTTTGATGTTGAATAGAACTATATTTTTATCTACACTAAGTATAGAGGTCGTCTCGACATTTTTATCGGGATTGATCCTTTCAAAATCAAAACACAAAGAGCGCAAAACTGATTCCAATTCCTTAAGCGCTATTTTTTGTTCACGCCCTAACAAAAAAGCGTACATGTTTTTGATGTTTTTATTTTCCATTTCCAATTGACTATACCATATTCTAATACTTTTATCAATGCCAAAAGAAGAAATAAAATCTGACTTTGTCCATATTCACACGCACAGTCATTATTCTATGTTAGACGGAATGGCGAAGGTTCCCGATTTAGTAAACAAAGCTAAAGAGTTGGGCATGTCAGCCTTAGCACTTACTGATCACGGGGTTATGCACGGCGCAGTGGAATTTTATGAAGAGTGCACTGAAGCTGGAATAAAACCGATCATCGGATGTGAAGTTTATGTCGCTCCAAGAACTCTAAAAGACAAAGTACCGCGCGTCGATGCTTATCCCTATCATCTAATTTTGGTTGCAAAAGATATGGAGGGTTACAAAAACCTGATTCAACTTACTACCATTGCTCACCTTGAGGGCTACTACTACAAACCGAGAGTCGATAAAAAACATCTGCGCAAATTCTCAAAAGGTCTGATCGCCTCCTCCGCTTGCGTTCAAGGAGAAGTGCCGAGAAAAGCTTTAGAGGACATAAAAAAAGGTCGTGAGGCAGTTGAAGAATACATCGATATATTTGGCAAAGACAACTTCTATCTGGAGGTTCAGGAGCATAAAAATGTTGAATCCCAAGCTGCTGCTAACAAGTTAATGTTTCAGCTTGCTAAAGAGTTTGATTTAAAGGTTATAGCCACAAATGACATTCACTATGTAAATACCGATGACGCCGAGGCACAAGATGCGCTGATATGTCTTCAAACCTCAAGATTGATGAGCGAAGAAGACAGAATGACGATGGCCAATGACAATTACTCCATGCTTTCTGAAGAAGATGTTCTAAAAGCTTTTCCAGATAACAAAGAAGTGGTTACAAATACCAAAGAGATTGCAGATCGCTGTAATCTGAAGCTTGATTTGGGCGGGATAATTATTCCGGACTTTCCTGTTCCAAAAGATCACACTCCAAATTCTTTCTTTCTGGAACAATGCTACTTGGGGCTAAACAACCGTTACGGATCATCGAAAATATCTAAAAAAGATCTTCCAAAACCTGGAGTTAAACCAAAATTTGAAGATCTGAAGATCGCAAAAGAGATCTGGGATAGATTCAAGTACGAGTTAAGTGTAGTTGAAAATATGAAGTATCAGGGATATTTTTTGATCGTTTCCGATTTTATCCGTTGGTCAAAAAACCACAAGATCTCTGTCGGACCTGGTCGTGGCTCTGGAGCAGGATCGATTATACTTTATGCCCTTGATATTACTGACATTGACCCTCTCCCATACGACCTTTTGTTTGAGCGATTTTTAAACCCTGATCGAATCTCTATGCCAGATATTGATACCGATTTTGCCGACGATCGAAGGAACGAAGTTATCGAATATGTTACCAGAAAATACGGCAAGGATCATGTAGCCCAGATTATTACATTTGGAACAATGGCAGCTCGTATGGCGGTTAGAGACGTAGGAAGAGTTCTTGCAATGAATTATTCTGAAGTGGATACAATTGCTAAGCTAATTCCGACTGGTGAAAAACTTCAGGAAGCTCTCGACTCTACCACCGAGCTTAAAGAGCTTTATAATGCTGATGCAAATGTAAAGCGATGCATCAATATCGCAAAAAAACTCGAAGGAGTAGTTAGACACGCCTCAATGCATGCAGCTGGAGTTGTTATATCGAGAGACCCGTTGACCGAATACGTGCCCCTGCAGGCTGCTGCCAAAGGCGATATCTCGACCGTTACTCAGTATTCTATGAACCCTATCGAACACTTGGGTCTTCTTAAGTTTGACTTTTTGGGGCTTGCCAACCTTTCGATCATTCAAAATGCACTTCGAATTATTCGAAAAACTAGAGAAAAGGAGATTGACATTTTAACGCTTCCACTAGATGACAAGAAAACCTATAATCTTCTTTCTCGCGCAGCAACTACCGGTGTTTTCCAGCTGGAGTCAGACGGAATGAAACGTTATCTAAAAGAATTAAAACCCTCAGTTTTTGAAGATATTATAGCTATAGTTGCGCTATATCGACCGGGACCGATGCAGTGGATTCAGGATTTTATCGATCGAAAAAACGGTAAAAAAAACATAGAATACGTTCATCCAAAAGCTAAGGAAGCATTAAAAAACACCTACGGGATTATCGTTTATCAAGAACAAGTGATGCAACTTAGCAAAGATATGGCCGGTTTTAGTGGTGGTCAAGCCGATACTCTTAGAAAAGCGATGGGTAAAAAGATAGCATCTTTAATGAAAAAGGTCGGAAAGGAATTTTTGGATGGTTGCGTTAAAAATGGAATCGATAAAAAAATTGCCGAGGATCTCTACCAAGCAATGCAAGACTTCGCTCAATATGCTTTCAACAAGTCCCACGCCGCCTGCTATGCTTTGATCGCTTACCAAACTGCATACCTAAAAGCCCACTATCCTCCAGAATTTATGGCCGCTCTTATGGCTTCGGAGCAATCTGACTTAGATAAATTGGCATTTTGCCTTCAAGAGTGTGAAGACATGAAAATTAAAGTTTTGCCTCCTTCTGTCAATGAATCTTTCGTCGATTTTGGAGTAGTTAAAGAGAGCGGAAACATCCGCTTTGGACTTAGTGCGATAAAAAATGTTGGAGAGCAGGTTGCAGAAGAGATTTCAGAGGGTAGAAAAGATGAAGGAAAATACAAAGACATCGAAGATTTTGTGACTAGATTAGGGCCCAAGGTGATCAATAAAAAATCACTCGAGTCGCTTATAATGGCAGGTGCACTAGATGATTTGGGAGAGCGAGCTGAACTAATCTATAACATTGAAAAGATTTTGGCTTACTCTTCTGGACTTCAAAAAAGAAAATCATCTGGTCAAAATTCACTCTTTGGTGAAGAAGATGACAAAAATATAATGAAGATTGAGTTTGAGGAAACTTCACCAGCACCAAAACGCCAAAGGTTGAGTTGGGAGAGAGAACTTATGGGTATGTATGTTTCAGAACACCCCCTAACTGGAATCTCTCATATGATAGAGCCACATCGAACGTGTCAGGTCAAAGAAGTAAATGAGAGCAAGGAGGGCGAATTTGTTCGCATCTCCGGCATCATTACATCGGTTCAGACTATAATGACCAGACAAAACCAAAAGATGGCGTTTGCACGTTTTGAAGATCTTGGGGGTTACTTAGAAGTGTTGATATTTCCGAAAATGTACGAGGCTTTAAAAGATTTTATCATTCCCGATAAAATCGTCGCTGTCGACGGTTACATCAACTTCAAAGATGGTTCGGCCAAACTTCTGGCTGAACAGATTCAAGAGATCTCCGAACAAGCATCACTATTAGACTTTGAACCACGCACTAAAAAAACTCAAGGATATGGCAAGGGCAACTCATACGGTTCAAATGAAAATGGTGCTGGATTTAATAGTTTCAATAACCCTCCTGTACCTAAAAAACCGGGGGTAAAAGAATATAACTTCTCACCCAAAAATCTGACCGTAACTATTCCCAAAGGATCAGATAAATCAATCCTTGCCGATCTCAAATCTGTATTTTTGGAGAATAAAGGAAATTCTTCAGTATCGATAAAAGTGCCAGATAACGGTCACGGCTATAAAGAGGTGGCTATAAAAGCAAAAGTTTCGATCGACCCAGTGCTCAATCGAAAACTTTATGAACTAATTGGTAAAGAGAATGTAAGTGCAAACTAGCTAACCTATCAATTTAGTAATTTTTTGTTGTAAGTCATACGGGTTGGATATATTTTTTGCAACAATCTCTTCCCCTTTTGTCGCTCCGGCTGTTCGAATTATTAGATCTCCAAAATTAAGTGAGGTTTTAATCATCCCGTCCATATCAGATGCGACATCTTGAATTTTCTCTAAACCAGTCTCTGTGATCTTTCTTTTGAAAAAACCTTTTTGTTCCAAATTTATCACCCTTTGGTTAGTTACGATAAGAACTGACGATGAATACTCAAAAAATGCCTTTGAAAAGATCGCTACTGCAACTAAAACACAGACAAATGTTGCCAATGAAAACAGCGTGCTCGCTCCAAAAAAAATCAGAATCAATACTGGAATCGCCAAAAGCATCACAACCTTTAAACCGGGCCAAAACATAACAAAAGGGTGGTTTTTTATGATCTCTTCTATCTCTTCGTCCGAACGTTGTCCTTTAAAAGTGAACTCTTTCATAACATAATTGTATCACGAATATTGAATCATGAGATTTTTTCCATCCATTTAGATCAGTAAACGACATAATTTACTTGATTCTTGATTTATGATTACTAATACTTTTCAATTTTTTTAAACCGACTATGATAAGCCCCAACAATAATACCAATATGCCAGCGGCATAAAGCTTATTTGTCGTTGTTGTTCGAAGGGCCACCCAAGCAAATGCTGTAGCGATGAGATACATAGAAATTAATGCAAATTTAGGAGAAAAACCAGCGTCTAAAAATCTGTGATGTAGATGAGTTTTATCTGGCGTAGTAAAAGGATTTTGACCTCGAAGGACTCTGCCTAAGGTCACAATTATCCCATCTACGATAGGAAAGCCCAAAACTAAAAATGCTGTGGCCAATTTACCACCAGAGATAAGGGTTAAGGCCCCAAGTACAAATCCCAAAAACATCGATCCGCTATCTCCCATAAAGATTTTGGCTGGAGGGAAATTCCAGACTAAAAAACCAACACAAGCACCTGCTAGAATAATCGAAATCAAGGCGACCGATGGTTGGTTAACGGCCAGAGTGATTGAAAGTAAAAAGATGGAGATGGCTGCTATAGTTGAAAAGCCGGCCGCAAGACCATCTATGCCATCAATAAAATTAATCGCATTCATCAGCCCAACCAGCCAAATTAGTGTCAAAAGATCAGACCAAAGAGAAAAATAATAGGTGACGCCACCTATAGAAAGTGCAGGAATATAAACTGAATTCAGATTGATAGGGTCACCGAATGGATTGATGAGTGTATCAATTCCTAGACCAGAGATAATAACTACCAAAGCGGCTAACAATTGAAAAATGATTTTTTGCCAAGCCTTTAGACCCTTAATATCGTCAAGCAGCATAGAGAGTGCAATTATCGACGCACCTAGAACCAAACCTATGGATTTTTTAAATATCTCGCCTTCAAAGTATCGATCTTTAAAAATAAATATTACTGCAAGCGAGACAATTAAAAATGCGATAAAAATTGCAACTCCACCTATACGTGGAGTTGGTTTTTTATGGATATCCCTCTTTCTCGGTTTTGAGACCAGCTTGAACCTAAGTCCAATTTTGCGGACAATTCCGGTAAGTAATATTGACAATATTAATGTTGTGACAAAAGCTAGTAGATACATGTTTTTTCGTTAATCGTTTGCGATGCCCGTAACGTCATACGTCATTCGTTTAACGTAACCGATTCCGATACGGGCTTCGTTACCGTTACCGACTGTCCTACTCATTAAACATCGCCTTATGATCGGATCTTGCATAATCGTCATATATATCTTCTTGTGAAAACCAGTGAGCAATTTCGTGCTCTGCCTCTTTTGTATTTTCAGATGCGTGCACAATGTTCTTAATTGCTCTGCCTTCAAGATTAGCTGAAGCAGGTGAATCCACAGAATAGTCGCCCCTTATAGTTCCGATATCCGCTTTACTTGGCAGTGTTGTGCCCGCTATCTTTCGAACCATGTCAACAGCGTGAACTCCATCAATAATCATAGCTACAACCGGTGCCTCTGTCATATACTCAACAAGCCATTTTCGAACCATCTTACCGGCCTCCATCTGATCATCGGTTCCCATATGATCCTTCGGTTTCAGACCGTACTCTTCAAATACCTTAAAACCTTTTTCACCAAGTCTATTCACCCACTCATCATCTTGCGGGTAATGGCTGTCGATGTGTTCCAATGTCGGTTTTATCATCTTAAGTGCTATAACCTTTAACCCTCGCTTCTCAAATCGCCCGATTACCTCGCCGATCAAGCCACGTTGTACTCCATCTGGCTTAATCATTACAAATGTCCTCTCCCATGCTGGACCTTTTTCTTTCTTGCTCACTTTCTGCCCCTTTTCACATTATTTACAATATTATTAAACTCATCTTCATCAACATTTGGACCAATCGCTGCCATAACTATTTTATCTAAATTAAAGTATTTTTTTGCCAAATTTATAATGTCATTTTTAGTAACTGCCATTATTTTATCGATATACTCTTTCGGCTCTTCAAACATATCTAAAATAATCTCTTCAGTTGCGTATTGAAACGCCCATTCGCTCGAATCTTCAAGCTCGATAAAAAGCGATCCTTTTATTATCTCTTTGGCTCTATCTAACTCTTTGTCATCAATATTCTCAATCAATTTTAGATGCTCTCCTATAATCGCCTCCGTTGCTTCCTTGGCTTTGTCATTACTAATCCCAGCTTTTGTAGTCAAAAGTCCGGTATTTTTATATGGCAAATACGATGTGCTTACATGATACGCCAATCCTCTTTTTTCACGGATTTCAGAAAACATCCGAGAACTCATTGAACCACCCAAAACTTTTGCCAAAACTTTGGCAATGTAGAACTCCTCTTTATTTTTAGTACTTGGAAATTTGAAACCGATCACGATATTGGTCTGCTCTGTCTCTTTCTTATATGTTTTTATCGATATTAACTGGTTGTGTGAAACCGTACCATCTTGCTCTTTTCGAAAGTCACCAAGCTGAAACTTGTTTTCAATCTCTTTTACTAACTTATCAGAAGATGCATCGGTAATGTTTCCAGCTACCACCACAACAGCATTTTTATAGTTATAATGTTTCTTTTTATAATTATCAATATCATCTTTTGATATTGACCCAACCGTTGAACTTACCCCCTGAACCGACCTTGATATATCTGAACTTGCAAAAGCCGCCTCCTCGAATATATCTTTGACTTTTTCTTGAGGTAAGTCATCGTACATTTTAATCTCTTCCAGTATGACATTTTTCTCTTTTTTAACTTCTGCTTCAGGTAAAGTTGCATTTGAGACATTGTCAGAAAGAAAATCGATCGCGTCGAAAAGGTGATCGGATGAAGCTTTAACATAATAACCTGTGTATTCTTTTGAGGTAAAGGCGTTATGTTCGGCTCCGATAGAATCAATAAATTCTGCAACTTCTTTTGCAGTTTTTCTACTTTTCGCCCCTTTATAGATCATATGCTCAAGAAAATGAGAGATACCAGAGTTTTTCTCATTTTCATGAACCGATCCGACACCAAATAAAATCATCGCTGTTATCGTTTTTGTCGATTCAAGCGGTATCGTGATTATCCTTAGTCCTGATTTTGTAGTAATCTTTTTGTGCATTTCCTACTGATTCTAACACAATCTTGTTGTATTTTAAAGGTAATTTTGATAGTATTTGTTTAAGACAGCTTGAAGTTGTTATTGTTTTAGTTGTGGAGAGATGTCCCTGCTTCAACAAAATTATAGAATCATTTGATATCAACATGGAGAGATGGCAGAGTGGTTGAATGCGGCGGTCTTGAAAACCGTTAGACGTGCAAGCGTCTCGTGGGTTCGAATCCCACTCTCTCCGCCATGTAATATATTAAAGTATTGTTTTGTGGCAGGGTCAGGAGAACATCGAAATCATTATTGAAGTTGTGGAGAGATGGCTGAGTGGCTTAAAGCAACGGATTGCTAATCCGTCGGTGGCATAAAAACCGCCTCGTGGGTTCGAATCCCACTCTCTCCGCCAGTTGGAAAATTCAAAACATGTGTATGTTTATAGCTTTAACCAATAAACACGGTCGCAACATTGCATATCCAGAAACGTTGTACAAAATGAATCTCGGCCTAAAAACAATGAGAACAATCAATGGCAAATATATTAACAAACAAATTCTATGATCAAATGGCTATCGATTTTTTAAATAGAAACACCACTTTTTCAACTAACAAAGAAAGGGAATTCCAAATAGACTTAACCGATCATAAGGAATATTTTGCTGAAAAAGAAGACAAAAATAAAATCGAGGATATGAAAATAAATATTCCATTAAAGAATAAAATACGTCATCCCGGTCAATGCGATGTATTAACAACCTATTTTGAAATTAATGACAAACGGATAAATAGAATTTCTAAAAAAATCGAAAACAAAATGAACCATGTTTTACCGAGTAATTTCGACATATATTTTCCTGAATATTCTACATATCATATTTCATTAGTTATGATACACGATTTAAGACCCGTCGATATGAATAATTCTGAAATGCTATTACATAGAAAATCAGAGAAGGAAATTCAAAAAATTAACGACCTATTATCAGAAGTTAATATCAAGCCTTTCACAATTAATTTATATGGACTTCGAATCGGATCCGATGGTTGCGGCTTGTTTACATTTTCAGATGACGGTAATGTAGAAAAATTACGAAGTGTAATAGGTGATAAAATATCACCTTATTTACAAGGAGAATATTTAAAATACAAAAAGCCATTCATCCACACAACGATTTTTAGAATATTAGACCAAGTTGATGGTGGGACTTATGAAAAGATTAAAGATATTCAAAGAGAATATTTTTGTGTACTTAATAGTGATATATCTCTAAAAATAAAAAAATTCGAATTTTCAAGAGAGACTTCTTGGCAACATACTAAAATTCAAAAATTAAATATATATAATTTTAAGTAAAAACATCTGGACAAGATACACTTCGTACAACACGGATTATATGCGACTTTCGACTATCGCCTTTCTTGGGCTTCGCCACATTTTGCCTTTGGCAAAACGTCAAATAATCCGAAACGTAATACGCAATTCAAAAAATATTTTTCTATCCTACATGCAAAAAACGGAATTCAAAAATAATTATTTTGATGTAGTGGTTGGTCGATTTTCTTTGCACTATCTTGCTAAATTTGATTTAGCATACATAGAAATTTTAAGAATCTTAAAAAGAGGCGGCTGTTTAATTTTCGTGGCTCATCATCCATTCAAGGATTTAATGATGCAAAAGGTTAAAGAATATGGTAAAAAAGAAGTCATTAGGTTAGACTTGTATTGCAATAAAGTTCCAATATATTTTCCTACCCACACATTGCAAGATTACTTCTCAAAATCGTTTTTCAAATATTTTTGTATTGATAATTTTCAAGAAGAGCAAAGCCCAGAAGAGTACCTTGATGAATTTAGATTACCAGGATTTATTGGTGTCAAAACAATAAAAAAGTGATGTGGTGCGCCAATGAAATTGGCACAGCCTAAAATTCCGCCGAGAAAAAGAATCGTCCCCTCTCGGGCGTGGCAGATGGGGTTTTACACAAAGAAAGTTTGAACATTGTCCAAAAAACTCCGCCATTTTGCAAGCTCTCTTCGAGTCTGAGCCTGAGTGCTATTCCCTCAGAGTTGAAAACATGGTCTTCGACCAGAGCTCAAAGAATGTTGTGAGTAAATGCAATGTATCGATCGACAATTATTACAAAAGGAGGAATCGTGGCTGATGTAAAAAAAACAAATACTGCAAATGCCCCCGACAATACCCCGGTATTTTCGTGGGAAGCAAGAGAATTTGCTGATTATAAAAAGAACGGTTCTTGGTTTGCAATTGTTATAGCTGTTGCTATAGCATTGGCTGCGTATTTCATTTGGCAGAAGAATTGGACTGCGACTGGTGTAGTTGTCGCCGCTAGCTTTGCCCTGATCGCTCAGTCACGAGTTAAACCAAAAAAAGTCAAATGTGAAGTTTTTAGAAGCGGTGTAGTCGTCGATGAAAAGGCACATCCCTATGAGACTTTAAAAAGTTTTTGGGTTCTAGGTGGGGATCATCCCACAGTCAGACTTGAGCAAACTTCACGTTTCAGAGCTCCAATCAACATGCCAATTGCTGATGAAGACCCTGAGCAGGTCAGACTTTATCTTGCGAAGTTTCTGCCTGAAAATGAAGATCAGGGGGAAGATTTTACAGATACAATTTCACGTTGGCTACGTTTCTAATTATAAACCTAAACTTGCGAATCTGCCCTCGTAGCTCCAGTCATAGGCTGGCAGGCACTGAATATCACGTCCTCGTAGCTCAGTTGGATAGAGCGTTGGCTTGCGGAGCCAAAGGTCAGAGGTTCAAATCCTCTCGGGGATACCATTTCTAATTAATTAGCATTCGATAATGATAAAGATTGAATTAAATACAATCCGAAAAGCTCAAAAAACTCTAAATAAAGTTCTAAGACCCACAAAACTGATCTTCTCTGATTATCTCTCCGAGATGACAAATGGCAGTGTTTTTCTTAAACCCGAAAATCTTCAAATAACGGGTTCCTATAAGATTCGAGGTGCTTATGTAAAAATCGCCAGGCTTTCATCAAATGAGAAGAAAAAAGGGTTGGTGGCTTCTTCTGCTGGCAATCATGCCCAAGGCGTCGCATACGCCGCAAAAGAGACCGGTGTCCCAAGTACTATTGTGATGCCGACAACAACACCCCTGATTAAAGTGGACTCCACAAAAAAACTTGGCGCAAAAGTTGTACTATTTGGTGACTGTTATGATGATGCATACAAGAAGGCACGAGAAATCGAAGAAAAAGAAGGATTAGTTTTCATCCATCCCTTCGACGATCTCGACATTATCGCTGGTCAGGGAACAATTGGACTTGAAATCCTCGAAGAACTCCCAAATGTCGACTACGTCCTCATACCAATCGGTGGTGGAGGGCTCGCATCTGGAGTTGCAACCGCTATAAAGTTGTCTGGTTCAAATGCGAAAATAATTGGGATCGAACCATGTGGCGCAAACGCGATGGAAAAATCATTGAAATCAAAAAAGCTCTGTAAGCTGAATAGAGTGGATACTATCGCAGACGGCGTTGCAGTTAAAAAACCTGGAGACCTAACTTATGAAATTGTATCCAAAATGGTAGATCAAGTTATAACTGTCTCTGATACTGAAATAATGGAAGCATTTCTGGTACTTTTGGAGAAACAAAAACTAATTGCTGAACCAGCTGGATCTATAAGCGTTGCTTCACTTTTTGGCAAACTACAATCTTTAAAAAATAAAAATGTCGTCTGCCTTATAACCGGCGGTAATATTGACGTTCTCACAATCTCGGCCCTAGTCTCTAGGGGCCTAAAGAAACTCGGAAGAGTCTTTGAATTTTACATTGATCTGACAGACAAACCAGGAGAACTTTTAAAGATTGCTGAAATCCTTGCCAAATTAAAAGCAAATGTGATCAAAATCAACCACGACCAATTCAACAGCATTGAGCGAATCAACAATGTGAGAATCACTTTCACTGTCGAGACAAATGGTCACGATCATATAAAAATAATTAGAAAATTTCTTAGAGCAAAGGGATACATTGTCAAATCGAAAAACTAATCAGGGGTCTATTCCTAAAGCGATTGGGCCATACTCGCAATCAGTTGCGTTTGAAAACCTTGTTTTTACATCTAGACAAATCGCCCTTGACCCTATAAGTATGAATTTAGTTAGTAGAGACATAGAAAGTCAAACCGAACAAGTTATTCAAAACTTGAAAAATGTTCTAAAAACTACAGTCTTTTTAACAAACATGAATGATTTTGATTCAATGAATAAGGTATATGCAACTCACTTCTCTCATAAACCAGCTCGCTCTACGATAGAAGTTTCTCGTCTTCCCAGGGGAGCACTGATAGAAATCGAGTATACAACTTGTACAAAATAATAGATCTCTGATAAAATTGTATAGGATATCTTTTTGATATCGGGAGCATTGCGGTAAGCCAAGCGTAGTGTTTGAATTTGGTTTTTGAGCAAATTCTAGCTATATGTGAATTCACATGTTGTATTTGTGTTTTCTCTGGAGGGGTTAAGAACCTATTTTGTAGTTGTTTATTATACCCTACTGGGGTATATACAATATATATTGGGTATATTTAAAAATATCCGATATTTGATAAAAAAGCTATGAATACGAACAAATTGTACTATTTATCAAACATACATATCGCCTATTCTTATCTCTTTGCTACTACTACTGCCCAGACACTTTTTGCGCCATCTGCTTTCAATACATTTGCGCACTCTTTAAGCGTAGATCCGGTCGTAGCCACATCATCGACAAGTAAAACATTTTTATCCTTTATCAGTGCTTTGTCCTCGCATCTTATGTTGCCTACAATATTTTTTAACCGCTTTTCACGGCTTAACCCTATTTGGCGCACAGTATTGGTTACTCTCTCAAGAACTAGACCACCCTTATAACCCAAACGATGTGAGATGTAACGCGCCATCAATTCGGCGTGATTATAACCACGCTCACCGATACGAGATGTGTGCATCGGTACCGGTACGACAATATAATCTTCAAATGGGATACCGCTTCTGACGATCCGCTCCACCATCAGTTCCCCTAAAAGATCCGCAAACTCAAAGTATCCGTTGTACTTCAAATAATGGATCATCTCTTTTGTTGGACCTTCGTCAAATCGCGTTGCAACCAAGATACCCCTAAGTTTGTCATTATTTTCACTACGACAGTTTTTGCAGTGCTTTGACTGCTTTGAAATGCGGCCACAGTAGAAACAAGTGTTGGTTTTTATTCGATATATACTATTTACACAATCAAAACAAACCTGCTCTCCATGCTTTTTGCACTCGACACAAAACTTTGGATAAAAAGTGTCAAGTATAGTCTCTTTTATTTTGTTATATAATATCTTCATCTGTGCCTATATTATATCAGATCCAACGGATATAAGGCTGGATTTGCTTTAAACCCTTCTTTTTTATATTGAAATACTTCTTTGTGTTTGTATATGTCAATTCAATATAACATATAGTTCTTTTCAGGATTTGTATAATCTGCGTTTATCAGCGTAAATAATCTGTGTTAGAAGTATCTTGATATTTATAATGTGTTGACGACATAATTTCATATGTTTATAATGTTTATAGAGTGCTTAAGGATTCCAATTCAAGTTTGGGTTTTGCGATTTGATATTTGGGGTTTTAAGTCCCGGTTTTTCGGGACAGTTGAGGGGCAAATGGCTGAAGAAGATACACAAAATGAAGGGCAACTTGCCGTAGATGTTTACCAAGACGACCACAGCGTCTATATTTTGGCGCCTGTTGCCGGAGTAAAAGCAAACCAGGTAGATATCTCTATCACCGATGAAGTGGTAACCATTCGTGGTGAACGAGTTTCAGGACATGATTCTGCTGATGAACAACACTTCACCAAAGAGTGCTATTGGGGGGCATTTTCACGCTCTTATGTTATGCCGATTGCGGTAAATTCAGATAAGGCTAAAGCCACCTTGAAAGATGGCATGCTTAGGATTGTCATCCCTAAAGATGAAAAAGTTATGACAAAGTTCATAGAAGTTTCAGACACATAAATTCTAATTTGAAATTACAACACACCTGCCTGCCGGCAGTCAGGGAAACTTCACATCCCAACGGGGGCCCTTAGGGGCATAATAACACAGAAAGCTGTGTTTTTTTATTGTATCTGCTCCCATTTCATGATATTTTATTCATAATACAAAATAATGGTTAAATATAGTCTATTGTTAAATGGTTCTGGTTTTGTGGTTTCTTAACTGTTGTATTCTGGTGCTGTAATATTTATAGATAATGAATATCATTAATGGATATTAGGAGAATATGAGTAAAATTAGAAAAGCAGTCATACCTGTTGCTGGTTACGGAATAAGATTTTTACCAGCTGCAAAGGCGATCCCAAAAGAGATGTTCCCGATAGTTGACAAACCGATTATTCAGTATGTGGTAGAGGAGCTAATTGAAGCTGGAATCGAACAGATCATATTTGTAACGTCCTGGCACAAAAGTTCAATTGTAAACCATTTTGACAGACATCTGGAACTTGAACAAAAGCTCAAAGAATCTGGTGGAAAAGAAGAGTACATCAAAAAAATTACCTGGCTTAGCGAAGCTGTCGAATATGTAGCTGTAAGGCAAAAAATTATGAATGGCAACGGTGGAGCAATACTTGCAGCGAAGAATATTGTGGGAAACGATCCCTTTATCTGCTTTTGGGGAGATGACCTCTTTTCTGCTCGACCTTCAAGGGCTATTCAGTTAGTCAAGGCGTTTGAAAAATACGGAACTCCGATTGTGGCCGGACTTGAAACTAAAGCAAAAAATGATGTAAACAAATATGCCTACTGTAGTGGTGAAGAGATAAAAGATGGTATAATAAAAGTTGATAAGATTATTGAGAAGCCCGGAACCCTCGAAGGCGTCCATAATTTGGGTGTCTCCGGATTTATATCAACTCCAGATTTATTTGAAGCGTTGGAGAGATTTAATGCCAAAAAGGGCAAAGAACTTGTTTATGTGGATGGTTTGAACATAATGCTAAAAGATAATAAACCGATGCACCTTATCAGGCTGAACGAAGCAGTTTTTCACGACTGTGGCAATGTTTTAAACTATCTTGAGACAAATGTTAATTTCGCCTTAAAAGATAAAGTGATTGGCAAAGATTTCAAAAAGTTTATAAAAAATAAAGTAAAAGATTTATAACAATAACCATTTTCTCTGGGAGGGCACATGTCTAAAATTAGCAAATATCTAAAACCGATAGCATTATCTTTGATGTTAGTGCTGATCGCAACCACTGTTTCTGGCTGTTCACTTTTTGGTGGTTCAGATGAAACTGAAGCCAAGGTTATCACAATTTGGGGCTTTGATGATGAAGATGTCTGGAAGCCAATTATTAAGGATGCTGAGAAGGCTGTCAAAGGCTATGAATTTGTCTATGTAAAGAAAACCCTGGATAAAGATTACGAGAATAGTGCACTAAACTCAATTCTCTCTAGTGAAGGCCCTGACGTTTGGGCAATCCCCTCAGATTGGGTCTATAGACACAAAGACAAACTTGCCCCTCTTTCAGAAAAACTAATAAAAGATTCTGAAATAAACTTAGAGAACGACTACGTTCCTGCAGTCGAAAAGATCGGAGTGATAGACAACCAAATCTATGCACTAACCCCCACTATTAATACCCTGATGCTCTACTACAATCCCAAAATCTTCGATGCAGCCCTAGACGAGTACAACAGCGCCCATAAGGGTTCAGATAACTCAGAGCTTCGAAAAGTTGCTTCAAGCACACTGAACAACGCACCGATCACCTGGAATGAGGTTGTTGAGGCAACGAAATTAATTACTTTAAAAAATGGTAACATCATAACCAGATCAGCTATCGCCCTTGGTGAAACTAACAATATCGCAAACCCGACCGATATTCTCTATGCTCTAATGCTTCAAAACGGTACCGAGATGACCTCTTCAACGATTGACTTGGCTACATTCAATCTTCCGGGTAGCAGCGAACCAGCCAAAAATGCACTAGAGTTTTTCACTAGTTTCTCAACTCCAGGATCAGCGAACTATACCTGGAACGAAAACATGCCAAACAACTTGACCGCATTCTCTGAAGATAAAGTTGCTATGATAATTGGCTATGAGTCACTTCAAAACTATTTCTCTCAGGTTTTTCCAAACTTCAAGTACAAAAAAGCCACTTTACCTCAAATCGGAGATACTCAAACAAATATAACGGATTATACCGAATCAATCTCGTTTGTAGTACCAGCACTTACAACTGATACTGAGAGTGCATGGAAAACTATCCTAAGCATCATGGCTACCAGCTCGTCTAGCTACGCAGCTACCCTAAACGTCTCTCATGCTGGTAAGAAAAGTAATTTCGAGCCAAAGCTGGCAGATAGAGAAGGAGACACATCGCCCGGAAAAGAGCAGGCCCAAACAGCTACAACTTGGACAAAGGGCAGGTTCCCAGTTGAAACAGACGAAATATTCAACCAACTGATTGGAAACAAAATTTCAGGAAAACAGGATTCAACCGCAGCTTTGGACTGGGGAGCAAGTCAAGTTACAGATCTGCTTCGAAGAGAAACTTGGTAATATGCGAAATTTCTAATTTCTAATTTCTAATGTCAAATCAAATTCTCGTCCAAAGGACGATCAGCTATCGGCTGATAAATTACAAATTACAAACACAATACAGAAAGATAACAATCTTTTGTCTGGTTATTCTCTTTGCTTTTACGTTGCTTCTACCAGCTCTCGTTTTTGCTACCATTGATGCCACAGATCCAACAACATCTATAGTTACGGATTCAGAGACAGAAGAGAGTACACCGAGCGAAGGAATCAATACCGGCGTTGGTATTCCAACTGGGATTGACGAAGATGGCAACATAGTTACAAAAACAAACTATGAAAGTTTCATGGATTATATGGCCTCACTCTTCTCATTTGCCCTTAAACTGGGTGCCGCCTTGACTGCCCTAATGATCATTTATGCTGGCTACAAATACTTAACTTCCCAAGGCAATACTTCTGCCACAGGGGAAGCCAAAGAGATAATCATCGGTTCACTCTCTGGATTTGCGATGCTCTTATTGATCTATTTATTACTAAATGTCCTGGGCTTCGAAACCCCAGTGTAAATAATGATTTACTCCCCTTACAAACTTATCCGAATCTATAAAGAAATTAATCGTCTCACGGTAACGAAACCCGTATCGGTTAAGTCTATCGTCAAACGTAACCGATTGACGATACTGGCAGCGCCCGCCTGCCACGCCCGAAATGCTTGAGCATATGCGATGCGGGCGGGCAACGATGTAGCAACTTCGGGCAGGCAACCGAAGAACGAAGTACCCTACAATTCCCCCTAAAAAGCTATCTTGCTAATAAGCTAAAAAGCTAGTTATGAGTTCTTATTCAAAAACCAAATCTATCTCCAAGATCCTGATCTATTTTTCTCTTTTTGCGGTTCTGATTTCTGGCGGAGTATCGTACCTCTCAAACAACCAAATTGGAGCCGATGATGACAATCAGCTGGTCTTTGCTCTAAACTCACAAGGTGCAATCTTTGGTGCAAATCTTGATGGAGCAAAATTTACAAATAATCTAGAAGATTTTAACGACACTTATAAAGATATAATATATCACGATTCAGCAGACTCATGTTCTCTTATAGGTCAATCCAGCTGTTTCGAAGTTAACCCAGGAGTTTGGACCGATCCTTCTGTAAAAGACTCTGACAATCTGCCTGTCTGGAGTTTTATTGAACAAGCCTATAACTATTTTTCAGGAACAGATAAAGAGATAATCGGCAACATCCGCTCCAATTATGTCGCCGCAGCTTGGAATGAATGGAACGAAGTATTACTTCCAAAAAGCGGTGAAGATAATCAGATAATCATAGCATCTGAAGAATTTTTTAAGAGCCTTGAGAGAAACGGAGTCGATATTGATAATGAACAAGAAGAATACTGCGAACCAACTGGACACTGCGAGATCAAGATTGCTAAACAAGGTGACTCTTTCAACGATTTTTTATCTATCAGTCTGTCTGATAGCTATGATGGTGCCAAAATGAACTCTTTGTGGTTAAAAGGCGTTGACTTCGTTCTGGGCACCGCGATCCCACTTTGGGAAGGATATGGGATGGATCTTGATGCAGAAAAAGAGTACTTGGCAGATCCTGGTGGTGGGCACAGAGACATCTACTTAAGTTATGCCAACAGAAGAACTGCAAATAGCGAAATTCTCTACATCAATTCGCCCAGTCAATTCTATCTAGCTACGGACTCCTCTGATGCTATGCAGCCTCAAAGTTTCTCTATCGAAGCAAAACTTAAAAACGGCAATTTAAGCGAAGAAGTAGCAACCGACAAACCGTACAAGATAAAGGTATATATAAAACCTGAATCCAAATCGTCTGATGATTCTGCAATATTTGTTGGAGAGAGACAGATTGATTCTGAAGATGTCCATCATCTAAATGATATTGAATACCTCTTTAATTGGCAAGATGTTATCAAAAAAAGCTACGACCCTGCTCCAACAGACGCCGATGATGTATCGTATGATTTTGCCTTTCCGCAAAAATACAAATTAGCTACACTCTTAGTAGAATACACGGATGAATACCCTAGCGGAAGAGAGATGGAGAGAGCGGAAGTTTCATTCAATACATTACTCATAAAAGATGGTGGAGCAATTTCTCGAACAACAGATTACTTTGATCTGGATGCTTCACCGAATCAGGTAGAATACAACGATACTCTAAACGTTGACATCGCAATTGCCAATGACCCAGAAAAAATATTAAATCCGCCCTTAGAGGAGATGGATAAAGTGGATGTCTGGTTATGCGACGGTAAGCTTTCGACTACATCAGGAGAGAGTTGCCCTACAAAAATTGGATCTGCACCTGCCGATAGTCCCAAAACATCTCTAAGCTGGTCTGTTCCTGAAGCCCAAAGCATCGGTTATTACACTGTGATGGGTAAAGGATTTTTCGATTCAGTCCATGTCGCAGCAGCAACTGGATACGAACAAGTTACGATAAGCAACACCGACCCAACTCTTTCTGAAGAGAACCCAGTTGACCCGAGATATTCAAATCTTATAAACTTTAGCGAAAAAGCATCAGAAGATGCGAGAGGATCTTCTCTCACATCTGTTTTGCAACTTGCTAACAGGATAATAGATCTACTTCTTTACGCTATAGCCATCTTGTCAGTTGTGGGGATTATAATTGGAGGTATAATGTATATAACCTCTGGAGGCGATCCTGAAAAAGCAAAGAAAGGCTCAAAAGCAGTTATCTATTCGATTGTTGGAATAGTAATAGCGGTGTTAGCATTTGTTATAGAATATGTGGTATTAGATACATTGGTAAGGCTTGGAGTGGTTGAGAGATTATAGATAATAAGGATATTCCATCACAGAAACTTCACACAGAAAATCACAGATTCGTACTTTAGTCTAATTTGCCCGCCTATTAAGGCGAGGTCTCGCCCAAAGGGCGGATAATTTCGTTAGGAATGCAATGAAAGTTTTAGCAGCTGATCCAACAACAGAAGTCGATAGCTTCGGTAATAAGATTACTGAGTTTGGTGGTACCGAAGCAAATTTAGGATCAATACTTAATGCCGTAAAATGGGTCACAGAGATAGCTTTAAACATTGCTGTTATAATCGGTGTTATAATGATTATGTATAGTGCATTTTTATATGTTAGTTCCTTTGGCAAAGAAGAGCAGGCAGAAACTGCGAAAAAAACTCTTCTCTGGTCGATCATCGGAACAGTTGTAGTGGTATTAGCTCGCGTAATAGTCAACTTCGTAGATGTAGCCTTAAAGTGACACTCCTGTGTCATCCTGAGCGAAGTCGAAGGATCCTGAATTTGGAATTTATGAATTTCTTATTTCTGTGATATTCTGTGGGAAGTTTCAATGTAGGTTAATTCGTAATTTCGTACTTTAGGGATGTTATTCGTATATTGGTAGTTGAACAACGGGCTTGACATTACCAAACGCTAAAAGCTACAATGAATACAGTTATTAATTATCGGAGGGTTAAATGAACTTGATTGATAAAGCACAGGCTTATGAGTGGGAGTTTTTACAACTATCAGAGACTGGTTATAGCGGCATTGGAGCTCTTGCTGATGTAGTTGTAAGGATTGTATTGGAAGTTGCTGCAGTTTTGGCAGTAATCTATCTTATTTACTCTGGGATTCTCTATCTTACTGCAGCAGGAAACCCCGACGCCGCCAAAAAGGGTCAACAGGGTCTTGTCAACGCGATCATCGGTATAGTCATCATCATACTTGCATACGTTATCGTTACAGTAATCGCTAGTACTGTTACAAGAATATAATATTCACTCCTTCGTCACTCTCCAGACTTCTTCTATCGTAGTGACGCCTTGAAGAACTTTTACTAAACCATCTTGTTCCATAGAGATCATTCCAGAACGCTGAGCTTCCCTTGTGAACTCAGCGATGCTGGCTTCTTTGGAGATAAGTTGTTCGATATTTTCATCTGGAATCATTACTTCAACTATGACTTGCCTTCCTAAAAAGCCAGCGTGATGACACTTCTCACAACCTTTACCGCGTTTTAGTTTTATAGACTTTGAAGACAAATATGCTTGATACTTACTTTCAAGCATATTTTTTATTGGATCTAATGTTTTTTGGACTTCTTGCCAAATCTCTTTGCGTGGCACGAACTCTTCAACGCAATTAGGGCAGATCTTTCGAACCAATCTTTGTGCCATCACTAAGTTGATTGAGCCAGACAATAAAAACGGTTTGACGCCAATATCTAGAAGTCGGATAAAAACTCCCGGCGCCGAGTTGGCATGGATAGTAGAAAGCATTAGGTGGCCCGTTAAAGCAGCCTGTACGGCTATTTCTGCCGTTTCAGGATCTCTAACCTCTCCAACCATTATAATGTCCGGATCTTGGCGCAGAGCTGCCCTCAAACCATTTGCAAAAGTATAATCTTCGTCCTTCTTAATCTGGCTCTGCTCCACCCCTTCGATCCGATACTCAACCGGATCTTCAAGTGTAATAATTTTTACATCCGATTTATTTAACTCCATCAAAAGCGCATAAAGGGTTGAGGACTTTCCAGAACCTGTGGGTCCCGAGGTTAGTATCATCCCATGGGGCTTTGAAATTGCATTTCTAATTGCCACTTTAGCATCTGGACGAAATCCTAATTTGTCTAGTCGAAATAACTCTACTTCTTGTCCTAGAAGCCTGATAACCACAGCCTCGCCTGACGCAGATGGTAGAGTCGAGATACGCAAATCTATCTGACCCTCGCCTACTTTGATAGAAAATCTTCCATCTTGGGGTCTAGTTGAGTTGTCCATTTTAAGTTTAGCCAAAAACTTTATACGACTTAGAAGTGTTTTATAGTGCCCTTTTGGAAGTCGAACAACATCTTGCAGTACTCCGTCAATTCTATAGCGTACCAAAAAACCTTCTTCTTCAGGCTCGATATGAACATCTGAAGCCTTGGTTTTTACAGCACCGGTCATTATTACGTCTAAAAGCTTTGTTGTGGTTACCTTTTTGGCAGCCAAAGCGGCAGATTTTAGATCAGATATATCTTCTTCAAAAGTAGACTTTTTCTCTTCTGCTTCTACATCTAACTTCTCTTTGGCCTCTTTCTCAAGATTTTCATAAGCTAAGATGCCGTAAAATAAACTTGAGCGCGATATCAGAGAGAGTGCAGTTTTGATTTTTAATTTTAGAGCGATACTCTCGATGTATTTTTTGGTATTTTCATCGTTTGGATTGACTATGCCAATTTTCAATGTCTCGCCCACTTTCAAATACGGAACTATCTGATACTGCAAAGCTTTCTCTTTGGGAACAATATCCAAAATCTCTTGAGTTATAGGATAATTCGAAAGGTTAATATAGGCCAGATTAAACTTCTTGGCCGCTTCCTGTGTGTGGCGCTCCTCCTGCTCTCGATTCAGGTAGAAAACTGTTTTATCAATATCAACCATGTCGCTTCGCTAAAATTAATAATTCAAAATTTAAAATTATTGAGAGTACAATTTATAACCTGTATGTTCAATACTAATCCCCTCAATGCTATCTAAGATTTTACTGGAAAAATGTATAAATGTCGAACATACAAAAAGCGGCCGATATGACCGCAATTTAGTATCTGGAATTATTTGTCCGCTCTTTTTGGCTTGATCACTACCTTCCTCTCTCTTCCTTCTCCTCTTGATTCGGTCTCCACATCAGCCATATTTCTAACGATTATATGAACTAATCTGCGTTCATATGAAGACATCGGTGACAATTCTTCCTCAATGCCGGTAGAAAGAACTTGAAGGGCTTTTTCTCGAGCGTCACGCTGGACTCTGTCGTTTCGTTTGTCTCTATAGTTTGCAATATCTAAAACCACGTTGGCTCGTTTTTCCATCAGATCTCGCCTCAACAGTGAACGCAATATATGTTGAATAGCATCGATCCCCTCGCCTCCACGACCGATTAGAAGAGCTGGCTCATCGCACTGGACGTTGACCATCACCACTCCGTCACCGTGAGTGACAATCGAATCCACATCAAAGCCAAGTGATCCGATCAAATCATTTGAAACATCTTTAACTTTTATAATTAATTCTTGCATCCGTCCACCTGTTTATTATTTACTCTATAACTGCCATATTATCGTACATTAAAAAAATGACTCATTCAAGCCATCATTAGCCAAGTGTGGCGTCATTTGGTTATGTAACCCGTTTTGTATTATCTCTTTCGTCAAACGCCTACCAATCGCCTATACGGGTATCATAACCGTTATACAATAACCTATTGCTTCTTAAGCAGATATGTGTGTCCCTCAACAAAACCACTCTTGCCGGGTTTCTCCTTGGCCTGAACATAACCTGTGCGCTCCATTACTATCGAGTCGTCACGCTCCGATAAGTATGGGATAAATCTTCCACCAAAGTCA
>SDBT01000997.1_pt1 | contig 48006 bp, 54 predicted proteins | sample 2277101 | NCBI WGS metagenome assembly SDBT01 (sample SAMN10404973, study PRJNA504765) | marine sediment metagenome | isolation source: marine sediment core GS10_PC15, 103 cmbsf | place: Arctic Ocean: Southern Knipovich Ridge | collected 2010 | reverse complement strand
ATCATGTTATATTCATTCAGCATATTTTGGTTATAAAACAAATGAGGGCTTATTTAGAAAAGCGTCTTCTGTTGCACCATTTATGTATAAAGAAATGTTAGGACAGTTGATGAGATATGATTTTTCAGATATAACTCAATTTCTAAAAGCACTTTCAGATCTCAAAGTGATGCCTGGTATTAAACCATATGGTTTCACAGCAAAGATTTTTAGATTTTTTAAGATTGATATGTTAGCAGGTTTCGAAGACTTATCTAGATTCTTATCTGCTATAATGGCATCTAGTGTAACAGGATCAACAATGGTTCCATCCTTTATTTCAAAGTATAACGAGAAAGAGTATAAAAATATTATAGATTTAACTAAAAAGGCATTAAGATAATGGAACTATGTAAATATAGTTGTGGTGAAATTGGAAACTATCAGTTTAAAGATGGAAGCTGGTGTTGTAGTGATAGCCACAACAAATGCCCAGTTAATATAAAGAAGAATAAAAAAGCAAACTCTAATAGGATAGTTAGTGAAGAAACAAGACAAAAAATGAGAGTATCTAGAATTGGAATGAAAGATTCTGAAGAGACTAGAAAAAGGAAAAGTAAAGCAAGAAAAGGTCGTAAAAATCCAATGTATGGAAAACCACATCCTAATAGAAAGACAGCAGATAATCTGATGAAAGAACATCCATTTTTTTGTATGATTGAAGAAATACGGCAGAATGAGAAAACTAAAAGGATACAAGTTAGATGTAAACTAAATACTTGTAGAAAATGGTTCACTCCAACATATGACGAAATAAGATATAGAATCTATGCTTTGGAAAATCCAGATGGAAATGATGGACTATTCTTTTATTGTTCTGATAAATGTAAGAATAAATGTCCATCATATAATATAAAACCCATAAGGTCATTTCATGAAACTGATTTGCCCTATACAAGACATCAATATAAAATATTTAGAGAGTTTGTACTAGAAAGAGATAATTATATTTGTCAGTTCTGTGGGGACCCAGCAGTAGATGTTCATCACGAACGTCCTCAAAAACTAGAGCCATTTTTCGCTCTTGATCCGTACTTTGCTTGGTCTTGTTGTCAAATATGTCATAGTATAAAAGGTCATCCTGCTGGAACAGAGTGTTCAAATAGAAAAATAGGACTGAGGATTTGTAATGGTAGATGAATTTGTAACTGACCCACTTTATGGTAACTATAGAGCAAAAGTTATCGATAACAAAGATAAGGAGTTTTTCGGTCGTGTTATGGTTTATATTCCAGATTTAATGCAACTACTTCAGTCAGAAGATCAAAATGGATTGTGGGCACGATCAGCAAATAATCCAATTGGAGGAAGGAACACATTAGAAGGAACTGATGAAAATCATTTTATGGGTTCTTGTTATATTCCGAGAATAGGTGCATGGCTTTGGATCTTTTTCGAAAATGGCAATATAAATAGACCTTATTATTTTGGTGGGCTTGATATTGAACATGCTAAAGTTCTCCCTGAGAATCAAGTAGGAAGTAACTATGAGGATAAATGGACTATATTTAAGAGTCATGAGGGAAGAACAGTTATAATATCTGACGACGATGATGATCAAAGAGTAGAAATAACCGGCAAAAAAAGAAAAATGTTGGAAACTAATGAGATACCGAGCGGAGATCAAGCTTCTGTATATCAAATTGATGATAATATGACAACAATTCTTTTTGATGAAAGAGCAGGTAAAGAAAAGATTTTAATTCGAACATATAAAGGGGACTTTCTTCATATTGATATTGATGAAAGAAAACTTCAAGCAGAATTTGAAAGCGATATAGTCATAAAGACAAATGGAAAATTTTATCTTACAGCTAAAAAAGATATACACATAAGATCAGAAGAAGAAAATATTAATATATTTGCAGAAAAGAAAGATGTCAATATTAGGGCAGAAGTTAAAAACATCAAATTAGCAGCTTTAGAAGATGTTCATGTAACTTCAGTTGTTGGTGATATTCATATTGATGCTACTTCAAGCGATATTAATATTCTTTCAGGGAATGATATGTTCACCACATCAGGTGGTTCTTTTAATGTTGCAGTTCAAAATGATCATGTTGTTCAATCAGGAAGTCAAATGAGTAGAAGAGCAGGAACTTCCCATGATACAGATGCAGGAACTAATGTAAATGTCCAATCTGGCAGTTCTAAAGCAGCTCAAAGCGGAACTCAAGCAGAAGTGGCTGGAATTGCTGAGTTAGCAGAACCAGAAGGAGAAAGGAATACATAATGCCATTAATACCAACAGAAAGATCTTTATGCAATAAAGTTGTTGCTGATTTTGGAGGACTAACAGCACCAATAAGAGCAGCTAAAGGTTTAATAAGATCAACAGCCTCCCAATTTGAAGATCAATTGAGAAATACTATTTTTTCATCAACATCAGAAATAGATGATGCTTTAACACAACTTGAAAATGATGTAGCAGAAAATCTACCAGGAGATACAGTATCTGATGTTCAAGCTATAAAAGACTTTCTTGATAACTGTGAATATTTAAGCGGGTTAAATCCAGTATCTGCTGTAGCAGGAACAGTTCTTGGAGTATATGATGCCATTGAAGATACAATTAATGGTTTAAGTAATACAACTCCTGAATTTACTCTAGGAGGAATTGGAGATATAATAAACAAGGCATTGAGAGGACTTCAATTTCCTTTTGGAGATAATATTTCAGAACTATTTGCTAAAGCAGATAAATTGATTGATTGTTTGACAGCATTTTGTGATGGATACCTTCCTCAAGCAGATATATTTTCAGATGATCTCAATGAGTTATATACAGATATGAATATTGTCAACGATCCAAACGACTCAAATTATACAAACTTTGATTTTGGCTCGATATATACAAATGTTGGTATAAGTCCAACTCAGATAAGTAATGTTGATAGAGTACTTGATGGAATTACTCAAGAAAATATTCGCGGAAAAGAAGCAATTAATTCTAGTATTGAAGCAGTTAAAGATGCTATTAGAATCAAAGGAATAGGGGGATTTTAGTGAATGGCAATTTCTGATGAATCTAAATTGAGATTGATGAAAGATGCAGTTGATGATCAAGTCGATGATATTCAGGTTAGTATTGATCAAATAGACGAACAAATAACTGAATCAACTGCACAAGCGGATGCAATTGATAATGCTATGATGGATCCAGCTGCTAATAAACTTGAACCATATTTATATGGAAAAGCAACCGAACTTCAATATCCTATATTAACATTTCAAGGGTTTTGGGTGACTGCAACATCATATGTAGTTAATGACTCAGTAACTATAGCTGATGATTCAACTGGTGGTCAATTTGTATGTATCTTAGATCATACATCAGATAGCACAAATGAACCTGGTTCTGGAGCAAGTTGGACTACTTATTGGACTGTAGCGCCTTCATTAACTACTGTAAGAGTACGACTTGGTGCTGCATATAATAACACAAGTATAAATGGATGGGCAATACAACAATTTGGAACTATACCAAACCCACTACCTCCACCACCAACTATTCTGGGATGGGCTACTATTTATGCATATCTAGGAGTTGGGTGGGATAGTGACGTTCAAATTATAGAGCTTCAAGATGACTGGGATTTTGGTTGTGATTATTTAAATCATCCATTAGGAGTTCCAGCTACAGGAGATAATTCTCCTGATTGCGTTTTGAGAGTAGCTTCAGGTGCTCAATCTAGTTATGGATTGCACCCCAAGATTGCTTCATTAAATACTGCTAAAACAATTGTAACAAACAATCAATCAAAAGTTAGTGATTCTAAAGATATATTCCAAAGATATTTGGAGGATTAGATGCCAGCTAGTTCAAGATTAACAGATATGTGGAATGGGATTTGTTGTTGTCATGAAGATCCTACTTGTATATCAATGGGTGGATGGATAATCACAGGAAGCCCAAATCATTTTTCTGGAGGTTTATCACAAGCAAGATTAACAGATACAACCGTGGGATATTGTGGTCATAGTGGCACAATAGTTACAGGAGCTCCTTCTACACTTGCTAATGGATTATCAGCAGCAAGAATAGGAGAAACTGTAACTGGATGTAATATAGGTACTATAATAACTGGCAGTCCAAATCATAACATAGGATAGTGGAGAAATATAAGTTGAAAATAGATATTTTAAGTCAAGTATTCAAGCTTCAAAAGAATTAAATATTTCTTATACAACAATAATGAACAAATTAAAAAATAATATACCAGGTTATACTAGATTGGAGTATATATAATGAAAATAAAATTACGTCCATCACTTTTAAAAGTAAGAAGACAAAGTGTAAAATGGATTATAATACATCACACTTCCGAGTTATATCATGATCCTGCTTCTAAAATTGATAATCCAAAATTTCAAATGCCTGGTATAGTTAAAGGAGTCCATGAACAAAAGACTGGTGATATAAACTATCATTATATCATTGATAAGATTAAAGAAGATTACTGGCCAATTGCGTGTCGTCCTATTGCATACCTCTGTGATTTTCCAGATATACATCCTGATATTGCAAAAAGAAGTATCAATGTTGCCGTAATGGGTAATTATTCTTTTAAAGTGGCAGAGACAAGACTTTATGAGATACTTGCATTTAGACTCCTAAATCCAATGTTAAAACTATTTAACATTTCACCAAGTAAGATAAAATTACATAGAGATGTTTCAGATATAGAAGACTTAGACTGTCCTGGTAACTTTTTTGATAGAGGAAAGTTAGAAAGTTTAGTAAGGAGGTATGTAATAAAATAATGGGTGGAGGACATTTAAAAGGGAGAACATATGAAGAAATACACGGAGAAGAAAAAGCAAAAGAATTAAAAAAAATAAGGTCTAAAAATTTTAGTAGAATACGAAAGGGAAAAGATCCATGGAATAAAGACAAGAAGAATATTTATTCAGAAGAATCTTTAAATAAAATGAAAATAAATAATAGTTTCACATTAAAGGAATATGAAATTAACCATCCAGATTTTGTAAAAATAGAAAAACCAAAAATAGATAAATACAATAAAATAAAAGTTAAATGTATAAATTGTAGTCAATGGTTTGAACCTACTTATATACAACTTCGAGAAAGACTACGATGTTTAAAATTTAAAATAAGAAATAACAATTCATATTTTTTCTGTTCTAATAAATGTAAAAATAATTCTGAAATTTTTAATCGAAAAGTAACACCTCATCAACAAGAAAAATTTAAAAGATATGTAGCATTAGTACAAAGATATACAAGAAAAACTGTTTTAAAACATGAAGATAAAATTCTTGATATAGAATTAAGAGGGAAAAAGAATGGTTATGAACTGGATCATAAATATTCTATATATGATGGTTTTATCAACGAAGTTAATCCAAAAGCAATATCACATTATAAAAACCTTCAAGTAATCACATCAAAAAGTAATAGATCAAAAAGCTGTAATTCTTTAATATCACTTCAAGAACTACTTTCTTATTAAAAATAATTTCATTTATAAAAAATTATCTATATATATTAATTACTGAATAAGAAACTTTCGTCAAAAATTATCGAAAGGAGATTATGTTAATGTATCGCTACTTACTATGTATTTTTCTTATTCCACTGATTATCTCATGTGCTGGTCCTTCAAAGATTACACATGAGGTTCGACTACCTGACGGACGGCCATTCCCCAACCCATACTATGTACTTCAAACAACCGATCCGATAAAATCAATTCGAGTAAGTTTCTTCTACTCATCGATCAAAGTTGTTAAAGATTTGGACGGAATGGATGTCCCAGAACAAAAGTTTTTGGACCGAAGAAAGCAACATTATTTCTTGAATGAAGATAAATCGGTTCAATTAGTGGTTAGGATTCTAAACCCTCGGAATATGATATATAAAGTTTATATCAAGCAAAATATTGAATATTCTGGTGGGGGCGCAATGGACTCTTACTTATTGGTTGCATATAGCGATATGAAATATCGTGAGTTCAATCGTTTGCTTCCAATAGAAGAAGGTATAAAAGAAGTAATTTATATCCTTGACATAAGAGATAAAGCTGAGAATCTTCTAGCCTCAACTGGTAAGTTTCACTATTACATTCAATGAAGGGGGTGGTAAAAAGTATGCTAAGAATTGTTTGGTGTATTTTTCTAACAGTCTTACTATGTATTCCTATTGCGTATGCGGACGATGAGGACAAAACGGAATCTATTCCGAATATGACTCAACCGCAAACCACCAATGGGAATGGGGAAACCGTGGACTTAGGTGCTGATAAAGATGCAGCTGACTTTACTCCGACTGAGCGCACCGTTACTGTACGGGATGCGATCAAATCCAACCGGCAAGTTGCAAATCCACCGCCAAATGGTTCTCCAACTGACTAGGGGAAAGTATTAAAAATTGTTAACTTTACAAACTTAATCGAATTACTTACAACATTTGAAAGGATTTTTACTTATGCGTAAATTTATTATTATTTTGATGGCGGTCGCTTTAATCGGTTTTGGTTCAACCTCATTCGCCGCTTCGGGCAGCCTTGACACTGACGTCGCCGCAGGTAACGACGATCATTCCAGCGCGTTTGATTTCAGTTTCAGTCCTCTCGGTATTGCCGTGGGTGGTGGAAGTATGGACGCTGCTATGTCAGGTGATGCTAAAGGTTTTATCTTTAACGGAACCATTGACGCCGATCTTCCGCTGGCGGGCAACGTAGCCGGTGGAAACAGCCAGAGTGGCACGACCGCCAATCTTGGTACATGGACACAAAACCTGGCCGTAGCTGGTGCACAGCTTGACTTGGGCGCGTCTACTCCGAGTATTGGTCTTGGTTCAGTTAAAGGTGATGCTTCCGGTTATGCGAAACAGTCTTCCCATAACTTGGGTGGTGGAATTGCCAATGGTGGATTGACTGGTGGAATCGCAGCTCAGGAATCCGCTGGTGGGTTCGGTGGTGATGCAAAAGCTGCCGTTGTACTCTTCTGGGGTGGCGACGCTGGATTTGATGCCTCGATGACCCATGTTGGTTATTCCGAGACCAATTCCTACACGCTTTCGGAGTCATTCGGAAAAGGCCTTGGAACACGTGTAGAAGCTGATACTTTTGTTACAACCGACAGCAGTTCATATGACAATGGGATTGCCCATGCCGACGTTGGTGGTGGGTTCAAAGCCAGTGGTGCTGTTGAGACTGGAACCATTCAGAGCAGGAATGGTGGATATGCTGCTGCCAATGCCGAAGGTGCTTATTCCGGTTCGGCTTCCCTTGGAAAGACCTACAATGGTTCAGCTATTGGTTATTCCGAGACCTTCGGAAACAATAATGGCGTGATGCAATCCGGTGCCGGCATGACCGTAACCAGCACGATTTCGAATACTCCGTAAGATCAGATCTAATCTGATGTAGTATATCACACCCCTACTGGGCGGGAATCATCCATGGTTCCCGCTCATAATTATTTTCGAAGCAAATAATGTTAACTTGAAAAAAGGAGTAAAGTTATGAAAAGAACTTTCCTTGTTATATTAATTTTAACTGCATTTCTATTCGCTGGGAGTGTCGCTTTAGCTGACAATAAGGCCAAAGCGAAGTCCCAATCCGAATCATCCGTTGATAGTTCTGGTAACTCAGAATCTGGCTCTCAATCCAGCCTCGAGTTCGGTAACATTAACTCCGGGAACACCAACACATCCGAAGCCCCGGAACGTGGCTATCCAATTCCCGGCACCGCCAGATTCGGGCCGGTCATCAACCATTACGGGAAACCACTACCTAGTGCTGCATTCCGACCCGTTGAGTCCCTACTGATGTATGCAAATATCTTCAGTGAGGGTTCCCTCGAGTCCATCATCAAACGGGGTAGGGATGCCGATCTGATTGTTGATCTGAATGTCGTCCGTGGACCGAAATCTCAAGTCCGGGCCAAATATGAGACAGGCGAAACCAGATGGATCCGGATTGTGGCAACCACCAAAATGTTGCCGGGTCATGGATTGATTGCCTACATCACCTCTGAAGCCGATGATCGCAAAACGGATATGATGGAAGTCATGGCCGGTGCCGCATTGGCCGCTCTCAAAGAGGGTGCTGATGTGCTGCAGATTGTTGCTCAGGGTGCTTCCAGAGATACCGAGACCAGTGGTTGGGGAATCGGTTTCAATACGACTCAGGCAAGCATGATGGGTGGAAGCTCCGGTAGCGGTGGAGCAAATATTAGTTCAGGTGGGACTGGCTATAGTACTGCTTGGGCAGGAATGAGAGACAAACCGTGGATTCAGGCAACCGCATTAAAATCTCCGACGAAAGTCATCGCCGGTAAAGTTTCATTTAAATAAATTGGCATACTTTAGATTAAACGCAGAATATAGTTAAAAGAAATGAGAGAAAAAAGGCAACCCGTATCGAAAGAGCGGCACGCAAAACAACCGGCCGTTCAGGCAGCGGAGTTACTTCTCTCAGAACTTTTAAGAAAATTAACTATACTATTTCTCTTTATTTTTTTATCTTTTGAGAAAGTTAAAATAAACCTGCTATTTCTGGCGGTTGAGTATTAAGGTATATTCATAAAAGCGTTCATTTCATCTTCAATCGAAGTAAATTCTTGTGGACCATGTATTGCAATTTCAATCATTTTAGCCGCTCCTTCTAACAATTTACCCAATAATGCCATTAATAAAGACACACCTGCAAATAAGTATGTAAGAGCAGACGTAAAAATTTCACCTCTTGTAACAGTTATTAAAAGAATAGCTATAAGAAATAAAATAAGTGTTACTATTTTTGCACTACCAGGAAAGAGGGTTCGTTTTTGAGCATTTTTAGTTGCTTCAGAAAGTTTTAAAGAAATTAGGTCTGGATTTATATCACCTATTATAGTTGCACCAACAGCTCCAACTATAGCAGCTGGAATTTCAATACCTTTAGCATCAACATTCTTTATCATAATTCGTTGCATATCTTTATATTTTTGTCTGAATCCAGGCAATTTTCTCGTAGCTTCTTTTTCTACTTGAGAAAAATCTTTTTTAGGGAGACTTTTCGCTATACGTTTCATTACATTTATATTACCTTTCATTACAGCATTTTGAGCTGTAGGGGCTATCTTTTTAACAGCATCAATGATTTTAGCTTCTAACAATATTTGTTCAGTAATAAGATCCATAATAACTAATCTCCTTGACTACCCGATTTATAATTTGTTCTAAAGAAAGGAATAATAAAGTGAAAAAATTAGAAGATGTAAAAATTTTAGTTGTTGGCGATATTATGCTTGATAAGTATGTGGTTGGTGATGTATCAAGGATATCACCAGAGGCTCCTGTGCCTATCGTTCACGTAAATAATGAATACTCAACTCTTGGGGGTTGTGGTAATGTTGTAAGAAATATAGCTGAATTAGGTCCAAGAGTTTATTGTTTAGCATCAGTTGGGAATGATGATGCATACAAAACAATACTCAGAGAGTTCAACCGAATTGCAGCATTCCCAAGACTTGTTATCGATTCTCATATGACAATTGTAAAAGAAAGAATAATTGCAGATCAACGACAGCTTCAAATGCTTAGAATTGATAGGGAAATATGTAACTTTGTTGATCATAAAAAAGTAATTGAAATGATGGTAAGATATAATCAATTTGATTATGATATGATTGTAGTTTCAGATTATAATAAAGGAATGATCACAATGGAAGTAATGGACTATCTTAGGACTTTTAATACTCCCATTATTATTGATCCAAAACCCTGCAATGGAATTTTGTATGGACGCCCTGTCATGATAACTCCAAATAAAGACGAATGGAGAGAAATGGAAATTGATGATGAGTGTATGCCAGAATTTATCTTAGTGACTGAGGGAAAAGATGGAATGACTCTTTATGATAAAAGACAAGGACTTGGAACAATAAAGATTCTAGGAAACTCCGTTGAAGTTTATAATGTATCTGGAGCAGGAGACACTGTAGTTGCTATTATGGCAATATGCCTTGCAATGGATATTTATCCTGATAAAGCTGCTAGAATTGCCAATGATTGTGCCGCATATGTAGTAACTCAAGTTGGGACATCTACTGTTCCTAAGAACATATTCATGAACAGCTTAAACACTCATTATCCGGTTCGTGACTAATGAGTCAAGGATAAAAATTAAGAACAAAATATAAATATTAGTTCGGTAGTTAATGAGGATTGAAACAATGCCATACAAATTATTACAACAAGAATCAACATATCTTAAACTCCTAAAAGAAATGAAAATGATGACTCATGTTGGTAGCGGACCAGTTGAAAAAGCTCCCAAAGAGAAGGAGACTTCAAGTCCGGTAGAAGATGGAACGGGAGCTGGTACTAAACAAGCAGCGACTGGCCATCCAAATGCAATTCCGCCAATTGCTTATCTAAAGAAAGAACTTGCAAAAGAAGGAATATTCATCGTTGGTGAAAATGCTGCTGACTTACTATCTGAAATTAAAGCTCTCCCTGATGAGCAAGAAGCTATTGTAAGACAAAAGATTTCAGAGATGAAAAACAACCATGACAAATGTCCCGAGTGCAAATGTGATCCATGCGAGTGTCCTGGGAAAGATGACCAAAAAAAAGTAAGTAAGTCTGAAGAAGTTAGTGAACTATCTCTAAAACAAAGAGCTAGAATGGCAGCTATTGCTGCAGCTAATAGAGGCGAGCGCCTACCTGTAAAACGAGTTGCAGGAAGTCCATCAGACATAGCAGCTAAAACAGCATCGTTTGAAAGACGAAGAGCTATGTGGGCAAAAGAATCAGTTGAAACTGTAAATGAACAAATAGCAACTTCATTGCCAACACAAGTTCAAAAACAAAGGAGACCAGTAGGAACTGGTAGATTATAATAACCCTCGACAATTATTAAAAGCTCCTGTATAGAGTTCTTATACAGGAGCTTCAGTTCGTTAATCCCTCCGTATATCTCCCTATTACTATATATATTAATAAATGAATTATGAAACCTTTACAGCTAATTACCTTGAGGAGGGTGAATCATGAAAACGGGAATATGCGTTAGAGTACTCGAAGAGTATTATAATACACTGTTTACTCGAAAAATGAAATTTGTGTTAGGAGCAGCTCTAGCCATTTGCATGGCAGCATTAACTCCAGAGATAGGATCATATCTATATTCGCTTTGTTGGAGATTTCCATTTGGTCAGTACGAACTCATAGAAGAGTTGATAAAAATGTTGTCATGCATTGCAGGTGGTTGGGTAACAATATTATATACTCCAATATTTGCACTATATGAGTTCTTTCACTATTTACAAATGTTTGGAGAGGAAACTATGAAAGACGGAGTGTATTGGAACTTCATTATCATGAGAGCTGTCAGTATGATAGACCATATGGTCTATTTGACGATCCAATATCTTGCATATGTCAAAGCAAATAGAGTGAGCTCCCGCGCCGAAAAATGGGCATACAGGATTGGGGGTTTCAATTTAGCATATCTGCTACACTTTGGTCATAACACACTATGGGGAGAATGGTTAGCAGAACATCTTTTCAACATAGTCTAAAATAAAATGCTCGCTGATCATAGAGATATGGTCAGCGAGTAAAAAAGAAAAGGAGGATTTTTTATTGCTTAAATTTGAACAGGCAGGTGCTAAAAACTGGAAAATTCTGGTAGATGGTAACGAACTAATCAAACTACAACTCTTACCTTCCTCTGTAACTAATAAGTTTTATATAGTTACAAGTTTCTTAGAAAGAGTAGCTGAATTTCATGGAAGGGACTTCAGCTCATGGTTCGCAAATCTCATTAATGAATGTCTTGATGAAGAGAAAAGACCTGCTGCCGTAGTTGCAAGCACAGATAAAATTAAAGAATATGTTAATGGATATCTTGACAATTTAGGGGTAGACTACAATCAATTCGTAGATGAAAGTAAAGCAAAGAAGAATAGTATCCTATTTCGCGCGCCAGAAATCGATAAAATTATCAGACTATCATGTTACTTAAAATTGTATTCAGTTATATCTAATAGCAATCAATTTTCTTTAGGAAAGAACCTTCATAAAGAAATCTATAATAGACTTGCTGAAGATATAATGGGTACAGATATTGTATCTAAAATATTTGATGTTGTAAAAACTAAAACATTTAGATATAACTTATCTGACAAATTTATGTGGGAATATATTAAAACAATTCAATGTAAAGATATAGGAATTCATATAATCGAGATTTTTAATTTTATTATGAATAATATAATCGTATTATGTGAAGAAAATAAAAACCCTATAACTTATTTTGTTGGAGTCGTTGATGAATCTGTCAAATGGTTTTTGAGATCTGTTTATAAAGGTTCTATAGTTTATGATGATAGCATCTCAACCGAAGATATTCATGGAATAAATATAAATAACTTAGTAACTTATAGTTTTAATGATACACTTGGAAAAATGAAAGGTATTGCATTTGATAAAATTTATAAAGAGTTGGAAAAAGAAAACTCAGCTCAACTGAATCGAGATGATACAGATCAGTATATTATAAATTTTCACAATCGTCTTTCAAGTATTAATTACATTTCACCATTATGTGCATCTCTTGTATTTCCATTATTATCAAAGATGACCAAGGTTACTTACGTACATTTTAAAACAATTTCGGCAGAACATGCAGCAGTATTGTCATATTATTTAAACAGGTTATTAAGCAAAGTTTTTAAATCTGACTACAAAAATCTATTTCAATTACTGGATTATTATCCACTTACAAGTCCTTCTATCAATACAACATACAAAATAAAGTCAATTCATGAATACATAAAAAGTCAAAATATTAAAAAGAACTTTTATGGATTCAATACAAAAACATTACCTCATAGAATATTATGTCATTTTGTTGGGAGGGTTTCAAGAATTAATTTCTGTCATTTAATTACTGGCCAAAAACTGTCAGGTATTCCACTGAGTAAAGTTGAAAGCGATATGATTCATTTGTATACATTTCTCTTCTCAGGAAAGCTTGATGATAAAATAGATGAGTTAACAACTCTAATGAATGCCGATTTCTAAAAGTTGTGCGGGGAGCAACATGATCAATCCTAGGAACGATCATGTTTGGTGTCAAAACCTGTTTCCCGCTCCACTTTTTTTCTTTTCTTTTTCTAGAACAAAATATAAATTACGGTTATCCCAACGTCGGAGGAACTAAAATGTCAACGGAAATTTTAAAACAAGATGTGGAAGTTATTGAAGAACTAATAAGAAAAGTCGATGGATATCTTGATCCCCCAACAGATACTGATTACTCATATCTATACAATAAAGATACAAGGGATCGTCTGTATGGCAAATACCCAAACTGTTTCTTAAAAATGAAAGGAATAGGTCGAGAGTTCCCAACTCTTTTTCCTATATGTAACAGACATGGTCATAAAGATGCAAAAGTTATTGATATCTCAAGAAAGGTTGTTAAAAAACTAATGTCAGATGAAAGAGGAGATGTAGATTCAAATGATCTTATGGCTGTACTCAACAAATTAGATAGATCTTATTCTGTATATTCAAAAGATATTCCTAAACCACCTGAACAAGCTGGTAGGAAAGCATATACAACAAGAATGATGAATAAAATCAAACAACATCTAGATGTCTATAAAGGAAACTAAATGGCAGTAATAAAAGTACTTGATGTAAATAAGTTTGTCAAGGGTTTAACTCCTGTCACAAGTACTGAACTGAAAACTAGAACTGGAGAATTTAATCCTGATGGTCTTCTGTCGGAGGAAATTTTCGGGGTAGAAGGATCGCTTGATAGAAGTAAAAGCATGTCCTTTATAAATTTAAATACTAAAGTTATTCATCCAACTTTATACAGACACATCATAAAATTAGAACGAAAACTTGAGAAAATGTTTTCAACAGAAATTAGTATTTCTATTGGACCAGATGGGAGTATAAAAGAGGATGATAATGGAATTACTGGGATTTCCGCATTTATTGAAAACTTCAATAAAATAAAGTTTAGAGATTTAGATTCAGTTCCTAGAAAAACCCTAATAGAAAATCTAAAACAAACTTATAAAGATGAAACATTATTCATTGATAAGATTCCCGTTGTTCCTCCAGATGTAAGACCTGTATTTGAATCTGAGGACGGAGAACTTCAAATCGATGAACTAAATAATATATATATTAGTATCTTGCGTAAATCCTTCCAAGTTAAAAGTGTCGGTTCAGTAGGACAATTTTTTGATCTTTTGAGTTATGGATTACAGGTAGCAGTAAACAATCATAACACATTTATTCAATCCAGAATAGAGAAAAAGAGAGGTCTAATAAGAGGTAATATGCTAGGAAAAAGAATAGACTTCTCAGGTCGAGCTGTTATTACTCCGGGTCCAGAACTAGATGTAAATGAAGTCGGTATTCCTTTGAGGATGGCAGTCAATATCTTTCAACCATTCATCATCAATCGAATGATATTTAATAAAAAGTATCCATATAAGAAAGAGTTAGAAGATGAAATAATGAGATATGATGGAAGCGAACTATCAGTTGAAAGTCTTCAAAGAGTATTAAAAGGAATTAAAAATAAAGATTCAATATCTAAAAAACTATATCAACTTATATTTGATGCGGCAGAAATTGTTATGAAAGGTCGAACAGTTATATTGAAAAGGGATCCTGCTCTTCATGATTTAAGTGTGAGAGGAATGTTTCCAAAATTAATCACTGGAGATACAATTCACCTGTCTACTTTTCATACTGGAGGCTTCAACGCAGACTTTGATGGAGATCAAATGGCAGTTTTCCATCCATTGACTGAGGAAGCTCAAGCAGAAATAAAAGAAAAAATGACCAGGTTAGTTGCCGGGAAAAATAAAACAAGTGTAATATTTCAACTTTCTAAAGAAATGACAACTGGTATATATGTATTAACAAAACCGGGTACGTCAAAAGAATCTCCAATTGAAGTAACTCGAGACATGTTAGAAACAGCAACTGACCCTTATATTCCAGTAATATATAGAAAGAAAATTACAACTATGGGAAGAGCTATTTTTAATAATGCATTCCCACCTGACTTTAACTTTATTGATCAAACTGTTAATGGAAGTATGGTCAATAAATTAATACCAATAATGATTGAAAAATATGGAGATGAAATAACAAAAAAGACTTACTCAAAACTTGAGAAAATAGCATTTAAATTTGTAACTTTAATTGCTCCTAGTTTTGATTTAAGGGATCTGGAAATGCCTCCTGAGATCGATAAGATTAAAGAAAAATTAAAAACAGCAACTCCAGAAGAAGGTTTTAAACTGATAGATCAAGGTCAAGAAATAATGAAAAAACGTCTGGAGGGAACTGGTGTTAAAGATCTAGTCGACTCAGGAGCAAGTAAAGGATGGGGTCAACCATCACAGATTCTAATAGCAAAAGGAGTTACAGCGGATCCAAAAGGAAGAGTTCTTGATCCAATTGCAAGCTCATTTGCCGATGGACTACAACCAACTGAATACTTTAGAGCATCATCAGGTGCAAGGAAAGGTATGGTTGATAGAGCATTAAATACATCAACGACTGGTTACTTTACAAGAAAATTAGTTTATCTATTAAATTCAGTTGAAGCTCATCCGATTCTCAAAGACTGTAAAACAAGACGAACAATTAAAGTAAGACTAACAAAAGATTATATAGACAGATTATCTGGACGATATATGCTCAAATTAGGAAAACCTGTTTTATTTAACCCCAAAGATTATAAACCAGGAGACGTTATAGAACTTCGAACCCCTATTTATTGCGTATCTCCTAAAATATGTCATACTTGTTATGGAGACCTATTGAAAAGACTAAAGAGTCCATATGTGGGGATCTATGCAGGATCTTCAATTGGAGAACGTGGAACACAACTTATTATGCGCACCTTTCATACTGGAGGTGCTGCAACTATGGCAAAACATGACATATTTCAAGATATAATCAATAATGATCCTATAGTTAATTTGGAGAAATAAATGGCGAAACTATCAAAGTATTTATATCAAACTGAAAACACATTGATAGCACAACAACCATGCGTTATTACTATAGGATTATCAGATTATAGAATGAACGACAATGTTCAAATTAAAGAACAAGAAGGAATAATCTGGGTTAGTAGTCTTTTATCAAGAATAGAATTTAATGATATTGTTTTTAATTTAATATTAGATTATCCAGTTGAACTACAAATGAAAGATATGCAATACACCCCAAAAGAAAAAATCGTTTTAAATTATGATAAAGAAGATATAATTTTAGAGGTCCCATTCTCAACAGTTGAAATTAAACAACAAGTATCATTTGGAGAACGATTACTAGGTGGTAGAGAAATATATAAAAATCCTGAACATATTCTTAAAAGAATTATGGATGTATATGGTGGAAAGATGTCAGATATGGATTTAGTACACTTTGAAGTTTTAATTTCTCAAGCAATAAGAGATAGACAAGATCCAGCAATTCCAGCACGTCTTGGAAAGAAATGGGATCCAATAATGATGAATATTAAGTCTACTGTTTTTAATGTTGGTTTCCTACAAGGTTTAGAATTTGAAAATGTTAGAAAAGCAATCGACACAGGAATGACAACATCCCAAGCTTTGGAGCCATCAGTACTTGAAAGAATAGCAACAGGTGAGTTAGTAGAGAGGAGGAAGAAGTAATTGAGATTTGATCAAATACCACAATATACTAGAGTATCTAAGAGAGTATTCTTCCCGCAAAATCCAAAAGAACCTTTTCTTCTAGTATATATATCAGAAAACTCTTCATTGATTGAAGATTATCCGAGATTGAATCTAAGAAGAGTTGATGTTCGCCATGTTGTCGTACCAAAAACAAGAGTTCCCGTAACGATATTAAATGAACCATTACGAAAGGTATATAAATCTCTTGGACTATTATCATACTCTACAGTTATGGTCTATCCCAAAGATAAAAACTTGTTTTTTGATATAACTCCTTACCTCAAAAAAGTTGATTCCATATATAAACCAACAACTTATAGACAGAGAGCTGGTTTTCTAATTCAAAATATATTATTTAAATCATTTCAGTCTTTTCCAGGAAACTATGAAAAAGTTCTTGTGTATAGTATAGATATATCTAAACCAATACATTCATTTGCAAATCGAAAAATATTTCCAGTCCTTCGTAAATTAAAAGATGGAGAATTAAATTTTGATCACATGCTTCTTGTAGTTCTTGATGAGGGGTCTGCAAGATTTAGAGTCCTGATAAAAGATGGGGATTATAAATTTCAAAGAGTATATAGTCTTCTGAAAAAAATCAAAATGATAAGTAGTGAAGAAGAAAAAGAAGAAGAAATAAATAAAGCATCTTCTGAAGTTATGAAGAAAGTCTCAAACAATATACCTCCAGGAGACCACGGAAAAGTCAGATCAGCAGTCAAATCTTATCTCTCAAAGGATAAAGTTTCTTTAGATAGAATATCAACTGGGCAAGTTACAGGTGCTGATAAAGATAGAGTAGCAGTTGCATCGGTATTATATGGAACTAGCGGAGAGTTAAGTAAAGCAAAACGAATGGCCAATTCAGTTTCTTCAAAGAGGTTAAATAAAGCAGTTCAAGCAGTTAGTAATCAATATGCTGATAACTTATTAGAAACAAAAAATGCAGTTAGTTCAACTTCATCTGTATTCCTACAACAAGCAGACATTCCAAAATTAATTGATAACAAAAATCCGGAACATTTATTTGAAAAGAGAAAAATTGATTTTGAAACTAACTTAAGAAACGATATGATAAATGCTTTTAAAGTTTTAGAAAGACAAGATCTTCCTCTAAGATTTGAGTCATTAAAAATTGAAGAAAGACCAAGTAGAGCAGGTGAAATAGACAAATCAGATGTTGCTAGAATTGTCGTAGTCGTTATTGGTAGAGATGGAAAAAAACATAAAATAAGATTTAATATTCCAAAGATTAATCCAGACACAGGAGTTTTTAGAGTTAACGGTAAAAAGAAATGTTTAATTAATCAAATAGTTCTTAACCCCATCAGTTTCTTAGCTAAATATGAATCTAAATTTGAAAGCTCATATTCAATCTTTAGAGTTTATAGTAAACAAATGAAGAAAGATCCATTTCTACAGATATATATGGGGACATTTAGAATTCCTCTTTTAGTATTTCTCTCTTATGCATTTGGATTTGAAAACACATTTAAAAAGTATGGAATGAAATATGAAATTGTTGATAAGAGACCTTCGAAAGATCAGATATTTACAAGAGTCCCAGCATCATATCTTGTATTTAAAAATGCAGATACAGATTTGAAAAAACAATTAGCAAACTCATTTATTAGAGCAAAGGTCAATGATTATAAAATCAATGAAGAATTTGGTTCTAAAAAATACTTCACTGAATTAATATTACAAATAACTGGAAGAATAAACTCAACATACCATATCAATTTAAATATTAGAAATATTGTTGATCCTGTAGCAAGTCAAGTTTTGATAAACAAACAACTTCCAAGTGAACTAGAAGGCATCATTCAATATATGGCAACTAAAACAGTTGATGGTTATGTTGAAGATAGAAATGATTTAACAGTTCAACGAACAAGAAACTCTGAAATATTAGTACACTTAGCACAAAAACAAATCCTTGCTGCTTATACAGAATATAAAGAGCAATATCTATCAGGAAATAAAGATGCAAAATTAACAATACCTGAGGGTAATGTTATAAGTCAATTTAATAGATTAGAAATTGTTCAGGATATGGAATATGCAAATCCTTTAGAAGAGATGGCAACAATAACAAAAATTTCACCTGTTGGAAAAACAGTTGGAGGTATTCCGGATAAACAGGGAGTCCAATTAGATTCTAGAAATGTTCATGACACATACTTTGGAAATATCGATCCATTAGATACAGCAGAAGGCGGAAATATCGGAATTACACAGCAACTAGCGATCAATGCTTTTATAACATCTGCAAGAGGAATGTTTGGTCAAAAAGAAATTGATGATAATGAACGAGCTGGTATCCTTTCAACAAATTCTGTTATGATTCCTTTTGTTGGAAATAACGATGGTAATAGAATCTTAATGGCAGTTAACCAAGCAAAACAAATGCTACCATTAAAAAATTCAGAACCACCAGTTGTTCAATCTGGATATGAGTCAGTATTAACAAATGTATTATCGGATAGCTTCATTAAACGATCTCCATGTGAAGGAAAAATTGGAAAGATCACTACTGATAATATCGATGTTATATGTGGAACTAAAAAACAAAAAGTAGATATTACTCCAGTACATTTAAAATCGGGTTCAGGAAAAAACACTCTAAGCTCATTTACACCTGTAGTTACTACAGGCGAATCAGTTAAGCAACATCAAATAATTGCTGAAGGTAGTGGCATTTCAGGCGGATCTATTTCTCTTGGTAGAAATGTTTTAGTTGCTTATACTCATTATAAAGGATATAATTTTGAAGATGGTATTGTTATAAGCGAGAGATTAACAACCAAAGATAAGTTAACTTCTCTTCATGGAGTTGAAGAAGAAGTCTTAATCGATGAAAAAGACAAAGTCCTTGAAATTATTGATATTGGTACTCAAACTAAAAAAGGAGATATATTATTAAGGAAAACAATTGGAGATATTGATGAATTGCTTGGTTTTTCAGATGAGCAAGTAGAAGGTCAAGAATCTCATGATGGAAAATTAATCAGGAAAAGTCCAGGCGGAAAAGTTGTTGATATTGAAGTATTTTCAAATGTTGATCCTTCCACGTTTCCTCTGTTAAAATCTTTAATTGCAAGGACAGTTAAGAAATATAAAAAACCTGAAGATATGAAATTTACAAAACGTGGAATTCCGATAAAAGGTGTTATGATAAAATTCAAGATTGAGCAACAACTTCAAACACAAGTTGGCGATAAACTTTGTAATAGACACGGACATAAAGGAATTATTGCTTTAATAGAAAAAGAAGAATTGATGCCTAGAACTCCGTGGGGCGAACCTGTCGATTTAATTTTTAATCCATTGGGAATCCTTGGTCGAATGAATATGGGACAGATGTTTGAACTATATTGTGGACTTATTGCTAAAGGTCTTGCTGATGTAATCGTAAAAACTAAAAGTAAAGCAGAAGTGATAAAAACAGTGAAAGAAGTTATGACAGCACTAGACATTTCAAGTAATAAAGAGTATAGTAAGAAATTAGTTAGTAGCATCTCAAAACTAAGTACTACACAGTTTAATAAGATGATACAGCAAATAAAGACTTCAGGTTTTGTTCCAATAATTATTCCGCCATTTAAATCGCCATCACATAAACATATAGCTGATGCATTAAAAGTTCTTGGTCTTAAACCAGCATATCATCTAACACTACCCGAGTTTAATGTCAAAACAAAGCACGCTGTGCCAGTTGGATATATGTATATTACAAAACTAGAACATCTTGGAGCAGAAAAGATACATTCAAGATCAACCGGACCAACAGTTGGAAAGATTCTACAACCAACCGGAGGAAAGAGACGTGAAGGTGGTCAAAGAATGGGGGAAGGCGATACATGGTCATTGCTCTCATATAATTGTCCATTAGCATTAGCTGAAATGTTTGGTCCATTATCAGATGATGTAGTATCAAAAAATGAAATTATAACTGATATTATTCAAACAGGAACTGCAAAATATAGAGAAACTAAAGCGTCTCCAACTAAAGATTTATTAAACGCATATTTTGTAGCAATGATGATAGAGGAGAAATAAAATGAATTTATGTGAATATGGATGTGGCAATAAAGCAAAACACCAACTAAAAAATGGAAAGTGGTGCTGCTCAAAGAGTCATAATTCGTGTATTATAAAAAGAAAGCCACTAACAGAAGAACAAAAAAAAGAACACTCCTTAAAAATGAAAAAACTTTGGGGAAATCCAAATAGTAATTTTAATAATAAAAAAAGGAAGAAGAGATTAAAAAAATCTATAAAGAAATCATGGCAGGATCCATCTAGTAAGCTCAATTCAAAACAACGTAACCTGAAAATAAAAGAGGGACTTGAAAATGCATGGTTAAATAAAAACAGTAAATTCAACTCAAAAATATTTATAGATACACAAAGAATAAACCAAAGAATCACAATTGAAAAAATAAAAGAAAAATATTTAATTTTTTCAAAAGAAGAAGAAATCAGGTATAATCCAGAAAAATCTCCAGAAGAAAAAGAAATTCAAGTACGTTGTAAAAACCATAAATGTAAAAATTCTAAGGAGCAAGGGGGGTGGTTCACCACAACAAAAAGTCAATTATACGAAAGAATAAGACAGCTTGAACATGTAGATGGAAATGGTGGCTGTTACTTATATTGTTCAGGTAGATGTAAAGAAGAATGTATTCTATATAATTTAAGAAGCGATCCATATGAAACTAAAAATATAGAAAGACTATATACTGAAACTGAATATCAGATATGGAGACAAGAAGTTTTTGAAAGAGCTAGTAGTCTTTGTGAATATTGTGAAGAACCAGCAGAACACGCACACCATATAATGCCACAAAAACTACAGCCATTTTTCGCTCTTGATCCTGATTATGGAGTTGCGTGTTGTGAAGGATGTCATTATAAATATGGGCATAAATCAGAAACAGAGTGTGATACTTGGAATTTAGCACAAATAGTTTGTGAGGAGAAATAAAATGACCGATACAGGTGATGCTGCAACTGAAGCATTGGTTACAGGTATTGAAGGTTATCCTGAGATGGATGATCAAGAAGAAATAGATCAATTAGAAGAATTAGGAATATATAATTACGCTAGTATTAACATTATTGGTGATGTCGGTCGTTCGGAATTTAAAGATACATATTTAAATCTAATTCCTGATATAAAAGCGCAACCATTTGATTTAAGACGTATATTTTGTCAAAAGATGCTAGATAAAATATTTTTAGTATATGACTTTCAAATTTCAGAAACCATAGATATTGCAACAGATCTGGAAATTGATAAAGTTTTGGAGTTGATTGAATTTATAGAATATGATAATATTCTGTTTCTTTCACTCGTGTGGGAAATGTTAAAAGTTGATATATTAAAAGTTAATATAGAAACGAAATCTAATTCTAAAGAGAACATAATAATCATAGAGGTAGAACACCAGATAGAAACTCATCATCAAAGTGAGTTGATTAATTTATTTCTCAGAACATATTATAAAGAAAAGTTTATAGAGTGGTTCATACGAGAATCAGAAAAGTCTAAGATATTTATTAAATTAGAAATTTTAGAAAGAGAGGGAAAATTGAATGGCTGAAATCGTAATTAAGAAGGGATCGATGACTTTAACAATGGATAGGAATGATTTAATTCAAGTTGAGGAAACTCCAGATGGTATGTCGTTTAGCTTCAAAAATAAATTTCAACTCTTATTAGTTGAACCTTATATGCCAGCTTCAACGAAGAATATAATCAAAAATACTTCAAACTCTTATGAAGGAAAGAAATTAGTATTCGACTTTGATAATAAGAGACATCCTGTAATGGTTCATGGCGATGATTAAAATTCATTTTAAAAAAAGTATCTATATATATTAATTACTGAATTAATAGATTTACCTTATTTGTTTAACAACAAAGGAGGTGAAATATGATCGCACAACGGGGTGGATAGGTTTGAAAAGTCTGCCCCATTTTTTTCGACTTATATTTTTGAGAAGACTTAATGTGATTTCTGAACGCGATTATTGGTATCGCCAAGTGTCTTGAAAACACTAGTATGTGGGTTCGATTCCCATCGTGGCTACCAGACATGCCATGTCTAACATATTACATTTACTGACTTCTCAAAACTTTTTTGTGGGGCGTGCCAAAGGGGTACCAGCTCATTGAGTTCGGCCTCTAAGGGTAAACGCGCCCCATCATATATGCCAGGGAGACTGTTTATAGTTTCAGATACTTCGGTTGAATGATCTATATTCATATCTCCCGGGCGCCAATTTTGCTGGAAGACTTTATATGATTTCTGATTGTCGCTTAAAACGACAAGCCAATGAGCAATTGGAGCTCTAGAACCGTTAAACCTGCGCGGTATAAAATAATGCGGGTTACCAAATTATATATATTACTTCCAGCTCATTTTCATAGATACAATGCCCTCCTCGTCATTGTACTTTTGCTAGAAAGACTCGGTGTGATTTCTGACGCGCATTAGCTCAGTTGGTAGAGCTATGTCCTACTAAGACATAAGTCTCAGGTTCAATCCCTGAATACGCAACAAAAAAGGTTACATTTTTTACTTTCTAGCAAACATTTTAGACCCGGCGCCATCGCTCGGCCTTGTGGGAGACTTGTATGTGACTTTAGATTGGTTTCGGCTCATCTACGGTCACATCTTGCTCTCCCACAAAAAATGAAAACAATAATGGACTGGGTGTAGTTTCAGATAATATATTGCATTCAAGCAAAGAAAAAAATCCTACACCCCTCTCCATTTTTATGAATAAACCTTCAACCTAGAAAATTGGATATTCTTATTTTTCGTTGAAAAAAATCGTGAAAGGAGGACAGAATATTATGAGCAATTTGCCGGACTCAGGAATTCTTCAATATGTCCCAAAAGGTGCTTACTATGAAGGAGCTGATGAACAGTTCACTCGAGTAAAACAAATGTGGGATGGACTACTCGCTTATGACAGAGTATTATTCTCTCTGTTAAGTATCTTAAATGGAAGCGGGTTTTCTAAAGGCATGATCAGTCATCTATTACTATCTAACCCTATCGACAAAGGAACCGGAAAGGAATTGATCCCAGCAGGTCTTGATGATGGATTTGAAACCAATATAATTATGTATAATCTTCACAAGATCGCTTCGGAACAAAGTATGCCAAGAGCATTGAAGAATCTGTTGATTCTAGCAGGAAGTGACAGTAATGCAAGGAGAATCAACAATTCACGAACCAAAAAAATCATTCTCGACTTTATTTTCAATCGGGATAATCGTGAATTAGATGCACTAGCTGTTAACTACAAAAGCAAGTTGGCAAAACTTATTAGACATGCATTAGGAAAACAAGATCTCTATAAAATATTAAATAATGCAGCTCTAGTTCAAAATGAAAAGCTTTTTCAAAAGCTTATAGGACGATATAATCGTAATGCTTATCCAATTGTCTGTTTTCTATTCGGTATCGAACCTCCATTGAAAGATGTATCTCCATACTTTCCATTAGTGGAGCAATACCTGAATCTTAAACTGGGAGCTGCAAGCGGAGATCTTGACCTTTTCAGAAAATCTATGAAAAAGCTTCCTTGGAGGACAGTCATCGGTTTCAGAAACACTTATAAACTCAACATCGACAAAGCTGAGATTATGGGTGAGGCAAAGATGTCTGATAAGGATAAACTCCAGACTCAGTCAGCACAAAAGCGAGCTGGCTCCAAAGTAGTTCGAAAAGTCAACTACGAGAAGCAGGATATTTATGATCTATGGAAACTGTATTATCATAAGCTTCTCAACAACGATGCAGGAGAAATGGACAAGATTGCAGTAGCTGTTGATAAAATTGATGGAAAAGTCGAAAAATTAGATTTCGGTGAAAATGTTGCTATTATCTTGGACTTTAGCCACTCAATGCGTGGTAGCGATCAAAGGAAATTACATCCAATATTGACTGGTCTATCTCTTCTTTCAAGTATTAAGTTCAATACTCTTCACCCTATCGGTGGAAAGGTAGTAACAATCGAAGGAACAGATTATAATGGAACGGTTCCGTCAGGTGCTTCACCATTATGGAGAGGTCTTATAGATGCAGTTGAATCCGAAGCAAAAACCATCATATTAATTTCAGATGGTTATGAAAATGCAGTCAAAGGAATGTTTGATCATGTATATAAACATTTCAAAAACTCCGGAGAGGATTTTGATTTTCTTCATATCAATCCAGTATTCGCTGCAGATGCAAAGACAGGAACCACAAGGACGTTGGTTGAAGGTGTTGAGTCGATTCCCCTTAATGACTATAAACATCTTGAAACCGAGTTTATCTTCAAGAGGATGATTGAGAATACAGAAATGGTCAAGAATCTTCTTGTAACCAGGTATCAAAAACTAATCGGGAGGTAATAGTATGTCAATTTTAGATACATTAAATTTCATTAATACCCTCGAACTAGGACAGATACAGTCAGACGATGAAATGACTGTAGTACCTTTAATTGGGGAGTTAAGAGGGAGTATTGCACCGCCTGAGGCACTCCAATTTACAAGGACAACCAGCTACGGGTCAATGGAATTTAGGAACACACATCGAGTTGATCCTGCTATTATTCCTTCTAACATGATGGTGAGAGGGAAGAACGCACAAGATCATGCAATGAGCGGTTCCGGTATCGTATTGGCAGCTTCTGATCGTCTGTTTCAAAATGCATGTTGTGTTGAGCAAACTCAAGGTGGTATGCTTGGCAGAAGTCAACCAATTAAAACAGACATATTACCTGCCGAACTACGGAAAGCACTCGTTGATCCACGAAGAAGGGACGAGAGGGAATATGGAAAGCTATGGGGAAGTATCAAAATATGGCTTCGGAAATTCAAGAAATTTCCAACTGTATCAAGAGCTCATATCAGAGATTTCTTTGACGATAAAGATTATAAAGAAGCTTTGGAAGAGTTCGCAGCATCATTTGAGCCGGTTGAGGGTCAGATTGGGGCGCTGATCCTGTTCGGTGGAGTACCAGTTGGTTTGGAGATTATGCCAACAGCGCAGCATTGGGAGGCATACTGGAAATGGTTGATTAGAGGATGTTATGGATCTCAGCTAATCAATATGAAAGAAAGTGGAGAATTACCAAGATCAACCATGATTCTTCCAGAGATTCCAGAAGGTGCAGATCATGAACAAACCAGAAACATTATGGTTCAGTTCATTGATAATATCAAAATGAGTATTGCCCCAATGCTTGATAATATCAACATTATAGATGAGACACAGGTAGATGTTACCGGAAACATCAAGACTCAATTACTAAGAGTTGATGGCGGTGGCGGAGGAGATTTCATTACTCAAGATAATGAACCTGTATACCTCTCTTTAGTATTATAGGGAGGTCTTATGAACGCTGAGCAGAAGCAGGTAAAGAATCTACGGAATAGAACTATTGAGTTTATCAAACAAACGACACCTAAGAAACTTATCAAAGCAGCACTCTTTTTGAAAATAAAAGTCCCAAAACAACTCATTGATAAGTACACCAAATAAGTGTACTAAAACAAAAGACAGACTTCATGACCATTTGGTGTTGAAGTTGGATTGCCCTACCGTCCAGCGGTATTGGTATGCTTTTATTCTCCAAAAAAGGGGAAAGAGCACCAATACCTTGCTGGGCAGTGGGGATAAAATTTGATACTTTTTCCACCTTTTTTGGTTTTTGCTTTTTAGTTTCTAGTTTTTTTGAATCAGAATAGGAGTTACATATGAGGAAAACATCAACAGAAAGATTTTTAGAAAAGTTCGGGGTTGGAGTTTACCCGATTACCATTGTTAAATTCCTTCTAAATAAGCGCAGAATTTTAAATTATTTTGAGAGAGCTTCTGAAAAAGACTTCCAGTTAAAGGTTAAATATTCGGTTGATCACTCAGATTGTGAACTATGTATTCAGAAAAAACCAGAAGGAATCTTATGTCGCCAACATACATCAATCGACAGAGTTTTAAATGCAAATGAAGTTTTATTTGATATTGACACAAATACCTATTTCTTCAAGAATGAGATTTTTAGGATGGTTGGGAATAGACTAGTCATCATATATTGTCCTCATCCAAAACTAATTACTGGAGAAGTAAGTGACATGAAGGCAAGGAAAATCAATCCAATTACGATTGAAGACCCAGACCTTCATGGACTTCCACAATATGAAGGTGTCAAAGAGTTTATGTCAGTATCACTCATGGAGCAACACATGACGTGTTGGTTTAATCATGAATTTACCATAGTCACTCTGCCAGATAGCAGAGACAAATCAGACTGGTGTCTAATACCAAATAGGTAATAATGGAGGAAAACAACAATGCCCGAATTTGAAGAGTACGCTGATTTAGAAACAACAGGACACGAAAGTAGAGAACCTGTAAAACCTGAGGATGAGTTTTACCATAGTGTTTATATTTCAGGTCAGTCTAGAAAGAACCATCTTGGAGTCACAGAGGAAGTAGGCAAGTTCCAAATTAGAGGAGTAGAGTATAATGTTGAGGAGGTGAATTTTATCATCACTCATACAAAGGATATACTTGCCAAATCTAAGCAAGCTGGCGGAAGAGAGAGTATTGAATGCTTCTCATTCAAACCATCTGCGCCACCTTGGTATGGAACCTCAAGACTTCAAAGCGGAGATCCTAGACAGTGTCCACAAACATCAGCAGAACGTGCAGTAAATGATTACTGCAGTCCATGCCGTTCTCAAATTATAGTTGCAGGTATTTACTGTAATCCTGATGGAAGTCCAATTCTATCAGAAGAAAAGAAACCTGTCTTCTTATTCATAAGAGGAAAAGGCATGAAGTATTCAAACGTATCAAATTATTTGGGCGACCTTTTTAAGATGGATCTCTCACCCATCTTCGAACCAGTTACAGAACAATCTCAGAATTTTGAGAAGAAAGTTGTTAATAATAAAAGGTTCGTAACTAGAATTACCAAAGGTACTGCTCCATCTCAGTATGGAGATAAAGATGTATTCGTTCTCGAAACAGGAGCGGAATTACCAAAAGAAGTTGTCTTGAAAATTCTTGACGCTTCAAAGAAAACTCTCGATAAATTTAATGAAAAATTTGACTGGTCGAGAAAAGCAACTACAACTGGTTATGATGGAGGATCTACTCCTAAAGAAGAAGGAGTATTAAAGTTAGACGATGAAACTCCTGATAAACCAGCAGAACAACCATCGGCAGAAGAAAAACCAAAACAAGTTTTTAGTTTTGATGATGTTAACTTTGATGATTAAGTTACCGAAAGGAGTAGTTAAATGACCGACGAAGCTCAGAAGGAAAACGAACTCAAATACCACGAATTACTGAATATTTCAGTATTGTCAATCGCTAAAATCAAAGAATTAATTAAACAAGATATCCTTCGAACTTTCAAGTCTTGGGAAAAAGGACGAAATGTTAAGAAGCAATGTTGGCATATAATCGGACCGGCGGGTGTTGGAAAAACTGAAATCTGTGGGCAGATAGCTCATGAACTTTCACTGCAATTAAAGAACGATTTTGGAATGATGATGATTAAAGCTCCGGTTCTTTCAAGAGATGACTTTATCATTCCATTTCCAGTTATTGAAGATGGAAACAACAGTTTCAAAATGTTGTACTCCGATTTTGTTCCAAAAAAGGAAGGTTCTTTTGGAATTTTCGTTATCGATGAATTTTCAAGAGGAGACCATTCTCTACAGCAGTTACTGTGGCAAGTTCAAAATGAATATGCAATCCATAGACATCCATTCCCGGAAGGGTGGTTTGTTATATCAATTGACAATCCTGATGATGCTGAATATCAAATGGATAACCTTGAAGATGCAGCAGGATTAAGAAGACAACTTCATATTTATGTAGAAGTAAGTCCCGTTGATTTTCTCGACTATGCAATTGCAAATGAGTATCATCCATTTGTAGTCGAGTTCATTCAAACCCACCCGGAGAGAATTTATGATTTCGCATCTCAAAAACTTGGGGCAGTTTATGCAAATCCAGCAAGTTGGGAGAGAGTATCAGATCACCTATGGAAAATGGAAACTGATGGAGGTATCAATTTTAGTGAAATCGAGCATATTGGTGCAGGTCTTCTTAATGTAAACATGACTCAAATGTTTATTGACTTTGCCAGAGATAAGAAAGATATCAATCCACGTGACGTCTTCTATAGATTTGAAGCAATTAAACCACAGATTAGTAAGCTGAAGAAAGATAACAACAATGCAAAACTCGGTGAGCTGATGGTCGGGTACTGTACTTTTATGACTACAACAAGACCGGAGTATAAAGCAGAGCATCTTAAAAATATCGAGAACTTTCTTCTAATGATGCCAATCGATACAGCGGCGCTATTCATTTCTCAGATCGATGGATTCGATAGGAACTCTCCAGCGTTCAAATATATGACTGAAATCCACGTAGCTCTATTAAAGAAATCAAGAAGATATAAAAACGATTTCTATGATCCTATCGTTGATTGTGGTGACGGAAAACTCAATATAAGCAAAGGTAGCTGATAATGGATACCTCAGAAAGACTCAAAAATCTGATTGCTCAACATGTGTTGAAGTATGATTATTGGGGATATTTATTCTCCCGAATAAGGAGAACAATGAATAGTAACTTTTCATCAATTATGGGAGTTGCTCCAGAAAAGGATGGAACTATAACTTTGTATTACAACCCAAAATATTTAGATGCAACAGCAGATGATGTAGTCCTAAAAGTCTTGGAACATGAAGGAATGCACCTTCTAAATCATCATATTGCAAGGGGTTTAAAAGTTTGGTATAATGAACCAGACCTTCAACGCAGATCAATCAAAATGGATATTATGAATGTTGCTGCTGATTGTGCAGTTAATGAGCAGGCAAAGCTGAGAGAAAATTTTATAATAGCAGGAAACTCATGGCCACCTCAACTACCAGAGAAACATGGATTACCACCTGGAAAAGTAACTGAATGGTATTATCTTGAATTACTCAAGAAAACTGAAGTCATTCAGTTAAATTATGGAGAAGGCGGTCTTGATAATCATGAAGGATGGGGTAAAGCTGCTGCTGAATCTGCTGATCCTAGTTCTCTAGCAAGGAAAGTTCAGAATCATGTTCAAAGAATTGTCAGAGAGTCTGCAAAGACATTTAACAAGGATAGAGGAACCCTTCCCTCTCATATTGCCCAGCTTATAGAAGATGCATTAAAACCTCCGAAAGCTCCTTACTATCAAATCATACGGAGGTTGGTAAGAGGAACTCGCTTAAGTAAGTTCAAAAGATCTCATACCAAAATCAACCGGAAGAGAACTTATGTATTTACAATTGATGGAAAAGATAAGTCGATCCCAGCAATATCTCCATTTCCAGGTAGGACAAGAGATTTTACATTCAAAATTAATGTCTTAATTGATACATCTGGAAGTATGAGTCATTCAGAGATTGCGGAAGCTCTTTCGGGTATTAAGAACATAATTGAAAATGATAAGCATTGTAAGACAACAGTCTTAGAATGTGATGCAAAAGTCCACAAAGAATATGAAGTGAGGAAAGTTAGAGATATTGATCCAAAAGTAAAAGGCGGCGGAGGAACTACTATGGGTCCTGGTTTATTAAGAGCCAGAGAGATTGGCGGTGATGTATGCCTAGGATTCACAGATGGGTATACTGAAAACATCAATGCAATTCCCAGAAAATATCTTCCCAAGAAAATCATTTGGGTCGTCTCCAAAGATGGATCAGTCGAAAACTTGAATCGAACAGGATTTGTGGTCAAGTTAGACAAATAATGTAAAAGAGGAAACTTATGGCAAACTATAGTGCTAAAGATGTACGGGTTTTAAAAGAGGTTGAACATATTCGTTTGAACCCGGGAATGTATGTGGGGTCAACTGAATCCCCTACACATCTTATTGAAGAAGCGCTAGATAATGCTTTAGATGAGGCATTGGCGGGATATGCAAACATCATTGCTGTAATAATTGATACTAAAAAGAATCAATTTGCAGTACTTGACAACGGACGCGGAATTCCCATATCTGACGATACTCCTGTCACTGTCTCATCAAAGCTTTTCTCTGGTGCAAAATTTCAAGATAAAAAATCAGCATATCAAATTAGTAGCGGATTACACGGAGTAGGATTAGTTGCTATTAATGCTCTTAGTAAAGAGTATGTTGTTGAAATCTTTAGAAATAATAAGTATGCAGAGTACATTTTCAAAAATGCAAAACTCAAGAAAACAAGAGTAGAAAAAAGCACTCAAATAGAACCTCCTTTCTCAACCAAAATTCAATTCATTCCTGATAAAAAATTCTTCGAAACATTAACTCCAGACTTAAATAGACTTCGCAAAAGATTGACAACTGCATCTGCTGAATTATCAAGAGACATTCAATTTGTATTAACAGTCGATGAAAAAACTGAAATATTTGCATTATCAACTGAAGAACATTTCAGAACTTTATTCTCAAAACCTGTACCAGCTGAGTTTTCCATTATAGCATCAAAATCTCCAGAAAAATATGAAGCAATATTTGCTTATGAAGATACAGGAGCAGTAACTCCAAAAATTATGTCTTCTGTAAATTTACTTCCAGTAGATGGTGGCGGAACTCATGTCAATCTATTATTTGATGTATTAAAAGATTTCTTCCATTCTAAGGCAAAGAAATTCGGATATACATTTCAACCGAATGATTGTCTTATTGGATTGAGAGCATATCTAATGTTGAGTCTAGTTGAACCGAAATTCTCAGGACAAACAAAAGATAAACTTACAAATAGGAAAACATATTTTGAAAAGTTCGTTCCTCAATTCAAAGCACAGCTAGAGGAAATTGCAAAGTATAATGAAGATGTAATCAAAGGTTATCTGGAAAGGTTTCAGGATTATAGAAGAAAACTCGATGCAAAGAGGTTAGTGAGAAATGGATCTACATCAAATAGAGCATCAACCAAGTTTACAAAATTGAGAGATTGTTCTAGTAGATTAGGAGAGTTATATATTGTTGAAGGCGACTCAGCAGGAGGTAGCATTATTCAGTCGAGAGATCCAAGGAAACATGCTGTATTGCCGTTGAAAGGGAAGAGCATTCCCAACGTCACCATGAAGAAAGATGTGCTTGGAAATAAGGAACTATCTGAACTAATCCGAGCAATCGGTACAGGGGTTGGTCCTCATTTTAATTTATCAAAGTTACGATATTCTAAAGTAATTTGTGCTACAGATGCTGACTTCGATGGCGCGCATATCGCTTGTTTAGTAACAATGGCAATGGCAGTTCTTCTTCCAGATGTGGTTAAAGCAGGAAAATATTTTATTGCGCAAACTCCTTTGTTTGCAGTCACTGAAAAGAAACTATTCAAACCATTGTGGGATGAAAAGCAATTAGAGAAAGCAAGAAAAGATGGGAGAACCATCCAGCGCTACAAGGGCTTGGGAGAGATGAACCCGGGCCAGTTGAAAGTATGTTTATTGGATGAAGCAACTAGAAATTTAATGCCGATTACCTATTCTAATGATATGGACTCGCTCATTAAGTTGTTTTCTAGTGCTCAAGAGAAAAGGAGATTGGTAACACAATGAACGGATTTGAAAACTCATTATATTTAGCGGATGCTATTGATCTTTTAAGAGATTGGTATTCAAAAGGCCATACAAACTTTATAGATTTAATCTATATTGATCCCCCGTTTAACAGCAACAGAAATTATAATGTATTATTTGATTCTGATCTATCAGAAGAAGCATTTAAAGATACATGGTCAAGTGTATCATATTTAGATGAGTTAGAAGGCATTGCTTCGATGTCTCCAAACTTATATAACTTCCTTAAAATGTTAGAGACAACAGGTCTTCCGAAATCTTATATATCATATCTAACAAAGATGAGTATTCGATGTTGGTATATGAGAGAAATGTTAAAAGATACAGGAAGTTTCTATTATCATTGTGACCCAACAATGAGTCATTACATTAAGGTTATGTTGGATTATATTTTTGGTCTAAAGAATTTTAAAAATGAAATAATTTGGCAGTATTTCATGGGTGGTAAGCCAAAAACTTTCTGGCCTAGAAAACATGATGATATATTATTCTATACTAAAACCAAAAGTTATACATTTAATCAGATAAGAATTAAAAGATACCTTGATTTTAAACCATCACTAAAAGATGATTCTAAAAATGCACAGATGGGAAAAGATGAAGTTGGTTATTGGTCATTGGTGGCATGCCCAGACGTATGGCCAATAAAGGGTGTTTTTAATATGTCAAATGAATGGTTAAGCTACCCAACCCAAAAAGTTGAAAAGTTATTAGAAAGAATCATATTAGCTTCCTCAAATGAAGGCGATCTTGTAGCAGATTTCTTCATGGGCGGAGGAACAACTATAGCTGTTGCTGAAAAGTTAGGACGTAAATGGTTAGGAGCTGATATTAACAACAGAGCTATTCAAATTACTGAAGAACGAATTGAGAAACTGCATAAAACTCTTAAGAAAGATTTCTTTATTTATGGTATTCCAAGATCATCAAAAGAGTTAAGAAAAATGGTAGATGATAATATACTTGGAAAAGAAAAGAATAGCAGATTTGCTTTAGAAGATGTTATTTGTAAATATTATCTCAATAATGTTGTTGGTAATGAAAAGAAAGTTGGAGATCACTCTATTGATGGACGATTTATATTTTCCTTTAATAATATAACTCGAACAGGTTTAGTTCAAGTAACATCTGGAGCTGGTATAAATCACTTTAAATCGTTTTGTTTAGAAGTTATAAAATTACCCGATGGTATTGGAGTTTATATTTGCTTTAAAGATAGAATAACTTCTGGCATGTATAGAGAAGCAAAACTTCATGGTAAAGTTGGTCATGTTGATAAGATTCAAATTCTAACAATCGAAGATCTAGTTGACAACGGAAAACAATTTGAAGTTCCAATGGATATAGTAACAACATGAAGAAAAAAAGACAACGAAAAAATTGTCCTGAATGTATTTACCAAAGTCCAAAGACGAGTGGGTGTTTAAAGAACCCTGAACGAGATACTTATACATCCATGACGCTACCAGATGATCCAAAAGAAAGAGAATGGTGTCCCGATATGAAAAAGAGGAAAAAGAAATGAGAAAAAAAGTCATAACTAAAGATTGTCCATCATGTGACGATATGAAAATAAATGACGATAGTCAATTTGAATGTCATTGGGGAAACTCAAAGATCAAGAAGATTCTTGATCAACCAAAAGGAAGACCAAAGAAATGTAAATTAGTAGGAGGGGAGTAAGTAAATGGGAACTAGAGCAGATTTCTATATCGGTGTTAGGGAACCCAAGTGGATTGGAAGTTTATCTCAAGACGGTCACCCTTGGAATATTGCATGTAAAGTTTTAATCCAAATCAATGTGACTATGTATGAGGAAACTGTAGTTGAATTTCTCAAAATGAAGAATGGTATCATCCCATCAGAGGGTGGTGAATGGCCATGGCCATGGGAAGATAGTCAATTAACTGATTATTCATATTTCTTCAGTCATGCTTATGGAAAAATCTACACATATTCAATGCATGATAAACTCATGTTTGATCCTCTCCGAATCATGCAAGGAGAAGACCTCAATTCCGCAAAGGTCATGATAGAACCAACATTTCCAACAATGGGGGTAGACCATGGATCAAAAATTACCGCGCCTGTATAAAGAATATGGACAATACTCAAACTACAGAAACTTCCCGTTAGATTTAGATGGACTGAAACCTGTAGAGAGAAGAGTGTTATTAACAACATATAAAATTGCCAGAACCAAACTTTCAAAGTGCTTAAAGGTTTCTTCTTATACAAACGGTAACTATCATCCACATGGCGAGTGTTATGGAACTGTAGTCCAATTAGTGAAACAAGGATTTCTTGATGGACAAGGAAATTTTGGTTCTAATGTTGGAGTTGAATTAACAGGTGCAGCTGCTCCAAGATACACAGAATGTAAATTGAGTCAGAGGACATTTGATTTATTATTCAAATATGTCAAATATGTTAATTGGGTTCCTACTGAACTTGATGATATAGAACCAGAATTTCTACCAACTATGTATCCAGTTTGTTTATTAGGAAACGAACCAACTCAGGGAATCGGTTTTGGGTTTCGAACTTATATTCCTTGCTATGCAACAGACGATTTACATAAGAGGTTACTCTGGTTACTAGGAATCAGAAAACGAAAACCAATTATCTCTCCCATTACAGATTGTATAATAACATCTACTCAAGAAGAGTTAGATCAGTTATTAACTACAGGGAAAGCAAAGATTAGTGTTGAAGGGATACTTGATATAAATAAAAGAAACAATACAGTTACTTTAAGATCTTGGGCACCCGGAAAAAGATTTGAATCTTTTCTAAATAAATTTTCAAGAGAGTTATCAGATGGCCTCATAGGTTTTAGAGATGCATCTGTGACAGAAACTGAAATTATATTTCAAGTTTTGAGAGAGAGAAACAGAGATAAAATCTTTAATGAATTTGTTGAAAAATTAAAAGAAGCTACAAAAGGTATTATCTCTTATGAAACTATTACAGTAGATACTAATCAAGCAGTTGTTCAAAGGTCGATTGACGAAATGCTATTAAATACATATAATATGTTTCAAGCTGTAAACAATAGAATGCTTAAAGAAGAAATGAATAGAATATCAAGCATTATCGCAGAGTATGTCGCATTAGATATAATTAGGCAACCGTTATCTGATTGTCTAAAAGAAAAGTGTGATATCTCAAATACTCTAGATCAAATTACAAAAACAACAGGTGTACAAAGAGAAGTAGCTGAAGAACTAATTAAAAAATATAGAATTGCTAAGTTACTAACTCTAGATACTGATACAACTGAATTAAATAATCAATTAAAAGATGTAGAAAACAACTTAAAAAATATAAATGACTTTATCTTAAGTCAATATGGGGAGTTTAAATAATGTATTATCTTAAAAGACACTTCACATTTGCAGGTGGTCATAGATTGAGTAAACATTCAGGAAAATGTTTTTCAATCCATGGCCATAATTACGACGTATGGGTAACAGTTAGGTCACCCAAATTAGATAAGAATGATATGGTTATGGATTTTTCAGAATTAAAACAGCACGTTAATAAAATCATAGATGAGTTTGATCATTGTTTAGTAGTCAATAAATGTGATCAAGAAATGGTCGAACCTTTCAAAAAGAAAGGTATGCGAGTCATGATATTGGGTGATTATGATCCCACAGCTGAAAAAATGGCTGAAGAAATATATCATAATCTCATGAATACTTTCAGTAGACATTATGATAACATTGAAGTTGATCAAGTAGAGGTTTTTGAAAACGTGGAATCCTCGGCCATATATCGTGAGGATTAAAATGAAATGTATAAACTCATAAGAAGATCTGGGATTTTAATACCTAGGAAATATGAAAACACAAACGAGTATGTCCAAATAAAAGAATCGTTAGAAAGAAGAACTAAAGCATATAACACTTCAAACTTTGTTATAAACAAATTTTATATAGAGTCTGATAAGTTCTTGTTGATTCCTAGGTATTTCCCCATTAAACAATTCTTTCATTCATATTCGATGAAGAATTCCATGCAGTATGGGGAAGATATTGAAATTGAGCATAATATAAAACCCAGAACTCAAGCTCAAGAAAAAGCAATGGAATATATGTTCAGACATGAGAACGCAATACTTCAACTGGCACCAGGAGTTGGAAAAACTGTTATTTCAATACATACAATAGCAAAACGAAAAAAGAAAACTCTGATATTAGTTCATAGGGATAGTCTAGCTACTCAATGGAGAAATCGTATAACACAATTTACGAATTTGAAAGATGATGATATAGCAAGAATGACCACACCAACAGTCATTGAAGATCTTAAGAAACCAATCATTATTGCTACGACCCAAACATTTCTTTCATTATTGAAAAGACATCGAGAAGACTTCTTAATGAATCTTCATCTATCTAATATCGGAGTTTTCATCGCAGACGAAGTACACACATCAATTGGAGCGCCAGCATTTTCAGAATGCTCAATTCAGATACCTTCTCGATATACATATGGGTTAAGTGCGACACCATATCGATATGATGGTAATGGAGATATTATTGAATTTCATCTAGGAGATATATTTTCAGATGATGATATTGAAGGCACAATGGGATCAAAAGTTACAGTTATCCTTTTGGATTATCAAATAGATACACCTCGCAGAACAAAGTATATAAGGTGGGCGGGTGAGTTCCAAAGAGCAAGGTATCTCAATCTAATGAAAAAATCAACTCCGTTCAGAGAAGCAATGAGGGGGTTGTTGGAGCGATTAAAAGATGATAGAGATTTAATCTGTATAGTAGAAAGAATTAAACTCATTGATGAACTCTTTACAGAAACTCAATCAGATAGCAAATCAAAATTCTGTGGGAAAGGTTCTCTAGAAACATTAGATTATAAACTAACATTTGCAACACCAGGAAAATGTAGAGATGGTATTGATGCTCCTTGGAAAGATTCTATAATTATCACTTCACCAATAGCAAACATTGAGCAGTTAACTGGAAGGATTAATCGAACACACCCCGGAAAGAAAACTCCAATAATTGTTGATATGGTTGACTTTGGTTGTAATGATATGGCAAGAACATTTTGGGGAAGAAAAAAATTCTATGAAAAGAAACAATGGCCAATAAGATATTTTCTATTTGCGAATAACGAATTGAAACCATTAGATGATGATGAGGCAATAAAAATAATAGGCGGTGAATAATGAAACTTAAACTAGACTTTATAACAAACAGTAGCACAACATGTTTTGTCGTTATGGGTGCTAATATCAACGTAGATAAAATACCAGAAGAATATGCAAAACATATTCAAGAAGAACACAATATAACAGAAGAAGATCTAGAAAATTACCCACTTGAACTTTTCAAAGGAATGACTAAAAACACTGATCTTGCTTACTCAGGCGGAGAAGAGTGGTATCCAGGAGAAGAATTAATGGTTGGGATTCCATTCACTAGTATGCATGACGATGAAACATTAAAGAAATTCAAAGAGAGAGTCCAACTTCAAATTCTGGAGTCTTTTCATGTTGCAGTCAAACCTTATTACATTGAACGAGCGTGGAGAAATGATTAATGAAAATAAAACTTGATTTTATAACAAACAGCAGTTCAACTTGTTATATAGTTTTAATTCCAAAAAATTTCAATATAGCAGACTGTATATCAAAACTTATAAAAACAGATTCATATGGAGATGATCTTTATGACCTCTATAATAATGATGAAAAAAATCTACCAAAGTTGATTGAAGATGTTACTAAGAATATTTCAAGATTACAAATGGGAGAAGAACTTTGGTATGATGATACTGCATGCTTTAATACAACCGTAGCTCTTGTCAATCAACAAGATCTTATAATTAGTGGTGTAGACATCTCAGGGGATATGGGTGGTATTATTAATGGAGTTAAAATGACACATATAGAAGAAATACAAAAAAGGTTTGAAGAAAATGAAAATAAAACTTGATTTTATAACAAATAGCAGTTCAACTGCATTTACAATTCAGAATCTAACTGACAAACATCTAAATCTCATAGATTTTGCTATTGAAAACATACATTTACTAAAAGCATTCAAAGAACAATATAACTGGTATAATAATAATAAAAGATATACCACACCAGCATTCCTTGAATCTGTTGCAAAAAACAATATAGTTTTCGAAGCAGCTGAAACGAAACGATGTGTCTTTGGAGATGAACAAGGGACAGCTGTCGGCGCAGTGTATGATTATATGTTAAGAGATGGAGGCAAATCAAAAAGTTTTTCATGGCGTTTTGATGAATGGTTGAGGTAAAAAATGAAAAAAATAAAATTATGGGAAAACACAATTAAAGATATATTAGGAGATAAAAGTCCGTGTGAAATTTGTCTAGTCAAAGTTACATGTACTAAATCTTTCGCTTATAATACAGCGTGTGAAAAGTTAGGGAAAAAACTGACCGAGGCATTGGAGGGTATTAAAAATGAAAGTCAAGATTGATTTTATAACAAATAGTTCTTCTGCATCCTTTGTCATTCCAAGATCATGTTTATCAGAAAAACAAATTAGTTTAATATATAATCACATAGAGATGGGTATATTAATTGCAAACAATAAGGGAGTAAGAATATATCTCGATGGATGGAAAATAACTGAAAACCAACATCTTATTAAAGGAGACACTACAATGGATAACTTTGACATGAGATGGTTTCTTGGAGAAATAGGGGTTCCACAAAACTGTATACATTTGTCAGGATCAAACTACAGATATTCGATATGAAGATAAAAGATGAAGATTATCCTTGTAATGAATGTCCTATAAAAGCAACCTGTAAAAGATCATTTATTGATACATGTGATGATTATTGGGAATTTATAAAAGCAAGATCAGAACGGAGGAAATACGATGCTACAAAAAATCAGACGAAGTAAACTTGGGTTCACTTTAGTAGAGGTGATGATTGCTATAGCGATTGTTGCGATAATTCTAGTAACAGTTATCCCAATAATCGTCGCTACTAAAGAGTCAAGTGTCGAAGTCGAAGAGTCAATAGATAAGTCAATTCAAAACGATCAACAAATTGAACAACCCAACGAAACCATCGATGAAGAAAAAGATGAGGGAAAACTATGAAATTTTTATTCACTGCAGATATACATTTATCAAGATATGGACAAGATAAAGTGGAGTCCAAAACAAACCTACCTGAGCGATTGCATAGTATAAAACAAACTCTTTATAGCATGGGAGAATACTGCTATAACAATGATATATCAACATTCATCATTGGTGGAGATATAATGCACAATAAATCTATTATCTATTCAATCGCTCAGGAACTAATGTTTGATTTCTTTGAACAATTTGAAGACTTAGAATTTTATGTCATAGATGGAAATCATGATCTCTCAGGCAAAGGAGCGGATGCAATATCAGCTTTAAGATCTCTTCACACTGTTAATAATGTTGAATGGATTAGCAAAAATCCATATGGAGATTCTAATTTGATGTCTATTCCTTATTCATATAATGTTGTTAATCAAGTAAAAGGAAAAAGATCTAAAATTCTCATTTCTCATTTCGGATTAAGTGAAGGAGTATTAAACTCGGGTATTAGCATTGTTTCAGATATTAGAATGGCAGATCTAGTTGGAAACTATGAATTAGTATTGCTTGGTCATTATCATAAACCTCAAGAAATCATAACAGATAACATCAAACTTTATTATGTAGGATCTCCAATTCAATTAGACTGGGGAGAGAAGGGCGATGAAAAAAGATTTCTAATTGTTGATACAGATACTTTAGATGTTCAAAGCATCCCAACTACAGGTTATAAGAAACATGTTGAATTAGAAATTAACTCAGCTAATAAAGATGATATATTCAAAATTGCCAGAAAAGAAAAGGAATCAGGCAATTATGTCAAACTTATAAAAACAGAATCTGTAGATATATCAACAGATGAATTTAGAATTGTGGACAAATCTGAAAAAGATATTACAAATAGAGGGGTCACAAGTTCTATGTCAGATGCAGACAAACTCAAAAGATTTATAGAAATAAAAGAAATCCCAGCTGATAAAACTGATCAATATCTAAGTGTCGGATTAGATATTATCGATAGCTGTGAGGGGGAATAATGGCAACAACATTAGCAGGACCACCAGTAAAACCACAAACTAAAGTAAAAGTTCCTACACGCAAATTAACCATTGGTATAGTTGAATTATATAAAACAAAAGACCCGAGCTTAGCTGCTGACTTAGCTGGTTATATTTTAGAATCATACTCTGATAAAGAAGAAATGATAAGAGATATACTCGCCGCTTATGTAGATCGAAAATCAATTATTACTGCTATGAGATCTAATATGAAAAAAATATATCCAGAGGAATCAAAAACCCTAGCAGAAATATTTGGATTATTTCTATTTGGAGAAAAGCTATGAGAAATGTAAACTTCATTGAAGTTGGTATGGAAAACTTCGGACCATATATAGACCCGATGATTTTAACGTTCGAAAACAACTCGTTAACTCTTCTAACAGGGCCAAACGGGATTGGAAAAACTATGGCATTAGATGCATTGTCATTTACTCTTTTCGGTTCTACAAGCAAAGGGGCAAAAGGAGATGATGTTGTTAATAATGTAGTAGGTCGCAACTGTCATACATGGACTATATTCTATATTGATGATGATAAATATTTAGTAGATAGATATCATAAATATACAAAGTTCGGAAATACAGTTATAATCTCAAAGAATGGAGCAAAACCATATAAGAAAGGACAAAAAGAAACCCTTCCAGAAATTGAAAGACTTCTATGTCCAAAGAAATCATTCATGAATACTTTAATGTTCGGACAGAAGATTAAAGACTTCTTTACAGACTTAGTTGACTCTGATAAAAAAGATATTTTCAGAAATATTTTGAATCTTATGAGATATGAAATATTCTATAAGAAAGCAAGTGAAATTCTGAAAGAGTTAGAGAGTACTTTTACTCAGTTACAAAATAAAATGACTGTCAATAAAGAGCTTTCTGAAGATACAGAGAAACAATTAAAAATTTTAAATGAGCAAAAGAATACTTTTTATACCAACAAAGAAAATGACATAAAAGAAATAAGTCAGTCCATTTCTCAAAATGAAAGTATGCATGTGCAATGGAAAAAGAAATTAAAGAAATTGCAAGAGATGGATCAAGATTCAAAATCAATTATGGAAAGACTTCTTGAACTTGAGAAACAAGAAGGAACTATCGATGCTCAGGTTAAAGCCGAAGAAGAAACTCTTAAAAATCAAAAACAATTAAAAGTTTCAGAACTTACTAATCAAGCAACATCTGCTAAGCAAATAATTGGTCAAGATTATAATAAGAAAGGGCAAAACAAAAAAGACTATTACATGAAGATCGGTAAACAACTTACAGATGAAATCACTAAGTTATTAGAGGACAAATCTCAAATTGATATTAAAATGAATCGTTATGAAGATGCTATAAATAATGGTGATTGTGAAAAAGCAGAATTGCTTATTGGTCTAGATAAGTCCACTTGTCCAACATGTCTTCAAGAAATTTCAGAAGAATGTAGGGAAAACCTCAATCAGAAAATAAAAGTCATTGACGATGAGTTTACAAGAAGAACTACAATTATCGGAGACGATCTTCGACCCATGAGACAGGAAATATTTCAGTTAATTGGTAAGTTAAATGACAAAAAGAATCAAGCGCAAGAAATAATGGAAACCGATGTAAAAGATCTTGAGTTAATGGAAAAACAGTTGACAATTAATGCAGATAAAAAGTTGACAGATGCTATCACAAAAGTCAACGGACTATCTGATTCTCATCTCGAAACAATAAAGAAAAAATATATTGAGAAGTTAACACTCATCAATAATGAGCAGCAACAGCTAATGAAAAAAGGAAAGCAATCACAATCTGTTGCAAAAGATATTGATGAAACTGAAATGACAATAGCAACTCTTGAAAAGGTAATCATTCAGAAACAATATGAATTAAAATCAAAACGGGATCTAGAGTATGATAAAAGCCAACTTTCCTCATATGAAAAGAAAAAGAGAGATCTTATGATTGGTGTGGATGTACTTAAGAAAGAGTTTGCAAACACTCAAGATGATATAACAATAACTCAATTTTGGAAAACTGCTTTCTCATCAACTGGTATTCCTTCAATGTTAATTGATGAAGCAATTCCATTTATGAATCGAAAAGTATCTCATTATTTAGACAAACTAACAAACGGACGATATATAGTTTCATTTGATACATTAGCTGAAACGAAAGGAGGAGATTTCAGGGATAAAATCTCAGTGAATGTTCTTGATACATATACAAGAGCATCGTCACGAATACAATTATCAGGTGGTCAAACTCGAATAATTGATATAGCAACCATCTTAACACTAGGAGACTTGCAATCAAATGTTCAAGATGTAAGTTTTAATATCTTATTATTTGATGAAATCTTTGATAGTTTAGATGAAGAAAATATCGGGTTTGTCTCAAAAGTCTTATCAAATATGAAAGTTGGAAAATCAATTTATTTAATTTCACACCGACACGAAGATCAGTTAGAAGCAGATAATGTCCTTGTCTTAAACTAATATGAAAATAAAACTAGACTTCGTAACTAATAGCTCATCAATCATGTACCTCATATCATCTTCAAAAAAGTTAACTAAAGTCGCATTACTTGATGAAGGATACAAAGGTGGATCATGTTTCCATGACTTTGCTTCTATAGATAATAGAGAAAGACTAATTGAGTATTTTGACCAAGAGCCATGCGATTGGGTAAAAAGAATAACAGGACCAACTAAATTTTGGGGGGGATCTAGAGAATGGTACAAGATGGGAGAAAGGATAATTTCAGATGGAGACTTTGCAACATTTATCAGTGTTGAGAGGAGTTCCTTTGATGAATGTATTGAATCTTTAGAAAGGGTTTTAACAATGTTGGACTGTGAAATCCTAGGGAAAGAAAGCGACTAATGAAAATAAAAACTGATTTTGTTACAAATAGTTCAAGTACATCCTATGTATTAAGATCTACTGTATCAGGCATATTACCTAGATTATCAGGAAACTATGCCATGTTAAAAGATTTTTATGAACATCAAGAATTTCTATATGAACATTATGCTCATATACATATTGATAAAAGTGAAGAAGAACATGACCTATATGAGGAACCATGCTACAGTATCGATTTAGCAATTAAGGATGGTTATTATTATGATGAAGATGAAAATGATGATGGGCGTGCTGTAACATTCTTTGATTTAAAAATTGAACTTTACAATCCCTATGATCATGATCAGGAAAAAATAGTCAAAGGAATAATAGAAACCCTTTTATTCAAACAGTTAGGAGAAAAAATAACTGCATCACAATTGTCATATTTTGCTTTTCCATCTTCTATATCCGGAGATGGTTGGGATGGCGGAGATCCTGGGGGTCCATCTCACAAATATACATATAGACATGATCTATATAAACATGAAACAAAAATGGGAATTTTTACTATAGTTAACTCCAAAATCATTACAGAAGTTGCAAATATGACTCAACAATTATCTTTAAATGAAATGGCACTTAACCATATGAATGACAGAGGTTTGGGATTGGAGGAACAAAATGATAAGAATAGTTAATTGGTTACTCACAAGAAAGTGTAATCTCAATTGCGATTATTGTGCAATCGTCAGAGATTATCATGAAAAACCAAAAGAATATCCAGATATGAGTCATTATATAAAAAATGAAATGTCAACAGCTACAATATTAAATGCTCTTAAAAAATTTGCAGATCATAATCCAGATTGTTTCCATATATTTTATGGTGGCGAGCCAATGCTCCGAAGAGATTTAGCAGATATTATACAATTTTGCCACAGATATGCTATTCATTATACAATAATCTCAAATAATACAAAAGAAGTTCGACCATTGATAGAAAAGTTAGTAAATCAAGTCGGGAAACTTAACGGATATACTGCATCAATAGACCCAATTCTTGTTGATGAAAGTACTTCTTATTCTGATAGATTAGCAAAAACAAGATCAGGATTTGAATTTCTACTATGGATGAGAGAACATTGTAATGATATTGTTGCTGAAGTCACAGTAATGAATGAAGACCAACACCTCATATATAGATTGGTAAAATTTCTTTCGAAACATGGAATTAATAGCGATATTACATTTGTTGACATTGCAAAAACTGAATACTATGATTTTTCAAATATCACATCTGAGGTAAATTTAGTTTATAAGTCGCCTAAAATCGCATTTAAACTGATGAATATGCTAACTAATGATAAAGTGGATATTCATATGAAAGAATATCTAATGCCAGCAATATATAAAATCTTACCATCAAATATGGATTGCGAAATTGAAAAATCATTACACAATGTCACAATTGATGCTGATGGTACAGTAAGGTTATGTTTAAGAATCAGAGGAACTCATACTCCAGAAAACGTCAGAGTGAATGATCTTATTGATTCAAATGGAAATATAAATCCAGTGGCTCACAAACTAATAGTCAAAGATAAACTAGAGTATTGCAAACTATGTAATCATACTTGTCAACTTATGAGTAAAAGACTAGATAATAAAAATCTAGGTCCGGAAGAATTAGTTCACCTAGATCGGAGGAAGTAAAATGCCAGAAGAAACTAACCCTAACACAATAACAAGTGCCATTCAATTTTGGCATAAGTTAAACGAAGAAAAGGAGGTAACTATAAAGTTTACGAAAAAAGATGGAACTATAAGAATAATGAGATGTACTTTAGACTTTAATAAAGTTCCTAAGGAAGACCGCCCTAAATCAGTTGATATTTCAAAGATATTGAATTTGATTCAAAATGCTGGAATCATACACGTTTATGATCTTGACAAAAAAGGGTGGAGATCAGTTCCCTTCCAAAGAGTTGATTATCTAAGGACTAGAGGTAATGTCCAATACAAAATTCAACCAATGAAAAGAACAGGAGTAGAAGAGAATGTCTATTCTAGGCGATTTAATAAGTAAAATGAAAACCGATGATTTAGTTGAGCAAATTAGAATCTTAACTGAACAAATCTTTGAACAAGAAAGTCCAGATATGGAATGGTTAAAGTATAGACCACTTGGTGCAAACATCTTTCTCTCACTACAAGTCCCCGGTTCAACTAAAAAAGAAGTAGGTTTTTTAACTTTAGAAAGAGAAACTGAAGATCTATATCTGGTCGGATACTGGTCTATATTGAAGAACGAACTCCTAAGAGCACAAGCGAATGAAGATGAAGATATCGGGAGACCAAGGAAAAAGAAAGTTCATGAAATTGCAGATCATAGACCAGAAAAGATATTAATCCAATATGCAAAACTTTATAAATTTTATCACGGAGAATAAAGAATGCTTCACACAAATATTGAAGAAATTAGAATAAACCAATATTATGCATCAAAAATCAGATCTGATTATCCAAAAGAGCTTGATAAAGATTCTGAACCTAAAACCAGGCAAAGCAATATAAGGTCTGAAGTACTTTTCACAAAGATTATGGATAGAATTGCACCCAATCAAGCTACTAGTCTCATTCCCCCTAATTGCAGGTTTATGAAAACATATTCAGATCATACTATGGTAATCATAGAAGAACAACCTGCAATGAGGAGTATTCGAGTTCGTATGGATATGTATGATGAACGTGAGAGTTTAAAGTCAAAGGGTCAGTGGGAAGAGTTTGGGTATAAAAAGTTTTTCGAAGAAAACTCAAATCCATATACATTTATGTTAGCTATGCCATATGTAATTCATGTGCTCTTATTCACTAACGACAATAAATTCCATGAAGGGTCAATATACTTTAGACCTAAATCACTACTTGGAATGGGAGACCAATTGTATATAGCTCCCCTGTTAAATGTATCAGCTAATATGGGAATTTGCTATGGAGATGAAGTATACCGTGACCTCCCCACTAGTCTTGCAAGAGCTTCCGATTATGTAGTTAGAAATTTCTGGAGTTCCACATTCAATCCAGATTATATAGACAACTATTACAAATACAAACATATTGCTGGTGTTTGTAATTACTTCACATGGCAGTATTATTCATCCACAAATCCAATGTTTATCTATAATGTAGACTGGATCCCATATTCTAAAAACATTAGTGAGGTTATTGCCTATAAGGAAAATAGATCAAAACTCAAAAAACAGGACTTGGGGTTTCATACGTTAAACGACCTATTCAAAAAAGCAATCAAAACAGGACAGTCGATCGTTCCCCCAAGAACAAGATTAGAAAAACCTTTGCTATATGATATTTGTAATGGGTGGAATGCAGAACCGAATTTGTTACTTCATGTCGGAGACCCTCTCAATTATAGCAGGGGAAGAGTCGCTTACATAGACTCTTTTATTGGTGTTCAAGGAGCTCTTCAACCTTACTTCATAAGACTCCAAGTTGATGATAAAATAGTGACTTTAAAACTAAATTCAAAAATCAAAAGGTTTATAGCTAGAAAAGTAAAAGAAATAAGATATGAAGCACAGCTAGAAACTCCTAATGGTATTATCATCAAAGCTGGTGATGTTATTTCTATAAAGTCCAAGTTAGGGACTGAGACATATAAGAAGGTTCATTATATCAGAAAAGCTATTGATAATAAAATAGAAGTTCGGATGGGTTCGGAATTCTTTTTTGCTGATACCTTCGACTGGACCAAGGTCAAAAAGATTGATCTTGAAAAACCCATAATTGATGGACAAACTATAGATTTCAGCACTACATATAAGTATATGATGACAGATTATTATAATCCAGCTCCTGTAGTTAGAGTAGCTGATGTTACATTCGATGAAATTTCAGCTAGTACAAATGGGAACCTTGTAGCAAACTTTTCTAATATAAATACTTCTGAAATTCACAAAGTAAATCTCTCTTCTACAAAACATAGAGATAGAAAATTATATCCTGTCGATGAAATGCAGGAACTCCCTTATGTATACTTTATAGGAAGAAGTCTAAAAACTACCCAAAATAGATTATCAGGAAATATAGTCCGATCATATAAACATAAAGATATTGGTATTGTCATTAATAATAAGGATCGTTTACATGTTCCATGTTATACAGATACCATTAAAGAGTTTATAAGTACTGACGGCAAGCACTTTCATGCTGAGAGCTATAACTGTAATATAGACTTCCATATAGGGGATAAAGTAATTGTAACAGATTGGAGACATCCATTGAGTATACTCCAAATAAAGACTATCGAAGGATTTATACTTAATGATAGAGACCATACAATTGATTTTGCTTTGGTTGACAAACATGGTAAGATAACAAATCAGAAGTATGTAAACTGTGACCGAGGTCTCATTTTAGTTGGAAAGATTAGAAAAGTTACTAACAAAATAGATAGAGTTACAGCAGGCACAAAAATAATTGCTAAAGAATCTAGTATTTCATGCTTTCCGAAGAAAGATGTTAATATAATAGTTGCCTTTATTATTGACACAGGTGGTGAACCTTTAGTACTATGTTCAAATGGTTGTTCCTTATGGTATAAGTATATGACGGAG
>SDBT01000996.1_pt1 | contig 48020 bp, 85 predicted proteins | sample 2277101 | NCBI WGS metagenome assembly SDBT01 (sample SAMN10404973, study PRJNA504765) | marine sediment metagenome | isolation source: marine sediment core GS10_PC15, 103 cmbsf | place: Arctic Ocean: Southern Knipovich Ridge | collected 2010 | reverse complement strand
CCGACACAGAGAACGATTAGAGAATTAAAGAACCAAGGCCGCAGGTGCGGCATAGTTGAAAAATGGAATGCTTACGCTGGTCCTCACGGACTCCGTATTGATTTATTCGGCATCATAGACATCATAGCTTTGGATCCCGAGCGCGGAGTTATAGGTGTACAGAGTTGCGGCAATAGTTTTTCGGCCCATCTTAAAAAAATCCTGATAGAACATTACCAGGAAACTTTGGATTGGCTACAAACACCCGGGACCATCCTCGAACTCTGGGGTTGGCGGAAAGTAAAAAAGAAAAGAGGCGGCAAGGCTCTTGTTTGGCGTCCAAGAATCAAAGAAATAAAGTTAGAAGACCTTGGATAATTTTATAAAAAAGATTGGACATACCACCAAAAGTAGTATAGGATAATCGTATGGTAAGTAATTCACGACAATCAACTTTGACCAAAACCGCCCAAAAGGTGCATTTCCTCGTGAATTGCTTACCGGCCTTGCGGGCGGTTCATTTTTGTTTAAGGAGTAAGGAAAATGCACAAAAATAAACTGAGGTCAGTAGTCAAGAAAACTCAAAAACGAAAATACAAGCTAAGGCCGGATGACATTGAATACGTTATCGAATTGGCAAATAGTCACCCAAAATGGTCGGTCGATAGGATATTTGAAGAAGCCCTTAGGCCGAAACTAAAAAGCTGCTTAATAATCCCATTGACGCCAAAATTAAAAGAGGCCGTTGGGAAAGCTGCTAAGACCTATCAGATTAGTCTTGTTGGCGTTACTTGCTATGCTCTAAGAGAATGGCTAAAAGGCAGGAAGTTTATGAAGTAATTCAAAGGGCTTGTTAAAAGAACGTGGAATCTTTGTGAGTTTTCAAGGAGCTGTTAAATGTCGTCAATACCTAATAGGTTATCCACAATCGCTGTGAATTATAAATCCGCGACTACAAAGCATTTACGGCGAAAATCACAAAGTAACAATCTATAATAATATGTACTACTAAATAATCTCTTATTAGGATTGTAGAAAGGAGCAAAAGATGAACAAAATAACAAAAGCGTTCTTAGTGCCTCTGTGTAATGTTCTCCTGTGTATTACCGCTGTTGTTTTGTTATTTATCGCTGCGATGGGGGTGCTTATGATTTTGGGAGCTATATATCTCTTGTTTAAGTGTAGTTGGATAATCGGGCTTATTGTTTGTTTGTCGGTAGCGTATGGAAGTGCTGTGTTTTACTGTTATAAAACCAAAGCAGATTTTTAGCATCGCTGCCGCCTGTGCGAGCATAGGAGTAAAAAATGAAAGAAAAACCACTGAAATTATGGGCAGTAGTAATAGGTAAGAAAGGCCGCCACCGGCGATATATAGAAAGCTCGGACAACCATTTATCTGTATACGAAAGAAGAGAAGAAGCCAGAGCGAGACGTAAGGATGTTCTTGAGTGGTGTCGCCACAAAGATGTTTATGTTGTCTGGCTTAAGGAGTAGAAAAAATGAAAACAATTCATATAACAGTAGATATTAAAGTGCCTACAATGCCGAATTTCTTCTTAGATTCAAGTGGCAAATTATTTCCAATATCAGGAGTAACCGACAAAGGGTTACAGGAAATTGGAGAGGAATGGACAAGAGACTTGATTGCGAAGGCACAAAAAAGCGTAAAGAAGCAAAAGAAATGAGTAGCAAGGAGACCAGCGATGGCGAGTAAAATAGAATGGACGCAAGAAACTTGGAACCCTGTAATCGGCTGCACGAAAGTATCTGCCGGCTGCCAGAATTGCTATGCAGAGAGAATGGCGTATAGACAAGTGTGTATGGGGGCGGCCAGGCACGAGAAATTTCCAGATGATAACGAAGATGTGTGGATAGCATATTCTAATGTTATGGACGAAGATACTCATGGCTGGAACGGTTCGGTTTCGTTGCGTCCAGAAATACTCGACAAGCCACAACACTGGCGTAAGCCCCGCCGAATCTTCATATGCTCAATGTCTGATTTGTTCCACGAGAAAGTGCCGTTTGAGTTTATCTGTCGCATATTTGAGACAATTCAAAACGCAGGACAGCACACATACTTGATATTGACTAAGCGGGCGAAGGAAATGAAGGAATTTTTCCAGTCGTGTGAAGATTGGGACTCTTCCGAATGGCCAAACGTCCACATCGGCGTCACCTGTGAGAACCAAAAGGAAACTTGGCGGGCAGGTATTTTGCAGGATATTTCTGCTTGTATGCGGTTTATTAGTTTTGAGCCATTGCTTTCAGATATAACCTATATTCCCATGAACATAAAAAATCTTCACTGGGCAATAATTGGTTGTGAATCTGGCCCTAAAGAGCGAGAATGTAAATTGGATTGGGTTTACAGATTGGTTAGTTTTTTCATATCTCATGGCGTCCCCATATTCGTCAAACAACTAAACATCAACGGCAAGGTCGAGAAGGATATATCAAAGTTTCCGAAAGACCTCCAGATAAGACAGTACCCCGAAAGGAAATAACCAATGTTGGAAGAAAAAGCTAAAGAGTTGGCAGAAAGTTTGTTAATAACGAGAACATTTATGGAAAGTTCTAACGCTGAGAGGTGCTTAGAATGTGTCAGCGAAGCCATTCAAGCCCTCGCCGCCCTGGATGAGTGCCAGACGTGCGACTGGATACCTGTAAGCGAGAGATTGCCAAAAGAAAACATTGACTATACCATTTTAGTGTGGAGCAACGAAGGAGACCAGTGTTTTGTCTATGAATGCGATTGTATTAACGGCAAATTTTATACAATGACAGGAGACGTGGTTAATTTTGTTACCCATTGGCAGCCCATAGTTTTGCCTAAGCCCGACTGCCAGCCGAAGCCAGCAGAAGGCGAATGGGATGAGCAGCCAAGCGGGGAGTTTGTGGTGAAGCTGAGGAAAATGAGACTCTGTTTTACAAACAACGTAGGCGAAAAACCATATTATCGGTGTGAAGACGAAAAAATGAATATATACGTTGCTGATGACCAGTTATTTTGCACGATTCATTCGGCAGATTTTCAAGGTGATTATGACGAGGAAATAGCAATAGCATTTTGTGAAATAGGTGAAGTTTTACAAAAAGCCGCCGCCCGCATAAAAGAGTTTGAGGAACGAGACGCTCGGGGCAGTGCTTGAGAAAGGGGAATGAGTATGACAAAAAAGAGAAACGCTTTTGAGCAATTATTAAAAGACCTTAATGATGGGGTTCTTGGTTACAACCAATTACATAATGCGTATCGAACACATATTCGACAGAGCAAGGTTTTGCCAGAAGATATTAAAAACTTATTAAGCGTAGCGGGTGGCGGCGGTGTCGTGGGAGATGCTTTTCATCTAATAGCGGAAATTATAGGTAGAATAGAACTTGCATACAGGCGAGGGTTTTCTGCAGGAATAGAGTATCAGAAAGGCAAGGATGCCAAGAAAGAACAGAAAATTCACGGAAGATGAAAAAGCGATCTACCGGCTCGGGTTCCTGGCCGGCGAGCAAAGGCGCGAGAAAAAGACGCGAACAGTCCAGATAATCAAAATATCTGACCTGAAACAAAGCAATCTACCCTCCTTGCTGGAAACCTTAATCCAACACATACGCCGCGATGACCGCCTAACAACTGGATTGACAAGGCGTAATATCAGAAAAATCCTCACCGAAATAACACGCAAAACGGGCCTACCAAAGGACACTACAGGCTCAATTATAGAGCGAGACTCATAAATGAATACTCTTTTTGGAAAACTTGAAGATATAGCCTTTGAGCGACTAAGGGCTTTTGAGCCACCAGAAGGCTACTGGGTAGCTTATTCGGGCGGCAAGGACTCAGATGTCATATTAGACTTAGTTAGGCGGTCAGGCGTCAAATATGATGCACACCATAGCCTTACAACAGCAGACCCGCCCGAAGTGGTATATCACGTTAGGGAACAGCCCGATGTTGAAATACACAAGCCTAAATTGACTATGTGGCAATTGGTAAGAAAGAAGAAAATGCCTCCAAGACGTAACGCACGATATTGTTGCGAGACACAGAAAGAATCTGGCGGGCTTGATAGGTTGGTTGTAACTGGCATACGCAGGCAAGAGGGGGCAAACCGCTCAAACCGCTCAATGGTCGAAACCTGTTACAAACACAAATCCAAAAGGTATTTGAATGTAATTATCGACTGGACAACAACAGATGTATGGCAATATATACGCCAGCGAAATATAAAATACTGCTCTTTGTATGATGAGGGTTTTAAGCGGATCGGGTGTGTGTTATGCCCAATGACGAGAGATATTGAGAGGCAGATGCAACGTTTTCCCGCATTATGTAGGGCGTGGGAAAGGGCAATCAAAGCCACTTTTAATCCAGCCAAAACAGGCTTTGCAACAACCGAAGAATACTGGCAATGGTGGCTCGATAGGGATAGAAAAATGATGCCCGATAAAGATGAAATGTTGTTTAGAAGCCCAAGTCAGTAAAAATAATTAAAAAAACACTCTTTACAAAGGCGATATATGATAGTATAGAAAGTTGAAAATGAAGAGATTGACTGAGATTGAATATTGGCTAATCTGTTATTCGGGCTTAATCGAGCCGGATAACGACACCAGTATATTAAAGTATTTTAGGGGCTGAAATGAAGAGGAAAAAGAAAAAAGCTAATAAAGCTCAAAAACGTAAGTGGAAGGGAGTTTTCGAAAGTGTAACTTATTCGAGCGGGCCAGGCGATAATATTTATGTTTATGGTTAGGGGCTGAAACAATGAGAAATGGCTAAAGTATATGAGTAACGAAGGAGATAATGAAAGAGCAGCCAAGACACAAAAGGGCATTCGAATACTATGTGAGTTTAGAAGAAAAACGTAGTTTAAGTCAAGTTGGCAAAGAGTTTAAGGTCTCAGACCAGACCATGACAAAATGGAATAGGGAGTTCCATTGGCAGGAAAGAGTACAAAAGCGAGACAAGAAGAATGCCAAAACCCTTGCCAAAAAGACTGACACAGAGATAGTCAAGCGAGACGCCCGCAATATCAAAATAGCCGAAGGCGCGATAAAGGTCTTTGCCCAATCCTTAATAGGCCATGTAGAGCATATCTGCGAATGTGGTGTAGTAAGTCAAATCCCCATACCCAAAGCCAAGATAACTGCCGACCAATTCGATAAAATGGTTAGGCTGGTAGGCCATATCATGGGCGAAGAACAAGTGAGTATAGGCACAATCATCAATGTAAACTTATTGCCTTGCGATCCTGTGCCAAGAGCGAAGGCGGTGGAAAGCGAGGTTGTAGATGGCTAATTACGAAGATGGTCGTATAGGATGTATTCATTGCAGGCTGCCGAAAGAGCCTTGGGTTTTAGTATGTAAATGCTGTGGCGGTACTCAGTATAGCTCAAGAGACCCTTGGTTAGAAAAACCTAAGACATGTTTATCGGTAAGAATGATAGGATTGAAGGAGATAGAGAATGAAGTGTGAGTTTGACAAAAAAAGCAAAGAGATATGTTACGTCCCAGAAAATGATTGGGACGTATATCAACTTGGTAAAATCAGTGCTAATATGGGATGGGGGTCTGTTTTGTTTGGAGCAGAGGGCAAGATGAAGTATATATCTTTTGGAGCAGTGAGTTTAATAAAATATTTGGGTGAAAATGCAACAAGAGCAAAAGCCAATCAAAATAAACCGTAAGCCATATCAATGGTTAAAGGATACAAAGAAACGCCGCAATCATCTATGGGGTTCGGCGTCAAGCTCAAAGTCTCATACCATAGCGCAATTCCTCTGTTTTGGCTTATTTGCCGTATTAGCTAATATTGGGATACTTATAGTGCGTAAGACCCGCCCGGCTGTTAAGACGAGCTGCTGGGAGCTTGTAACGGGCTATCTTGACAAGGGCCACATACCGTATAAGGCCAATCTTACAGAGTTAAAGATAACGGGGCCGAACAAATCGTTTATTCTATTCGACGGTTTAGACAATATCGGCAAGAAGAAATCTATTGAGGGCATAAACTATATCTGGATAGAGGAGTTTGCGGGGCTGTCTACGGATACGCGGATTACTGAGAGAGAATTTAGACTACTCAATACGATATGCCGTGCCCCTGCCAATCCTAACCGGATGAACCAGATATTTACATCTTTCAATCCTTGCGACAAGATAGGCAATAAATTCATTGAGGAAATAACGGTGCGCGGCGATACTCCCAATACGGGCATATTGCATATAAACTTTGAGGAGAACCCGTTTTTAAGTGAAGCGGATTACCAGAATATCATAGATAATGCAGAGGAAGACGCCTCTTATGATAAGGTATATCGTAGGGGAGAATGGGCGTTGTTAATAGGCCAGATATACGAGAGGTGGGATATAGTCGATAAGATGCCGGAAGAATACGAAAAGCGGATATGGGGGCTGGACTTTGGCTTCGTCAATCCCGCTGCGTTAATTGAAATTAGAATTATCGGTAAGGAAACATGGGAGCAGGAGCATATCTATCTGCCAGGCTTGACTAACCCACAACTTGCCGCTAAGATAGAGCCTATTGTTAAGAACCATGAACCTATTATAGCCGATTCGGCAGAACCTAAATCCATACAGGAGCTTGTCAATGCAGGGCTAAACATATTCCCCGCTGCAAAAGGCCCGGATTCGGTTAGTCATAGTATCCGTTCTGTCCAGCACTTCAAAACGCATTTGCTCAATACCAGTACGAACCTGATAGACGAAAAGGCAGGCTATAAATGGGCTACCGATAAAAATGATGAGATAAAGCAGCCGCCGAAACCGTTTAAGGAAAAAGACCATTTGATGGACGGCGAGCGATATGCAATAGATAGTATAGTAACTAAAGTCAAGGCGACTATGGTAATGACGGATTTGGAAGATGACGAAGACCCGGATGAGGCAATGTGGACCCCATCATAAATTTAATCAAAGGAGATAAAATGAAGACATTAAAATTAGGACAAAAAGTAGAGGACAGTATTACTGGTTACAAAGGCGTAGCTGTTGCAAGGACTATTTGGCTAAATGGCTGTGAACGGATTGCTGTGCAAGGCCCTCTCGATAAGGACGATATGCCGCCAGAGGAAAAATGGTTTGATATAAGCCAATTAATAAAAAAAACAAAAAAGAAACAACCTCCTCAAGGCCTAACACCAATTCCTCAAAGACATACTGACCCGTCAAGATAAAGGCAATGTGGACAGTGTAAGAATAAGATATGAGTATTACAGACCCAGATACGTTAGAATTAGCTTGCATCAAAAATCCTAAGTTCGAAGTAAGATACCGGATGCACAATTGGTGTAATTATGTGCCAGAAGAATATAAAACACTTTGGAGTGAGTTATCTTTAGAAGTTCGTACTGCGATTTATTTTATGGCTCAAGAGCAGGCAGATAAAGAAGAATGGGAGTAGAATATGGAAATGACACTTTTGAAAACGAGAACGTATTTGAAGAAGGTAATAGACTATGATGTGGCCGATTTCAAAAGGTGGCGAGACCAGTTAAATGCAGATGGCTTTGATATTATTTCAAATAAGCCTATCAAGAAGGAAAAAAACAGGGCGACGATAATAGCAGAAAAGGAAGTGCAGGAATAAGATATGAGTAAAAAGATGATGATTTATTTATTTTTGGTCCCGGTTTTTTGGATTGCGTTCTTATCGGCATTTGCCTTCGTTGGCCTTAGTGGGTTATGGAAGATGTTAGGGATAGTTGATATTATGTTTGTGATATGGGGTTGTGGTTATGCGTTGCTATTCTGTTATATAGCTATTGCTGTTGCGGTATTCACTTTGAGTCATAAATGAAAATTCCCATCCTTAACATCTACGTTATGACAGAGGCCACGTTTGAGGCGGTCGTTGAAGATGCTGCATTAAAGGCGTTGGCGCATCAGAAGAAGCAGACGTGCATACTGTTAAAAGAGAATGACAGGCTGGCTCAGGGCTTGCCTAAGAAAAAAGCAAAGATTAGAAGGAGAGCAAAATGCAAATAGCAATAGAATATGTCAAGTGGTTAGCTGAAGAAAGAGCGAAAATAAACCGTGCAAAGTTGGAAGATATAGAGATTTTTGAAAAGGGGATGAAATTAGATATACCTTCAAAAGTGATAGACGACTTCAAGTTCACTGGTTTGGCGAATATAGATTTTATTTTATCAGATTTTTATAAGGGAAAGGAGCTAACCAATGAATGAAGAACTACTCATAGAGAAATTAGATTTTATTAGCTTGCTGTTGGGTATGATATTATGCGGCATTGGTGTTATTTGTGGTTTAATGTTAAGGAGAGCAAAATGAATGAGGACGATATAAAAATCAAAGAGATTGAATGCCCGCACTGTGGCAAAGCAATTGATATTTATATTGACCAAGAGAAGTTAATGGAGCTGCTAACCAATGAAAACCAATCGTAGAGGATTTTTCGGGGCTTTGGCCGGATTAGTAGGTGGCGTGTATGCAGCGATTGTGCCAAAGGCCAAGGGCGACGAGTCTGCGCCTAAAGTGTATGGAAAATCACCAGTGCCAAAACTACCAGAAGATACGTATATTCATGTAAATATTGACTGTGATTCGATAAGTGTGAATTCTGTAACATATACTATTACCGGAATAGATGTGATGGGCCATAAACACGTATTATGTCAGCCAATAACTATGATTGCGGATTTCAATGAAGACAGTCCTTAACGTAGGTTGTGGCGGATGTCCTATTCACTCTCAATTCGAGGGCTGGAAGGAAGTCCGCCTGGATATAGACCCTGCCGTGAAGCCGGACATTGTTAGCGATATTAAGTGCTTAGAAGTAGGTAGTGAGAAATACGATGCTATCTATTCATCGCATAATCTTGAACATTTATATTACCACGAAGTGCCTGTCGCCTTATCGGAGTTTTATCGGGTACTGCGCCCGGGCGGGATAGTCTTTATAGGTGTACCAAATCTAAGGGCTGTAGCGTGGAAGATTGCCTATGGAAAGTTAGAAGAGCCAGTTTACGAATCCACAGCCGGGCCGATAGCCCCGATAGATTGTCTCTACGGTTACAGAAAATTTATAGAAAGCGGTAATGAATATCAGTTACATAAGACAGGCTTTACGCCCGGCACACTAAAGAAGAAACTGGAAGTGGCAGGCTTCGGCAATATTATAATTGATACCAAGGGCGTAAATATGTGGGTTTCGGGAGTTAAGAAATGATTGAAAAGCAATATTTAGCGTTAAGAGATTCTGGCATAATCTTATTATCTGGTATCATAGAAAAAAAGGAGATAAACGAAGCGGCATCAAGCCTTTTGTATTTGAACAATCTTAAAAAAAGAGATTTTGAATCAGCAAGAATCATATTAAATTCGCCGGGGGGAAGTTGTTGCGATGCTTTTATGCTGATAGATTTAATAAATTATTGTTCTTTTGATGTTTTCATTACCGGACTTGGCTTGTGTGCATCAATGGGGATAATGTTGCTTTGTGGTGGGGCAAAGGGGCACAGGGTAATTACTCATAATACTGAACTTTTGAGCCATCAATTTTCCGTAATCCAAGAAGGAAAATACCATGAATTAAAAGCGGCACAAAAAAGAGACGACCAGACACATAATAGATTAGTCAATCATTATGTTAAGAATACAAAGTTAGATAAGAAATCAGTAGAAAAAATCCTATTGCCCGAATCTGATGTATGGCTAACTCCTAAAGAAGCCGTGAAGTATGGTATTGCGGATAAAATATTATAATTGGGAGTTAGAAATGAACTAGCTTAAAAACATGGTGAGGTAGAATGTGGACAAAAAACCAACGATTCAGCAAATCGAAGCGTACAGATTTTGCTATATCCACCAATGCACGCAGGCGCAGGCAGCTAAACTTATGGGTTGTCATCGCACTAATGTTACACACTTGTTAAAAAGATTAAAAAAAACAAATCCCCAGTTATTCCCCGTTAATGGTATCAAAATAAGTATTATTCAGTATCGCACCTTCCTCGACAATCAAGTCTTAGACAAGTTTTAAGTCACTTCCAGTCACCAATAGTAAAGAGACAGTCTTTTTCATAGGAGCTTTATCGTGGGCTTATTCACACGCTTAACTGATAAGCTCTTTGACAAGTTAATAGCGAAAGCGGCGAAAATAGGTGGCTGGAATATCTCGCAATGGCAAGCGAATAAGCCGTATTACCCTGATGTCTCTTACAGGGAATTGGTAAAGCGATATAGCTCCTGGGTTTATACCTGTGCCTCCAAGAACGCGATTAGTGCCGCCCAGATACCTTTGCGGCTATTTGCGGCAAAGCCCACGAGGAAGACTAAGGCATTGTTCCCGACACGAAAAGTAGAATCGAAGCACTTGGCATATCTGGCAAAATCACCTTCGACTCAAGGCTATGTTAGGAAGGCCGAGGAAGTTGAGGAAGTGCTTGAACATCCGTTCTTGGAACTGCTCAAAAGCGTAAACGAGTTTACCAACCAGTTTGATTTGCTCGAATTGATGTTTTTGTTCCAAGAACTTTGCGGTAATGCTTACTGGCATATATCGCGGGATTCCGCTTTGGGCGTGCCAACCGAGATATGGCCTTTGTATTCTCAATATGTGAGGATTATCCCCGATAAGCAGAAGTTTATTGCCAAATACGAGTTTGTTATTACCGAGGCCGAGAAACATATTGTCGATCCCGCCGATATAGTCCATTTCAAGTATATCAATCCGCAAGATGCTTTTTATGGCATTGGGCCACTGCAAGCGGCTGTAGTCGCTGCGGATTTGAGTACGAATATGAACCTGTTTGAGACTAATCTTTTCAAGAACAGCGCAAGGCCGGACATGGCGTTGATAATACCGGAAACGGCAGGTGTACCACCTGAAGATGAATTGGGTCGTATCGAGAAGAAATGGTTTCAGAAGTTCGGCAGTGTCAAGAAAGCTGGCAAATTGGCAGTACTGACCGGTGGGGCAAAGTTAGAGCCAATATCGCTTACGCCCAAAGAGATGTCATTTTTGCAGGGCCGCAAATCAACGCGGGAAGAGATAGCAGCTATATTTGGTGTGCCGTTGTCTATGCTAACGACTGAGAGCGTTAACAGAGCTAACGCCGAAACGGGCGAATACTCGTATATGAAGAATACTATCCTACCTCGTATTCGCAGGGCGGAGCAGAAGATAAACGAGAAGCTACTGCCAATGTATGATGATAGATTGTTCTGTGCTTTTGATAATCCTGTACCGGAAGATAAAGAGTATCGCTTGAAAGAAATCAAGACACATTTAGAAACTGCCTTTTCCAGTATCAATGAGGAACGGCAGCAAGACGGCTTGGATGAGGTCGAATGGGGTGGCGAACCATTACTGCCCATGAACTTGAGGCCGTTGAGTACCGAAGCACCGACCCCACAGGCGTTTGAGCCGCCGGAGAAGGCGGTAAAAGCGCCGCGAACATTACCGTCGCTGAATCATCCGACTAATTTTATAGACGAGCCTTTCGTTAAAGCGGTTCAGGATTATTACGGTCGTGTAGCTGATGTTGTCTTAGAGGGATTCGATAGGGATATGATTAAGACCGTCAAATCGCCGGCGGACGATTATATGGCTGCCTGGTTCGATATGCAGAAGTGGAACTTGGAATTGTGGACTGTTGAAAAGCCGTTTATTAAATATACTATGATGAGCGGGGGCGAACGTGCTTTGCGACAGATAACATCAGTAACACAGTTCGACCCAATAAATCCAGCGGTTACAAAGGCATTGGCGGAGCATAGATATGGGGCGGTCAATTCGGCCAATTCAACCATATTAAAGCAGTTGAGAAAGAAGCTGGCTGCAGGCATGGAAGAAGGCGAAAACCTCCCAGATTTGCGCAGGAGGGTCGAAACCGTCTTTGAGGGCCTATCTGCATACGGGGCAGAGCGTATCGCCCGCACAGAGACGATATGGGCGTGGAATGAGGGTGCCAGGCAGGGCTATAAGCAATCGGGAGTAGTTGAAAAGCTGCAATGGGTATCATCCGGCGACCGGCGCACCTGCGATTGGTGTTTGGATTTGGATGGTGCGATAATCGGTATTGATACGAGTTTTTTCGATAAAGGTGACGAGTACGAAGTGAACGAGCGAATAATGGATTTTGAATATGAAAAGGTAGACCATCCGCCTTTGCATAGTTCTTGCCGCTGCACAATCGTACCAGTTTTATAGAAGGAGCTTAGGCCAATTAAGGAGTAATCATGGCAAAGAAACGCAAAAAGAAAAAGGCAAAGCCGAAGATAGAGCAGGTTAAGACAGAGCCAGAATTGTCTGAAGAAATTGCATCAGACAAAATATTTAGTGAAAAGAAAGATGGCAAAATTAGTGTATTATTGCCGAAGTCGGAACAATCCGAGACACCGATAATTGAGGATGAGCAGGCGACCGCGCCAATACCCGAAACAGATGAATCGAAACCGGACTTACCATCGCCAAAATCAGGGGCAATACCACCGATGTCTGAATGGCCTATAGTCAAACGGCCAGTAGTTGAAAAAGAGCCGGAACCGGTCGAGGTCGTTGTTCCTGTTATTTGTGCAGGCTGTAAGAGTACAGTTGAATCAGATACGACAAGGGCGTGTCTACATTGTTCAGGTAGTTTAGTTTTCTGTCTGACCTGTGCGAAGCCAGGGACGTGCCATAAATGCGGGAAAGGCTTGAAATGATAACCAACGCCAAGAACAAGGCCGTTAAGCAGCCTAAAAAAAAAGCAGAAGAAGACAAACCAGAACCGGGAAATGAGGCGCAATGCCCGGCCTGCAAACGGACTAACTTTGATGTGATATGGCGATGCCCGAAATGCGGTAAGGTTGGTTGCGATAGGTGCGGCGGTCATGCCGGATCAAGGGCTTGTAATTGTGATAAGGTGAAAAAAGATGCCAGAAACAAAACAGTTTAGAGAGTTTGTAGTTGAAAAACAAAAGGCAGAAGAGGACAACTCGGCTATTGCCTGGATAAGTACAGATGCGATAGACCGTGACAAAGAAGTAATGTTGCCGAAAGGTGTTAATACAGAAAACTTTTACAAAAACCCCGTAGTTCTCTGGGCACATGATTATTCTGGAACACCGGTTGGCAAAACACAATGGGTAAAACAGGGCCGAAAGTATATTAAGGCTAAATGGGAATGGGCAGATACCGAGAAGGCACAAGAGATAAAACAACTTTGGGAAGGTGGCTTTCTTAATGCTGTTAGTGTTGGCTTTATAGTATCGAAATCACATGAACCAACACCCGATGATATAAAAAAGAATCCTGATTGGGCAGAAGTGAGGCTGGTTATTGATGAGTGGGAACTGTTGGAGTTTTCGATTGTACCTGTTCCTGCGAACCCAGCAGCATTGGTTGCGGCGGTAAAAGAACTCAATATATCCGAAGCGACACAAAAGGAACTGGGCATTGAGGAAGTAACAACGGTTTTTGAGGAAAAAGAAGTAGAGGAAACGAACAACAAAGAGACGGAAATTAAGATTGAGGACAAAGAAAAGCCGGATGAAAAACCGACTATTCTCGTAACGCCTCCTCGGATTATCAGGGCACATCGGTTGGTTAGAATGGCGAGGATTGTAATTGACCCGAAAGAAGTGAGTACGAGAACAATCAAAATGTTAAGAGGAAAAATATATTAACCAAAGGATGCCAGAGCAATTAGCGACAGAGACATTAGCGAAAGCAGAGATGTTAGTTGTAGAGATTGTAGGCGTGAATTTAATCGAAATTTAGGAGTTTTCTTATGAAAACATTAGTTTTGTTAGAAGCCTATAGTGGTTTCAAAGTAGGCGATGAAGTCGATGTTAAAGATGAAGACGTAGAGGGCCTTATTGCTGACGGTATCGCCAAAGAAAAGGTCGAAGTAACCAAACACGCTGAGGAAAAAGAAGGTGATGAGCAGGTAAACGATATTGAGACAATGGCCAAGCAAATCGCCGACGAGCTTAGGGCGGAGTTAAAAGCTGATGTCAAAACGAAGTTGTTTGCAACCGCCCGGGACCACAATAAGGAAGCCACGGGGCCGTATCACAATTTCGGCGAGTTTGCCAAAGCCGTCGCTTCACCTGGTCAGGAATTACATAACTGGGAACAGGAACGCAAGGCGACCGGCATGAGCGAGGGCATTGCCCCTGACGGTGGTTTTCTTATCCCGCCTGAGTGGACTATGGCTTTACTGGATGCAATTAGTGAGGAAAGCCAGATTGCAGGCCGATGCCGCAACTTCCCCGTAAATCAGAATCTCTCTCTGCCGTTCCTCAACAGAGGTGCGTTAGCCACAAGTTCGACCGGCGGGGTAAGAGTTTACAAGCCTGCCGAAGCCGTTGCGAAAACAAAGAGCAAGACAGTATTTGCAAAGGCCGAATTAAAACTCAATAAGATGGCAATACTTATTTATACCACTGATGAGCTTCTGGCCGATAGCCCGATGGTTTTGCAGACGTTTTTAACTACGTTGGCGGCTACCGAGTTTGCTTTGACCAAAGATGATGATATTATCAATGGTTCGGGTGCGGGCGAGTGTTTGGGCGTTCTCAATGCACCTTGTGTTGTCTCACAGGCAAAAGAAGCTACACAGAATGTAGGATCGGCAACCATCGTAACTGAGAATATCGTCAATATGTACTCTCGGCTTTATCCGAGGTCGATAGGCAATTCCGTATGGCTGGCTAATCCAGATTGTCTACCTCAGTTAGCGACCTTAACTCTGAACGTAGGTACGGGCGGAACTAATGTCGGTATTCTCCAGACTCTTGCCAATGGCGGAGTTTCAAGTGGTCTTAATATGGGCCTTCTCGGCAGGCCGTTAATTCTTTCACCAACTTGCATAACCTGCGGGACGGTAGGCGATATTATCTTGGCCGACTTTAGCCAGTATGTAACCATCACAAAGGCTGGTATGGGTATGGAGACGGCAACGAGTATCCACCTGAAGTTCGAGGAAGACGAGACTGCATTCAGGTTTGTTATTCGTTTTGACGGTCAACCTTGGTGGGCACAGGCTATAACCCCGAAACGAAGTGCATTAACACAATCGCCGTTTATCACTTTGGCGACTCGCTAACATTAAGGGGAATAATTATGTCACAATTTCACTTTGTTATGCCTACAGGTTCAACCGCTCTGGTAGGCGGGCCGATTGCAGATTTCGCTTCTGGTGGTACTAAATCGGATACTGTTAGCATGGCTAAATATAAAACGGCGTATTTCTTCTTTCTCTGGGGCAACCAGACGGCTGGCACTTGTATTTTGACGATGACCGTAATCCCCTGCGATGTAGCTGGACAGACAACTAAAGGTTCTGCGATACCGTTCCAGTATAGGCGGGTACATACGACAGAGACTAATACCGATTGGGCATGGTTGAGTAGTTTAGTGACAACTGCCGGTGACGAGCAGATGTATATTCTAAAAGTTTCGGCGGCAAATTTGCCTACGGTAAGCGGGGTTAAATACGAATATTGCTATGTAAATGTTGCCGAGACTACGGCGGATGCAGCCGTTGGCGGCGGCTTTGTTATGATGGCCGACCCGCGAGGTGACGAAGCTACGCTCGATAAGGTAACATCTTAATTTAAGGAGTAAAGAAATGAGTAAATTTCACTTTGTAATGCCAGCTTCTACGGCGGATACGCTTGCGGGTAGCCCGGTGGCGTCTTTTGCTGGTACAGGCACTATTACCGATACCGTTTGCTTCTCGAAATACAAGACGGCATATTTCATTTTCAATTGGGGTGTTGGAACAACGGAAACGCTTACGCTTACGGTTATTCCAATTACCGCTCCTGCCGGTTCGACTACAACTGCAATCCCATTTCAATGGATGAAAGTTACCTCGACTGATACGAACACGGCATGGGCTTGGGCAACATCAAATAGTATGCTGACCATTGCCGGTTCCGACCAGATGTATCTCCTCAAGGTCTCGGCGGATGATATGCCGCAACATTCGACCACGGGCGTAACGTATGAATACTGTTATGTAAATGTCGCGGTGACTGTTGATGATGACTTGATAGGCGGCTGTATCATCATGATGGCCGACCCTCGTTATGATGAGGCTGTAACGGATACGGTAACAACGTAATTCATATCCTCCTTCGGCTGGCCCCGTCCTTCTTCCTTTCAGCGGGGTCAGCTCAAAGAGGAACTTTTTAAGGAGTAAACTTATGGGAGCACACGATAATATAGCGGTGCAATCCTCTTGGTTAAATGGCCAAATGCTATTAGCACCAGGCGAATTATATGGCCAAGAATACTTTGTCGATGGTCTAAACGGCAATTCCGGCAACGATGGCTTGTCATGGGCAACTGCTTTAGATACTATCGCTAACGGAGTTACAGCAGTTGATACCTACCGAGCCATTACAGGAAATGCAAACAAGCGGTGTCGATTATATATTGGCGGTGGTGGTTATACCGAAACCGTTACTGCCTTGCCGAATAGTTGTGATATAATCGGTTGTGGCACAAGCGCTGGTTATCCGACTTACTGTTCCGGGGCATGGACTATAGCGACAAGAAATACCGGATGCCGGATTTACAATTTGCGCTTTACTCATAATACTTCGACAGCCGTATTTTCACTAACAGACAATTCGTGGTATGGCGGGCTTTATAATTGCATATTTTATGCTGGTGGCGCTAACAATTACGCGGTTAGCTTAACAGGTTCTTGTTATTACACTATCGATAATTGTCAATTTATCGGTAATGTCCCTTATACAAGGGCGATTTACCTTACGGGAACTACGGGTTGGCACAATAGCTATATTACCAATTGCATGATTGCTGCTAACACTACCGGTATTTATATCACCAACAATCTTAATTGCTCACAGTCTGTTATACAATATAACATTTTTACGGCTATGGCTGGTTCTGGTGGCGGGCAATTAGATGAGGGTATTTACACATTAACATCTTTTGGCCCAATGATTATCAAAAACTGGATTTCGGCTGCTGCTGCAATTGTAGATGCTGGTGGTAGCATCGCCAATTACACAATTGACAACTGGATTGTCGAAGCCGAAACAGGCGCAACTGAAACTGCGGCTACTGACTTCGATTGATAACTGGCTTGTCGAAACCGGTTCAGGTAAAACTGAAACTGATGCGACTGGTTAATAGGAGTAAATTATGACTATACGACTTTTAAGGAGCTATTCTAATGAGTAGAGACACAGTAAATCTTATAGACGGAAAAGGCAAGGGTTATGGTGCGGAAGTCAATTCGGATAACGAGTTGGCCGTGTCCGCACAGAGCCAGGCGTTGCGAGCCAATCTCAAGGGCGATAGTTATTCTGCTCTATGTGATGTAACTTCAGCTTCAACCGATGATGATTTCTTTTATCTTATGAATACCAGTGCTCGAAACTTGATTATTTATAAGATTCAATGTTGGTGCGATGACGCTAAGCAGGAAATAAGCGTTCTCATCGGAGCTACAGATGCGGGCACTGCCGCAGGCGACACTATCACACCGGGCAATTTGAATCAAAGTAAAAGTAATGTTGCTGATGTTACTTGTACTTCTGATGCCACCGACTTGGCTATAACAGGCGGGACGGCGATTGATTTGTTAATGAATCATACAACGGCGGAAATAATGACATCGTTTGATTTTCCCGCTGGCATAATTCTTGGTCCGAACGGAAGAATGCACTGCCAGGCGGCACTTGCAGGACTTATCAATATGAACGTCTTTTTCTACTTCAAAGATGTCTAAGAAGTATTGACGGGCGGGTGCGATAGGATGCCCGCCCTACGCTTAAAATACGGAGATAATTAAATGTCCGAAAGAACTAAAATTACGGATGGCGCGGGAAATGACTATGCCGCAAAAGTCAATTCAGATAACCAACTATCAGTTATACTTGAACCGGCTACAACTACCAACTACAAGGTATTGAGGGTTGTTTCTACGGTTGACGATACCGGCCTTGCCGCTGGCGAAGCTCTTTGGTCAAACGCTAAGGTCGTAAATAGCAGAGTAAAATTAGATTATACCGGCAACAAAACTATCGGGATGGTGCATATAAGAATCAGAGGTATTGATGCCGATAATGAGACGGGTCATTGGTGCTTGTATGCCTGTAAAGGATTGGGGGAAGCGCCGGAATTCGTAGCTTACGGAACTTTTATTCTTGGCGTTACGGTAGCGGGGGTAATCGGGGCGCTTACTGAATATTGGGCGGATACGATAGTGGTTACCGAGCAGGATTGGCTAAAGACGGTTAGCATTGTTAACGGCAATCAATACAATTTGGGGACGGGTTCTATTGATGGTGGGATTGCCAAGATAGTTTTCGATTCCTGCGAGTATCAGTATTTGGTTATGTTTATGAGCAAAAACTCCTGCGCAGGCAGCGGTTGCGATGTCTCTAACTTTGCTTGAGGTGATTTATGAGCCGTATTAGCGATGCCCTTATTGCCCACTATAAACTTAATGATAACCTTGCCACCACCGCAGTAGTCGATGCAACGGGTAGTCATGCTGGTACATTTACAAGTGTTGGCGGGAACGCTAATACAGCAGACCATGATGCGGCAGGCAAGATAAACGGAGCGTTGGATTTTATCGGGGATGATGACTATATTGAGATAACCGACCATCCCGATTTCAGTCCTGTGTTGACGCCGTTTAGTATTGCAGTGAATATCTTTATGGACGATGCAACTGGTTTTGAGATAGCCACTAAAGGTGCGCTTGGTACAACTGGCGAATGGGCTTTTCGTATAAATGCAAGTGATGAACCATACGCATATTTTTATGACCTGAGTGCTACCGCATATATTGGTCGCGTAGGCACTGCTTTAACGAATTATCAAGTAGGCGGGAGTAAGGCAGGATGGATACATTTAGTTTTGACCTATGATGGAGACAAAAATAGTTCTGGTATTAAGTTGTATCTGAATGGTGTGCAAAATGATGTTTCAAATTACGCTTCGGGTGCTTTTGACGGAGTAGAAAATCTTGCCGCCCCTGTTTACATAGGTAGGAGCGGCACATCTTATGCTAACGGCCTCATCGATAATGTAATGTTTTGGAGTATAGAACTCACACCGGACGAAGTTAAACGGCTTTACAATGACGGGTACGGCACAGAAATACCAGCGGATTTAGACCAAACGATAAGGGAAAGGCGGAGCGGTAATTCGCCTAATCCTATGCGGCAGAGATACGAGAAATAATGGATATCCACCCTATCATCCCGCGCGATAGCTTATCAGGCACGGTGGAACTCATTGTTGCCGGCAATGTAATTGGTGACGACGGCAACTGGCGTATAGATATAAGTACAGGCGATTTTATTATTACAAAAAGGATTAGTGGGTCATGGTCAGAAGATGGAATAAAATTCGATTCTCCAGATACTTAATACTTATTTTATTATTATGCGGCGTGGCTTACGCGGCGAATATTCACTTGCTCGGTGATAACAAGAAGCTGTACTTCTATGATACGGATTCAGGTACGGATTATACCATATCCTTTAGAGCGCCTGAACTTACGGGCAACACAGATTATATATGGCCCGATGTTGACGCGACAACGAGCGGTCAGGCTCTGACCTCAGACGCCTCCGGCAATTTGGGCTGGTCGGGTGCGCTAAATGCTACGTCATTGACTTTTGACTTTGCTATACAGGATTATATTCTAACCGATAGGCTTGAGACAGCCTTTGTACTTCAGAGCCAAACATCCAATCTATCTCCGTTCTTCGATATATTCACCAAGGATGGGGACGGCGTTTCAAGCGAGACAATTTACGTCAGCCTATGGGGTAAGGGTCTGCCAACCGATGTAAATGACAGTGAGGCGTTGGTTCATGCTTATACCCCGACTGGCGTAAAGTCATATTCCTTTGCTACGGGAACAGGTACAATCCAGCCCTACAACCTTTACACTGGCAACAACACTACCCAATTAGTTCTTAACACCGACAACTCGATAGATATGTCGGGTGCTTTGGATGTTACAGGAGCAATAACAGGCGGGTCTCTGATAGCCTCTGATGGTACAGACCAAATAGAATTGTCTGTAGCGGGCGATAATGCTTATATGAAGTGGAATGATGGTTATTTATATTTAGAAACAGACGAAGGTGATAATACTGACACACTGATAAACATACAAGGCAAGGGAACTGGCAGAGGATGGTTGTATGTATATGACCAAGACGATGCCGAGTATTTTCGATTGTCTATAAATGCTGGTTCTGCTCAATTTGATTGTGGCGGTACTACTCCAGTTAGAATGGATTTGCAAGGCAATGGTGCTGTCCCTGTTCAGGTTTTTAGATATGCTTCGGAAATGGCCACTCCCAAAGAATTTACAATAGGTGGCTTTAGAACCGGAGACGCACTCCGCACTTTGGAAATAGGCGTAGGCGTAGACGCCAACGATACTGCAAGTTTTGACGGGGTGAGTAATTATTACTTTGATGGCAAAGTAGGGATTGGAGTAGCACCTGCTGTTAGACTGGACATTAAAACAGTGGACAGTCAAGAAACGTCTATTACTGCGGCAAACACCAATACAGCCATTAGAATTTTTGACCCTGCTACTGCTGCTGGTCCAAGATGGGGTATCTCGTGGCTGGGAAGCCTGGCCAACCCATGTTTATTAGCAGCGATTGAACCGTCTGTCGTAAGCGGTTGGGACACTCACTTAAACTTTTACACAAGACAGGGGGGTGCTCTAACTAACGCACTACACTTGGACGAAAATGGCAAAGTCGGTATTGGAACAACAAATCCATTAGCGAAGTTGCACGTTGATGGGGGAATGTTTAGATTGCAAGACTCTTCCACAGCGGCACGTATGAATATATGGGGAGACGTAGCAGTTGGAAACGACGCCTTTACTATGTATTTCTACAATTCACAAAGCACAGATGCCCTTAAAGAGGTTGCTCAAATTGCCGCTTATCAAGAAGATGCTAACGGGGGACAGTTAAGATTTAGGGTTAAAGAGGATGGTGCTTGGAATATAGCACAAGTGATAAATAAAGATGGAAATGTAGGTATCGGACTTACTACCGTAGACGACAATTATAAACTTATTGTCAGGCGGGCAGCCAACGTAAATTTTGGTATTGGTCTTCAAGAATCTGAATTAGCGATTGCGGCATTTAATGATGCCGTAACTGCTAATGTTCCAATGAGATTTTATGCTTCTGAATTTAACTTTAAGAATGGCAGCGTCGGCATCAACACAACAATTCCAGCCACTAAACTCCAAGTCGTAGGTACTTCAAGATTTGGCGACCAAGCAACTAACTTCACAGCATTATCCGCTACCGGCATACTAACTATGGTAGGAACGGCGAAGGTGACAAATTCGGTATGGGTATATGCCGGTGGTATAAAAGCCCCTGGTTCAAAGCCGGCTACTGCAATAGCACACGGTGCGTTGGAAACACCTGCCTGGCAATTTGCAGATGAGGCAGTGCAGGCTAACGAACAAACTATCTCATTCCCAATGCAAGTATCAAACAGGATGGACAGGTCTGTTGCTCCTACTATCAGTATTGGCTGGTCAACTACTACCACAGACGATGGTGGAGACTCCGAGCAGGTGGAATGGCAATTAGAGTACCTATGGCGGTCGCCTGATGAGGCGACAAACGCGGCTGCACAGGAAACTTTATATATTACAAGTACGGCGTCGGAAGTTGCAGAAGGTGAGGTTGTGGCGACTTTTACGGGAATAGATGTGCCGTCCGCAACCGATGTTTGTATTTATTGTAGAGTTAAAAGACTGTCTTCGGCAACTGCAAATGGCGGGGCTGAATCAGATACTATTGCAGACGATGTAGAACTGCACGGAGTGTGTCTTACGTTTACTTCAAATAAATTAGGAAAAGCATCATAAGGAGCACAATGAAAAAAGTTTAGAGCCCGCAATAGTTTCGGCACTATAAAGTAAGCGGTGTAATGAAATAAGCGCAGAGAAAGTTAGATGGCAAATGAAGTTAATTTTGGATATCCGATAGGCAAGACTTTGACGTTTGGTGTTTATACATCGTCAGGAATACAGCGTGAAGTGGGTTCGACTTTAACTGAAACGCCGGCAAATTCGGGTTTGTATTTAGGGACGCCGGCGGCAATATCAAAAAGTGACCAGGTAATTATAAAAGAAGGTTCGGTAGTTGTTGGGCACGGTGAATATACGGGTAAAACAATGACGCATGATTCGGTAACGATTATTAGGAACGATTGATGGCTGAATTGAGGACGATTGTAATAACCGAGACGTTTAAGGTCGATGATATATTGACCGATTTGGATGCTGTGCCTAATTTCACAGACGAGAATGCGGCGGAAAGCGGTATTATTCGGTTGCAGGATAATACGGTTGTTGTAGCGGCGGACACCGCTCTGGCCAAAAGCGCAACGGGTACTTATACTTATTCGTTCACCGAATCGCCCAACAGTTATACCTATGGCTATTGGATTAAATGGGTTTACGATAGTACGACCTATTACGATTACCATACGAAAGCGGGTGGATCGGCGGCAATAACTACAAAGACGGCCTATAAAAATTATACAGGAATAACGAGTACGGATGATGATGCTTTGCTCGACCAGCTTGTATTGAGGGCTACCTCGGCGATGGAGAGTTTTTGCGATAGGAAATTCCAACATAATACATACCGCGAAAGATATAACGGAACGGACGACACCGAATTATATCTAAGGCAATATCCTGTAACCGAAATCAAAATGCTATCGATTGGTACGACCGATGTTATCCGGTTCAAGAATACCAGTACTGACGCCTACAATGCTTATGTGCGGGTAAATGTCGATTCTATGATATTGACAATTCAGGGCGGAAATGATGACGGTTCAACCACTCTGACGCTTACCGATTACACTATAACAACTTTAGAGGCCAAGATAGAGTCGCTTACTGGCTGGACATCCGAGGTAATAACATCTGAATACGGGATATGGAACGCCGAAGAAATCCTGCCGGTATCCGGCTTGGAATGCCACGATAGTTACGCTTCTATCCAGTGCCCGGATGAGCCGGAGTACAGTTTTAAGACTGACAATAATAAAGGTTCAATTTACTTATCGTCCGGTTTCCCAACGGGTTATCAGAATGTAATTGTAAGTTATGCGGCGGGCTATACTGCGATGCCGAACGATTTGATTCAGATATGCCTGGATTTAGTGAACGTATATTACAAGAGCCGAATGACAGACTCGACTGTAGAGGCCGAAAAGTTGGGCGATCATTATATTAAATATTCCAAAGACGGTGGCGGTGGCGCAAGGGATATTCCTGTTCATATCCAAAAGCGATTAGCCCCATATCGTAAATGGAGATTGGCGGTTTGATAACTGATTTTTTTAATTCGACCGTAACGGTACAACGTGAAGCTCAGACCAAGAACCCGATGGGTGGCATCTCTCGGACGTACTCTACGAGAATTGCATCGCTACCATGTCGAATTGATAATATGGATATTCGCCGAAGAACAGCTTTTGTAGAAGCCGCAGGGTTTGGAAAGATGACTGTAATACAGGGTTTGATATTGTATTGTGAAGCGTCTTCTGCGAACAGGGCTATCGATGAAAGTGATAGGGTTATTTTAGATGGAAGGACGTTTCAAATAAAAGGGATTAACAATCCCGGTCTTTTGAACAGGCACCTGCAAATTGATTTGCTCGAAGTCGTATGAAATTGTTTTGGTATTTTTGGCATTCTTTGTTTTGTGGTTATGGATTGAGTATGGCCGGAAACATTAAATGGTATGGTAATCGTGTTTTTACGCTGGCTACGGCGGCCAATGTAACGGCTATGCGCAAGGCCGCTTATTTAGTTGAAATTGATGTAAAAACGCATTTTACAGGTGTGGATGTTGCAGGTGAAAAAGCAAGACGTGCTCAAGGTGGCAAGGTAGAACCAGGTGGTATCTCGCCACGGAGCAAGCCGGGACAGCCTCCCGCAGTCCAGATTGGGACGTTAATGTCATCTATAATGAATGAAGTTGAACTATCGGGAACAAGCGTAGAGGGTCGTGTAGGCCCGGATATACAATATATCGCAGCGGAAGCAGCAGTAGGTACAGATGTGAATTATGGTTTATATCTGGAAATGGGGACGAGTAAGATGGCACCGAGGCCATTTTTAAGACCGGCGTTAAGAAGAACGAAACGAAAAGTAGTTAAGTTTTTTAAGGATGCAAATAAATGATAACTATAAATGTGAAATAAAAAGTCTTGAATTGGTTAGCGAGGGAGTTAGTGAAACTACAGACGACAAGGAATTTAAGGGTAGGCAAGCTGTAGGTAAATTTGAAAGTATCATTATTAAAGGCCGTAATTTGAATATAAGTGGTGAACCACTAAAGGCAAGTAAATGATAGCCGAAGTTGCAAAAGCTATAACGACTTATTTCAAGACATCGGACGCCTATTCGACCGTTGACGGCAGATTGTTTTTTCAGCAGGCACCGCAGGATGTCGATTTTCCTTATGCCGTTTTCTATTTTAACGGTGCGTCCCATGAAGAGATTATGAGCAATACTTCGATAAACAATCTCATCGAGTGCGATATTCAATTCAATATATTTGATAACTCTCAGGATGGTGGGGTAAAGATAGCGGATGTTGCAAAGGATTTTGATAACGCTTTTCACTGGTCGGTAATAAATGTTAGTGGGTATTCGTATATAAAAATGCAAAGAGAGAATATTCAACCTGTCATGTACATTGACGAGATTTGGCAGGTAACAATCAATTACACATTAGGGATGCAACAAAGTTAATTTTTAAGGAGTTTTATTATGACTGCTTTTCATGGTCAACGCGGCGTAGTGACTTTTACAAATTTGACATTCGAGATTACATCTTTCTCGGTCGATGCAACGGCTGATACAGCCGAGGCGACAGTTATGGACCCCGCCGCCGTAACATCGGCCACACATTGGAAAAACCATTTACCAGGCTATAAAGACTGGACGGCAACTGTAGAGGGTGTTCTGCCTGCGGGCGGCGTTGGTTTGGCTGCATTAGGCACAACGGCGGCGTTGGGTCTTGATACCACTGCCGGACTTGATTGGGCGGGTAATGCTATATGCACCGGCGTCTCAATGGTTACTGATTCAGGCGATGCCGCTCGATGTACAATGACATTTCAGGGCATAGCGGCTTTGACCGCAGCATAAGGAGTAAATCAATGACTGCTATTCATGGCAAAAAGGGTATTGTAGATTTTACCGGCTTGCAGTTAGCGACAGAGGTCACATCCTTCACAATTGATACCAGATGTGAGATAGCGGAATGTACCGTTATGAACTCTCTTACTGTTACATCGGCTACGCATTGGAAAAATTATCTGCCCGGATTCAAGGACTGGTCAGCAACGGTCGAAACTATATTGCCTTCGGCTGGGATAGGTATAGATGCCGTAGGTACAGAGGCTGCTTTAGGACTTGATACTACAGACGGTTACGACTGGGCGGGTACTGCAATATGTACGGGATTATCAATAACAAATAGTGCGGATGACGTAGGCCGGGTTTCGTTATCTTTTGAAGGCGTATCGGCGATTACGGCCTCTGCATAAGGAGTAAATCATGGCAGCTATTCATGGCAAAGAAGGCAAAGTAACTTTTGCCGGCGGTGCTGTTAGCAACGTCTTATTGTGGTCACTTGATATTACCTGTGATTTCGCGGTAAGTTCTGTAATGACTAATGCGACTATGACATCAGCTACGCATTGGACGGACAAGTTGGCTGGCTATAAAGATTGGACAGCTACAGTAGAGAGCGATGTCGAGGATACCGGTTTCGACCCTGATTTTGTTACGGATTTCATCGACAAAAACGGGGTGGCTTGCGTATTTCATCAAGCCTTTACAGGCGGTACGGCTACGCGGAAAATCACAGGCAACGGGATCGTGATAGGTATATCACCGAGCCTCGATAAAAGTGATGTGGCGAAAGTGACTTATACAATACAAGGCTCAGGCGCTTTGGCTGATACGGCTGATGTTTAGGAGTAAATCATGGCTTTAATGCACGGAAAATTAGGGCGTATCGAATGGGACGCCTCTGTAGCGAGGACACAGTTAACGCTTGCGCAATCGTGGACTTGTGACGTATCGCAGGATATTGCCGAGATTACATCAATGGGCGATACGTGGAAAACATTTCTCGGCGGTTTTAGCGATTGGACGGCAACTTGCGAATGTTTATTGGATACGGGCGGGCCGATAATCACACCATACGGGCAAGGCAACCCTAACGGATTCGCGGATGACGAAGCGTATCTTGAACTATATCTGAAATATGATGCGACCAATACTGAATGGCGAATGGTTTTCGGCCTATGTGTTTGTAACGGTATCGCTATAGGCACTGATAAGGATAGCGCTGCGACTATCACTTATTCGTTTCAGGGTACTAATACGCTCGCGTGGGATTCGGAAAGTACGAGCTTGCATACATATTAACATTTTTTAAGAAGGAGATTATTATGGTTGAAAAAAGGAGACAGATAAATCTCGGCGGTAAGAAGTATTGGTTCGCTGTACTTACTATGGCTGATTTCAAGTTGCTCAGGGATGAGACTAAAAAGATTCTCAAGGCGTCAAAAGACGAGGTTCGCAAAGATGCAATTGCAGAGGCAAAAGAATTAGGCGTAGACGACCCCCTAAAGTTGCTTCAGTATATCGATACAAAGCCGATAACTGAAAACGAAATCATGGATGCGATGGAGATGACAGACAATTTAACTTTGATGCTCCATCTTAGTCTCAAGCATGAATATCCAAACATGACACAAGCTGAATGCGATGAACTCGTTGGCCAGAATGACCTCAAGAATATTATGGAATTTCTGAACCAAGAAGAAAAGGAACCCGGTATTGAAGTTGATATGAAAACACTGGGACACAAAGTCGTTTTGAAAACCGGCGAGACAAAAACTATTAACGAATTGATTGTAGAGGCTCGCAAAAAAAAACTGATACGCAATCCAATAAAGAAGAAATGACGTGGGAAACGGCGGATGCTTTAGTCCACCGATTTTACGGCTTCTCGGTTAGCGAAGTAGATGCAATGACTTTGAAAGAATTTACAGGAAAGCTCATGGAAATTGCCAATATAACAAAAATGGAAATGGGTGGTGATGACAAACAGGAAACATCTCTGACCGGTGACACTGGCTTCGCATTGGCTAAGACGATATTCCCGCGAGGAAGGAGCAGGCGAAGATGAAAGTAATGCTCGGCGTCCCTTTAGCGGAAGATATGATGGCGGATATGCGAGCGGCTTTCTGGTGTTATCAGGAGGCTGGCAAAAATGGATGGATATTGAAATGCGAGCGGGGCGGTTCTGCCGCACGGAATAAGAACGTGATTATAAAAGAATGCTTAGAAGGTGACTGCGAGTATTTGTTCTTTTTGAATAACGATACATGGCCGGATGAGGGTGATATAAATACTTTGATTGATTGCGATAAAGACATTGTATCGGGAATAACACCGGCGTTCACATACGGTTTTCATTGGATGGGGCAAGTTGTAAAGAATGTTAAAATAAAGATAGATGAAACCCCTACCCAATTAACATCGGCGGCGAGGGCGGGCGGGCCTGCCATGCTTATCAAAAGAAAAGTCTTGGAGACGATGGATTTTCCCTGGTTCGATTTCGAGCAGGTAAAGCCGGGCATAGAAAAATCGGAGGATTATGCTTTTTGCGACAAAGCGGTCGAACTTGGTTTTGAGGTTTGGATTGAGCCTGCCGTTGTCTGCAACCACAATCATCGCGGGATGAATATTTTAACAATGGTAAAAGCGATGAAGGAAAATCAATATGCCTAAGCTGGGCGAAGCATTCGTGGTAATTCGGGCGGCTTTAGGGCCACTCAAATCTGGACTTTCTGCTGCGAAGTCGGCGGTCACAAAGGCCATGTCTGCGATTACAGGCACTATCAAGAAAATGGTATCATTTACCTATAAATGGGTCAAACGGGCAATGCTGGCCGTCTCAGCGGCCATAATGGGCTCTGTGTACGCCTTCTCGAAGTTTGGTGAGCAAATGGCCAACGTATCTACAATGCTTGACGACCACACGATGCGGTTTATGCCGAGATATTCCAAAGCCATAAAGAAAATGGCCGTTGATTTCGGCGAAGGTACGGCCACGCTCTCCAAAGGTCTTTACGATATTCTTTCGGCGAGTATTGCGCCTGCAAAGGCGTTAGATGTATTAACTGTAGCTGCTAAGGCGGCAAAGGCGGGACTGACTACGACGGCAGTTGCTGCTGATGCGATAACTACAATTCTAAATGCCTATAGTCTTTCAGCGGATAAGGCGACCAATGTTTCTGATATTCTTTTCGCAACGGTCAAAAGAGGTAAGCTGACTTTTTACGAACTGGCTCAATCTGTCGGTAAGGTCGCTGCAACGGCGGCGGTTGCAGGTTTATCATTTGAACAGGTATCTGCTGCAATAGCCACGATGACCCGTGCCGGCTTGAATGCGTTTTTGGCAACAACTGCTCTGCGGTCGATTATGAGTGGCTTTTTGAAACCCATGGAATCGGCGAAGGAAGAAGCGAAAAAATTAGGGATTGAATTGAACTCGACTACATTAAAGACTATCGGGTTGACGGGCGTATTGGAAAAGCTCAAAGACGCTTCGCCGGAATTACTTGCAAAGCTAATTCCTAACCGCCGGGCGTTAGCGGGTTTTGCGGCGATGATTAAAAATACTACAGGCCAATTGTTCGATTTGAATTTGATGATGAACTCGGCTGGTCTTACCCAAAAGGCATACGAGAAAATGACCTCGACACTCAAATTCAAGTTAGATAAATTGAAACAATCGTTTGTGATTTTAGCTACAACAATCGGTGGGACGCTTGCTCCTGCGTTTGACCTTTTAACTGACGTAACAATAAATAGTACAAAAAAAGCGATTGAATATCTCGACAAACACAAATTTGAGGTTATGCGATGGGCGATTGTAGTAGCTACGCGGATTAACTTGGTGCGAGGTGTTATTCAAGATTTTATTGTAGGCGCATATAAGAACTGGCCTCAAACGTGGCGGTGGATGAGTGCGGTCGTGATAAACCAATTCAATGCTATATGGGATTCTTTTAACGTGGGCATTGGTTCGGCTTTGGAAGTAGCCACTAAACTATTTATCGCCTTTGGCAAATCACTTTATCATATATTTGAAAAGGCGTTTATGGATATAGGCGCGAGTATAGGGACTTGGATATTCAATGCTAATCAAATAAGAAAGGCTCGCGATGCTGTTACGAAAGTTTTACTTGAACAGAAAGGTCTTCGTATTGGAATTGGAGGAATACCGTTTGGGCCGGGTTCCCTTGAAGAATTGAAAGCCGCTGGAAAAGAAGCAAGAAAAAGAGCGACAGAAATAGTAGGAGAATATGGGCCGGAAACGGCAGGTTTTGAGAGAAGGGAAGCCTATATTGCGCCTTGGAATGACGTGGTGAAAAAAGTCAAAGATGAATTTGTTCCCGCTTTGGAATTTGCCAACAAAGAACTCAAGATAACGCGAGATAGAATGGCGGAAATCCAAGATTTTTATATGACAGGCGCACTTACTGGAGCGCCGAAGTGGATGCGGGAAATAGGCAGTAAGCGCATAGCCGATGCATTGAAACAGGAGGCATATTGGCTGGACAAAATCAATAAGTTAGAAAGGGACGCAGGGCGAATAATAGCCGGAACCGGTGGCCCTACAGGTGGCCTTAGCGGGCGTGGTGGAGCCCCTGGCGCTCCGGGGATAGCTGGTGGCGGCAAAGTAGGCTTTACAGGCTTCCGCGAGGCGTGGAGTAGTTTAGCCCAATCGCTACAACCGAAGGACAAGACGCAGGAGAATATATTGAAAGTGAATCGTGATATGTATAACGAACTACAAGAGCAGACGGATTTGCTTGATGATTTAGATATGGGAATGACAACGTAATGGCGGTTTCATATACGGAAAAGGCAGGTTCGCCCAGAGAGTATTTATATCGAGGCCTGGCAGAGGTTGAACGTAAACTAATATGCAATTGGGCGGAAAGAATAACTCTGGCTCGTGAATTGTTAGGCTATTATAGAAATCATTATTATTATCCTCCCGACCAGTATCGACCAGCAGGCAATGAAACTTTGTATAATATTTATGCCTATGAATGTCAAATTGAGCCGATAGGTACTTATGAAAAAGCACTTGTCACTGTTAGATACAAATTCCAAGACCAGTATTTAGTTGGCGAGAATCCTGTATTTATCACCGAGCGTATCGAACCGGCGGCGGAATTTTTAACGCTTACAAAAACAGGGTTATATTTTGGGACAGGCGGAAGCAAAGTTCCATTGGGCGATGATATTGAAGCGCCCGCAAAGATTATCCGAATGTTTGATTGGGTATATACGTTGCGGGGTATTTTTGAGTTGACTGCTCCTTATTATGATTTGCCAGGCAAAGTAAATGATGCGGAAGTATATTCCCGTGCTCTTAATAGATTTTTCCCCGCCGAAACTCTGTTATGCGGCAACCCTTCGGCGGAACGAGATATTACAAGGGACGGTGCTTTTACGTGGACGGTTACTTACAGATTTACTTATAGAAACCAAGGGACATTAGCCAGTCCTAAAGGCTGGAACCACTGGCCGAGAACGGATAATGCAGATGTAACTGGTATTAAATTTGAGAAAATAACGGATGGTACAGACAATGTACCCATTTATACATTGGCAGATTTTACAGCGGTTATAAGATGAGTTTGCAAACAAGAGAATTTCAGGAATATCAGAGTGGCGATAGGCCAAGTGCGAGCGACCTTAACGCACGTGGTGATTTGCTGTCTAAAATAGCCCGTTCATTATCACTAAATGGTTTTATAGACAGTACGGGATTTCTCGGAAGAACACCAGCAGCGGGCAAAGGCATAAATATAAAACTTTTCGCCGTTCAATCGGCAGCTACAGGTGATGGCGTTTATGACTGTTACGAACAGTCTTTAGATGCTACCGAATGGGATGATACGGCGGGCGATTCGAAAGTAGATGATTTGAACTCGACCAGTATTGAGGTTCTAAATCTTGCGGAGTTTGACCCAGAAGCGACTTACGTAGCTCATCTTGCTGCCGGTGATTTGATTGTGGCTTGGAAAAAAGCGGACGATGAGAACAATACAAGATGGATTGGTCTGCCGCTAAGACAAGCAAACGCCGACAGGCCGAGAGTAGCTTACTGTAAAAATGCCGCAGGAGCGGCAGTAACAATAACTTGTTATCTCGATACTGACGGAACGGGTACAGAGATAACGGTCTCTTGTAGTATCTCACAGGGCGGTACGAAATTAAACGAGGCAATACCACGTCTTGCTGATGGTGACTGGCTAATGGTCACAAAAGTAGGTGCAACTTGGCGATGCTCAACTATATTCTCACCTTCAATAATATGTGATTGTAGCTAATGGCTTGTAGAAGTAGTGGAACATATACAGTGGAATTTTTTGATGTTATACCGTGTCCTGGCAAGCACTGGACTGACGGTGCCGAAATATGTGCATGGCCGAATGATTTGAATGGTCGGGTATTTGAAGTGCCTTATTGTTGTGATGTAGGATTTGAATGTTGGCACTTAACGCAGGATAATTGGAATATTGTTATACTATGCCAAAAAATTGACGAGAAAATGAGTTTGTTGGTTAGCTACGGGGAAATTGGTTGTACAACAAATGACTGTGGCTCACCATTCTATAATCATTTAGGATTTAGTTCGTCCTATGCAGAAGAAGAAGATGCACGTGTTCCCAATATGACGAGTGTCGCTGTTCAAATAGATACCGCCACAGGGAAAGTAAAAGAGCATACTGATAATGGAGTAATAAAAGTCCAGGAGATGTCACCGAATTGTGGCACGAGCCATTCGAGTGGTTTAGATTGCTCTTCTTTGGGTGCTTGTGAATGTACAGGTTACGGAGGTTACGCCACTATCAGTTGGGCTGCGTAAGGATATAGTTATGGGTTGCTGTGGAAAATTGAAAAATATTGCAATAGGACATATGAAACATTTCCTGTACAAAAACGAGGATTTTGCGTTTAACCGAATCCAATATTGCCTTTCATGTTTAGCAAATACGTGGTTTTCAAAACGAGAATATTTATCGTGGTTGCTAAAATACAACATTCAGGTACTTATCAATCTTGCCCAATTAGATAAATTGCCTCGATTACCAAAGCAAGAAAAAAGTTTAACGCGAAATCAATTATGTTGTTCTATTTGTAAATGTCCTATATCTCATAAAGTATTGGTTAAGAACGAGAAATGCCCGAAAGGGTTTTGGTAAAGGAGTAAATTATGGCTGCAAGAACTTGGGACGGAAATACAGATACGGATTGGGCGACTGCCACGAATTGGACGGCTGATACTCTGCCTGCCGCAGATGATGAGGTTGCTTTTGATTCGAGGCAGGTGACGAAGCCGACAACAGGAATGTCGGACGGAGCGGCTAATAATAGTGGTCATGCGAGCCAATGTACTTTTGATTTATTGCATTTTAGAGCAGGTTATACAGGCGGGATAGGAACGGCAGCCTTGCCGTTGATTTGTGCGCCGGATACAATAATAATAGATGGTACGGGCACTTATCATATCTGTGTCGGCGGGACTGACCAAAGTACTGAAAAGGTAATACCAAATATTTATATTAACAATTCAAGTGCGATTGTTTATTTGTATTCTAATTGCAATGACGCTGACCACGTTAGTACATTTACGGATGTCTATATTTCGGGTGGGACGGTGTATCTCGCATTTTACGAGGCCGATACAGATGACCATGGCGTAAATGTAACAAACCTATATTTGGTTCCGAGAAATGGAAGCGATAGCGCCGTTACGGTTATTATCGAAAAGGACGCTTACGATGTAGATAATGCAGGGTCGACTAATATTTATATGGGCGGGGGGACATTAAGTACGGATTCGCAAGTCGGGATTTTCCACATGTGGGGTGGAACAGTTTACTATGGTTCAGAACCGAATCTCGGTACTACCGTTACCGAAGCGGATATGGATATAGCCAATTTAATCATGCACGATGGCATATTCTATTGGGAACCAGATGATTCAGGTAATCCAACGATTACGACAGCATATTTATTCGGCGGCACTTTTGACGCTTCGGGAAAAATTAGCAATGATAAGGATAAAATAATTACTACTACATATCTGCATAAAGGCGTGACGATGAATTTGAATAATCAAAGAAGTAATATAACAATGACTAATCTATACAGGTTTGGCGGGACATTGATAACAGACGAATGGACAAAGATAGCCTTGGCTTACTATCAACCGTAAGGGGAATATATAGTGAAGAACGGTAATGGTAAATTCTGGATAAAACTATTGATAAGCATAGGTATAGTCTTGATTGCGGCCGCTGTGGGCTATGGTGTATTAAGGGGGGAAGTATCTGATAACGCTTCCAACATTGAGACTGTCAAAACTGAAGGCTGCCTACCCGCCCGCCAGAGCAAAACTGACATTCAGATTATCCAGAAGGACGTTGAGATAATAAAAGGCAGCCAGAAAGACATGGAAGAAACTCAGAAAACAATGAATGGCAAACTTGACGAACTACTAAGAAGGCCATGAGCGCGACCGAAGAACTATTTAGAAAAGTCCTTGTATATGTCGGCGATTTGTATAGGATGGATGTTCGCCTGGATGACCTAAGAAAAGAAGCCAAGAAACTCGGAATTGAAATCGAAGATGTACCAGAGTCACAAAAGACAATCGACCGCCTCAAATATGAGGCGAATGTGTTACATGACAAACTTGATGGGCAATTAAATGGAATAACTTAGGAGAATGAAAAATGGACGAAAAAAAATGGTATGCCAGTAAGACGATTTGGGCTTCGCTACTTGTAGTTGTAGTGGCGTTGCTCTCAATGCTTGGTAGAACAGAAGAAGCCGCTGTTGTTTCTGAACAAGCTGAAGGCATTGCCGACTGGGTTGTTAAGCTCGTAATTGCTATCGGCGGCGCAATCGCTTTCTATGGCCGGATAACGGCAAAGACAAAGGTAACAACGTGAACATTCTCGCCGCTATCGTTGCCGTTGGCAGTATAGCCACGCTTGCACTTTGGTTATTCAAAAGATATTGGAGTGCCGATGCCGAAAAAAGAAAGCTCAAAAAACAACTTAAAGAAATCCGTAAGTCAATGTATCAGGCTTTACGCGATGGCCACAGCGATGATTATGACCTTCTTGGTGCTGAGCGTAGGGAGTTGCTTAAAGAACTCCGTGACCTTCGTAAATGATTCAGACAGAATCGTTCTGCTTGAACCAAACGAGCCTGCGCCTTGGCGATGTATTTGCATTACTGAAGGCCGGCACGAACAACTCCTGGACTATGAGGATGATTTTTTTCTAAAGTAACGTTTGGATTTTGCCGAATGTTTCCTAAACTTAAGGCAGAAAGGAAAATCAAGGTGAATCAATTATATTACCTGTATAAATATTAATATAGAAATCCTTATTATAAATAGTTAATTTTCTGTTACTGTAGTTGCGGTAATTTTTAATCATAATATCTTTAACGACTAAACGGCCACTTGGCGAAAATAATATTACCGCTTCATCCACATCGCCACTTGAACCAATTTCCCTGATTTGACTGCCGTCTAATCTACTAAGCTGGATATACGGTATATTGTAATCGTATGTAGCAATAACTTCCATTGCAAGTAGCGATTCGTTTTGGTCGTAAAAATAAACGCCCGCATAATTCCCTTCTTTTCTTGCGGTTGCCTTACCCAAACTCATTAGCGACTCAATTACAACTGTAGAACAAATTGTTTTATTAGAATCAATAAATGTTTTTACTGCAAGGCCGAAAAGGGAAGCCATTAACATTACAATAGCGAGGACTATTATTATTTCGATTAACGTAATACCTTTGGTTTTCATTTTTTCTCTCATATAGAAAGTAACAAATTGACGGTGAAAAATCAAGCAAAAACTGTGAAATATTTACCTGCGATACCGTTCCAGAAACGGCGAAAATAGCAGGATTGTTATAAAATCTACAATTTGCCAAAAATTTATTTCAGATTTTATTTGACAATTCCTGGCAAACTGTTATTCTGATAGTCGATGATAAAGTAAAAGGATAAACTATGGTGGACAGAAAATACAATCTAACTTACTTCGGGCAAGGCAACTCCTCTGGTTCTGTCCACCAACACAACTCGATAGTCCTTGCCCGATTTTTTTATAAAAGGTGATATGATGAAATGCCGAAAGCACAAAGTCGACTTGAAGTGGAATAAGAAACGCCGGAAACAGACTTGTCCAATATGCGATGAAATGGCGAAGCTGTCTACAATGAACCGTTCACTTAACAAATGGGCTATCAAAAGTTTCTTTCAATCCAGCCAATCAGTAAGTAGGTGATATAATGAGCGAACATACAAAAGGTGAATTACTGGTTTCTTCATCAACTATACTTGTTACAAAAGAGTGTAAAATTATAGCAAGGACAGAGCCATTAGGAATTGGCGACCTCGATGTTGGCATAGAGGAGGCTATGGCTAATGCTGAACGTCTCAAGCTCTGCTGGAACAACCACGATGAGTTGCTGACGGCGTTGAGAGATATTGTGCAGTATGACGAGGCAAGACGTAAAATGGCGTCTCAAGACCCTGGAATTATCCCTAAAAGCGTGGTATGTAAAATAGCCGAAGTCGCCATCGCCAAAGTTCAACCATCCAGCCAATCAGTAAGCAGTTAATATGAGGATAAGATTATGGCAAAGTACAGAAGGAAACCAATTGTAATTGACGCAGAGCAATTAACGGAAGGTAATTTAGAAAATCTTGAGAATTGGTGTGGTGGTTCAATTAAAGGAACTAGGTTACACCGAAGCGAAAGAGTAATTGATGTACAAACTCTTGCGGGTGAAGTGCGGGTGAACATCGGTGATTGGATAATCTGTGGTATCAGAGGCGAGTTTTATCCCTGCAAGCCCGACATATTCAAAGCCACATACGAGAAAGTAACCGAATGACAAAGAAAGACAACACAAAAACCTGGCTAAACATTCTATTGGCTTTGGCGGTTCTGAACTTTATTGTTGGGTTTTACTGTGGACAGGCGAGAGTGCCGGAACCGGAACCGTTCAAAGTGCCGTCCATAATCGATGTTCAGACCGGCCTCGTCAATGCAGACTACGACATCGGGCCTCATGGAATAGATGGCAGACTTGCCGATTGCAATACCGTACAGGCTTGGTATCAATATGAGCGTGATGTTCTATTCAACGAATACGCCGCCGTGTATATGACTACCGATGGGAGTCCAAAATGAAGCTGCCGAAATTAGTTTGTTGGACAAATTCCGATGGGGGAAGCTATGTAAATACGGTTGGGACGGAAAACCTTACTAAAGCTCAAGCCGCCGAAGTCATCCGCCGAGCCGAGGCGTATCAAAAAATGAAAGATGTTTTGGAAAGTATGGTTATGTCTTGTCAAGACTGTGAATTTTTTGGCGAGGTTGAATGTGAATATCAAACCGAATGCTTAAATAAAAAAGCAAGCCAAGCCCTCGCAGGAGAGCCAAAGGAGTAAATGATATGAGAAACTTAGCGATAGCAATAATTCTAAACAGCCTTACGACAATCATATTGATTTTGACACTTGTTTATCATGTGTTTCGGGGCCACTAAGGTGCCGAACCAGCCCGAATTGAGGAGTAAATGATATGGATATGCCGAACCTGAATTTACAAGACGCTGAAAATAAATTGATTACCATTGCTCTTGCCAAAGCAGATGGAATCAGGATAAAGGCTGCGAAACTTCTCGGCATCCATGTCAGGACTTTATTCCACAAGATAGACAAAAGACTTGAAAGTGAGAAAGGGGAAACAAAATGTTAGGTTTAATCGAAAGAATAGAAAGAGCCGAGAGGATACAGGAGATTTGGAACCACGTTCTCACCAAAGAACAGCGAAGAATATTATCCGACAAGCATGAGGGTTTGGTAAATTCGCTGTTCAGAAAAGCCGGTTGCGAAACTCAATGTACGGACTGTTTATGTATCCAGGAAACCAGTATATCTTTTGTGGCCTGTAACGAATGCGGCGGCAATACAGTATCGCCGTATTATGTATAGTTTGGGGAAGTAATGAACTATAAAATAGCTCTTTTAATATGCAAAACGGCAATTACTATCACCATTATTTGTGCGATTGCTTATGTGGTAACACATATCTATTTTGAGGCTGTATTTGAATGAGTATAGGGCGACTTGCGTAGCCAAGGAGGGCACAGTCGTCCGCTAAGGAGTAAATGATATGAGAGAGATACAATTCAGACAAGCTATATACGTTGACGACAAATTTCACCATTGGCACCATTGGGGGTTTATGCCGGATTTATCATTTGTCGGGCCGGACAGCGTAAATGGATTGGCCCTCGCCCTTGATAATTCGTGTCAGTCCACCGGCCTCAAGGACAAGAACGGTAAAGAGATATACGATAGGGATATATGCCTTGCTGCTTTGCAAAAAGAACGTTTTCAGGTGGAAGTAATATGGTGGGACGCCAAAGCTGGCTTTTTATTTCAGTGGGATGATGATGCATTTGAAAGTGGCAAGGATGAGATGGAAATAGATTTATTTATGGATATTGAAATCATCGGCAACATACACACGGAGAATCAAAATGAAGAAAACCAAAAAGAAGAAAGCTAAGAAAATTTAATATTTTGCTTGTATTTTAGTAGAATTGGTTTAGGATAGAGATATGTACAGTAGAAATTACAGATTGTTAATCGGCTTATACTCCTGCTCGGAGGGCAATTCCCCTGTGGTTTCTGCTGTACATACTCCGAGCAGGTTTTTTCATGGATGAAACAATGAACAAGCGACCGTCTTTGCAGTTCTATCCCGCGGACTGGCTGAAAGACCCTGATTTACAAATGTGCAGCATGAATACCATCGGTATCTGGATAAATTTGGTATGTCGAATGTGGGAGTCAAAAGAGGAAGGAATTATAAGGGGCAAGCCCGGAGAAATAGCCCTTTTGATCGGCGCAAAACCATCGGAATTTAAGCAGTTTCTCCGCGAAGCTTTAGACCATAAGTTCGCTGATGTAACAAAAAGTAACAGTGTTGTAACGATAATATGTAGGCGTATGAATAAAGTGTTTTTAGAACGAGAAGGGGTAAAAAAGAGGGTTAAAGAGCATCGAGCAAGGCGTGGTAACGAAAATGTAACAAAACATTCTTCATCTTCTACTACATCTTCTACTTCAAAACAGAAAGATATGTCAATTTTTGATAAATCTCGTTTGTTGTTCAAGGGTACGAAAAGAGGTTTACAAACTGAATACGAAAATTTCTGTAAACACCCTGACCACAGAGAAGTCGTAGAGTTACTCTTGCCGGCGGTCGAAAACCAGATACGTTGGCGTGCCGAGGACGGTCGGTACTGGAAAAACTTTAAGACGTGGGTAAATCAGCGGTGTTGGGAAGAGACGGAGGGTGCGGACAAAATAGAAGGCGAAGAATTACGGTGTATTCGTCGCGAAGGCAACCAACGGTGCAGTGAGCAAGGTATGCCGTTCCGCAAAGATGATACTGGTCAACCATATTTTATCTGTTCAAAACACAATATCCGGTGATAGAGATTTTAGTTGAAAGAGAGTTACGAATAATAATCAAGGAAAGGATATAAAATGAGCGAAAATAACAAACCAGTGGAAGCTAAAGAGGAAAAGGCTGAAATTGTGCCTATCAAAGCAAATGGTCGGGGCTTGCAATTATTGAGCATTGAGGATATGTACCGCTTTGCGAAATATGTTGTTGCCTCCAAGTTGGCCCCAAAGAGCTTTCAGACGCCTGAACAAATCATAATCGCAGTACAAAGCGGGGCCGAATTAGCGATGCCGCCGATGCGAAGCTTACAGAGCTTTTGCGTGATTAACGGGGCAGCCCGCTTGTATGGCGATGCGCCACTGGCTTTAGTGAAACAATCGGGATTACTGGAATATATCAAAGAGTGGTTCGATGGCGAGGGTGAGGATATGATTGCCTGGTGCGAAACGAAACGTAAGGATGATGCCGAATCTGTGAAAAGAGGTTTTTCAGTCGATGATGCCAAAACCGCTGGTCTTTGGAAAAAGGTGGGTCCTTGGCAAACTTATCCGAAAAGAATGTTGCAGATGAGGGCGAGGGGCCTGAACTTGCGAGATTGCTTTCCTGACTGTTTCGGGGGAGCTACAATCGCAGAGGAGTTTGAGGGCGTTGAAATGCCTGCCGAAGCCGTAACCCCACAGGTTGGCAGCAGAGAGGACAGAAAACAAGTTGATGCCAAAGTAACCGATACCGCCGAGGCCGTAAAAGAGCAGCTCGAAAAGTGTCTTGACAAGTTTATGGGCTGTGCCGAATACGGACTCGATAGCAAACTGGAATCAGTCCCCGGGGCAGTTCTTAATGAATTATTCGCCAAGTTTGCGTGGCTTATTCTGAACCCTGATAATGCCGCCGATGCCCCAGACTATCAAGAGGTCGGTTCTTACGACCTTGAAAAGTTGGGTCTGTTAATGACTTCGCTTGAGGACAGTGGCATACCCGACAGCGTTTTGGCTATGTTCCCCGCTCCGCCAATGACAGAGGAGGAGGTAACAGAACACGCAGAGGATAAGCTGAAAGACTACGGGTGGACGTGCCTATCCGTAGCGTGTGGCGAAAAGTTCGATAAGCCGAAGGGTACGAAAAGGAAACCTATCTGCCCTAAATGTTTGACAGCAAACATCAGCAAAAACGAAGTTGCAGAGGTGAAAAAATGAACCGGATAGAACAGTTCTTTGGTACAGGTGCGCTCGATACTTTCAAGACGCCGGAAGCGGTGGTTTTGCAACGAAGCGAGATGCAGAGCCGGGCAGATTGCCCACACCAAGCTAACCTGTGCGTTAAGTATAAAGATAAAATCGAACGCCACGAAGTATTGCCCGAAACCGGCAACCAAGTACACAAATTGGCAAAGGTAGCGATAAAGTCTAACGAACACAGTTTACAGGACGCTGCCGACTACATAACCGAAGAGCTACCAAAGATACGGCCAGACTTACAACCAGAAGCATTGAGGGCTGGCCGGAACTTGGCGAATGAGATAAGGCGATTTGAGGGCAGTAGATTATTGTTGTGTGAGGAACCCATAACCCGCTCACTTATTCCGGCAACACAGGATACGGGGGAAATCCTTGTTGTTAGTGAGCTTGACCTCGTATTGGCTACGAGCAAGCAAGACACAATTATCGTCCTCGATTACAAAACGGGCTACAAAGATAGAACCAATGCCGAGGCTCTGGATGATTTTCAGACGTGCGTAGGCAGTTGGGATTTATGGGGCAAGTACCCGGAGGTCAATACAAGCCACTGGTGGTATCTCAATACCCGTTTGCATACCCGTTCTTACGCAAGGCTTGAACGCGAAAGGGATGAGGAAAATTTCGGGGCAAGGATATTCGAGGTTGCCAGATTGTATATCGAAAAGAGCGATGAGGCGTGGCCGGAACCTAAAAAGTGTTCTATGTGCGATGTTACTCGATGGTGTAAGGCCGCTGACTATGAAGCAAAGAAGTTGGACGGCGACCCAAAATCGTATATTGATGCCTTCGTAGCTTTAGAGGCGCGATACAATGATATGGACAAGATTATTAAGGCAGCTTGCAAGGACGGACGCAGGCTATACGGAACTGGCGGCTATATTGATGACTCCCCAAAGAAAAAGCCAAGTTCACGAGTAAGTTTCAAAGAAGTAAAGTCGTAGCTCTCTAACAACTTAATATGGGCGTGGCGGGTAGTGCAACTAAGCACAAGGACTCCTCTGGCTGAGGGTATTCCGCTTGTTCGATTCAAGGTGGTAGGTCTGTTGGTTATCCTGCCCACGCCCACCTTTGAACTATGCCTTGGCGTGCGGTGGATGATGCTGGAAGAAAATATGGGGTATTGCCCAAGCTAATAAGCCGTATCGCCGGGGCTGCAATAATAGCTCTTTGACATAAACTTAATATGGGATTGCCTGTAAGAAGAGCAGGGCAACTGTTTAAGCTGAACGGTAGCAAAACGGTATGCTGTAGGGAACGAACAGTCGATGCCGAGTCGGTTTGATTCCGGCCATCCCTCTTTTGACAACTTAATATGGGCGTGGCGGCGTAGTGTTACGGAAGATTTTACCCAAAAAACGTATCCGTCAGGAATTGGCAAAGACTAAATGACTACGTTCAATATTTCAAGCGTTAAGGTATTTTTTTATTATTTTGTTTGCATATTCAAGGATGATATGCTATAATGCATAATGTGAATGGCATAATAGACAACTTGTTAGCATATAAAGGGCCTCGAAACCCTCGCCATTCACATTCGGGGCCTCTTTTTAATGGGCGCGGGGCCGAAAGCCAACATGCCTACCCTGTTGCAGTTATCCAACTGCACGCGCCCACTTTTTCTTTATCACAAATAAGTTAAGGGAGGTTGTTATGGCCGCATCATATGGGCAAATGGAATGTAAGCTATATCCCAGCGCCTTTTCTGGTGAGGTGGTTTTTCAGGTCAACACAATAAATAAGCAAAGCTACGAAGGCGTAGCCCCAAAGCATTATGTTCAGCCCAATACCCAACCTCCAAAGGATGGTGTAAACGGCCAAGTCAAAGTACGTGTCCTTCATAATGACGGCAATGAAGCACGTGTTTCTGCCCCTGATGGACAAATTTTGAGTATTTCTGCGGATAAAGTTCACGAAAAAAAACGGACAATATAAGTGATGACCAACGTGATTTAGCTAAATAAAACCATTTAATGGAGAATTGGAATGATTATCAAAGATGGTTGGAAAATCAAAGACGGCGTGTCGGGCTTGTCAATAGAAGTACAAGCGGGGAAAGAACTCGATAAATTGCACATTGAGAGCTTAGACGGGAAAATGAACCGAGACTTTTGGTTTACTAAAGATGGGGAATTTGATGGTACGGGAAGTGTGGTAAGCGAAACTACTTAACGGAGAATTGAGATGAGCACAGAAAACGTAACACAAGGAAGGATAGGATTAAGACATAAGTTTTGTCAGGATATTCGATGTCGTCAGTGTTTAGCAGACCACGAACATTTTGGCAGAGAATTAGAGGAACGGACGGGTGATTCTTCCGTTGACCATCTTGGTAAATTTCGGATGTGGATAGAAAAACAAGTTTCTTATAAAGTCGAAACTGAATGGGGTTGGGCACACCCCGATACAATAACAGAAGAATACGCCAATAAATATGTCGAAGATTATTTAATAAATAAAACCGTTTAAGGGTATAAGCTATTTTTATGGGCGAGCCTGCGTTGAAGTAGGGCCGTCATTTTAGCCAACCGCCTCAACAGACGGAGAATTTGCTTTATGCAATTTTTGACTGCCAGCGACGGCGTGGCAAGCTATAGCAGATTCGCCTCATCCCCAAAAGGGAAGGTAAGTCCAGAAGAATCCTGCCCGCTGGCATCTCTTTGAAAACTTAATAATGGGCGTGGCGGCGTGGTGGCCGGACGTGCGGTTCGAATCCGCTTCAGTAAAGTGCGGAGATAGCTACCAACCTAAACTGAGCCCTCATCGGCTGAGACGTAGCAGTACCAACTGCCCACGCCCACCTTTTGAACTATGCCAGCGGCGGCAGTGGAAATGGAAACAATCCTGTCGTGTCCGGACTACGGCAGTGGAACATAGATACAATCCTGCCCCGCTGGTAGCAATAATAACTCTTTATAGAAAGGAAAGAAAGATGGATGACGATTTGAAAGCACTTTTTGGTACGGCGCTTGTTATTGCGTTTGTGGTTTTTATTTTGCTCATTACTGCAAATTGGCGATGGCGACTCAACAGACGAGATATGATTCAGCGAGATGTTGAATATATCAAAGCGGGTTATGTGCAGAAAGCAGTACCTACGGACTTTGAAATAGTCTGGGTCAAAGACGCTAACTCAAATTAGCACACGCCCCTTCGGGGGCAGCAATAATAACTCTTTATAGAAAGGAATTGAAAATGTCAGAACCAGAAACAACACGAGCACAAGATGCAACAGAACCAAGTAGGGCAACAAAAGAATACCCCAAAACACTGTATATAAAATGGGACGGCGAAGACGATGACGCTTTTTTGAATGCCTTCGAAGACCCCAATGATTTGGCGGTCATAGGGGAGGAAATTCTGGTTAGGGTGTACGAACTCAAGAAAGTGGCACTACTAAAAAGCACAGTCGAAATATCTTAGCACCCGCCCCTTCGGGGGCAGCAATTATTCATAGGAGATATAGAAATGGCTTGGCGTGAAATGGAAGACGAATTTGCTGCAACTATACAGCGACACTGTCAAACAGAAGAGGACAAAGAAGCAGCAAAAGAGTATTACAAGAATTATCTTGTAGTGGATTTGATTGATGACGCTCTCAAAGAATAGCTTTTCATCACATTTTTTTCTTGAATAGAAAGGACGAAATGCAAACAGTAAGAGAAGTGAAAAAATATCTGGAAGTGTTCGATGATGATGTGCCTGTGATTTTTACAATCATACATCCTGACGATGAGAAATATATCGCAAGGTCAATCGATAACAAGGTCAGCGTTATTCTCGAACATCCAACTTTCGATTTAAGAGCTCTGGCGTCTGGCTTCGGGAGTACGGGTAAAGGAAAATCAACCGCAACTGTATTCTTAACAAAATGACAAACGCTGAAAAAGACTGCAGGCAACTTTGGGCCAAGATAGTAAAGCATCGGGACAGATGTTGTATAATCTGCGGCAGCCCGGGCAACGAGATTTTTCCTCTCGAAGCCCATCATTTATTCAACGTATCCCAAGGAAACTGGCCGACCCTATTTGATATTGATTACGGCGTCACTTTATGTAAAGACCACCACGAACCGACACCCAAAGACTCCGAATTATTTGAGAAGATAGTAGCCAGGATCCGCGTGAAGGACGAAGAAAGGGCCGACAAGATACTCACCCGGGCCAACACACCCATAACTCCCTGCGTTTTAACTTTTGATGCGAGGCTCGTTAAGAGAATCCTCAAACAACAATGGGAAACTATCGAAGATAGCTGGATGGACGATGGAATTGAATGTGGATATGGCGATGGAATATAAAAAAATAATTTTATTGACACTCTCCAATAAAGAACTATAGTAATGGTATGCTACGCAGAACAAGACAATCTAAAGCCAGCCAGAGGCAAATCGGGGCAACCCATCTGCGTAGCAACTTTGGCTGGCTCTTTTATTGGAGATAGTCAAATGAAACGAATACCATTGACTCAGGGTAAATACGCCATTGTTGATGATGAAGACTTTGAGGGGCTTTCAAAATATAAGTGGTACGCCTTAAAAGGCCACAAGACTTATTATGCTGTCAGAGGTGTTCATCGGAATAAAAAACGGAAAATGATATTTATGCACAGGGAGATTTTGGGCTTACAACCAAACGATGGAACAGCGACCGACCATATAAATCACAACGGACTTGATAATAGGCGGTGTAAAATAAGAATTTGTACTCATGCCCAAAACACCCACAATCGATTACCATACAAAATGTTTACAAGCAAATACAAAGGTGTTTCTTGGGATAGGACAACGAAAAAATGGCGTGCAAAAATTATGTTCAATTACAAAAATATACACCTTGGGTTTTTCGAAGATGAAATCGAAGCCGCAAAAGCCTATGACAAGAAGGCAAAAGAATTATTCGGCGAATTTGCTTATATGAATTTTACAAATCCCGGCTTATGGAGATGCGAAAGGATAAATGAGATGGATATATGCGAATATGGCGCAAGCGGAAAACCAATTAAGGATTGTGCGCGGTACAAAGCAATCCAAGCCGAGAACGAGCAGCTTCAAGCCGAGAACGAGCAACATCAAGACTTCATCGAGAGCCTGCAATATGATATTAAGCAGTTGAAGCAAAAGCCTTGAAAGGATAAATGAGATGATATGTGATTACGAACACGAGGAACAGCTTGATGGCGGTAGATTCAGGCGTGTAACGTGCCAGGCAAAAGCAGAAATCGGCAGTTTATGTTACAGGCACAAGTTCCAAGCCGAGAACAAGCGGCTGAAAGACAAAATTAAAGTATTGGAATTAGCCGCAGACTTGACCAAATATACCAAAGAGCAATTACAGGAGAACGAGAAGCTCAAAGTCGAGAACAAGAATTGGAAAGCAAGATACATCGAAGCAGTCAACGATATGGCGACACTAAAAAGAAAAATTGCCAAACTTGAGCAAGCCCAGAAAGGATAAATGAGATGGTTATTACCAGAGAACAATATCAGGATGAAGTAAAGAAATTTTGGAGTGAAAAGTGCAAAGCTCTCCAAGCCGAGAACAAGCGGCTGAAAGAACTATTTGAGCGTCTTCATACATGGGCAAACGCATATCCGATGAATGTTTTTCCAAAACCTGATTTGAAAAAAGCCCATGAAGCATTAAAGGCTGTTGGTATGACGCTTGATGCGATTTCTGCTGATGCAATGCGCCATGTCTTAAAAGATATAAAAAATATAGTCGACCGAGCCCTGAAAGGCGAATGATGGACGTTCCAGGCCAAACAGTTTTGGATTTCAGCCCCGGCTACAGGAAGGGCCAAAAGACCTCACAGGCCGCCGATACAGAGGCAAACGCCACTTTTAAGGCCCGTCACACGCAAATGGTATATATGGCTATCAGAAACTATAAAAACGGCGGGACCGCCAAAGAGATAGCAAAAGCCGGCCGCGCTCATGGAATCAACCTAACAGATGAACAATACCATAAAAGGCTGCACGACTTAAAGGACAACGAATATCTGCGAAACGGCGAACGGCGAAAATGTAAAATCAGTGGTCGGCTATGTAAAAGTTGGTGGTTAATATAACGCGAAAGCAGAAAGGAAGTGAAGTATGAGTGGCGGCGATACTGAATTAAAAATAATCCGCGAAAAAATGGGTCGTGGAACAGGTGATAGGCTTTTGCAAACAGAAGACGGGCGTTGGTGGGAACGTTGGGATGGTGTTGTTAAAACCGGCGAAGAAATACGAATAAGAACAAACGGGACATTGAAATAGCCCTAACTGGCGGCAGGTAAAGCCCATAACAGTATTATCAAAAGGTAAGGAAACGTTTGAATGTACTCCAGTAGTAAAAATTCACAAATCCCTCTAAATAACCACGGGCAAGGGCGGCTTGTTGCCGTCCACCTGTCGCTTTTAAGGAGTAAGTAAAATGCCACATGAAGGATTGCCCTTTTGTTATCATACCGAAGAAATTCACAGGAGAGTATTGCCAGATTATCCAGAAGGAAACCGCGTTGAGGAATCTCAATGCGCAAATGATTATTGGCTCATAAGAAAAACCAAACCGAGATTTAGTTGGATGCCGCCAAAACGGTTAATCGAGTGTAAGTATTGTGGCAAGCAGCGATGGACATCAACGCAGTGGTTTGTTCAGACATTAGAACCAAAGCCAGCTAATTTGAAGTAGCCCCTCAAAGGAAACCCTGGTGTGGATAATACCGAAGAATTTAGATGTATCAGTTTGTGTTCGGGATACGCTGGAATCGAGTTGGGACTCAAACGAGTTATCCCGAATCTGCGAACAGTCGCTTATGTCGAAATCGAAGCTTACGCGGTGGCAAACTTGGTCGCAAAGATGGAAGCGGGTAAGCTGGATGTCGCTCCTGTCTGGACGGATATTAAAACCTTCAATGGACAACCATTTTATAAGAGGGTACATATCATCACTGCGGGTTATCCGTGTCAGCCGTTCTCAGTCGCCGGCAAAAGACAAGGAACAGACGACCCCCGACACCTTTGGCCGTATATTGCTCGAATCGTGCAGGCAGTTAGACCTGTTTGGTGCTTCTTCGAGAACGTCCCCGGACACCTTACCATTGGATACCCCGAAGTTTACAGAAGCTTACGAACTATGGGTTACAGCATTGAGGCAAGACTGTTTACAGCGGCAGAGGTTGGAGCTCCGCACAGACGACAACGGCTGTTTATCCTGGCGAAGTCCGCAGAACGATGGAGAGGGGGGCCAGATGGAATACAGGGAGGACTCAACGGGTCATTACAAGCTACGAGACCAAGTCAACTGGCCGACACCGGAAGCCAAGAACCAAGAAGGCTACCAAGTAGCGAACGGCAAGATTTATCCGAGACTGGGGGCAACCGTTGGCCTTCTCGCCCCGGACAACCCCAGTACGAATGGGAAGAACCGAGGGTTGTGGATGACACCAGATATAGGCAGCCACGGAAATGCAGGAACCCCCTCTCTACAACATCTATTAGGCAATGCCAAGACACAAATGAGACTGACAGACCACGTAGCGAGAGAGGGCAAGATAACGAATCCCCAAAAGGGCAAACTCAATCCCGACTGGGTAGAGCAGCTCCAAGGACTAATTGTAGGGTGGACAGACTGCGACTTCTCGGAAACGGCGTCATCCCCCAACAGGCAGAAAAGGCATTTAGACATTTGATAGCTCTATTTGAAGGCAAGTAAAATGAGTGAGCGCATAGGCAAGACAGTTTTGATATATGCAGAAAAAGCTCAACAATGTGATTACTGCGGAGCAATTAAAGAATTAAGACCCTATGGCCCAAACGGGGAATGTATTTGTTTTCCTTGCGCAATGAAAGACGAAAAAACAACCAAAAAAATGATGGGTAAAGTATTGTTTGGTGAGTAGCCCCTCGTAGGAAACCTATGGTAAGGAAGCCTTGATGTGGATACTTGATAAGGAAATTTGAGTAGATGGAACTGCCGAAAAACCAGATAATATGGGGCACTATTTGAAAGCAAGTAAAATGAGTCCGACACAGAGAACGATTAGAGAATTAAAGAACCAAGGCCGCAGGTGCGGCATAGTTGAAAAATGGAATGCTTACGCTGGTCCTCACGGACTCCGTATTGATTTATTCGGCATCATAGACATC
>SDBT01000995.1_pt1 | contig 48028 bp, 67 predicted proteins | sample 2277101 | NCBI WGS metagenome assembly SDBT01 (sample SAMN10404973, study PRJNA504765) | marine sediment metagenome | isolation source: marine sediment core GS10_PC15, 103 cmbsf | place: Arctic Ocean: Southern Knipovich Ridge | collected 2010 | reverse complement strand
GTATTTGCTACAAGGTTTATAAGACCGCCTTGATTATGCTCTACCAACAGTAAAACTTCTTCGAGTATATCGTTATGTAAAGCCATGTCTTCCGGTGTCTCTATCCTGGTAAAAAGCCTTCCAAGCCTATAGGCAAGATAGCCCTCTCCTGCCCCTTGATAAGCTTTTAACAGTCCTTTTTTATCCGAGTATCTCATCCTGCATTTTCCTTCTCAAATGCTTTTACCCATTCTTTCTTGTCAACCTCTTCGTACTTATCAAAATCAGCAAAAGGAATGGTAATAAATACTGTACCCTTACCACCTGTTTGTTGAGCTGTGAATCCAGTGCTACTTAAAGACAGAATATGCACCATCTGTCCTGTGGTGGTATGTTTGTAATATCTACCTGGGTCAAATGTTTTCATTTCTCCGCTCCTGCTCCTGTTAATGTCCCTAAAATACTATCCGGCTCAACCTTACCGGATACATTCTTCGATGCCTTAGCCATCTCGATTGCCTGAGCAACCTGAGCCCGTTGCGCCCGCATCTGGTTGACTGCATCAAGCAATGCCTGGTAATCTTCTTCCGTCTTCAAATTCTTCATCGGGAAATTAGTAGCCTTGAAAATATCGTCAAGCGTATCGTATTCCTTCAAAGCCAATTTCAAATCGGGGAACTGAGTTAATAACGGCTCCGCAGCAGCCAAGCCAGCCTGAATAGTATCAAGGGACTGCTGCATCTTCTGCGCTCGGGCCAACGGGCCAATTAGTTCGGGAACGATACCTATTGACGATACACGGCCCTTAGCGTTACTCATAACAATATCTATGATATTAGCCATAACATCGGGTGCAAACGGGCCTCTTCCGGCTCGTGATTCAATATCAACAGCCCGGTCATCGCATTGCTTTAAGTATTTTCCATGTGTCTCGACTGCCGGGCTTAATAGCGTAGCCTTCTCACCTACCATCTGCCATATCTGAGTAGCGGTAAGAGGTTGTTTTCTCTGCATAAGGATATTTGTAAATAACGTATACAAATCCAAGTGGAAGTGACGCTTAATAGCTTCACTCAGCATATCCGATAATTCTTTGTTCATTAAAACATCGCCGATTACATCAACCGCTTTAGGCGGGTGGTCGTATTCTTCCTTATCTACTTCCATCGTACCTTCAGGGTTTAATCTAAGTCGACCCTTCATTGTACTTAAAACAACTCTTGGTGGCCTGTTCTTCATTTGTACATTTTCGAGGAAGTTCTTATAGACCTGCTGATGACTTGCTACATCATAGATAGCATCAAAAGCCGGTGTTCTCGAACAAGGCTCCCATTTTTTCTTATCGTAGTCCCAAACGATGAAAGGCTTACTGAAATAAGGCATTGTTTCAAGCGGTTCGTTTTTCCTGTTCTGATCGCCAAGCTCCTCGAAGTACACGGAGAGCCATTTATATTCACCCGCCGGTTTCTTGAACTCCTCCTTATCCCATATCGGGTCATTAGATTTGAAGACAGCCCTGATAATCGTATGCTCTTTGTGAAATTCACCTGCCTTAAGGTCTGTATTGAGACCTACCGACAACTTGGTATCCCGTGCTTTTTCTCTTGATTCCTGACCACGTATTTGCTTGACTACAAATTCATCGTATATTTGCTTGGCCGTAAAGGTCTTATCCTCTACGATAATACCCTCAACCTCATTGAATTGGTCGTAAAACAAATAGCAGTTACGGTAATGCTGAGGCATCCACATGATTTTTTGCTCAAGTATATTCTCTTCACCGAACATCACTGGCGACCCTATTGTCATGCCGTCTAAAGTAAAATTCGGCTGAACATCATAGAAATTACTCTGGCGATAAACGTAAGTCATGTGGTCTTTGACATCCTGAACCCAAATATCAAGAGCATCTATCCCCCTTAATTCAGACTCTTTCATTAAGTACATGAACCAATCGATAGACTTGCTTACCAGATTGCCCTGAAGCCCTACTGCTGCTATCCTGGCTGCCCAGGGAGCCGTACCCTCATAGATGTTCGCACCAAAGAACTTACCCCTGTTGTTCTCGTCTGTATTGATGCCTAAATCCGGCCTGAAATAGTCGCAGATACTATCCCTGCCCTTATTGAATCGGTTATAAGCAGTCTTACGCTCCTCCAGGCGGTCTGCTATTCGGTCAAATAGGCTCTTATCTTCCCACATAGTTTAACTTTCTTCGGGCAATAAAAAATGGCTGAGTCAGAGAGTCGGCTCCGACCAGCCATATCTATTGCCTGTTTATAACCTTATTTAGTTTGTTATTTTCTTCTCATACTACTCCAATTCCATCATATCGCCTATTATTGAGGCTACATCTGTTATAACATCAGTGAACTGTTCGTGATTTCCAATGAATCTATAATCATTCATTCCTTGAAAAGTGTTTCGGTCAGTAGTGCATCTCATACCACGTTCACAACAACTAATTTCTGCTACCTCATGCATAAAGCCATTAAGTTGCTCTCTTGAACTACGCTTTTTACAAGCACCTACCGTAATGGTCATATTCCTGTATTTGAAATTATCGCCTGTTTCATTTTTATCCCTAACTACTCGAAAAGGACGATTATTAATAAGCACTTTTTTAGGTAATCTCATTAGTCAGACCCGTTATTTAGTTGTCAATGGTTCCATTCCATACTTTCTACCGAGGCCTTATTCATATCGTCATAAAGTATGAAACCAATTCCAACAAAACTTGGTTCACTATCAATAGTATCTTTCTTTTCGCTTTCGCCAAAGTCCAAAGTTTCAATGTCAACAGCAACAACACCTTCTTTATGAAATTTAAATTCGTTTGGGTCGGTAGTTGTTTGTGAATTAATCCAGCCCATATCGATAGTTTCAAAGGTGCAATTCATTACTGTTGCACTATTACCCCTTATATCAATAGCAAATTCTCCACCTGAAACAAACAAACAATCGTGCAAAACCGTATTACTGTCCATTGCGACCGTGCCGTAAATCGGCTTGTTCTCCAAAAGCCATTTACAGATACCGCCATAATGCTCTGCGGTGTATTGCCAACTCTTAGACCGTGACTCCCAAATTTTAACCGTAGCTATGTTCGCACGTTCGCCAACAAACCAACCAATCAAAAAAATCACTCCTGCTACCGTAATCCACACAATCACCGTAGCAATCCAGTCTCGCTTATTTTTACTCATTCTCTGCTCTCCTGTTCTCCACATATTCTTAACGCGTCTTCCTCACTTAATGTCCCACAGTTAGTTAGGAAATCCATCAATACCTCAACATCTTCAGATGTCAGTATCATCCTCTTTTCTCCTTGAAAACCAATGTACGCATATCTTCTAAGTGTTTTTGTGTTGCTCCAAGCTGGCCTACACTGCCTTCGCCGCTTGAAGGCCTAATGCCACAATGCCACAAATCATCCATTAAGAGTTGTGCTTCTTTGGGCCATATAGTCATAAAAGGCTCTATGGCCTCACCGTCTTTAATTTCTTCTAAAACAAGCGGCTTAGCACAAAATGATTTTTCTGGGGTTTTTGATATAACTGCTAAACTTATACCAGCACGCCACGGTTGTTCTTGTGCCCTAACTACAGTAGTCATTCTATTTGCTCCTTAAACTCAACGGGTTCTATGCTTTCGCCTATAATATCATTTTCAACAGGCAGCATATCACTATTGAGTGAATCTAAAAACTTGGGCGTGGGCTTGTTGACACGAATTGGAACGCCGAAAACCTCAACAATAACCCATTTAACTTGTTCCTTCATTATCATAGCCCTACTATTAATTCAAGTTCTCATTGTTCTTTATCTTCTCTAAAACACCAAAATGAGCCTTATAGAAATCGTTCATATTAGGTTGCCTGGCTCGACTAATAACTAACTGCATAAATTCACCAAAAGCCTTGCCAACAACATTAGGGTCTTGACCATTAGGTACTGCTACAAAAACCTTATGACCACCAAAGTCAATGTTGGTATCAATCACCTGAGTTTGAGACTTAATCCTGTTTCTAACTTTGCGTAGATTGCCCATTCTATAGCCCTATCCTGAAAAAGGCACATCCCTGTGTTTTTTGCTTAGCCAGTAAATCGTTACTGTTAAAGTAGACGAATCCTTCATGGGTATATGCCCATAGTATTCAATTTCCGATTGTATAGCAATTTCTTGAATAAATGAATTATCCGGCAAACCCTTTATTGCGAGTTCGACACATTCCTGGTAATCTTCCTTCGACCATTTGTGACCCTCTCCTTTTTTTAGCTTGATAATCTTAAACTCAAAACCTCGATTCATTAGCTTTTTGTCTAACATATTATAGCCCTATCAATCCTGCATCGCTAATATTCGGTGTGCCCCAGTCTTTTGTGAGCATACTGGCAGCAAGGCGCTTATTACGCTTCGCCGCTGAGGATAACTGCTTTACTGGTTCAGCCGTCCTGGTGGCCTGTTCAGCAGTAGCCGTAGGCATATCTACATCTTTCCCACCAAACATACCACCAGCAGCCATGCCGCCGGCCACAGCACCACCGACCAACAATAAGGTTGCTGGATCATCGCTCGTGTCCATTTGGCCTCCTTCGTTATCTAATAGCTTCTTTTTCGGGTTCTTCTTTGGCTATTCGCTTTGCAATCTCATACATCAGTGTATTACCAACAAAAACAACCTCTGTTTCGTCAGATTTTATATGCTCCATTAGTTCACTTATACTGTCCATTTTAACCATCTAAGTATTTTCATAATCTATCCTTCGTAACTACTCTTTACGAGAGTAAAATTCCCGCCAGGCCTTTTGCAAAGCAATCAGTGTTTCTTTGGGCAAAGTTCTTAAAAACTTTTGTACTTCTTCGTCTTCCTTTGTCATCTTACCTATCCTTTTTATAATCCTTCATAACTACTCAGTTTCTCGGGTTAGTAACTTTATTGGTCTCTCTTTTTCGCTCTAAAGACTGTCTGAGTTCTCGTATTAAACAATCATCAAACCTATCCCAGGCAGGTGTCATTTCGTTTATATTCAGCCCCTCTCTGCCACCATCCAATAATTCGTCCCTACAGTCGCCACAAACCAACACAGCAGAGTTCATGGGCACGTTTTTGTCTTTTTCGCATATCTGTGCCATTTCTATTGTTGTAAACCATAAACAAAAATCCTCTCGAAGACTACAACGAAACTTTCTACTTTCTCCGCAAATATCACAAAATATCTGTATCATAACTTTTCCCTTTCTACCTCAACGCCGGTAAACCCCGGGTTAATATGTGTGCATCGTCATAAGGACTGTGTTGTAATGCCATTCCTGCCACTATCGGAGCAACTTTACCAAGTCGAACTCCATCAATAATAATATTATCCACAAACGCTAAAGCTCCGTGACCATAAGCATCCGCTATATGGCATTCCGGCCCGTGTTCCGGGTCCTTACTGTAAACAGGTCGGTCGTCCGTACTCAAAGCCTGATTCTTGCTCTTGCGGTAATTAAACAAGGCTGCTATGCCGACAGGGCAAGTCTCTTCGTTGAACTTGGCTTTGGGTAATACATTGTCCCGGACAGCCCTTATTCTATCATCAAAGGAGTATTTTGGTAATATATGAAAGTCTATACCAAGTTCCTTAGCCTCATCTTTTATCAATTCACCGCTTACTGGGTTCTTCCGGTTAGGCCCTGAGTCCGGGTTTAAATCCCAGCCACTCCAATGCTGGGCATACATATAGGGTTTATCGAGTACGAGTTTAGCAAGGGCAGCTATGCCCTGACCTGTATTATCGTAATAAAAGTCGATTGCCCTGACTTCGGCCTGGATGAACTGCCAGTACCATATCGCCGTATGAATTGAACCTATATCCCAGAAAGTAAAGACTTTTGTACCGTTCTCCCAGGGATAATAACCTATCCTACCTTGTTCTTTGGCCTTAACCATCTCAAGACCGAAATACGCCCCCTCCAAGCTTGCAATAAACGCCTCATCTGGTGTCGATGGGTGCTCTTTGTAAATATCACTGCCAAGTACCTCTTTTTTCTTTGTGTACCACGCACGATGAGGCAGGTCTATCTTATCGCCCGTAACAGCCTCGATTTTCCTGAAATACTCATTCAGTTCCTCGCTTATAATTACACCATCAGGAGCTAAAGTATTCTCCGGCTTTATGTACCAGGGGAAGAAATGGAATTTGTAATCCATACGAGTTAGCTTATCGTTATCATTGCTTTGTGATAGTTTGCACATCTTATGAAAATCATTGCCCATCCCTACTGCTGTCGATTCAATGACTATCATACCACCCTCATGAACGGTCTCCATTGTACCAGCCTTTATTTCCCTGGCCTTTCCTGCAGCATGGGCACATAACCAGCCGTACTCTGAAACAAGAAGATATTGGAGCGTTCCTGACCGCATTGAAACACCTACGTAAATCGAGCTATTATTCGATAAAAGGAGTTCACCGGCATCGTCCTTCAGGGCATAGCGTTCAGCCTTAATAGACTCAGGCAGATTATCATAGGCGAATTTAATCTTATCGCGGAATATCCTTTGTGCATCTTTGAGTTTATGAGCTACGATACCAGCCCGGGTATTAGAATTGAACAGACAAGCATCAAGGAAATATATACACATAAAGGTCGTAATACCGTGCTGGCGACTCTTAAGTATCACATTCAACCAGTGCAAGGCCGTATATAAAGCGTACTGGACAGCATTGAACTTAAACTTAACCTTCTGGCTTTGGTCGTCAAGTATCCAGTAAAGGTTGTTAAGCCGCCAATAGCGATTACTCAACTTGTCCTGGACTTTCAATTTCTGCTTTGTCTGGCAGTCCTTTGTTTTTGCCATCAATTAATTCCAATATCTCTTTTAAACCATCTATCTTATAACGATTATCAGATTCGGTTTTATCTTTCATATCGGTCAGGTTAATCGCCACAAACTTAAAGCTGAGTGGTGGATACAAACCCTGCAAACCATTCTCAATAAGAAACTCCTTGCGTATTTCCTTTGCATGCGTAAAAGCGTCCCGAAATTTAGGCTGAAAAGCTCCATTATTCTCATCAAGCCAACGGTAAATACTTGATATTCCTACTTTTATCTTTTTTGCAAATCTTCTCAATGTAGGTAATCGGGAAGGCATCCGCTTAAAGTCCGTCCATCTGAGCGTCTTACCGTCTTTTTGATAATGAGGTAGTTCAATATCTTCGAACGGCTCAATGTCGAAGAACTTTACAAGCTCATCACAATACCCAGGCTTATACTTTGTTGGTTGACCAGCTTTTTTCTTTTTCTTTACCATTAGAAATCGTACCTACTGCGTCTTAAAGCACTAACTAAAGGGCGATTAAGCCTTTGGTCAAAAGTTTCCACTATCACTACTGCGGAATAAAATGTTCCCGGACTGCTTTGATTATTATAGGAAGCTAAAAACCAATTTATACCACGAACAGAATTTGAAATTCGGAGTTCATCCATTCTTGCATCTATGGAATAAGTAGCACTGCCTGAAAAACTTCCTATATAAATTTTATTAGAAACATGACCAAAAGAAGCAGTCATGCTGCCAACTGTACCTATTGCTACACCATCAAGATAAAAAGATAGTACATCCGTTGTATTGTTCAAATTAACAGTAAGAAGTCTCCAATTGTTCTCCATATTACTGATAAGGATATTATCACTATACCTCCACGCTCCACCAAGATACACCGCAATTTGACAATCGCCACCACCTACATCCTCTACCTTTATTGCTCCTTCGCCATCCTGATAAATTCTGGCGTTAGTATCAATCATTTCATAATAAATCCAAACTTCAAATGTGAAGTCAGCCATTGGCCGCACACCAGACAAAAATAAATCAATACTACTACTTTGTGCTGTCGCGGAAGTTTCATAATCCTGGGCCCTGCCAATTTTGCCTGCTACCTCGATTGACCTTCTGGCAGAAATCTTCTGTAAAAAACCGTCATTACCAGAACTATCTTTATTGAACCACGCATTGCCAACATAAGGATAAGAAAGGTCAGATTTGAATATATGATTAGGTTGATCACCCCAATAGAAATAATCTCCGAGGATTGTTATCCCCTCCGGTTCGGAAGCGTAGCGACCGTATGAATTATAAATCAAAGTAATTGTAGGAGCTGCAGCCAGTGTTATTTTTGCAAGCCATGTTGTACTCCCATCGTATAAAATCCAAAGTGATGTACCATCATATACCACCCCCTGTAATATCTCATGGCCGGCAGAGAGTACGTTACTGGATACCCAAGTATCCCCCTGCGTAATCGTGCCATTCGCATTTAAGGTTACTTCCATTATATTAAGTGAATCATCCGCCGCAACCCAAGAAAAATAAAAGTTATCACCTGACTTATATGTTATATGTACTCCTACACCTTCACCAATACCACTTACATCCCAGGTTGTACCTTTCACTCCTGCGGTGGTAATTTCCCACAGGCTTTCAGATGTAACCCCACCTGTATCATATTCAGCCCATATCATTGTGCCGTTATCTGTCCAGAACGCAGCAGAAACACAATGAACCGGTCCTGCGAAACTCGTTACTGGGTCTATCGGTGTTGAACCGGCTGCTGCCGATATTAGATATTTATATATTTTATCGTCAACATGCTCTCCCCAGTAAAAATATGTGCCGTCATTGGTTAAGCCCTGACCGCCTTTGCTTCCAACAATAGTAATAAACAATTCTTTATTATCATCATCATTACCATGTATAACAGTCTTGTAACCAGAATCCCACGCCTCAGCATCATCGGTTTCAGATAAAGTGGAATCACCAAAATTCAGATAGAACACGGTATCAGAAGAACTCGAAACCGAAGGCAGCTTCACCCACAACTCTATAGCTTCGGCTGATGTATCTATCGAAACCAGTTCTCTTTTGAGCTTAGTTCCATCTGCTAATTCACACCAAATATCGCTACCATCGATAGTCGTATTAGCCCAAAAGACAGCAGGCATATTGACCTCAGTTATCAATACTGGAAAATTTATCAAATCACCTGATACTTTTGTATAATCAATCGTCATCTTTATCCGAGAAATACCGGCAAAGACTTCCCGGCCCGCGAATAATCCGAACAGAAATAATAATAAGACAATTCTTCTAAAAATCATACCTGCTACGCCTCAATGCACTATCCAAGGAACGTTCAAGCCTCTGGTCGAAAGATGCCCCCTGACCAAAATCAAATTCATAAAGTTTGGCTGCTCTTGTAGCCGAAGTAGTATTATAAAAATATATATACAAGAGTTCGACATAGTACATACTGTCCAATTCTGTATCCTTAAAGTTCCACTCCGTCCAATTATGGTTAGGATAAGAAGCCCATTCTCTTTCTATGAGACCTTCGTCGCCGAAAACATTTACCTCAATTTTGCATTTGCGTATCTCATTACTTGCTCCGCCCCGACGAGCATTAAAACGAACCCCACTACACAGTAGATAGTCCGTCCCACCCTTATTTATATTTAGAGGCGGAATAATCATAAGTGGCCGACTCCACCCTACTCCGCCAAAGGATGAGTTAGCATAAGTATCCAAATCATCATCTTTGGCATTATCTTCATCAGTCCAAGTGGCATCGGGAGCAATAGTCTCTGGTGATACCCAAGTAGTACCTGCAAAAGCCGAGGAAAAGAAAAACAGAACTGATGTTAAGGTCAGTATGTAGAACCTGCATATTGCCTTCATAATTACTATAATAGAAGTGCTTTATGATATATCAATGACAAAATCGCCAAAGTTAGTTTTTTTTACGACCTTTTACTTCGTAAGATGGTTTTGATTGCGTGTCGTGTTGATTTAGTATTTGGCTCTAAAACGCCTTTGCAGGCTTTGGCAATTTCCGAGTCTGTGTTCTGTAGTTCAAATGCTTGCCCAATGGTTAACCATGTTTTACCGTCAGTCAACTTTCCCCCTGCCCATATCCACTTTGGTATTTTAATCTTTGTCATCCTTTGACTGCTTTCAGGGAAGTATAGTTAATATTTCAATCCAAAACGGCTTTATAAATTTCACAACGAGCTTAGCAAAAACTACCGTTGGGATGATTATCACGGCGTAAAATGTTATTTTTGCTATGATGTACCAAAATAAAGGTTTCATTTTTCGACCTTGACCCTTTCGGTTTGTTTTGGGTTTAGGGCTTGGTCTGCATCTTTTACGGCGGCATCCATATCCCTTTTAAGCTCAAAGTAGTCCCGCTTTGGGTTTGGATTATTCCAAGCTGTTATTAAGTTTCTTGTATTAGTTTTCAGCCCCTCGATGGTAATTTCCTGCTCTATAGCAATCTCTGCTACAGTTTTGCCATATCGCTTTTTCAATATCTTTATGGCATCTGCTGTCGGCTCTGGCTGGCAATCAGGGCGTTGCCAATGTCTCTCAATTTCCTTGCCAAGGGCTTTAGCGCTTTCAAAGCAGGATTCAGCATCTATAAATCTATCAGTATTGTATAATTTTATCTTGGCAAACGGAAGGTTCATGTTTGATTTAATACATAAATAAACCTCTGCATATTTCTTTTTGCTAACTGATATAATTTCAAGTTCGTCAATAGAAATACTACCTGTTACCCCTTCAAATCTATGTTTTAATTCTGTGCTCATTTTATCCCTTTCTCTGCGGCCACAGCCAGCCAGTTACAAAAAAGCCTATTAAGAACATTACCACCGAGGGCATACCACTACTGGCAGCCGATGGATTGGCGATAATGCCATTTATCAAATCCCACACGAACCAAAGCAGGAAAATTACATTAGCAATATTCCGAGTTCGCCGGAACCATACATACTCTTCAGGCCAGAAGAAGTGATGCGTCAGGTGTCCCATAATCAAAGGAAACGTAGCACACAGCCCTGCAAGATAGACCATAGCTTGACTGATTGTTGCTGCCTCTTTTGCCCAGGCTAAGAATATATCAAAGCCAATCCATACTGCCGCCGTTACAGCTAAAGCTATTAAAGCTGGTTTGTAGTTTCTCATTTGTCTACCTCAAGAATTTTATTTGATTGTGCTTTAATTTCTTTCTGTAATGTGGTTAATTCTACAGTTAGACGATTAATGCTTCGTTCTATTTCAGGGGATATAATCTTTCTAAATTCCTCAATCTTCTTCTCTACAGTATAGCAGCTTAATCCCCAAGAAGAACCATCAGGGTCTATTTCTAACCGTTGTAATAGTAATCGAATATCGTTGTATGCTTCTATTCGTGTAATCAAGGTCTTGTTTTTACAGTCAACCCTCTCTATGCTTTCCTCGACAAGATTCCTCAGCTTTTTGCCAACTCTATAACCTAAATCCAAATTTGCATTTTTGTTCTGTAACCAATCAACCCAAAATTCTTTATTATCCACCACTTTTCTTGTTGGGTCGTAATCGTTGTATCGTTTACATATATCTGCTCGACACATCAAAACATATCGGTACAAATCCTCTGGTATTTCAACGGCTCTAAACTTTGCCTTTTTCTTGGTATAAAGTCGTGTACCTGTACTGGACACCCACATCAAGCCACAATCATCCGGTATCTCGTTGGGTTGTATTAATTTTGGGGAGCATACGAAATAGAACTCATTGCAGTACGGAAAATAAAGCTGATATTTTTTATCATTGAGAAAATCACTACGAGATATTTTGATTTCATAGACGATTGACATCTGGTTTGCCCAAGACGGCTTCATAACCCAAGCGTCCATTCTTAAATGCCCACCATAACTACTGCCATTTTTACATTCGGAGACGAATATATCTCTCGAATGTTTCTGTTCCAGTGCCCTCAAAATATCTTGGCTTGTTAATTTCATAGGCAAATCCATTAACTTATACCTCGAAACAATCCCTTGATAATTTCCCACACAAACAACGACCATGGTTTTAGCAAAGCTGTCATCTCGTCAGCCCCAATTTCTGTGCAAGCCAATCCCACAAGTCAGGGTCTAATTTCTCTTGAATACGAATTTTGTGTACTTTGTCTAACACGGGGTCAGAATTGTAATATCCCCACTGTTCGATAAAAAACAAATCGCCAGGAACATCTATCATTTCCCCTTTGTGGTTAGGAATAGTCATATCATCCCATTCAACTCTTGCGCCAGGTGGGATTCTGAGAACATCAATCGGTTCTTCTCCGCCACCTTTAATCGCTATAACATCATAATGTGAGTTGCACCCAGCAAACAATAATACAAATATCAATATTAAATATTTCATCTTACTTATCCCTCAATTTCTCAGCATCTATAACTGATTGTAAATGGTCACGCATACTGCCACTCTTTTTAGAGTCCTCGTAATCTTTTCCGATTTTCTTCCGCCGGCTCACACGGGCTTCCGACCTACGAAAAACCCGCTTAATAACTCTCGCCAAGCCCTTGAAGAAGTTTACTATAATCACAAACCAACCTGTTGAGCCTATAGGCATATATCACCTCAAATTTAGAAATATGAAAGGAATATTTGCGCACCCGCAAAGGCCACATACCAAAACAGTTTTTGGACTTTCAAGTATAAAGCATCCGACAATGCAAGTGCCCAGCAAAATCCCAACGAAAAAACACTGGCCGTTAAAGCAATTTTTCTCATCCATTCCATAATATCACCTCAATAATAAAAATCCCAATTTTTACTCCACAAGTGGGCTGAGCCGAAACCCAACCCACCCTTTTTAAGTTATTCCGGCGGTGCATCTGCTTCGGCAGGTTCAACAAGTTCGACACCGAAAACAGCAGCCATTGTTAATATACCACGGTCGTCCCACTTATTAGGGGTTTTCAATGCCTTCTCGTACAAACTCTGCAAGCCAGACTTTAGCATTTCTTTAAAAGCTTGCACGATTTCGGGGGACATTTTTTCCAATAATTTCAATAACCATGTCATAATAATACTCCTTCAAAAAGGTTTATACTTGCGGGCGGGCCGAACTTCCATATCCGACCCTAACCCGCAGTTTCAAAGGTCTCCGTGACCTATTGTTACGCTACTATTCAACTTTTTTCGTTGTCAAAGTCCATTGTCATTTGTTTTTCAGCAAGTGACATCTTGCGTTCTTCAACGATTTCGGCAGTATCTTTTCGTGTAATTTTCACCATCAATGTCAAATAATTATATTCAACATCACATTCCACGTTGCGATACTCGTATTTATCACGGACAAGTCGCTGCGACACCCTGATATCGGCTTCGCATTTCTCAAGCTTGGCTTTGAAATCAGCTTTGATGGATACGAGTTGGTCTTCAAGAGCATGAATGTCATCAAGCAACTTTGCTAAATCGTTGGCTGCAACTGCGACTTCCTTTGCCGTCAAAGCACACTTTAGGTATTCTGTTTGCTCCTTTGTTGCAATTTTTTCTTTTTTGTCCTTGCCCATTGTTTTTCATCCTTTCAATTCTCTAAAATTTTGATATATATTTCCGTTCTCGGTTTGTCTGAATACTGTTTACTCATCTCTATCACCTGACAGACTAAAGTATCGTCTCGCCAAAAAATACCATTCAGACTATCAGCTATAAATTTCAGAAGATTATCTATATCCGGACGCTTGGTATGCCATACAGGAGCGGTTGGCTTTAACTGACCCGCATATTTACCTGTTCGATAATGGCTTTTCGGTCTAAAGAAATAAAACTTTGCCGTAATTGCTATTGGAGAGTCGATGGGTACAGGCGGTGCGTTGTCCTGAACCACTTTAGCAAAATTCGTCTTGTCTTTTTCCGATGGGTCATATTTGGGTGTATAGCCCGTCCCGTCTCCTCGGAACACTGGTTTCCTGTCCCTGTGCCTCTTTAATGCTTTCGGCTCGCCGAGAATCACTAATTTATAATTATACTCAGTCATTCCGTTGCTCCTTCTTTGCCATTGTTGTCTTTTAGGTCTTGCTCTGCTTGAATAATCAATCCAATATCTTCACTCAAATTAAAACCTAATGGTATATTTGCAAAACCACCATCACTTTGCTTAGTAAACTTTATACACTGTTTTGCAAGCTCTCTTCCCATCGGACTAATAGTTTTGGCTTTTAGCCTTTGGGCTTGTCTTTCTAACTCAATGTTTTTATTCCAGAGATTAACTACATTTTGTTCGTCTTCCGTGAGTGGCCTTTGTAACGCTTCGTTTCTTAATATAGCCATATATTCCAATATCTTCATAATTTCTCCTTCAAAATTTCTTCTATCAGCCAGTGACGGGTGATAACTCCTTTTTCCGGCTTTCGTATTCCTCTTGAGTAGTATCTCTTGGCAAAATTCCTTCAACGTGGTTTTTGTAAAAATGCGAATCACGATGACACCGGCGGCATAACACTAATAAATCACCATCTTTTTCTTGGCCCAGGTTTGCGTAAGACAAATGATGTACATCTAATTCGCTGCCAAAACCACATAGTTGGCACTTATGATTAGCCTTAACCAAAGCCAATTTCTTATTGTAGTTCCAAATTTTACTTTGTATGTATTCGCTGTATTTCATTTTGCTATACTTCTCTTACTCTTTTTCCCTAAGTTGAAAATGTGAAAAGTTCTCAGTCTATCGCCTATCCGTTCATCAAAGCTTTCGCTCAAATTTTCTACGCTTTTATTAGATGTGATAAATGTCGGCCTGCAATTCTCCATACGAATATCTAATATCACGGTCAGTGTTCTACGACTAAAATCGCTCTCGACTTTTCCTATACTTTGCGTTGTTCCGATGTCCTCGATTATCAGTTTGTCACAATTTAACAATGGCTCAATTACGTCCCATTCAGAATTTGGAGCATTATAAGTATCCCGCAAAAGCAAACACAGTATCTCGTAATGAATACGCTTGACTATATAACCATCGACAATATATTTTTTGCTTAATGCAGCCAGCGAATAAGTCTTACCATTGCCGGTTGCCCCCCAAAGCAACACACCAATTTCTATATCCTTTGCAAATATCTTTTGCAGTCCAATAGGTAAGTCTGTTAATTCTGCTTTTATATACTTTTGTGGGACGACCGCCAACAAAGCCCTATCCTTTTCTTCTGTCGGAAGCTGTTGAAGTTGTATTTTCCTATAGCATATTTTACACAATCGGCCAAGCAGACTATCAGCATAACGGTTCTGACAAAGCTCGCAAACTCTAATCTTCGAGGGTTGTGCCGTAGTCTGACTTTTGGTCGGCGAAAGAAGCTCGCCTATCCTTGCTGCTGTGTGCCGGATTGTTTTGGGTTCGTTGCTTTGTATTGCCATTGTTGCCCTTTTCAAATTTGTATTGGTTGTTTCGCCAAGTTACTAACATTGAATATAAATCAGTTATCTTTTGGTTATTTGCTCTTAGCCATCCCTGGGCGTTATAGTGATGAAAAAAAGCTTCCGCTTTGTCTTGTGGAATCCCTACTAAAACCGCTGAATCTGTAACATCCTTTAGTGTATATATAATAGAAGATGAAGTAGAAGAATAGAGCGTTACATCTGTGTTACTTTCTTGCTTGGCGTGTTCTCGGTGTCTCTTAACCCGCTCTTTTGTACCTATGCGAGCCATATATTCTTTATACATGCGCCTGTTTTTAATTGTTACAAATTTGTTACGAATCGTTACACTGGCGAATTTGTGCTCTTTATTTTCCTTTAAAAAATATTCGACTTCTTCTGTAGTGCTTCCTATGATGCGAGCTAACCCTTGTATTGTGTTTCTAATTTTGCCCTGTTCGGGGGCATCCCACATCGCCATTAAAAGATTAAACCATACCCCCTGCGTTGCCATTGAACATCCTTTTATATCATTTGCTCGCCACCAGTCGCCAGGGTAAAATTGCATACTTGGCCTCTTGTTCATTATCTCATCCATGATAAAATAACCGCCCGCCAGGGTGGTAAACAGGTCGCACGGGCGAAATGAACCCTTTGGGCGGTTAGATTCCATATTGATTGACTATACAACCTATCTACCATGCTACACATTATACTCCATTAGCCCCAAAAAATCAAGGAAATTATTAAAAAAGCTGCAACCCAAACTGCTATACAGAACAAAAAGCACGCAATCAAAGGCCATAGTTAATCTCGCTAAGTTTCATTGCTCTTCCATTTGATGAACAAAATGAGCTTTGCTTATTTCATCAGGGCGATAGTCAAATACAACATCTGCTACAAGACAAGAGAATTTAAGTTTTTTTTCTTCCTGATAAATTTCTACTACCGTAGCCGCTTTCATAGTAACACTAAGAGGTGTTGAAATATCATCCTCATAAAGCCGATGGTCAAAAACCTTTACTTTCGAGCCTTCTTCAATCATTTCGGCATCTCCCTTTTTTCAGCCGCGTTATATATCCTCGCAAGCCCGCTATTTGTTTCCGTAACCTTTCGGCTTTCCGCTGTTCATCCTTGTACCACCGCTGATAATCATCTCGTTCGTCTATAAGCAGTTGATGGTCTTTAGCCATAACTTCTGTTGCATCAGCGATACGCAAGATAGCACCAAGTTTGAGCTGGTCATTACACACTCTAAAACCAACTTCAACTTTCTCTCCGTCATCTGCTTTACTCGCCTCTCTGTAAGATTGAAATTTTTCACTCATCTTTTACTCCTTTCATTTCGGATACTCCCTGATTTGCAGGTCTTTAGGAAATTTATTTATGTCGTGCTCGACCTTGCCGTTGATGGATAATTGCTTGACAAATGGAGCCACGTTAGCGTCCTTGCATTGTCGAACCAAGTCCCGTACCCATTCAAGCTTACATTCCCTGCGTTTTGGGCCGGACTCGCAGCCGATGATTACCCAATCTAACTGTGAACCCATACCGGTTCCGCCGCAGACGTGACAAGCGGGAGGTTCTGTTGGATATTCATCTCCACAACCCCCACATCTTGAACAGCAACATTGAAACTTCTCTAAGCTTATCCCTTCCAGCATCGGCTCGATAGATACACCTGTTGTTTTAAAACCACATTGTAAAAGTTGAGGTATTCTTAAATCTGCCATAGGTTGGTTTTCTGCTGTTACCATTCCTATTACATTTTCCGGCCAAGTCCAATCTACTCCTCTTTTGTATAATTTACTTAATCGTTGCCGCATATATTGAATGTATTTTAATGCTACCTCTGGTCTTTTGGTCAAGATTAGGAATGTATGCCGATAACAAGCTATTATTACTTGCACAACCTCATCAATAAACTCAAACGGCACTGAGGGATGGAATAAATCACCCATTGAGCAGACAAAAATTCTTCTCGGCTTTTTCCAGTGCAGGGGAATTTCAAGTTTCCAAGGGCAACATTCAACTTGCCCTGTCCAGTGTCCGTTATCGTCAATCTTGCCAAGATATTCAGGGCATCGGCCATCAGCTACACACATACCTACAAGCCGGTTTGCCATTTTCTCGGCATAGCAGTTTTGGCATCCGGCAGACACTTTAGTACAACCGACTACTGGATTCCAGCTTTCATCAGTCCACGCTATTTTACTTGGCATCTTTGCCTCCAGCAATTAGGGCTGAAATAATCATATCGATAGGCCGAATTTTCTCTTTAATCCATCGGTCGATTCCGTCAACATTCCGTTTATTTGTGATGTGCTTATAGACTTTTCGCAGTGCATAATGCCAGCCATAGCCCTCTGTATCTTCATAGTTATTATATTTTAGTTTTACTACTTTGTCCCTCAACCTGAACGCAAGGTCGGCAAGGCAACGGTTGATTAAGAAGTCCCGTTGCTCTTGTGTAACAGCAGAAATTACTGATTCATAATCATCCTTGTCAATTATCTCGTGGTTGCACAAAAACTCAAATTGCTCATATTCTGGCATATCCAGCACGGCTAATAGTTTTTCAATTTCAGGGTTCATTGTTTACCTTTCAAGGCTTGGTCGGTTTCTTCTACAATAATATCTCCTTCTGTTAAAATGCTTTGAATCACATTGCATTTCAGGCAGTAATGAACAGATATTGTTTCTACTGTTATTGATTCAAGACCACAGGATTCGATAACCCCTGATTTGAATGGTTCTTGGTCTGGGGTAAATTCAACATCGTTTGCGAGAGCTAAAATTATTCTGTTTCTATGCCTACATCTTTTACTCATCTTCATTCACCGCCTTTCAGGGCTTTACCATTTACGATATCTTCCGCTGTCAGATTGAAAATCAAAATAATCTCGCCAAATCAAGATTTCAACCGTATCTTTTAAGTGTTTAGGTACTTTCATTTGGATATATTCTATCGTCCTTTGCTTCGGCTGTAGTTGTTCCAAGGTTGGTTGTTTAGTAATATGTGCCTTCTTATCCATATCTTCACCTTTCAGTTAATCAAACAAGACTTTTTGCCCTGCTTTCTGCTCGGCTGCAGGTATGCCGGTCTCAGCCGTTGCCACTCTTTGTCTTGCCATTTCACAATATTCTTTCTTTAAATCTATTAAGATATAATCACGCCGCAATCGAGCGGCGACCTGTCCTACCGTACCGCTTCCTGCAAAAGGGGTCCCAGACTATGCCTGGCCTCCATCCTGCATTGCAACCGCAATCGGTGTAGCCTCTGGCATCGCTCCACAGATTATTTTATTTTCTGTCATAGCTCTATATCGCTTTCAACTTCATTACCCCAAACGTCCCATCCCACAGTTTTTTCTCTGGCAAATAATTCTATGCCGGCGTATATTATTTGATACTTTTCTGTCATAGACATCCCTGCGTGGGCAGTGCTTAAGTTTTCCTTAATTCTTTATCCGGTAGCGTCACCCACTGGAACCTATCGCCATATAAACTGTTTTCCTTTTCGTCAACTCCTTCTCTAAGGTGCTTTACCGAACCTTCTATCAAGAGATTCATCTTTTTCATTGAAAGTATTGTTATTGATGGAATAACTGGGAAAACTTGTTTACCAATAGGTACATAAAATGGCTGAAAATCATCTGGCAGAACAGCTAATTTGAGCTTTGTTTCCCAATACCCAACACTATCGCCGGTATCTTCGGCTAAGGCTGGTAACAACACCCCTTTAAACCAACGCCTTTGCTGCTCTGTGATGTATTCTAATGGAGTTAGGGTCTTTATAGCCCCTCCAGCTTTTAAGCCCCCCAGAATCGTTTTAAAGGGTACTGCAAGGGTCGGTTGACCGTCAATCATTATTACTGGATATGTTGGCATCCGTTATTTTTTTCTCTCTGTGTTTTTCACAACATCTTCACTAAGGCATTTTTTGCATTTGCTGCAATCATCAGTCTCGTCTTCTGGCCCGAAATCTTTACAACAAGCATTGCAATGGTAAGGAAACGGGTCGTCATCCCTTGTCCATTCGTCCTCTTCACTATTTTTCTTAAGCCAGGCCGCTGCTTGGTCTGGGTTCTTCGATGGATATTGACAATAATGGGCGTAGAAAGCTACTGCAACCTTGTCTTTTAGAACAGTCTTACCGGTTTGTTTTTCCAAAAGCCCACAGATAAGGTCTAATATTTCCTGCTCTTGCTTATTTGGTTTTGAGGGTAGGGTGTCCTTTGGAGCAGCAGTATTGCCGTCATCGTCTTGCGTTGGGATATTCCATATCATACATAGCAAATATCTTCGACCATAAGAAACAGAAGATGCTTTGCCGTGTATTTTAGTCATATTAGGGTTGCCCTTTATTCCTACACCATCTAACGGAACGTCAAAGTGGTATGTTTCTTTGTGGCCTGCCTTGTGCAAAACATCGGCACAAACCCGTATATTTTCTGCAACTTCTGTTTTACCCTCATAGAAAATAATGGAAAAACCCTGTCTGGTATATACCGGCTTTGAAGTTTCAATAACACTATCTAATCCAGCATACTTACTGTGTGTTTGCGGATTGTCTTTTGTTTTCAAAACGCCAGCGATATTTGCTTGCACAATCGCAAAACCAGAGGCAAAAACCTTCCTTGCCTCGTTAGCTTCATATCGCTCTTGCAATCCTAACAGTTTTTCTAATTTTTCCAAATCAGCATTGCCCTCAATTGCCAACTGTATCATTTGGTTTGGAGAAATATTTTCTGTTTTTTGTATCTCGTTCTCTTCCATATCTTCACCTCTCAAAAATCTAAGTTCTTGTTTGTAATTTTCCCCTCTAACTCAATCAGTTCTTTAACAAATACCTCGACAGCTTTTGCCAAAGTCTCTACTATATATTCTTCGTCTCTATAAACTCTGGTTTTCCAAAACGGCCTTATCTTAACTCGTGGGTCGAAGCTAATGAAATCACACCAAGCCCGTCCAGTTACCCATAAATTACCCTGAACTTGTGCCTTGTAAGTACAAGGAAGTCTGTCCTCAATAATATCTCTTATATGAGTGTTGGGTTGAGGGCTTTTAATTTCAATCAAACCATCATCGCCAACTAAGCCATCCGGCGAACAACCGACATAATCATTGAGCTGTGCAAAGCCTATCTGCTTAACTTCACCGTACAAAGCCCCATAATAAGCTCTGGCCTGCAATTCGACTTCCGAGCCCCGCTCTATCGTCCTGTTGGAATATCCCTCATACGATTCGCCTGACAGCCTTTCGCCGAGCAATCTGAACATATACGTTTTTCGTCCTGATGCTTTATTTAGAACCTCTGAAAAATGACTGGCAGAAACCTTGCCAAGTTTAATAGCATACCACTCATCAGATAACTGCTCGCAGTCAAAGATTTTTAGTTCATTCTTCATTCAGTTTTTCCTGGCAATCTTTTGAGCAAATAATCTCACCGGTGGCTTCATCTTCAATCATACAGCCCTTACAGCCTTGATGCCCGCAGCAGCAGATGCAGCAAGTTACCAGACAGCCCGTGTGTACGTCTATTCCGCAAGCAGGGCAGTTTGTTTGCTCATACCTATACATTTCACCGCCACAGGCTTGACAGTCCTCTACAAGCTCAGGAGCGCCGCCAGGGCCGTAGCCTGTTTCCTCTGCACTTGTTATTTCAGGATGATTCATTGTTAGCCTCTAATAGCTCTGGATTTTCGTAGATATTGTCAATAATTTCTAAGTCGAAGGTTTTGAAACTATCTAACATTCCTCCATCGTTAATTTGCCAACTCATAAAGTCCCAAATGACTTGACCAAGTAAATGCTCGGTCGTTAAATCTGGGCTTATTATTTGCAAAATATCAGATTCATAAATCTCTTTGTCGTTCTTGTCGTACAGGCCGGTGAATTGCCCTACTGTTTCGGGGTCGACAATAGATGCCCTTCTTTCGCCTTTCACCGGATTCATTATCCAATGATGAGAACCGTCATACGAGTAATAACCATAAGCCCAAAACGGTTTTGTGTTACACTTGTTTTTCTCGTCCCAACTATGTGTTAATCCTCTATATTTTGCAGGTCTCATTTTGCTCTCCAAACGCAACATCGGTTACGCACTTCCATTTCTTCTATGATTATCTCCCCGGCAAAAGTCAATGTGCCGTCTTTTTTAACCCTGCCGGCCTTACCTTTATGTCGTAGACCAGTAAATCGTCTCTCTACTTTGTGATAGTTTTCCGCATAGTTCCCGGTCATTTCCTTAGCCAACTCTTTAGCCGTGTAGCCCTCTGGCCTATCGTGTCCTTTCAGGGCTTCGTAGACTTCCTGCTCCTGCCGATTCAGTTCACCGCTATTTATTATCCTGTCAACCGCTTCGTAGCTCGTAGCAGGGTCTTTGCTGTGCGAAAGTGGGTACGCAGGCTGCCACTCCATAACATTCTGTCCAGCTATGTCAGTCATTGTTTCACCATTTGAGCCAAAATTTTCTGTTTGAATTTTTCTTTTTGGGGGTCAACTTCGACTAACTTGTAAACAACCTTTTTGCCATTTGACGACAAAGTTTTACGCTGTCTAATTGCTTGATGAATTGTCATTGGTTGAGTATAAGAAGCAATGTCATTTTTAAACCGTTCTTCTTTTACATCCTTGCCATAGACACATTGTCCATCCCCCTTAAAAGCAACAAGATAATTGTATTTTCTCACTTTTTCACCTGCTTTCTTAATTCCAGCCATTTTTGCAAATCCCTTGCATCGCCTGAATGAGTTAATTTGCGTAGAGTATCAGCGTATGCTTTGCCAAATAATGCTACTAATTCTCCATATTCGCCGTCAGTCATATAATCTCTCTTTTACTTTGAGCCAATAGGCTTTAGCGTTTCTGATTTTCTTTTCAGCTTGTTCAAGTGTATATCCTCGGTTTCTTACAAACCATTGCGGCTCATTCCGCCAACCATCTGGCCCCGTATTATGGATTCGAGTATTAGCCTCATTGTTCGACATTCCAAGCTGCCAAATATCTACAAGGTGGTATTTACACCAATAAAGTGTATAAATTTCAGTCATACTTCGGCTTTTGTTTTTATCCCAACGGTCATTGTAGGTGAACTGCTTATCTAAACCCCATAGAGCAATGATTCTATTTACATCGTCAACGTAGATTTTGTGTATTTGGTATGCTCCAATGGCCTTACCGATATCACCTACCGCATTAGCATTACCCTTTGATTCCACCCATTCAATTGCATCGAGTAAATCGTCAAAGGAAAATTCTATAAGTGTATCTTGTTCAATTTCTTGATTATTTTCTAAAGTTGCTTTACTTCTTTCTTCATTTATAACTCCCCAAATACCTACACTAATAAGTGTTGCTATTATAAAAACACATGCTGTTTTGTTCATTTTCTTTTTCCTTTCATGGCAGCAAATAAGACTAAACCTAAAATTTGTCGGGTGGTTTTCATTTGATATAATCCTCGCCTATTTTTGTGTCCTTTTTATTTGTCTTAATCTGCTTTGTCTTCTTATCTGCCATAGGTCATTGATTACTTGGCTAATCGTAATAGTTTCATAATTTTTCTTTTGCAAATCAGTATATTTTTCTATCAGTTTTTTTATTGTCATTTTACTTATCCTTCCTTTCGGCGGACAGGACTGGCCAGCTACAAGTCGGCCAGCCCGTAATTGTTCCGTGTAGTAATAATCGTTTGGCATCAACTATTATTATTTTCGCCGCCGGTATTTAACTTTTCAAAATATGGGGTCTGCCTAAACTCTCTGTGGAAGACAGACCCCGTTGGAGGAGGGTGATAATTGCAAGCTGGCGGGCGGAACAGAAACAATGCCAAAACTGTCCCGCCGGCGTAGCCAGCTATAAATTCAGGGATAGGCAAGGATTGGCTTTACCCGCTACCTGCTGAACTGGTATTAGAGAGTACAAAGCTCTACGTGGCTACCTCGGGCTTAAACAGAACTTCAATTCTGCCGCAGCTATTGAAACATTCTGTGCGTTTCACACAACGCCGCTATCCCCTTTCTGAACTTATTAAAGAGCTACTTCGCTGCGTCTGCTATAGCCGCTACATATTCTTTTGGCTTTGCATCAAATATTTGCTGGTGATGTTCAATAGATACGTTAATCGCTGCCCTTTTAGATTTTTTAGCCTGTTGGGCTATGTATTCTTGTGTTAGCCAGTCCATTATTGAGCATCCTTTATGTACTTGTACTTTTTGTTTAATCTCTCTGCATTCTGCCTGGCAATATCCTTCATACAAATTACAGTGTTTGGTTTGCTTGATTGACGGATGGCATCACGTCTGTAAACTTCGTGAGTGAAGTCATCTATTTTAAGGAGTTTTGTTGCTACTTCGTTTTTTGGTTTTGTTTCCATATCATTAAGTTTACTGAGTATATCGGATAAGTCAAAATAAATCTTGAGATTATTTAAAGATTTATCTGTCCAGTTTCGTAAGTGCTTGATATATAAAGAATTAAAATTTTTATATTTTACTATTAAAATTCAAATTAGCAAACTCGCCAAATAGCTCTTTGGCTTTTTTGTCATAAGCCTTAGCAGCTTCGACTTCGGTTGTGTGGGAACTTCGTTTATAATGTTTGTAATTATATTTAATACCACTAACCCATTTCCCCAAGGATTTATTCCAACAGACACCTTTGTAAATAGATGTCTTTTTGATATGAGTTTGTCTATTTGCTTGATTCTTCTGATTATCACAAATTCTCAAGTTAGATTTACGATTATCGATACCGTTGTGATTGATGTGGTCAGTATAGAGTCTTGTTGGTGTGTTTAATATATATCTGTGCATATACAATTTTTTGCCGTTCATCCAACCTTTTGCATAAAATCCTGTCTTGTTCCAATTAAAAGATGCGTACCACTTAATTTTATTAACTAATTCAAAATCTTCGTCATCAACTAAAGCAAATTGTCCTTGTGTAAGTGGTATTTTTTTCATTTTTAATCTCACAAAAAACCAATCGGGCTGCGAACAGAGCTGGACTATGTGTCCAAGAACTGAACCCGATTGGCTGTATTTAATATAAATAACCCTGTTCGCATAAATACTATTATAGCACCTTAGTATAAAATGTCAATCATAAAAAAAGGGAATCCGTTCCCCTTTTTACGAGCCGTCCTTGCTACTCATTAACGTAAGGCGAAGTTGCAATTTGCAAGTCTTCGCCAAAACCAGATATGGCGTGGCAACCGCTCGTGTTCAGGCATAGCCAAACCAATGCCAAAACAAATACTACTTCCAAAATTCTTGCCTTCATAATTCTTCCTTTCAAATAATTCGGTTCGTTAGACTATTCGGCAGGAAGATAGGGTGACTTAATTAAAAATATATTTTTCTTGACAAAGCCAACATTAAGGTTATAATGCTGTTATCTAAAGTAGATATATTTTATCTTTTGGCCGAAAGAGAGGTGTATCATGATGAAGTTCTGAAAAATCTGAAAAACAAGATTGTTACTGATGTTAAGCCGGAAGCGATTAGCCCTCCCGGCTTTTTTTATTAGAAAAAATCCTCTGCCAATATTTCTACCGACAGGGGAATATGCGGAGGAGAGATGAAAAATTACTTTCCGTTAATGTCTTTTGTCGTCTCGAAAACCTTTTCTGCTTCATCGATTGCAAGTTCTATCTTATTGGTTGCGATAAATTCGTCTGGTTCTGTCATTTGCAATTTTAGAACCTGACAGCTATCACGCAAATCGTGGATAATATCACGGATGGTCTGCTTGTCTGCCATTTCTAATTACCTTGAGCAAATTTGATTATCATTCCAGCGAATGTCAAAGCACTTCCAGTAATGAAACTTGAGGCCATTAGAACAACTGTTACCCAAACAGGTACGAGTTTACGCATAAAAGTTCTAATCTCATTGATAGCCGTCCATTGCTCACCAGTGTCTTTCTTTAGTTGCTCTATCTGCTCTGTATGCACTGCGCAAGTGGTATTGTCGAATTCAACCATTTTTTAACCTTTCCGTTGCTGCTGCCAGAATCATATTAACTCCTTATAGTTAAGATGTTACATTATAAAAACTTCTCATCCTTTTATTTCAATGGGTTTCCTTTTTTTACCTTCTTTTATTTTTTGGTCAACACCTGCACCGCCGATAAAGTATTGCCACTTCTCCAAAGCGTCTCGTTTGACTTTATATGCACCGCCCCGAATTTTGTACTCCTTATCAATAGCTGCTCTTATTTGACGGACAGCTTTGAAGTCAATGTTCTTCGTATCCGTTAATGCTTCAATACCCCGCAAGGTTTGGTCGTAGAACGGAATAAACATATTGGCTGCTTGGGGTAGACTATTAAGGAACCTTGCAAGAGCCTTCTCGTCGCCGGCAAAAGCCTGCATCATATTACCATACGTTTCATTCACTTGGTCAACTACACCTGCTGCAAGGCCACCGACTTGCCAACCGAGTATTTGTAGGGGGTTATAGGGGTTTCTACGTCTACCTGTTATTTTTTTATAGATAGAACCAACTAACATTCCGCCCGCGATAACTACCATTATCACTTTTGCTGCTCGCCATTGTTCTTCAAAATCCTTACCCCTAATCATTTTATTGGCTTGGCGTGTTAGTTTTTCGCCGTAGGCTCGCGAAAACAACATTAAGTTACCGAAAATCTCAGACATTTCGCCGCCCATCTCAGCCGGTGATCGTTGAGACCTTTGATATTGCCATTGAGTATCAGCTACGGTAGTTGCAGCAACAAAATTAGCCATAGCGTCTTTACCGTCTCTTGCCAGGATTGTCAATGCCATTCGCTGCTCGAAGTCTGTCATATCGCTGAACTTGGCATCCTTCATCATCTGTGCCGTTGTGTCTGCTCCTAACGACCTATCGACCTGATTTACCTTGGCCCAGAAAGCCCAATATCTATTTGTAACATCAGACCAGGGGTAAACCTTAACCTTATCGGCAAGCTTGGTAATTGTTTTTAAGCCAGGCAACGGCTTTTCGCCTATCATAAACCATTCTTCCATCATCGCTCTTTGTTGCTGGACGTAGGTTTCAAGAAATTCTATTCGCTTAGGAGAAAGCACCTTGTTTCGTGGGTCTGTGAGATTGGTTTTGTCGTGATAAAAAGCAAGGTTCTGAAATAGGTTTCTAAATGCCAAAACTGGATTTACCATAATAATTGACCGCATCGCCTGAGAATATGCCCTCTTAATCCCTCTGCCCCAGATAGTAGTCTTGACATTATACCCTTTAAGTGTTTGCATATAGTTCTCAACAGCCTCTTTTATCCTTGCAGGATTATTGAACTTATGAGCGTTGTCCTCGAACAACTGGATATAAGCGTTTATCTTAGGCGATAAGGCGTGGAGCATATCTATCTGTCGCATATAAGAAGGAAGCCTTTGCAGGATAGTACGTTCCTGCTTTTTGTACTCTACCGCTGTTCGTATCTCTACGGCGTGGGATTTGCCGACCGTTGCGGGTCTGGGTTGATAGAGCCTGACTTTCTGTTTGGTTACATTTTCAAGTGGTTCGTAACCGGATTTTATAATTCCCCATGTCTGTGTATTGAGATATTCGATTACGGCATCCTTGCCCTTGCTCTCGTAAATGTCAACAGCTTTGCCAATTTCCTTTTTATTTTGTTCGTAGTCGCCTATCGGGTACGGGCCAGTCTGTTGACCAGTTGTGTACCACCAGTAGAAGCGTGTCCATCGTACCTTGTTCTCATATCCCTTTAATATATCCTGTATGGCTTTTGCTGCTGTGATTTCGTCGGCTGTTATTCCCACAGGGACTGGGGTTTTCAACCTGCTCTGTGATGAGATATAGAGACTAACCCTCTCCAGGGCTTTCTCATCGCCAGCGATATTCTTGAAGTTTGGTACTTTGCTATTCAGTTCTTCCAGACGTGCAGCTCTTGTCTTTGTAAGCTCCGAATGGGTCTTGGTAATGTCAAGGTACATAGCATAGAACGGAGCGCCCGTCTTTAGTTCCATTGCTTCGTTGAAGTGCCGCATAGACTCAAACTGCCAGGGGTCACGTTTCATTACCGCCCGTTTATCGTTGATAGTCTTATCAATAGTGTAAACCTGCTGTGCTACCTCTGTATTGGACCGGATAGCAGCTTCCCCAGACTCTACAACTCTGGTTATCTCAGCAGTATTATGGATTCGCTTAATAACAGCGTTCGCTTCTTTTTGAGTTATGAAGTTTTTAGCATCGATATATTCAGCTTCTCTGCCATTTGTTTCAATTTGCAGAATATCAACGTAGTCAACTTCGGTAAGATGTTTAAGGCGGATTAGGTTTTCTTTCAGGGATGCTATCTTGTTTTCCTGCTTTTTAGTCAAGACCTTTCTACCCTCTACAGTTTTAGGTCGTGCTTTTCGAACAGCGGCCAAAAGTGATTGTAATTGGTCAATAGTAATTTTCTTTACAGCAACTTTGCCAGCAAGGGTACGATAGCCAGTGTGCTTTAACTTTAGGTCAGATAAAGTCTTTTTAGTAAGTCCTTTTACGGCGGATACTGCATGGATTTTCTGGTGGAGCTTTTTCGCTTCCGCTTCTTTAGCTTCCGGTTTTACTTCAGGTACTTTCTCTACCTCTGCTGCGGGGCGGGCTTCAACTAATGTTTTAGGAAAATCAATGTTGCGAGGGAATACTTTTACATTTTCTGGTAAGGCTTTTTCCAGTTCAATACGTTCTTCTTTGCCGATGACTTTATTAGTGTAAAATGTAAATACATTGTCGTTATCTATCCAATGACCCCGCCAGTTAGCTTTCAATATGCCAATTGATGTAGGTTTTATACGAACCCCTGTATTTTTGAGTTGCTCACCTATTTCAGTGGCAAATTTATCTGTTATACGTGTTTCTTCAGCTATCATTTCCGCCCGTTCTTTTTGGATAGCTTCAAATTCTTCTCTGGTTACCTTCCCCTCTGTAACCGCCGCTGCTGCGGGGCTAATTTCATCCCAGATAGCTTTCAAGTGCGGTTTGATTCTTTCGCCTAATTCCTCCGTCATCTTAACCGACCAGTCAGTAAATTTCCTGACACCGCTTTCAAAATGATATGCACCGATAGTCGCTAAGTCGGCCAAATCTTTTGGGTCGAGACCAATTCTTAATTTCGTGGGGTCAATTAGTCTTTTCTTGGCCGCCTCATAAGTTTCTTTGGTAATAATACGCTTTACAGGTGCTTTGACCTCTGCTGCGGGGCGGGGTTTGGGGCTAAATTCTACTACTTGTGTTGCACCAGATATTTCGATAAGCCGCTTGGCGCTTTTGCCAGCAGTATCTGCATCTCCGAAGTTTGGTATATTTATTATTATTCCATCGTGACCCAAACTTTCAATTTTCTCTCTTGCCTCTTTTAGAAATTGCTTTCTTGGGTCTCCATCTCTTGGAACTGGTCTTCCAACTAAATTAGCAAGTTGTTCGTCATTAGTAAGGACAAATGGATTGTTTAATTGGACTGTTAGGTTTTCTATTTTTGGCCCGAAATGTTTTGCAAATGTTTCATCAATAGCGCTATATCTTGCCAGTCCAAATGCAGGTTCGCCCTCACCTGATTTATACACTTCGCCCTTAGTTGCTCTGCCAGAACCACGAACTACATCCACAGAAACAGCCTTGCCTGTTTTAACGCCAGACAATATATCTGGTTTTGTAACACCAGCACTTTCTGCTACTTCTGGATTTGATATAACTGGTGTAGCTTTTGCCACCTTCCCCTCTGTAACCGCCTCTGTGGGTTTTTCGGCTATAACCTCTTTTGCTATAACGGGTTTAACTCCAATTTCCGGTTTTACGGACGGCTCAGGAGGCGTTATCTCACCCTCCGGTGGTACAACGACAGGTCTTTCGGCTCTTAACTCAGCAGGCGTAGGCTCTGTTACGGGAACAGTAACCTCTGCCGGAGGAATTAAGGCTTTTAGCTTAGCGTTGATTTCGGCTCTGCGTTTTTGAGATACTACGCTTCTGGTTCCTGTCGTTACGTCAATAACTGCACCGGGTATTGGTAATAATGCCATAGCTTTACCAGCAGCTTTTGTAGTTTCCCATACTCGTTGCCCTCTTTTGAGAAGGAAATTCGATAAGCCTTCTGGTAAATGTAATTCATCACTTAAGAAACCAGCTATATCTTCTGCGACAACTTGGATTATTTCCTGCACAATTTCTTCAAATACCTCTTCTGTCCATGTTGCACCATACCTTTTTGTAGCTTCTCCCAATACTCGCAATATACTTTTTTGTGATACTTGCAATGCACCACGCCGTAATCCGGGGGTAAGTTGAGATACTTGTAAAAACTCTACAATCGCATAAGGAACTGCCGCTACACCAGCTACGTGCATAGATAATTCTTCATTATAACCCTTAGCTTCCATCGCAGCAAACATGGAATACGCACCTTGCTTATACCAGAACATAGCAGCGCCAGTCATTAAACCAGCCTTACCACCCATAACTGCTCCTACTGCTGTTAATGGCAAATCTTCTATTATCGATATTGTTAAAGGTGGAATTTGCCCCGCAGCGAGTCCCATTGAAGCCCCCACCGCCATTCCTGTAAATGCCTTTGGAATAGCCGACCAATACCCTCTCGCCATTCCTGGCAAAACTTCAAGTCCACTATAAAATAACTCTGCCAAAAAACTACCTTCTATTGGATGAAGCATTTGGTTTAATTCAATTTTTCTATATATACGCAAAGCCTCTTCTTTATCACCAATACCTAAAAATTGAGCATCATAACCAACTTGTGATGCAACTGCTGGTCTATTACCATAACGTATGCTTTCTATTGATTTCTTGAAAAACCCACCCTCTATCGGCTCTTTTTTAAATCGCTCGGATATATTAACTAATTCATCGCCAAAGATTTGTTTCATCATCGCAGGTTGCAACGTAAACATTGTTTCGAGTTCAATATCAAACATATCACTGAGCATAATAGCAGAAGTTAATCGCCGTTCCGTATTTTCGGGGTCATCAAAAGATTCCAATATACCTTTAGCAACTTCGGCTTGTTCTGTTGGCAGCCATTCTGATATTGATTTGTCAGACATTAAAAACTTGTCCATCAAATCCTCACGGAGTATTGGTTCTGGCCTTTCAAGAGCTAACTGGCTCACAGGTTCTTCTTCAAGAGCAAGTCTGTTTGTTTGTGGTTCTTCGGTTATAGCTAATCTATTTGCCATTATTCAAGTAAATCCAATATGTTTTGTACCGTTTCGCCACGCATTAAACGCTGTCGAGCGGATTCTTTTTCCTGTTCATTCAGGTCGTCCCAAACGCCTTCATCTTTTAAGGCATCGATTTTCTTATTAACAAGACGTTCCTGCTCAGTACCAACCAATCCAAAAAGTTGCCCCCTGCCTTTTAGCAACAAAGACCTTTCAAAAATGTTCAATGTGATTTCTTTCCTTGCGGGCGTTGTTATTCTCTCTGTTTTCTTCTCAATTTCTTCATCAGTAGCATCGGGATTTTCAATCAGCCATCTCTCGAAATCGTTTTTGATACCGAACCATTTATTTCGGTCTTCTATTTCTTCCTTCGCCGGATATGCACCTTTTGAATCAATCTCTACTTTTTGCACATCATTTAGAATTTTCAAAGCACGTTTAACAACTGGCCTGTTAAGCACACTATCGACTTTTTGTTTTTGAGATAGTTTTTCCCTTAATGATTTTGCGACACTAACATCAAAGTCCTTGCCAACTGATTTTTTTATCTCTTGCTGAACGTCCTCGGCCTTCCTTGTACCCTGACCAACCTCGTCTATCATAGTCCTTATTTCGTCATAACGCTCATAGTTGGTTTCAACTGTTGGTTTTCGTGCAAGTTCCCAAAGCTTTTCTTGCTCGTCTTGGTCAAGCGATTTAAAGGATTCAATATATCCCCGCATATCCATTCCGTAAGGTTCAGGTGCTACACCTTTATCTATAGCATCGTAAATTTCACCCCTGTCAACTTCTCTCTGCTGGTCTAATGCCTGTTGTTCTTGTGCGTTCCAAAAGTTCAAATCTCTAAGAACCTCAAGTTTGAATTTAGCCGACAATTCACTCTTTTTAATATAATCCTGTCCGGCTTTAAGGTCTATTTCGCCATTTTCATCACGGAATGATTGAGCCACTCCTAAAATAATAGATTTCGCATCTTTTTTAATCAATTCGTTTATTTCGAGAGCGTATTGTTCTTTGAGTAACGGTGCTAATTCTCTGTCAATAAGGAGTTTATCGCCGGTCTGCTCTCCGGTTTCAGGATTGATACCACTCATAGAATCTATGATATGATTTACCTTCTTAATGTCCCTGTCTGCGATTGCGGCATCTATACTAAAATTCATTCGCTTCAATTCATGTCCTGAGACGATAGCTTCCATCGTACTTTGTGATTTTTCGTATAGAAGTTTCTTGTTTTCCGCCAACCAGTTAGTCGTCCATCTTTTACCTATTCCAGTCGTCAATTTCTCACCGGTGGTTCCTATCGCCGCTATCATCTTATCCCGCTCTTTTTGCATATTCTCGAAGCCCGCACCCGGATTGGCTCTTATGTAACCTTCAAATTTCTCCTGCTCCGAATTAACCGTACCGAGAAATTCACTTATTTCATTATTAGCCCTCGACTTAATAAGTCTATCGAATGTATCACCCCCAAATTTAGCTAATGCCTGCCCGGCTTGTATCAGTCCACGCTGGTCTGCTAATTGATAGGGTGGTTTTGCCAGTCCCGCCCTGCCCGGTGGTAATTGGTTTCTTTGATAAACTTGTATATCAGCCATAAAAATGCTTTCTAAAACAACACTCTTCCTTAAAATAGTTCTTTCCAACCGAGACTAATATCGGGGTCAATCGTACCGTTTGAGGCTTCTAAACTTATTGTTATTGTCTCTCCTGGCTCTAATAGAATATTTCTTGATGCCAAGTCGATTATCGGTGCTGCTCCTTCGGCGAGGGTCTGAGCGAAGAAAAGAGCACCCCCCGAAACGGCTGTAGCGGACGTATCTTTCATGGCGACAGAGGTATTGGCATCAACGGCGGAAAAAGAAGCTCCAGTAAGTGTTGGGTTGAGTCTTAATCTTAATATGGCCGGCTTATTAGCTGCTGAAGCATCAAAAGAAACACCTAACTCATCGATTTTAATTCGTACTCGATTTATTTTACTCTGATAGACGGTGTGATTATGAATTGAAAGGATAGGTGTCTCGGTTGTTCCTATGCTCGTAGTCTCGACAACGGCGGCGTTCAAAATCCCCTCGCCTGTATCTTTACCCTCAATAGCACCCATCATAGATGCTGATTGTAAGATTATATTACTTGTGTTAGAGGTATTGGCTACGGCCATACACAAAGGTAAAGTCGGATTGTCCAGTGACGGAATAGTGTTGGCGTTAGCATATTCTATACAGTGAACCAAGACAAACCTTCCCGTTGACGGGTTCTCTACGAAAAATTCAATGGCCCCGAACCCTAACCATTGATATTTGATTTGAAAGACATTTCCTTTTGTCTGGTCTAAAGTTACTCCTGATGAACCTGAACCATCCATTACATCTGTATTCCATGAAGCCTGTGCGACGGTTGTATTTGTCGGTGCAACTCCTGCAACGCTCTGAGCGAATGTCCCTGCTGCCGATGTAGCAGTAGTTATTTCATACAAACCTGTCTGTGAGGCAGCATTATAAGATTCAAATGTTACATTAGCTCCCGTAGAATGAGCTATCCAACCCTGCCCTAAATTGGAATAATCATGAGTAGCTATTTCATTGGCAGTAAGTGTCCTCGTACTGGCATTATCTGCACCCTGGTCTGTTACGGCTACCGCCGCACCGGTCGAATCGCCATCAATAGTTATTTCGATATTCTCTGCATCTGTCGAGGCTGTTGTTACCGTAATCGTTCTAATCTCTGGTGAACCGCCCTGTCGTCTTAGTATTCCGAATACAGTACCGTTATAGCCGAAAAAATAGCCCTCCGAAGATGTTCCTATCCCGATATATTGAGTTGAACCCGAGGCTGCTGTTGTGAATACAGCAGTACCTCTGAATAGCCCTCCCTGGCCGGCGTTATATTTTACCGCTACTTTCGATAGCAAAGACGAAGAGCGGTTAGTTGCCGCTCCGGTAGAGACCTGAAACTTATTAGCATTTATCGAAGATGAACCATTATTGTCTCTTGCCTCTATAATCCGGGTATTGATATTATAGGCCGAATGAAGCTGGACTATTGGTGTTAGTTCCGCTACTAATAGTTCACCGAAAGCAGTTTTGTCATCTTCTGTAAAGGGCTTATATGAGGCAAAACATTGAATAGCCCAAAGACAAATCAGTAAAACAGTTATTTTTTTCATTATTTAATACTCCATTGCGTTCCGTTGTATATAAGTTGAACTGCTTCATTAGCGACAGTTAGTATCGCATTTGCTGCTCCAACTATATTTTTACCGTTACCGCTTACCGTTAAATCATTGCCTGCCGTTTCAAGTATTATAGTATGTACCCTGCCAGATTCGGGTGAGGCTGGTAGCAATATCGTGAATGCCCCGCCGGAAGTGTCACATAAGATATTCTCATCAGTAGCAAGTGCGGTATAATTAGCTGTCTTTGCGGTTGTGTTGATTTTCACTATCCTACCTGTTGTTATTAAATTACCACCTATATCGGCATCTCCATTCAGTACAGTATTAGTAAAGATTTGAAATTCACCTGCTCCAATTGTTTGTACCTGTATATGACCACCAGAGGATTCATTCTTCCAAAGCAAATCATCATTACCTTCAGAAGAATTACCAAAATAACCAAGCCTTATATGATTTAAATCACGCCACTCTATAATACCTCTTGCAACAATTCCAGCACTGGTGCTGTCTTTAAAAATAAGAATAGGAGAGGGATTAAAAATTGTCATACTCCCGAAAGTCCCTTTGCCTGTTGTCGAAAATTCACCATCCGAAAGGGTTGCTGTGCCATCTGTAAATGTAGGAGCAGAGAGAATATCATTAACATCATCCCATTGTAAATTCGGGTCAGAAATTATATCACCATTAGAATTGGCGAATAATAACTCACCTTCATCGTAACCAGTATAAACAAATTTGTACCCACCGAGATTAACGTCAGCAGCAAAAGGTCTTATACCATCAGTTTTCATATATTGAGGGTGATTATCCATCAATAATCCTGATAATTCACTGTGCCTCTGGCGTGTTCTTGCCCCGATGAGCAGAATTATAAAACATAAAATTATAATCAGCGTCTTTTTCATATTATGACACGCTTGGTAAGGTTTTTGTCTTGTTAAACCAGCCTGCATCAGAACCCATCTCTACTATACTACCGAATCCACCTATTCCGGCGGAAATTGCAGTCCATACAGACCGCTTTCTTTGAGTTTTACCATAAGCCTTCTCGTAATCAGCACGAGTGCGGTAAAATTGAGATTCACCTCTGCCTGTTTCGAGGATGTACCCGACATCTTTTGCTATACGAGCTTTGGTCTGTGCCTCAATTACTAAAGGTGCGCCGACACCCAATCGGATATTTCCGGCGGCATATAAAGATTTCTGCTTTTCAGTAAATTCCCTGCCCTGCTCCGCCGTTATTTCGGCTTGTACAACTGCTCTTCGCCTTACCGCCTCTGCGTTCTGAATATCTATCGCTGCACGAGCATCAGCTATCTTCTGTGCCTGCTTACCTTCCTGAAGCGTACCGGACACTTTCATACCAGTACCGACAGCAGAAGCCATTATACCCATACCGGCCATAGCACTGCCACCACCGAGAGTAGCAAGAGCAGGTACTATTGGCCCGAATCTCAAGCTCGAAGGGCGAGTAAATAAGCCAAATTGTACCATCTCTTTTATATTCATTTTTGCCTCGTCCATACCCTGGTCGATGTATCTTTAGCAAAACCCAAACGCTCAAGAAAATGTGTGCTGATTTTACTCCCAGCAAATACACGCCATAAATTCAATTCGTCCCTGGTCTTTACAAATGCTTTTTCTATAAATTTGAATAAGGCTAATCCCTGTCTATTCTTTTGCCTGAGTTCCGGTAGGGTTATGAACCAGCCCTCACCGATACCGACATATCTGATTCCACCAACACCTACGAGCTTACCATCTTCAATATAGGATTCAGCCGTTCCGGTTAGTATGTTGATATTGGCTAAGTGTCTTTTTTGACCATCCGGTAACTCAGCAAATTCAGGATAGACCTCAGCATTAGCCGCCATAATCGTTAGAAAATCATTTATCTCCATCGGTTTTTTTTCTATCACGGGTATATCCTAAATTCAAGTCCTATCGCACGAATCGTTAAGGGTACTGGTTTATCCGTCTCGCAGTATATAGTCTGTTTCTTTAGCGAACCATAAGGCCAATTAACGTGCTTGAAATCAATCTCGCTCGTCCAGAACGGTTGGGTTACGGCATTGACATCAAAGTTCATATCGTTTTCGAAATTGATATTCTCTAATTCACTATCACTGCCACTACCGTATTGACAGGCCCCGGTTTTAAGAAAATCGAAATCTAATGACGATATTTTCTTATTCATCGCCTTATCTCGCGGGTCGATTTGAATGGGTAAAGTCTCGAACCTGGATGTGAAGGGCAGCCCCATCAGCACCCTGCCTGCTACTCGGTCTATGATAACTCCACCATTAGCATCGACTATCTCATTTGGTTCTATTACTCCATCACCATAGACATAGACATTCTCGTAAATAAGATGGTCAAGGCCGTTAAAGTCATTCGTATCATTACCATCATAGCTAAGGCCGGAATCCACGAACCAGCAGTCATTCTGGTCAGTACCCCAGTCCCTTGGCTGGAATTGCTCGATGTATCTAACATCATTACCATCTATAGTCCTCTTAACTACTACCCATATCTCGTCCTCTTTTTCGTTTGTGCCTGTTCCGGGTATTCGGGCCACCGACTCAAAATCACCATCGGTAGTTTGTTTAGCCCAGCCGACTATTTCTATGGGCGAACTTTGCGATAACTGGTCTCTCCTGTAGGTCAGGGTTGCTATATTACCATCATTCAAAACGCACCATAAAATCGGCTCAGGCCGAGTCTGGAATGCAACATCTTTTATCCCACTCTCTGTAATATCCTCAGCTAATATCGTTAATTCAGTTGAACGGTACTTATCACTTGCAAGTGCATAAGAAAACTCTCTTATCTTCCTGTCTCCTCTCTCGATATAAAGAAGTGCATCACCGGCAAGAACGGACATAATGCTCGCCGAGCCGATTCTCGACTGCTCCTGGTAATTCGGACTTGTTAATGTTATTGGTTGACCCTGTGAGCCGTATTTACCAATACTGCCCGATGTACCTATAATTAGATAATCCTGCGACTTGAGCCATCGAATAGGATTCTGACCTACTAAAGCCGCCGTAAAAGATGATGTATCTAATGTGCCTTCAGCGAAATCTTCATAATCATCAGGATTAGCCTCACCAAACCATAAAGTCTGTGGGAAACTATCCGAACCACCAAAAACAAGTCTCTGCTGATGAAACTCTACTGTCTTCGGCCAGCCTCTATAATCAGACCAATATCCCTCTCTCCATTTTTTAGTAGAGTCGGTATTCTCTAAATCCGTTAATACTGTCGCCGTTACTTCGTTAGCATCAACCCATGTAGCTATCCTCACAATGCCGTGATTCAACAGGTCGGCTATCATAAAGTTATATTTACAGGAACCGCTCACAAAATCACTCATAAGAACCCTGTAAATAGCACCATCTTCTTCATACTCGGCTGGATTATCAAAGTTAGTGGAGTTCAAAGGTACGAGTGCAGCGTCCCAACTCGAACCACTATCGGTACTCCTCTCAAGTGTAACTGTTGCATCCCATATCCCTGACGTAGTAAAGGAATAACCGCCCGTAAAATAGGCCGTTTGCGTACTGTTTCCATCACCGGTAAGTGTACCTTTATATGCCGATGTGCCCCGTTTTTGATTTATCTCCCACAATCCGCCAACGTGATTACCATCCCAGATATTTGAATCAGCTATTAGGGTTATAGTCCCCGTAGTCCCATTTGGCGTTATGCTAATATCAAGAATATTCTCCGTCTGGAACGGCCCTGTTATTATATTTGCATCCTCTATCGTCCAGTCGGCGTGTCCTGCCCTGGTTAGTTTTTGCGGTGGGTCAGTACCATCTACAAGGTACATAATATTAGCAGTTTGAGCGTACTGAACGTTCCATATTTCGTTTACATCGAATACAGTCGATATGGTATAAGGAGCGGCGGAAGCGATTGAATGTAACAACAGGATAAAAATTATTGTTGCTTTCGTTTTCATTATGGCTCCAATATCTGACCACCATTACGGCAGAATCTCATATAATTATCACCAATCTCAAGGACATAGGAATCATCGGTCGAATATTCAAAAGGAATAAGACGACTAACTCCGTTTGCATCAGCTATATACTTCGTACCAGGTCGTCTTGTTACCGGCCCCTGCGTTAAGACGAACATATTCTCTAATATCCGGCAGGAAGATTTATATTGCTTGAATTTACTTCTCGCCTCTAACTTTGGACTAACCTGACCTGTATTGAATGAGACTAATGAAGGTGTAAAGGCATAAGCCGATACAGCAAAGAGCAAGAGTAGTAATAATATCTTTTTCTTCATCTTAATATTTGTCCACTGACACCATTGCTATCGGTTCGGAAGAAATTCATGTGACGGTCGCCCATAGCAATTATATAGGCATCATCTGTAGAGTGTTCAAAAGAGATAAGTCTTATAGGGTCGCCGTTACCACCTGAACTCAGGAACGGCTGAATAGTAATGCCAGGCCAGAAAGCTACATTACCGGAAATCCAAACAAAACTACCCCAAAGAGACAATATTGGCCAGAGGTTTTCTATCTTTGAGATATAATTCAAATCAGTATCGTAGAACCAAAATACATCATCCTGTAATTCCAAGCCAGTTGGGTCCTGTCTTACTATTACGATACGACCCAACAAATCGATAAAAATACCCACATCATAAGTAGGGGCATCGATTTGTTTTATGATATTTAAGTGAGAGTCCAGTTTATATATTATGTGTTCGTCTGTTTTGGATGCTAAAACATAAATGTATCCGTTTGAAGTGTAAATACGGTCGGTTCCAATTAAAAAAGTTTTGGTAAACCCACCCTCAAGATAAGTGCCACCAAGTGCTATTTGTTTGCCATCGGTATCATCTAAATCCCTTATCGCTAAATTATACATTCCAGCCTCTTGGGCGGGGGTGGGTTGAACAATTTTGTGTTGTCCACCAGTTATCGCAACTCCCGTCTTACCTGATGTATAGGACATCTCATCATCAACAACAACGGAATAAGCCCCTTCCATATCAGTAAGGTCTGTTTGAGCGCCATCGGCAGCAGCAAAAACACCGCAATCCCCAAGGAATCCACTTGCAGAAGCACAGGCATATACGTTATCATCTGAATCCAAATCTATATCATAGCCATAAGTACGACCTGTATCAACTTGCCAAACTTCGCTGCCATCAGAAAGGTCGAATTTATATAATTTTTTTGCATCTCCGACATAGACATAAATATACAAACTATCCGAGGAAACCTTGACCCCAAAAGTTGACTTATTTGCTAACCAGCCACCGGTCGGGTCAAAGAATGTATCGTCAATAACACCATCTAATGATATTTTCGCACAACCACCTGCGTGACCATAATACAAATTCCCACTCGAATCCTGAGCCATTCTTCCGGCACCAGACACCAGACCTGAGAACATTCGCTCAACAACAGTTTCAGTGCCGTTGAAAGTCTCGGCAATATAAGTACCTGTAAATTGCAATTCGTTTGCAGTTGTACCGGCAGATAAAGTATATACGGCATTTGAATAATTTGTTGTGCCTGCTATCCTTACATCTCTACCAATCTGATATGGATGTCCGACACACGGAATACCAACTATACTACCACCAACATCATTTGCTTCTCCGCCAGCATCAAGAGTCAAAGTTGTCATTGTGGAATAATCTATAGGCACGCCCCATATTTTGCTATTCTCACTAATATAAGTCATTTCATAGTCTGCATAAGCACTTTCGTAGGTTGCTACGGATGAAATGTACTTCGTCCCTGGCCTTCTCTCCGCCGGGCCTAAAGTAGTAACGAACATATTCTCTAATATTCTACTGGCTGAATTATAATTTGCAAATTTACTATTACCTTCCAACTCAGGCATTACCTGACCCATATTAAAAGCAGTCAAAGCCGGTGTGTATGTCGGCTTCTGTTTGGCTGCGAGACAACCAAAAGTCAGTACGATTAAAATAATAGTTTTTATCATATTGGTCTCAATGTCTTCGCTCTTCCACCTAAAAAATCAGGTACTACTTTAGCACTGTTATTCTGCTGGGTTTGATTGAATGCTTGAGCATTAGGAACGGAAATCATGCGATATTCTGTCTCTACTTTTTGCCTGGTCTCCATATTCTTGCCGAGGATAGGACAGAGTTCAGCGGCCAGTTTAGTAGCGATACATTCCACTAAAGCAAACTTGAAAGTAGCAACCGTCTCCTGGTCTATGGCGTATTCAATAAAGGCACTATCACCACCGGCATTGGAATAATTATTAGTCAATAACAATTCGCCATCTTTATCGGCGTTCAGAATTACTTCCTGTTGATATTCCTGCCTGGGTTTCGTAGTGGACGAGAAGATTTCATCTAATTGTTTTGAGACGGCGATACAATCGCTCGGTAGATTAAAGGCATATTTCCAACCGCCGATTTCAGGTACTTCGCTTATAGTCCCTGAATCTTCCGTATAAGTCCAGGTAGAGACTCCTACTATATCGTCAAGGGTAAAGGTCGTGGCAGTAACGACAGTAATATCGTAAAGTACATTGTTCAAGGTATCAATGTCATTAGTACCCTCGATATCGAATAGCATTACCGTATCCCCAGTAGTGAAGCCGTGAGCTTCATCGGTCTCTATCGTAACTGTGAAAAGAGGGGTTACACCTATGGAAATATCTGCTATAACAATATCGTTAGCCTTTAAATCATCGCCCAAGTCGGCGTATTTGACCGTCTCTCGGAACGGACAGCCCAATAGGGCAAGATCGATAATCACCTGCTTTCGCACCTGGGGATAAACTTCATTACACCATAAGGTAACTTTATCCGTTCCGGTAAGATTCTTTAAGAAGGCTTTACCGCCTAATTGGTCGCCAAAACCTCCAATCTTGCCACCGGCTTTATTGACTATTTGCAATACTGTATAAGCCATAAATCACCTCTTAAAAACCGTTTAGAACACAGCTTATCGAAGTTACAGATTGGCCGGTCATATCGTAGATGCGTACATATATCCCGTATGCTTCCATACGGTCGAATTTCGTCTTAGCCCGCCCATCAGTGCTCTGGTAGTCCGAATAGGCAATGGTCTTAGCCCATTTAGTCGTACCTTCATTCAAATCATCAGCCCAACAGTAATTTGGGTCTACAACTCCACCTCTTAACTCCGCTCCGGTCTCTGGATTGTGCGATAGTCGTTGAGCGCCTATAGTCCCCGAATTGGCCGAGGAGACACATTCCCAACCACCGTAAAGGTCGCAGAGGTAAATATCGTAACTGAACGTAGCATCGTTAGGATTACCTATACCAGTACCATCACCATAGCCGTAAAAACTTAATGAAGGAGCGTTCCATTCCGGTCTTATCTCAGTGAAAGTAGTAAGGCAGGAAGCCCAATTCATTCCGTCTACAGAGTTCGGTGCAGTAGCATCGGCTAATACAGTAGATATAATCTCACCTGCTTGCTGGGGTGTAGCTAAATGCGTAGCTCGCCCCGGGTCTCTATGAATATTAAGAGCACCCATAGCAAGAACCAAAGTTATAACCCCGCAAAAAATCAGTATCTTTTTCATTTTAAAAACTCCTTATAATATTTATTCCCATTGGTCTTTTGTACCACCGTCATAACGTTTAGCTAATCCGGCATCGATGAGTATTTGTGCTAAGTCCTTACCATCAACCTCGACATCGGCTACTACCCGAAAGTATTTACCACGCTTGATATTCTTTAAGACGATAACTCTCGCTTCAAACAATTTATTCTGGACAATAGCCTTCGCTTTTTCAGCCAACGCCTTAACTTCGGGCGATGAGCCTCGCATCTCCGGGGTATCGATACCGTTAATCCTTATCCCGATATTATCACCTAATATCTTAGGCCATTGATAAACATTGCAGTAGAAAGTATCGCCATCGTAAACCCTAATAATCTCATCGACAAAAACGTGACCATATTGCTTTTGGGTTTTGGCGTAACATATTACCGCAGCCAGTATTATGACCGTCAAAAACAGTATCTTTTTCATAATCATCCTCAAATAAGGGCAGGCGGTTAAACCTGCCCTTAATCTGTCCCTATTAACAAACTTACGACAAATCGTTACCTGCAATAGTTGCAGCATCAGATACTCGTTGAAATACCATTGTTATTGTTCCAGTACCACCACCAGTGCCGGTATCGTCATCTCCGTGAAAATAAAGCTTCTTACCACTTTCAAGCACAAACGGTACGAGTTTCGTATCGCCATCTACTGAAGCCTGAAAAGTCGTATTCGCACCAAAGGAACCGGAAACTTCAAGAACAATCGGAGCATCCGCACCCGTTAAACCCTTGACATTATCGCACGAAATTTCAAAGTTGGTAGGCGGGGTGTCATGATTCCAACCCGTTGAATCGAGAGAGATATAAATATCAATCAACAGTAATGTACCGGATGCAGCTCCCGTAATAGCAGAAGAACCGCTTTGGGTGTTATTGAGAATCGCACTGGACAGCACATCGGCTTGGATAATCAGATACGAACCGGAGTTTGTGAAATCCACGATTATCGCAGCCGTATCGACCTGTAAATACTCTAAACGCTCAAGATTTGAACCATCAGCCTGTGCTGCTACAGCAGCGGAATCAACACTTATCGGTATCGCCATAGGAGATTCGTCAAGTGCAATCGTACCTTCATTGCCAATACAAATCATTGAACCCGGGTCGAGCATTGTTGAATAAGAATCGGTGTAGAGAAAGTTGCCTATGAGCATACCTGTAGCTAAGGAACCAACATCAAGTTCAATAGCGTGCTGGCTATTTGTTTCCTGGAATATCACGTTGTCTTTAATCAAGGCATTAGTAATAGCCTCATCGCCCCAGATAGCAGAAACCGTCCAGTCACCAACCATATAGTTGCCTATAATTTGTAGATTATCCACAACCTCACCGATGAAAATACCCTCAGTAGCACCACCACCTACAGTAAGAAATTCGCATCTTTCGATGACGACATCATCAGCATCGGCTTGCAAATTGATAGCGATAAGGAACTCATCCGTTGTAGCGGTATCATCTACGAATCGACATCTTTTGAGATAAAAACCATCACCACCATCAGCGACATCAATACCTGCTACTACATCCGGTATCGAAGCCTCGAACTTGATATTCTCCATCATAACATCGGCAACAGTAACATCTAATTGAGAGCCGGTAGCGCTAAATACCATCGTTGCCTGCAAATCGCCTTCACCCTTACCGACAAATGAAAGACCAGCCTTGTTGATAGCATAAGCCCCAGCCACATCCTCACTGTGTCCGGCAGCGATGTAGATAACGTCACCATTACTGGCAGTAGCGCCGGCAATAGCCAAAAGGATGGTATCAAAGGCATTTTCCCAAGTAGTACCTGTGGAATCGCCGGTTGATGCGCCACTATCAACGTACCAGATATTACCCGAAGCACCCAATATTGTAGCGTCGTCGAGATTCATTTCGTCATTTCGCAGAATATAAATCTCATCACCGGTTGCACACGCTGTTCCGGTAGTCAATACGGTAAATGTTCCGGTAAGTGTAGCGTAGTCTGTAATATCAACCCGTACACCTTCAGGAGCGGCGGCACTGCCGGCAAGGTCTTTGACAACATACAAAGACCAGTTGGTATTAAAGTAATCGTTACCAAATCCTGCTAAGTCATTACATACAACAGAAGTAACAGTAGAACCGGCACTGACAGTACCTCGAAAACCGACACCTGTAAGACCGTCTATTGCGTCCCTGATGGCTTCTTGTGAATCTGTCTGATTATTGTAGGTAGTCCAATCCGAGGTTGCGAGTTTAGAAGCCAAATCGGCTATGATAGAACCGTCAACGGGGTCATCGCCAATGGCTGCGGCTACCAAGTGGTCGAGAAAATCAGCCTCAAGAGCAGTCGTTACCTCAGCTTGAATCAACGCTAACGCAGCAGCACCAATTATGACACCATCACTGTCGGTAAGAAGGTCTAAATCAGTTTGTGCAGTCGTTTGAGCCGAAGCAACTGCACCGGGGGTATCCGCACCATAAAGTATCGTCCTTGCCTTCGTCGAGGTGTTCCATAATGCGGCATCTACAATTATCGCATCAAGGTCTACGTTCAATGCCTCTAATGACATTGAAGTATTGTCGTATCCGGTGTGGTCTTGGTCAGAAGTCATAATGTAAGCCAGAATCGAATCATCTACAACGCTGTCAGGGTAAGCCGTTGCTCCAGCACTATCATCGGCAGAGATAAGTTTGTCAAGACTGTCGGCTTCGATAGCATCAACGGCTTCACCTTCAAGTTGAGCTAATTCCGTAGCACCCCAGCGGAGAACACCGGTCATATTGGTAAATATCGGAACCGCCGTTACATCGGCAGTACCATAAGCACTCCAAACCGTTGTCTCATCGACAGATAATTTACCAGGGTCAACCGAAGTACCTATCGCATCGGTAGAGACTTTATTACCTACCAGCCAGCCGGTGGCATTATCACCTAAATCAATAGCATATAGACTCGAAGTCATATTGCTAATTGTGTTATAGGCGATATACATCTCTGTATCGGTCTGGTCGCTGAATATAGCTGCGGCTGAAAATTCACTGTGAATCCGGTTGCCTACTACGGTAAGTCCCTGAACAGCGGAAGTGCCACCATCAATAAACTCAACCGGCCCGATTGCATCAGCGTGTTTGTAAACACAATTGGCAACAGTTACATTATCAGCAGCCCCAGTCAATTGAATGGCGGTTGCGAAATCGTAAGTGTTGGTATTCGGCTCAGGAAATTCACAGCTTATTATCGAAGTGTAGTCACCATCAGCCGTGATGTTAATAGCAGTTGTTACCGCATGCACACTGGCCAAGAAACTCAAGTTGTATAAGACGTTACTTGCAGCGGAAATAGTGACTATATCACCAGTACCATTGTAGCGAATCTCAGGAATGTCCTCGCCACGACCGAAACCCCTGAGAGTTACGCCTTCGGTATCCAGTACCAATGTTCCAAGCGTCTCTTGATGGCCGGCGGCGACATAAACAATATCACCATTATTAGCCGCACACTCATCGTAAGCCTCTTCGATAGTATCGAAAGCCGCTGTCCACGATGTACCAGCACCTTCGGTTACAACTGTACTGTCAACGTACCAAATCGTACCCGTTCCTGACGATGGAAATAGAAGTGTCTCCACTTCGGTCATAAAACGCAGGATCGGGTCGTTATAGGTTCCAGTCCGTACATAAGACAGATTCTTTTTGTAATTATCGGCATCATAAGTGAGGCCGAATGCCAGACTTACAAAGCCAAGCATTATCAAAACGATTAAAAACTTTTTCATTTTCAAACTCCTTATATTAAATTGCCAATAGTGGAGCAGGCGGAAAGGATAAAATGACCGCCCGCTCCGTAATGATTACGTTATTGTTCCTGATGCTGTCGGTACACCCACTGGAGAGACAACAGTCACTTTTTTATCTCTTGTTCTCGGTTGGCTTACTGTAATAACGGCGTTGACCGATAAAGCCAGCGAAGAAGTCGGCGTGTACCTTAGACCAAGATAGTCGTAGCCAAGTTGTTCTGCTAATTCACGGACTTCCCTCGGAAGTGAACAACCTAAAATATGAGCACCAGCCGTCAAGATACGCTTATCAGTTTGAGCAGCGATAACAACGGTGAGAATTTTGAGATTAGTACCATCAAGTCCTACGGCATCGCCAATTTCTAAATCAATAGTGAGTGCTCCTGAACCAGAAGCCAATACAGCAGTTTCAATATCGAGCCAAGTATCATCCGGCACATCTTCCAGACTCCCGATATTGATAATACCGAGAGAAATCTCTGGCGTACCACTGCCTAATGCCTGGGCAGTACTGAGTTTTCCTACATATGGGTTTATAGCCATTTTTGTACTCCTTTAATTTTTAAATACATTTCATTTTATGCAGCCACTATTTCGGTCTCACCGGCACCAAGAACCTTGTTAAGAGCGTCCCATCTACGAACAATAATGTCCGGACCAATCATGGGCATTCTTGTCCGGTAGATATTCTCGGCTGACATATAAACAAATAACTTATCGTTCGAAGCCCTAATCAATTTGGAGAAAAGTCTCTCATCGCAGTACAAGAACCAGGGTTGTGGTAGGTTTGCGTAGGGGTTCATAGTCATTTTCGGGACGTTGATAATACTCGCATCGATAATCGCATTGATTAAATCAACACCAGGATTAGCAGACACTCCGCACGGCACGTTGCAAATTCTTTTCACAGCCCTCTGGTCTACGATACAAAGTCCCTTTTGTATCATATACTCAATCATAATGTCCCATCGATGCTCATCAGTTCCAGAGCCAAGTGCGTCTATAAGTTGCTCGCCCTTATCATCCTCTTCAATACCTAAAGTCGGGTGATTCGGATTATAGAGACCGTGTACTGTCGCTATACCAGGTTTCATAAGCCAGCAACTTCTAAGGTCGCTTGTACCACCGGCTGAGAAACAAAACGCACTATCGTAAGTCATATACGGGGGTCGTTTCATCAGACCTATGATGGCACTTTGATTGGGGACACTAACGCCTTGCAACATAACGTCACCCCAAGTCTGGTTCATCATTGTGATATGACCGGTTCTCTCAGCTGCTAATCGAGCTTTCCCCGCACTTTTCTCCATAGTGTTATAAGTATCCTTCGGGGCTTGGTATGTTGACCTTACGGTCGCAAGTCCCTCGATGAAGGGTTCTAATTGAGACTTCGAGGTCTTCCAGCTTCCGCCTATATCAACAAAATAGCCGGTAGGTAGATTAACAGTCCTAAGACCATAATGTGTCAATCCCCCGTTTGCCGGAAATACTGGTAAATCCTTTGTAAAATCATCGGTTTCGACCAGTGTATTTAGTACAAAATCCACCGGCGAACCATCTGGGGCTTTCATCTTTTGAACATCAAAGATGTTACCCCTTGTTGCTAATGAATGTTCTATAGCCATTGATTTTCTCCTAAAATAGTTTTAAACAAATTGTCAAACGTCACTATTTCGGAGAGAGGTGTCGATTTCTCGGCTCTCACCTTGTGCTTTGTTATGACCGCACAAGTCAACCTGACTTTCAGGTTAGCGTGAGGCGCAACCAATGGTTACGGTGTCTCAATTTTTATATAAAAGAGCGGTATCCCTTACGGGGCGCTGTTACTTCTTATTCATCCCAACCTAAAGCCTTGCTTGTTGCCGGTATGCCTGCTTCTTTGTCGAGTTCTTTTTTGGGTCCCTTTCCTACATCTGTACCTGTCTTAGTAGTGCCTTCGGCGGCAAGCGGGGCTAATACCTTTAACATAACCCTTGCCATTACCTTATTTTTAGTCAGCATAGTATCGGCCATTACTTCGCCAAATTCTTCGTATTCTTCCGCTGTAAGGCCAACATTATTCTTAACGGCTCTGCGCAGAAGTTCCGATAGTTCAGCAAGTTTTTCTTTACTGCCAATATCAGGATGTGCTATCAGGGCTTCATCAGTGGCCTTGGCATCGGCTATCTTCTTATTCTCAGCCTGGGTAGCCGCAAACTCCTTCGAGAATTTGGTTAATGGGCCGTTGTAAAGAGCAACAACATCTTGAACTACTGATTTGGGCCACTTCTTTTCAACTGCAATCGTTTTAAGCATAGTTGTAAGATTCTCATTAACTTCGGTTTCGCTGCCTACGGTCATTCCCGCCTTGAGGTCAATATCGGCCAGTTCCTCGATATTGCCAATAGCAGGTGTAGTTCCGAGCAGTTTGTGTGCTCCGGCTTTGAAGTCGTTCCGTGAGGCATCGTCCGGCAGCTTATCGAGTGTCTCAGGCAGCTTGAAAGGTCTACCAACTAATTTCTTGGCATCAAAACCACCTTTTATCGCCGCCTCTGCAGAATCGTACTCCTTAGCCATAGTGACCATGCCTTCATCACCTGTTATCGATTCCATTTCACCGTACCAATTACCTTCATTGTCCATTTTGCTTATCCTTTCTTAAATTTTCCATTCCGTAAAATCATTCCAGTCATATTTAAGCAACTTCATCTCCAAATTCAACGCATATTGAATCGAGTAAGCTACAGTATCTTTGTTCACGACAAAACTTCTTATTGTTCTATAATGTTTCAAAATAGAAAAAGGAAATAACAAAGCTCTTCGCATTAAAACTCGTAAACAATACAACTTATAACGCAACTTGTAATCCATTCATCTCATCCTTCCGTACTTGAATTTGCTATTTGCATTACTCTACGAGCCACTTGAACCAAAAATTTCTTTTTCGCTCTCTTTTCCAATGTCCACCTGAACAAAATCGTATTTGCTACAAGGTTTATAAGACCGCCTTGATTATGCTCTACCAACAGTAAAACTTCTTCGAGTATATCGTTATGTAAAGCCATGTCTTCCGGTGTCTCTATCCTGGTAAAAAGCCTTCCA